>Ga0065715_10088896_pt1 | contig 74540 bp, 122 predicted proteins | sample MisBulReplicate1_FD_59102 | JGI IMG/M metagenome (GOLD analysis project Ga0065715, IMG submission 59102) | Miscanthus rhizosphere microbial communities from Kellogg Biological Station, MSU, sample Bulk Soil Replicate 1 : eDNA_1 v2 (version 2) | ecosystem: Host-associated > Plants > Roots >...
TTGGACGTTTGGAAATCCATCAGGGAGATACTGTTGAAGATCTTTTTTGATGAAGTAACCCGCGCCCGTTTCCTTGAGAGCTTGAAGGACTTGCTCAGTAAACTGTCGCCAGTTTGTTAGTTGAGTTAGCTTGCTGTAGTTGATGCGCCCGATTTTGAACAGGTCAACATACTTATGCGTCTTACGGATGATCTCTATTGTTGCCTCTGTGTTGAAAACGGGCTCAAGGCTGGCCCATGTGAAGATCCCGGCATCGTGAAATTCTCGAAGTGTCGAAATACGATCTGATGGAACGGCGGCGTGCGGTTCCCATCGCAAAGACTCGGCTTCGTCCAAAGATGTTAACGATGACGCGAAAGCATCCATAGCGGGCCGGAACAAATCCAGGTCACGCAATGCCCGCTGGCCCCCCTTCGTGAGCGTGCAAAAACTCAAGCCGTAGAATTTCAGCACTTCCAGCGTCTCACGCGTTAACCCTGTATCGCCGGGATGATACGGATCGGTTGTGAACGAAAGCATCACCTGTTCTTTGCAACCGATGGCACAATACTTAACCGCATCCTTTTCGAGTCTTGCTAAGAAGTCTTTCCGCGGCGTCGCCCCTTTGTTGAAATCCGCACGTGGCATCTGAATCACGGAGGGCACGTAGCAGTACACGCATCCGTTACCGCAACCGCGATAGGGATTCGTAGCCAACCGCGCATACTCTCCCGCTTGGCCAGAAGGCGCGTAAATCATCTGGCAGCCCCTGATTGAATAGCCATCGGGATTTAGCGTTACTTTTCTATTCATGCTTTCTGCTCCGTTGGATTTCCCGAAAATTTGAATGGTAAAATACTAGACTTGTGATCACGACTTTTCGCTATCGAATCTATCCCACAAAACGTTAGGAGCAGGTCCTTAACGGACAACTTGCGCTCTGTTGCGAACTTTACAATGCCGCTATTCAGGAAAGGCGCGATGCTTGGCGGCTGGAACGCAAGCCGATCTCTTGGTTCGATCAGAATTTGCAGTTGACAGCAATTAAGCAGATCCGCGAAGACCTCGCTGCCTTGAATTCGAAGGCCTTGGAAAACGTTTTGAAGCGCGTTCAGTTGGCCTTTAACGGCTTCTTTAGAAGGATTAAGACAGGAGACAAGCCGGGGTATCCGCGATTTCGATCTGCACGTCGATACGACAGCATGACATTTCGAGAAATCGGCAATGCGCTGGCCGGAAACAGATTGAGGCTGTCCAAGATCGGTAAGGTTAGAATTAAGCTGCACCGCCCACTTGCCGGGACCGTAAAAACTCTGACGGTCAAACGAGAGGCGAATCGTTGGTTTGCTATTTTTGCGGTTGAGTGTGAATCCGCGCCTTTGCCCTTCAGTCCTAACGCCATAGGTATTGATGTCGGACTGAGTAAGTTCGTCTCTCTCAGCAACGGAACGGCAATTGAGAATCCACGCTGGTTTCGAACCGCACAAGGCAAGCTTAGACACTTGCAGCGGCGCGTTGCGCGACGTAAGAAAGGATCGAATCGCAGGCGCAAAGCCGTCCTGTTGCTTCAACGATTCCATAATCACATTCGCGACCAGCGCCGCGACTTTCATCACAAAGAATCGCGCAAGATCGTCAATCAGAACGGCCTGATTGCAGTCGAAGATTTGAACGTGAAAGGCCTCGCGGCGGGAATGCTCGCTAAGTCCGTCAACGACGCTGGGTGGTCCAACTTTCTTTTTATGCTCGCGTACAAGGCTGAGAGCGCCGGGCGCGTACTCGTGAAAGTTGACCCTCGCGGTACTTCGCAGACATGCTTGTGCGGCGCAGGGGTTCGCAAGACGCTCGCTCAACGCTGGCATCTGTGTCTCTCGTGCGGGTTGTCTGCGGATCGCGATCATGTCAGTGCTCAAATAATTCTTTCCAAGGCTCGCGGTGAGCCATCAGGCGCTAACGTAGCGGATTTAATCGCACGCGTTGCCTGAGAATGATTGCTGTTTATCAATGCCGCCCGTTGGATTTGTTGCTCTCTTCCAGTGAATGTCTCCACATTCAGAACACTTACATCTGCTTCCGCCATAGGCGTTCGTCCCCGGCATCTCGCTCAACGCCTCGCGCATCTGCCGCCGCTCCGAAAATGAACTCGGTACGATTAGATCTACTTTCTGATCTTCTGTCTCGGTGTTCATGCGGTTGCGAATAGCGCGTCTGGTGGTGTCTCTTTTTCTGCCCGTTCAAGATTTGCCACGGCCTGTTTGTAGTAACTCTCTTTCAACTCTATACCGATGAAGCGTCGACCTTTTTGAATAGACACATAGCCTTCACTACCGATTCCCGCGAACGGACTCAGTACCGTATCGTTCGGGTTGGTCCATAGCTCAACCGCTCTGTCGATGACGTCTAACTGTAAGGGGCAGATGTGGCGCTCGTCTCGTTGCTCTCGCGCGGCTTGGACGTTGAGCGTCCGGGTTTGTCGAATATCCATCCACACGGGCGAGGCGTAGCGCCGCCACACTTGATGTGAATAAACAGGATCGTCCGCCGTTGTTGCGGTGTAACTCTCAATATCGACGCTTCTTACTTTTGGCTTTCCCTTACGCGCCTTTGGTTCATCGTCGCCAATGAACTCTGTAAATCCATCTGGTCTTGAAATCGGTTCTGGGTTGATACCAGGCTTGCGCATCGTCACGAGGTAGTCAGGTAGCCCCTGCCGACACATCGCGCTATCCTTCGTAACTTGCTTGTGCATCAAGCCCAGCGCCTTTGTTCGTGTCGCCTCAATCAACGGGTCTTTCCAGATGACTACCTTTGAGTGATAAATGAATCCCGCCGATTCAAAGATTTCTCGCAGTTGCGCAGGGAAGTCTTTCAGCCCTATGAATCCATCGCGCTCTTTCATGGCCGGAATATCCATGCAGTGAAATGAAACCAACCGCCCCGGCATGATTACTCGGTACAGCTCGCTAACGATGAACTTGAAGTGCTCGTAAAACTCTCGATCGGTTCGCGCATTTCCAAGATCACGCTCGCTTGCTGAATAGGTATAGAGCGAGGCGAACGGCGGCGAGAAAATAGAGTAGTGAATGGAGTCGGACGGAATACCGTGTAGCGCCTCGCAGGAGTCTCCAAGATACATGGCCCAGCCTTCTCCGAATCTCTGATCGATTATGTTCATGCGTTTATCCATTGCGGCAAGGCCATTGGCCTCGCTGCTTCGTATGCGTTTCCGGTTCTCACCGTGCCGTGTACCGCCTCAACGTTGTAGACGCTCATGTGTTTGACCATTTCGCTCGCCATTTTCATTGCGTCACGTTCTTTGCGTTCGATGTTCTTTACCACTGCACCTTCTTGCTCGCTCGTGATGATGTATCCGTTGACGGAACGTTTTTGACCGAATCGCCAGCACCTCCGGATCGACTGATAAAACTTCTCGTATGAATCGCTCAGCCCGACGTAGCCCACATTCGGACAGTGCTGCCAATTCATTCCGAACCCACAAATGGACGGTTTAGAAATCAACGCGCGAAACTGCCCGTCACTAAATCCAAGCATCCGGGATTCTTTATCCTCATCTGAGTTGGACCCGGCCACTTGCACCGCATCCGGAATCATCTTTTCAAGCAGATCGCCCTCCGCGTTCAGGTCGCACCAGATCAACCACGGCTCCGTGGATCCGTTCACAAGTTCCGCGCACGCTTCAACGCGTTCACTTAGACTTGCTCTACGTGCTAATCGTCTTTCTTCGAGTGTCTGCGCTTCGACCGGGAATAAAAATCCTTCCATCGGCTTTGCGCCCTTTACTACAACGTGATGCAGATTAAGCGGTGGTAATTCAAAGCCTGCGTCTGAATAGCCGAGATCCGAAGGCTTGCGAATCATCACCGCCCAGCCGCAGATCCACTTCCAGTATTCTTCCTCTGCGTGGCCCTTTAGTCTCCACTTCGCAGTGTCCCCTCCGTCGTGCACAAAGAATGTTGAAAGCATTTCTGTTCGTGTAAGCACGCCAAAGAATTCAGAGTGGTTACCTAACTCCATAAAATCATTCGGTGCGGGCGTGGCGGTCGCGCACAGCTTCATGGGCGTGTTAGCGAATCGCTCAATGAGCATGTTTCGGGTCGCGCCGGTAAATGATTTCAGGATGGAACTTTCATCAAGCACAATCCCGGCGAAGCGCGACGGGTCGAAGTGCTGGAGCTTCTCGTAGTTCGTGACGAACACGCCGTGCCTCTTCACGCCCATATCCGACGCGGCGACTGCTACCGGGATACCGAACTTCCTGCCTTCACGCTCCGTCTGTTTTGAGACCGCAAGCGGAGCAAGAATCAGCACCGGCTTATTGAACTTCGCGGTTACTGCTTCGGCCCACTGCAACTGCATCGGAGTTTTACCGAGACCGCAATCAGCGAAGATCGCAGAGCGTCCGCGTTCAATGGACCATCGCGTTATATCGCGCTGGAATTCAAACAACTGCGCAGACAAAGATTCAGGGGCGAAGCCGCTCGCGGGATGAACGATCTGCTTACTCTGGAGAAATTCACCGTAGTGTTTCACGCTGCTGCTGCCTTATCCTGCTGCTCTACGATCTCTATTCCGCGATTCTTATTTGAACGCTTGATCCATCCTAGGCTTTCCATCTTCTTGAGTTGCTGGTGAACACTGGCGCTTGATGACATATTGAACTCTTCCCCAATCTCTTTCAGCGTAGGCGCTTCTCCATTTAGTAAAATAGAACCTTCAATGAAGTTGAATATCCGTCTCGTTTTCTGATGCGTTGGCATATTCAGATCCTCACCCAACAAGCCAAATCAGTTGCGTTCATGTTCGGGCGTTTCGCCTTCACGTAGTAACCCGTCTTCTTTGCTAACTTCATCTTCGCAACCATGATCATTAAACTTCCCATGCAGCTGGAACTCACTTCATCAACCGGCGGATCACCCGCGATCTCTCTGACATCCTCAACCGTGAAAGTCTTCCCACGTGGGAATGTTTCAACTGCTGATCGGAACGCTTCGCGATACCAATCCGGTGTATGACGAAAGACGGATCGCATACCGCTCTCTTTCAGTTCTTCACCTGTAAGCGGAGTCGAACTCGGTGCGCGAGGCCCAGAAAATACCTTGTCGAATAATGGATGGGTGCTCATCGTTTTATCCAGGGATTGACTAGCGTTATGTATTGTCCGCAGTGCTTCGGTAATCCCCTTCGCAGCCACTTTGCGATCTCGCTCGTCGAGCAGTTTCGTTCTTTCCCGCAAACCAAGCATTTGCCCGTAGTGCCGTCAGGGAAAGCGTGACTCGCAAGGTTGGCGTAGAGCGGACTCTTCTCAGTAATTTTGCTTAGTTTTTCCATTTCTCAGTGCCGTCTCGAAGCGATCTAACATCCAATCAACTCGTTTGGGATTGTTGCCCTCACGCATAAACCTGATTAGAACTTCTTCCCACAATTCCAACTCGCCCGCGCCATTCGGAAGAACAGTTACAGCAATGTCGCGCCGTTGAATGTGGTTAGGGGTTAAATGAACGATGTCCCGATACTTCTTTACTGCTGGATTGTCTAAGTTTGGATCTCTACTCATTCGCTTATCGCATTCTCGAATTGGGATTCAATTTCCTGCATTGATAGCCACGCCTGCCGTGACCTCCAGCGCCGCGCCCTCTTAATCATTTTCCCTCTTGGTTTGATTTGTCGTTTTACGCGCCGCGTCGCCTCTCTCAGCGTTAAGTCAGGATGATCTTTCTTCATCTGATGGACTTCTTCGTGACAATCAACGCAGAGCAATAGAACGTCATCAAACTCCTCCCTCCCTAACCGTGAATAATCAACGTGATGAAGATTCAATCGCCTGCGCGCCCGGCAGAAGGCACAGTGAGGTTTTCGCCATTGAGCCATGTAAGAGGCTTTGAATTCTTTCCAGTGCGTGCTCTTAAGATAATCTTCGTACTTCATAAACCTTACCGCTTAGGTGGCTCGGTTGACGGACGTAGACCTTCCCTCTAAGGTCTACCGTCTCACCGCCCAGTATGGCTTCGGCGTTTCAACGTACAGGTTCCTCTTGCGGATTAGCTGCCTTCTTGAAATGAGCAGCCGGGCCAATTAGCGTGCTGGCAAGAGCGCAGGGGATGAACTTGTCAGCCTAAAATGCGACCCCGTTCCCAACGTCGGCTTATTTGTATGTTGGCTTCGTGACAAGTATTCGTCCTTCATATGCTGTAAGCGCTTCCCTCAACACGGGCACTCGTGAGACAATCTCTGCAATTCAAGCGAGTACCAGAAGGGCTGTAACTGTGAGACTTCGGCGTCAATAGTTACGGCCCTTGCTCTTTGTGAATTCTGCGCGCCAGAGGTGGCTGGATTCTTTTGTTACCAGCGTCCTTTGGGATTCCACCCCAATGCTCTGCGGACTGAGCTACACCCCTAACGCGCAAAAGAAAAGCGACTCAAATAAGCCGCGCTCGCGGTTTGGCCCTATTCACCCCTGCAAGCAGATAACAGAGACGAACGTTGCGAAAACGCGACTTATTGGAATCGCCATCTGCTTGAATCGGGCCGGGGCCAACCGGCATTCTCAAAGAACAACCAACCAATAACACAACTCGAGAATTTAAGTTTTGCATCGACTCCGTTTCACACTTCTACTGTGTCCCACCTGTTCTAATCCCCTGCTTGAAAATTCATTACCCTGAGTTCGGTAGGTTTTGAGATCTAGCTTTCCATCTCAGCAACTAAAGCGTGATCGTCTGTGCCTTGAGATTCGTCACCCGGCAGCGCCTGTAACGGAATTGCGCCGATGACAAACTGCACCTCTTCTTCGGTTAGATATGGCCGCTGGAGAGCAGCAACCGCACCTTCCAAAGTTTTAACCGCATCTGCTACGGCGGCATCTCGCGTCTCTCCCTCGCCTATGTGGATTCCGTCGAAGTCTGAAACTTCTGTGTTGAGCCACACTTCAAAGAATCCGTCACGTTTTGCTAGGTGTAGAATTCGACCATCAAGAGAGACTCGCTCATCGTGATCATGCGGCCCACTCGCGGCATTTACATCCGGTGCATGGTGAAATCCGGTATTGCCTCTCATCTCAATCTCCTGCGCTTGCTGCGTGGGCTGCATTCGTAACATCTTCCAGCGGCGTCTCTGAACTCGGAATGGATGACGCGTTCTCTGACTTCTGTTTTGATTTGCGCGGCGCACGCGCTACAGACTTTGGGGGTTCAAAGTCATGCGAGTTGATGTACGTTCGATCATGATCTGACGCATCGGCGACTTGCCCGCAGATGCCGCACTTCGCTGCCTTGTCTGGAGTAGGTTCTTTCTGCGCCGGCGGGCTTGCAGATGGTTTCTCAGCCTTCTTGCGAGGCGTAGGTGTCAGTTCTCTTGTTAGCGCGTCGTGCGCCTGTTGTGCAGCCTCAGCCACGGCTTTAGCAGTGTTCAACTGCGATTGGGCCAATCGTTCGCGCATAAGCGCCGCCTCTAACCGCATCGCGGAGTCATTCAGAATTCGATCCGCTTTAGTGTTTCGTCGTGCCACGCTAGTCCTCAACTTTCTCGTAAGTCGCTTCAAAGATGTCGGGCTTGCACGGATAAAACTCGCCTTTGACACCCTTGATAATCCAGTCACCCGGCTGAGCGGTCATCACACCTTCCAGCGTGTGAATCGCCAACGATTCGTCACGTTCGGATGTGTAATCAGCAAAGCCGACTTCTGCGCACCATTCAAAGAACGCATCAAGATGATCGTCGCCGCTTGGCGGCAATCGAAAAGCGTCAATAACAACCGGCTTCTTTTTGAACTTCGGCATCTCAACCCTTTCTTATTCAGGACTGGCAATCCCTGCCCCCCAAAGATCACCAGTCCCACCTTTCTCAGCATCAGCAGGAAGTTAAAACAAGACGCTGAGAACTCTGGTAGCGGGGACCACTACACACGCCGAGGGTCCTTGGCGTTGGCCTGTCGTTGCCTTCAGGCCGATCCCCGCATAAGGCATTAAGCTATAATCGGGACCGCCTCAATCTTCCCGGTTAGGTATTCTTTGATGAACGCAATTGCGTCCAGCTTCCACTTGCCGCCGTCCGCTTCGAAAAGCGCAACGGTGGGCAGCCCTCCCTCGCGGCCCTGCTTCATGCGTAGGACAAATGGAGAAAGTGGCTGTGTAACTTCGCGGAACGTGCGGAATGGCGCAAGAAAGACCGGGTTAGGGACTGACACGTCTTCGACGCGAGCAATGCCCGACTTTGCGGTGACGGTTTGCGTTACGCCGTCGTCGCCGGTCTGTCGAACGTTCTCTTCCTTGATGTTGCCGACGATCTTGAGCACGGCCGCTCTGCCGTCGAAGTCTTCAAAGAGCGAAAGCAGTTTGATTACAAAAGATTCACAATCGTAAAACTCACCAAAACGGAAATCGCTCTTTGATAGAACGGCATCGGCGGTTGATGATGCATAAACGCAGCGTTGCTCTGCGCGTCCGAAGGTTCCAGATAGCACATCGACCTGGCGTTCGTTTACAACATGAACCATAAGACCGATCTCGTCTTCCTTAACGCCATCAGCCCCGTTGTTGACGTATTCGACAAGGCCCGTAAGCGTGTTTAGCTTGAGCGTTGCGGGAACCGGTTCTTTTGGCGGTTCATAAACAGGCCGCGAAACGAACTCCGTATCGCCAACAGTTATCACTTGTGTTAGCTCGGAATCCTTTATGGCCCGGACAGCGGCATCAGGAATTAATTCAGACATTCGCGGCCTCCTTTGTCATACCGACAACGTTGTCGTTGAATGTCATCTGCCGCGTATCGCGTTCGGTTGCGACTGCTCTGCCTGCGTGTCGTCCAATGTAGATCGCCGTACCGACTGCGCGGCTCGGCGCGAGTTTTGATTTGACTTCGATCATTGTGTTTGCGAATGAGCGATCCTCATCCGGCTTGACGGTAACGGTGAGCGTTACAGACCGCGCCGCCGTGGGTTTAGTGTTCGGATCGAGAATGTTTTCCAACACTCGATTCAGTTCGTCCTCAAACTTCTCAATCGCTGCTCCTTGGCCCAGCGTATCGAGACTTACAAATTGTTCGCTCATTCCTCTCCCTTCGCTTCAAAGCGGTAAAGTGTCTTACGATCAACAACCATTCATTCCTAAGTGCTTTGTCTTCATTTCGAATCTGGTAAGGGCGGCTTTGCCAGTTAAGACCAACAGATACCTCCGACATTTTTTAAGTGCATCGGGTGGGCCTGTTAGCCGCCCTAATTCGTTCCTGCGGGCCGGATTCCCACCCGGCTCCCGATCTACTATCTGGTCGGCATCGTTTTATCCACGGTTTGTGATGTCCGTTGCATACTGCTGCCCCTACCAGCGGGCCATGCCGCCTCTTACCCCGGCGCTGGTACGCCGCCGCAGGAAATTCACATTAGCCTTGAGCCGCCCTCCGCAACGTAGTGCTTGATCCGATTCAGCGGCACCTTGAACGTCCGGCCTTTCGCCTTCGGATGAGACTAGGCGACTCAAGATTGGCTGCGCGGGCCGATGGGATTCACACCCATGTTGATGCGGCTTCTGACCGGCTTATTGATTCCGTTGTAGCGGCCCCGGCCTGACGTACCCGCGCAAACTTTCAAAAATCAATCGCTGTCTCTCCAGCGTGTCACACAACTTGTCAAGGCCAGTCTCGGTTTCCAGAACGGGATCTCACCGCTCGCCCGACTTGGTGATCTTGCTCATGAGGCAGTGTGTCGCCCGACCCGCTTGCGTTGCGGTAGCACCTCTGCGACGCCGCGCTATCATTAGCACCGATGTTTCGTTGTCATCGGCAACGCCAGAACTAACGCCTCACTGGAAGCCCGCAGTCACGACTGGAACAGTCGCCAGCATGTTGCCCGTTGGTCTGCGGCACCATGATTCGCCGCGCAACGCGACGAAACGCAAAACTTTTCAAACAACATCTCCAGTGGGTTTTCTCTCGCGATCCTCACACCGCAGACTCTGTTCTCATAGAGTGCTGACCTATGCTTTTCTGAGTCCATAAGAGAAGCCTCACCGGAGAATCTTTTCAGAACGGAATATCGTTATCGTCGAACGGATCGTCGGGTGGCCCACCCATCGGCGGCCCATCCGCATGATCCTCAATAGCTGGTAGCGTCTTTGGCTTTGGCAACAAGATATTGCGGTTCTTCGTGTCGATGCAGATCGTTGCAAAGCACGCCTGTACCGCGACCGCATCGTCAATTTGCAAATTCGCCGTAACCAGGTTTGCCAATTCAGCACAACTCAACAGGTGGTCGGCGTAGGATTCACGATTCAGGGTGCCGTTTTGGGTCGGCGCGTGACTGTTCTGCGAACCGTTGCCGTTACCGTTTGTTGACGCCGCTCCCCACTCCCATTTCGCACTCGAAGTAATGATCAACTTGTCATACGTTTTGTTTTGATATTCCTCGTGGGCTACCTTCAAGCCAGTTAGACCATGTTGCTTGGATTGGTTGGCGCGTATCGTTACAGTCTGCCCCACACGATCGGCAGGGAATTCACGCATCAATCCTTTAAGCTTCAGCTTCCCACCCCCCTTAACTTGGACGTCCTGAAAGCTCCACGGGCCGTTTTCACCTTCGCCGGATTTGAAGGCAAAGACTTTCTCGATCGTCACCGTTACATCAGGCGGCGTGAATCCTTCGGGCATCTTCAACACTTCTGCTAGATCCATTTTCTTGCTCCTTCAATTGTTTGTACTGATCGCACCACGGTGCCGCGAGACAGTAGCTTTCGCAACGCTTATTCACTCCCGGCCTGAATTGAATCTCATGATTTTTTACGTCGAAGATTTCTATGTGCGCTTGCGCCTCGGCCTCGGTAGCAAACAGTTTTGCCGCTTTCTTGTTTCCTTTTTTCGTGAGCGCATAAACGTCATCGGCCTTCCATCTTTCTTCATCCGTACATAAAGGAAGTGTCTTCTTCGCGCCCTCAAACTCAGCAATCCGAGCCGCAATGAACGCCTCTGTTTCGCTAGTCGGCCATACCGGAATCTCAAACTTCGCGACTTGATGCGGTGGATACTTCTCTGTCGATCCGACTAATGATTTTTTCCAATCGCGATAGAGCGCGATGTTCACGATCTCTTTGACTGAATAACCATTCTCCTCGAGTAGTAGGCGGTTGATGTTCCCCTGTGCGGCCCACTCCGGTTTCAATGACAGGTAAGACACGTACACAGATTTCTCTTTCCAGTCGTAAAGAATCCCGAGTCGCTTGTCGTAAAGATCAATTTGCCCACCAATCGTTTTACGAAAGCGCTTGATGTAGAACCTTTCTTCGGCGAGGTATTCGTACTGCTCACAAAATTCCGCCGCGCGCTCAAGTACGACATGCTTGGATTGTCCTGATAGCGAATAGATCCGATCCGTAACGTCTTCAGTTATTTCCATCCAATGTCGACGTTTAAGTGCCCACTGCCGCGCGGGAGTTCCCGCCAATTGCGACGTTGTGTAGTCGGAGCGGCCCGGCGAATACTTGTCGTTCATTACCGCTTGAACCAGAGGCTCAGGCAGGTTGTAAATATTCGTGATGCGCGGCTTACGGGTCGGCGGCTCAATACTTTCCGAAACAGAAGCGCCCCCCGCTTCCATTTCTTCGCCGTACTCGAATTGAGATTCGTATTCGCGTTTTGCGAAACTCATTCCTAACCTCTTGCTGCTCTTTCTGCTTTTGCTGCTAGTACTTTTCCTAATAGTTCGTAATTCATATGCTCACCACGAAGAGTTGCCGGCCGTTCGGTCTCAGATAGTTCGCCTCGTAACAATGTGTCGGTGGCGCGTTCGCTATAGCGGAGAGCTTCACCAACATTGCGGCGCTCAGAAGCGAGCGACGCGAGTCGGAAATATTCAGCCGCAGTTTCAGTAGCGATGCTCATAAGTCCCCATCCTCGTCGTGCTCAAGTGCGCGGTGATTCTCGTAGCAGTAGGAGCAATACTCAATCCCATCATTGCAGTCGTCGCATTCCCTTACTCCCACGCGCGCGCCACATTCCCAGCACTCCTCAACGTTGAATTCCGCGCTCATCTATTTAAACTCCGGTGGATCCGGTAACTGTTCGCGCCAACGAGCAACGATGTCCCTGCCGCACGGCTCGCAGTAGGCGAGATCGCTAAGACTAGCGACCTGAAATCCAAGATCGATCGATATGTAATGCGTGGCCGGTGCCGCACAGTCGGAGCACTCCAGCGGCTCAATCGGAATCAGGTCTACGCAGGATTTATCAAACTCAGCCATTAGCGTTCCATCTCCACCTTAATCGTCCATCTCTCTGACTTAGATCGCAGATCATTTCTGAACCACAGTTGAGACACTTGATCGTTGCGCCCTCTTCATGAATTAATTCCTTCGCATCCTCTCTGCGGTAAAGTTCAAGCATTAAAGTGTTCTTACAGCACTGCTCCATACCTTGTTCGTTTACTCGATATGGAATGTTGAGTTGAGACATCGAGTTACCCGCGATTGATTTCCTCACGGATCGAGGCACCGATTGTGTTAACACGATGTTGTTTGCAGATCTCCAGCACGCGTCTAACCTTGTCTAAATCCAATCGGCTGTCGTCATCGGTCCGCACGCGACGCTCCATGTCGATCCAGTAATCGCGACCGGCGCAACGGTGCTCAATAATGGCTAGTTGGCCCTCAACGTTGTCTGGCCCAAGCCCGCCTGCATAACCGCATGGAAAATCTACCTGCGGAGACGGCCACGTGCTCGGTAGGCGACCAGCACCGCCCGATGTGTCGTACAGCGCGGCGACATCAAATTGCTTCGCTAGTGGCGCATAGATGAAGTGGTCGTTTACGCCATCCCACTGAAAAATAAATTGTCGTTGCGGAAGCGTCAGCGAAGAAAGATTGCTTAGTAGGCCAAGCGTCGAGACGTGTTCTTCGGCGTGCGTGTTTATCTGAATGCGCTGTGAGATGGAAATTACTGAAGGCAGTTCGGACCAATCAAGCGCGCCAACAAATAGACAGCGCACCCATCGCCCGCATACGTGCGTCGAGAGATTTAACGGATTCAATTCTCGGACGCGGTAATTCGCCTGCTTGACCAGAGCATCAATCCATTTCCGCGAAGGGAACCGATAGTGCCCCTCTGATTTAGCAGAAACCAAAATGCCCCACTCAACAAAGGGAAACTCTTTTGAGAGCGACAAGAGATCGTCGATTGGCGTCGAATCGTCAGCTCCGGTAATTGTGACCTTCTCAAGTGACATAACTCTTTCTCTTTTTCTCTCCCCTCAGATAGAGACAAACAAAACGTAAGTTATTGAAGCGGCTGCTTTGCTGTGAGTAGGGCTAAGCGTCCTCACCCCCGCCTAACCCTCCCCCACGTCTGGGCTACTCAATACGATCTGCGGCCTGTTGCCTAAGCAGCCATTCCAGCGTTCGAATGACTCTCGCGATCTTCATTTGAAACATTGGATTACCGTTTCTGGTTCTGACGGCCTCAGCGAAGATCTGTAACGCGTCCGATAGCGTTTCATCCCAGCTCGCACCCTTGATTAGTTCGCCCTCTTTCAACGCATAGAACCGGGCACGAAAATCCAGATAGAAAAGTTCTGCGCCTTCGGGATTCAGTCGATACGCTGCCTCTAAGAGCGCCACCATTCTTGAATAAGGATCTGAATCCGCTTCTGCCAGCCATTTGTAAATTAGTGACTTGTCTCTGCCGACTTCGAGTGCTATCGCCTTTACGTGATCTCCAATTGCTTCGCGGGTTATCTCAATCGGTTGCACGGTGATTCGAAAATTCAGCTCAAAGTTCTAATAGACAATTACGCATAGGGCATTTATCTTCGCTGAGCCGTACTTCCCCCGTAACTCAAGCGGCGTTATCAACGCGCTCGAATTTTTTAGGAAACCTTTTTAGATAACGAGGTAAGCCGAGCTTGATGATTTGCTCAAGAGCCTGAGAGCGCGTGTGATCCCGGAGCTTGGCCTCATGGTCGATCTCACGCTGTAACTCCAAATCCGTTCGCGTCGAGATAATTACAGTCTCTTTGGTATTAGTGTCTTCACTCATCGCGTATACATATATAGCGTATACGCGTATACCGACGCAAGCGTCAAAGTGACCGAAGTGTGATTTATTTCCTAGCCACGAGTCGTCTACATGTATACAATGCGCCGTGCAGCCATGCCGAGACCGAAGCCGAAGGGCCCGATAAAGACGTTTCAACTACGCTTAAGGGCTGATGAGTCAAAGCGTTGGTATGAGATTTTCGCTAAAGCCTTGGAGCGGAATCCTCGTATTAACGAAACGGAAATTAATCGTCGCCTGCTTGGGCTCGATGTGGATATTGACGGAGCGGTCACGGAAAAGGACCGTATCTACTTTCAAGGCCAAACGCCCAATGCGGATATGCTAGGGCGAGCTAAATCCTCAAAGGCCCACTTGAAAGAAGTCTCTCCCCGTACCAAGCGGCAATAGCCCTCAGTAATTCAGCAGAAGAACGAGCGGGACAATTTAGTCACGAGGATACCCTCCCATGAAGAACACCGACAAAACCGGGGCTCTCCCAGGCCCCTATGTCGCCGCTTTAGATCTTAATGATCTTCTAATAGACCATCCGGGTGCCAGTTTTATCTTTCAGCTTGGCAACGACATAGCGATAGTCGATCGGGCCGCAATTCCTGACGATGCCAGTATGGTAGTCGTTGAGAATGAAGGCCGGTTCATTGTCGATCTCTACCGCCACCAAAAGATCTTCGGCGTCATCACCTACCGGATCTACAGAACGCTTTAGCAGAGAATCTTTCAAAGAAATTCCTCAGTCGGTCACTTTGACCCTTGTAGTGTATACAGATATAGTGTATACATATATACGGTTGAGGTTAAAGGTACTGGGGATGCGAACGGAGATTAAGAAGATGACAAAGAGGGAGACAAAGTATTTCAGTGGCGCGGTTGAATTAAAAGGTTCTTATCCGCTTTCTCGCGAAGTCGTTCGCGCCAAGTTTCCGACTGGGACGCTCAAGCGTTATGACAGTTTTAATCTCCTGGTCGGCACTGTGGACGGAAAATACTCCGAAAGTAACTTCCTGCCAGTAACCCGGATCATCAACTACAACCGGCAAGGTTCGCGGCACAAATGCGATGGTCGCTGTCTGAACGCGAAGCGCGGCGATTGCGAGTGTTCTTGTGGCGGCGTGAATCACGGAGCGGGGAATTGATAAGAGCGAGGCTGAGCAGCGGGGAAATTATACCGCTGGAGAGGGATTGCGATTGTGTCATACACGAAGGCCCGCACTGGTTACACATGGACGACGTTGACAAGAGGCTCAACGCGCCGCTGCGAGAGCGGGCAATGCGGGGCGAGCCGCTGGCAATCAAGGCATACGCCGAGGCTGAGTTGCGCCGCTTGGGCGCGAAGCGGTTCGAGGTGGAGCGGCAAAACATTGACGAGATCTTAAGAGGTTAAAGATGGACCACACAGATCAACTTCGAGACTTAGTGCAAGACGCCGATCACGCCGCGACTGACGCGGAGAGGTTTGCGGGAACAGCCGTTCAATACGCGAAAGACTCCAACTTCGCCATGTTCGAACAGACGATCGATGCCGCGATAGCTATGGCTGAAAGTCTTCCGCATCAGCTCCGCGCCTTGAAGACGTTTATAGCGGCGCACCCGGAGATCATCGTGAAGGTTGAACAGGTGGCGAGGTTTTGAAAGTCGTAGGAGGCAACGATGGCTAACACGGTAAAGAAGGTTTACTTAGGCGATAGCGTGTATGCGGCGCTTGAGGGCGACCGTGTTGTGCTTACCACTGAGAACGGCTTCGGCCCGTCAAATACGATCGTGCTTGAGCCGAAGGTTTTCGAGGCGCTGAACCGATACGTCGGGGCTCATTCGGTCACAGGGACGACTGTCGATCACGACGACAACCGCGAGCAGCAGCAAGCCGAGGCTCAATATCGCAACCATTTGCAGCGCCGTGGTATCACTGAAGCCGAACACGAACAAGAAATCGGCGGCTAGATGCGCAGGGCTGACTGCGGGGGGCGCCCGCTCTGTTAACGCAGCCCACGAAGTCAACAAGGGACAACCCAATGCTAAATCTCACGACAGTTACACGGCCAAAGAAGCAGAAATTTAATCCTGAGTATCAGAGATTCAAAGAGTGGAAGTGGTTTTGTAAATCATGCGGCGTCGCTAAGACGAGTGCTGATACAGAAGCAGGACGCTGCACAAATTGCGGGAAGGGGACGCGATGAAGCCAGAAGAAACAACGGTGTGGAATTCAACAACAGAAGACGACGACGTGATTCGTTTCGTGCTGCGCCGTAAAGAATGGGACCGCCTGATCACGGCATTGGCGGGTAGTTGTACGCGGAACGCTGACGCGTGGGACGGTCTTGACGTGCTGCGCAACGCGCAGATCGACGTGCGGGCATCCGCAATGGTTAAGGCGCTAACTCAGATCGTCAAGTATGCGCAAGTTACCAAGCCCGACAGAAATGACATGGAAATTATTCGCCACACCGCAGAGCGTGGACTAAAAGACGGAGCGCCGGAGGCGAAAGAGATCCAAGAAGCGGTAACAGCATGACCACCGAAACTCACCAAAGGTTAATCAACCACTTAGTAGTAATTCTTCTACTTCTAATAGCTCTCTTTTATCTAAAAGAGAATGTTTATCCAAAGTTACAGAAGGCTTTTGATTTGAATTCACAGATGGAGTTGCAGAAATGAGCAGATTGAATATCGAGTTGCTGAAGAAGGTTCGCGAGAAGATCGCAACGACGCCAGAGGCTTACGATCAGGGCAACGAAGCCTACAACGACCAGCGCTCGCCATGCGGCACCGTCGCGTGTATTGGCGGCTGGGCCGACATTTTGTCAGCACCGAATAAGGCGGAACGCGATAGACGCATGCGAGGGTTTGTTGATCTGGACCGCGCCGCCGACGCACTTGGATTGAGCGGAGCTAGCTTCTGGAATGAATACGCGGGCGGTATTCAGACTGAGCGGGCCATCTTGTTTACCGGCGATCCTGATGAGAACTGGCCCGCGCCGTTCGCCGGGCAATACGTCAACGCTCTGGACTCTGACGCGTTCGACGGAAACAGGGCAATCGCGGCAGTTGCGGTCGCCTACCTCGATCACATTATTGCCAGCGGAAAGGTTTTGGAATAAATGGCGCGACTAAGAGGCGAACAATTTACCGAGCAGAGATTTTGGAGCAAGGTGCGCAGGACGAACGCGTGCTGGGAGTGGGAGGGACATCGAAATCCCGCTGGCTACGGCGTCTTTTCAGTGGGCCAGAAGTTAATTCTCGCCCACAGGTTTCGATGGGAATTATCCAATGCCGCAATCGCAAGCGAACAACGCATCCTGCATAAATGTGACAACCCGGCTTGTGTTCGGATCGACCATTTATTTCTCGGAACGCAGGCGGATAACGTTGCTGACATGTCCGCCAAAGGACGAGACAGAAAGGCCGCAGGGGAGAGCCACGGCCGCTCTAAGTTAACAGACGCTCAAGTCCAACAGATCCGCGACTTATTAAACAAAGGAGATTTAAATGGCGTGGAAATAGGCCAAATCTTTGGCGTCAGCAAGTCCGTGGTGTCACTGGTACGCAACGGAAAGCGCGGCGGTCGTCCAAGCATTATCGAAACAGGCAAGGTACTTGATTGATTTGAATTCAAGGATGGAGAACGGGAGCGCTAAATGAACTGCAACTGCATAGAACGGATCAACAAGAAGCTGAAAGACGCCGGGCATAACTATCAGATTGCGCCGAGTTTAGTCTTCGATGAAAAGATGCAACTGGACACACTGCTTAGTGTCGCAACCGCGTGGGTAGGTGAACCGCCGCGCGGAAAGAAGCATAAATTACCGCCCGTGATGCTTTGTACATACTGCCCATTCTGCCGCAAGAAGGCGGCGGGAAATAAGAGGTAGCGCCGACGTCTGAAACTAAATCTTCTTAGTTGGTATGCGAAGCAAATAGGAAAGGGACGAAATGAAATCCTTAGATGAAATTCACGACATGATCGCGACTGCGCAGCTGGGTGACGGAGATCGCGTGCTCGATATTTGCCAGGCATTGCTGGAGCAGATCCGCGACCTTCGGCGAAGCGCCGATCACTTCGAGCAAGTCGAAGACACGCGGCAGTGGATACAGGGCAATCCGAGCTACTGAAAGAGACTTCAACCATGACGCACAAAGAAGCGATGACAAGTCCGCGCGGCGAGAATTGGGATGGTCTACGCGACTACGCGCCGGTGCCCGAATGCGATGGATTATTGATCGATCCGAACACGTCCTACTCGTCTGACGTTTATTGGGAAGTCTTTACTTGCTCGAAATGCTTCGTGATCGTGTTCACCGTAGAAGGTTCCCGGCACTGGTGGAATCACGAAGGCACTGGATCGCCCGAACGAATGGCGCGGATCGCAGCAATGCAATGATGCACGGCCAGAAATCAGGTTTAGGAAAGGTTCAAACAGTAATGGTGACTAAAGAAATAGAAAAAGAAGTGCGTAGCGTTGATGAGATTCAGGCAGAGATCGAAGAAACGGCATCCCGAATCCGCGAGCTTAACCGCGAGATAAAGCGGCTACGCGATGAGCGGGACGAGTTGTCTGAATTCCGCGGCGAGCTACAGGAAGAACTCTTAAAGGCCCTTGGCGAGCAGCTACGCTTGGCGAAGGAATCGGAATCATGAATTCAAAAATAGAAAAGTCTTCAAGAGAGGTGCAAATCGTAGCGACGGTGCTGCTTCTTTTCGTGCGCCACTTGAGAAATCAAATTGCAGGCTTTAGCGAACTCAAGCATGGTCGCCTTCAACTCTCCGGCGATGTTAGGCGTCACAACCAACTTCGCCTTCACAACCTGCTGACATTTCTTCATGCAGGCGCGAGTGTAACACGGGAGTAAATCCAAATGAGCGAACGCAACTACATCGAAAAGCAGGGATTAGATCGTTACGCCAACACTGATCCATCACTTCACTTCAACGGCATTGAACGTTCTCCTGATGAACGCTGGCGCGGCGCATGGTTCTGGTGTCTCAAACATTGTGATTACGAAAGTGCTCAGTTGATTCACGATCGCAACGCGCCGCCAAGTGATGAATGTTTCTATGGCGACCATGATCGTTGTGATTTTGGCTGGTGTAACTGCGTATGTCATGCACGAGTGAAATTCGAGCTCGAACATCCACAATTGAAATCATTATCAGAACTTCAAAGCGAGCGTGAGGCTCAGATGGAGGATGCAGCGTAATGGCTGATTTCATTCCTTGCTCACATTGTGATGGTGAAGGCTACGTCGAGCTGACCGGCGTTCATGCGGAGACGTTGAGCCTTCTACGCGGTCTTCCTGCGGCGCTCAACGGCGTCGAACTTGCAAAGTTGGCGAACTGTAATCCGACCGCGATGAACAACCGCCTTGCGTGGCTCGAGTCTCAGGGGTTGGCCGGGCGTAAGCGTTACGGCAGAGAAAGTCTTTGGAGTGCCAGCAATGTATGAATGCGACACCATTGGATGCCCTGAATACGTTTCGCATCCCGGTCAGCTCTGCCTTGCTTGTACGCAACGCTGCGGCGCTGAAGACGATCCGCAAGACGACGATTACGACGAAGACGAAGGTTATTTGTAGAGAAGAAAGGGGAAGTAGATTGGAAAACTATGATGGCGATTTCAGATGTCAAGTAAGCGAAGGCGGACCATGCCGAAAAGAAGCGACAATGGTTTATCGCGAACCCTTCACACCCGCAAGCGTTGCGGTACCGGCCTGTGATGAACACTCAGACGGTCTGTCAAAAGCAGGCTATCACTTCGATGAACAGGCCACGATTGAACTGGCGCGCGATCGCGAGCGTGAGGCGATGATCGGAGTCTAATGAGTTACCGCTGGAACAGTTCATTTCGAGTAAAGCCTTCTCGTTTGAAGAGAAGCGGGATAAAGAGATCTCTGCGTCCGACTTTGAAGAAGATCGGCAGGCGAACTAAAGACTGGCGCAAGGTATGGCGCTTTCTCAAACCCGAACTCAAGAAGCGCGGGCGAACAGGTTGTGAGTTTGGATTCATACCGCATGAGTGTTGGGGGCCGCTCGATCCGGCGCATTCCAAGAAGCGCCGCAACATGAAAGGCAATGACATTTACACGTGCGCGATCGCTTGCCGCTACATACACAACTTTTTAGATCTGCAATGTACCCATGAGCAGATGGAATTGTTTGTGCTACACGCGATTGACCTTGCTGGCGGGTTAATTATTCCAGAAGTTAAGAAAGCGGCTTAGTGATACCCGAAAGGAAAACAGAGTAGATGAAGATCCGAGACGTTACCGATCCACAGGAGTTGCTGCTGGCCCAGCTTGATGAAGTGCGGCGCAGGAACGCAGCAATGCGGGAAACAATCAGACAGAACCGCGCAACTTTAAGAGGCGGCATTGCAGAAGAAGCGCGTCTTGAGGCCGAGCTTGTGGAGCTGGCAATTAAGAAAGTTGAGATTTAGTTGTGGCTGAAGAAGTGGTGGACGACAGGTTTGTTTGCACTAGAGAGAATCCGTGGTCAAGGGAGAAGGCCGAGCGGTCGGCGCATCCTGACGCCCGTGAGATTGATAACCATCTTTGCGATTGCTGCGCAAAGTACGAGTGCCCTAACTGCGGATTGATATTCAAATGCGAGTTACCCCAATGACCAAAGACAAGGCAACAGCAACCCGCGATCTCCGTTTGGAGCCGTGTCCGTTTGATGGTGGCGATGAAGTCGTTATCGGCAGCGGAAGTAACGACGGGCCGTATGTCCGGTGTTTCTTTTGCGACACGTATATTTTCGGGGATTCGGAGGCCGAAGTAATTGAGAAGTGGAATACGCGCGCCGGTGGTGTTGGGCTCATCGCTAAGGAACGGGCGCGACAGTTGGCGGTTGAGGGCTGGACACCAGAGCATGATGATCACCATACGGATCAATCACTTGCACAAGCCGCTGCGTGTTACGCGTGGCCTCCGATGCGTCCGATCGAGATTAAGAAGGCATGGCCGTGGAAACTGTGGGAATGGAAGCCCGAGCTGTTCGCGGTCGATGCAGGCGAAGTCGCAAAAGCCGAAGCGCGTATCCGCGTACTCGCAAAGGCTGGCGCGCTGATCGCAGCAGAGATAGATCGATTAGAACGCGCTCGCGCCGCCCTAAGCAGTGGGAAGGAGTAGAGGAATGGCCAAGTTCAAAGACGGCGACAAGGTTCAGATGACACCGGAGACCCGAAAAGCAAACCCTGGTGCCCGCTCATTTACTGGCGTGGTCGTAGGTGAGGCACGGCACCCGAACGAGATCCGCATTCGGCGCGATGGACAAAAAACAATCGTGCTTTGGCATGAGACGGCATGGGAACTGAGATCTGGGGGCGTGCCAACGCCCTAGAGAGTTAATGAAACGGTTAACCGTAAAGGAGACCTAATGAATAACGATGACCTAACCAAAGAATCGCGTTCCGTTTGGGGTTTGGCATTGGGCGAGACCGGTTATCAAGTTGGCAAGGACGGAGTGACTGCGATTGAGCCTATCGACGTAACCGGACAAATGGCATATGTGCCGTGGTTCAACGTCTGGCGCGGGCAAACGCTCGCCTGCAAGGTCAACGCAGCCTACGTTCACATCGTTGAATACGCGCCATCAAGTTGAGGTTAGACCATGAGTAAAGAGACCAGAGAGATCTCAGAACGGATCATTGCAGAGTGTACCGACATCACCGGTCGCGTCTTTCCTGCGAGAATGGCCAGCGCTATTGATGAAGCGCTCCGCGACCGGGATGAACGAGCGGCGAAGATTGCCGAATGCTGGCTAGATAACCGCGTCGCCAAGTCGTGGAACAGCACTCAAACAGCGAATGGAATCGCCGCCGCAATCAGAGACGGAGTAGCCGATGCTAAATGAACCGGAACTACAGGAGCAAAAATGCCCCGAATGTGGGTTGAGCAAGGGTCACAAGATGTCTTGCGTAAGGGGCAATCAGCTTGCGATGCGTCGCCAGCAGCCGGAGCGGTACGAACGTGAGTACGGCGAGCATTCCGTTGATCTGGATAGTCTGCGGCCTGTCCCGCTCGCTGAAGTTGCAAAGGGACCAAATCGCGAATGGAATGACAAGGCCAAAGCGCCCGAACTCTTTGAGCAGTGGTGGGCCAAGCACAGCGATAAGCATTGGTCTGTTAAGCACGCTGCCCGCGAAGGATGGTACGCGTGCGCTGAATCACTGGGAGTTTACGATGACAAGTAAGCAATTGACCGCCGAACAACTACAGGAATTGTTGAGAGTGGCTGAGAGCGACTTGCAATAAAGATTAATGAGTTTTTATTTCTGGAAATTTATTCATAACGCGTTGATCCACCCGCTAATGGCGTGGCCGTGGTCAGAGCCAAGATGGTTGAACCGCTTGCACGACTGGACGGGCGAGCGATGTAAAGGAGCAGGATGAACATCAGAACTTTGAAATGGATACAAACCTCGAAGAGACGTGTCATAGCTAACCGGAAAACCGTTATTTCTGAGACGTGGGAGGCGCGCACCCCGTTCGTTGCATACAAGGTTTACTCATCTGTGGCCGGACAGTGTTTTGTAGTTCTACCAAATTCGTTTGATGCGGGCGGTTTGCCGGGATTCTACCCTGACAGTCTCAGCGGACCACCTAGAAGACGTTGCGCCTCAGTCGCAGAAGGGAAACGCATCGCTGAAACGCATTGGACGCACGCCGTTGGGGAGGAACCGCAACTATGACAACTTCATCAGACCCGCAACCCCAGCAGCAGGAGGGGCCGGAGCTGAAGCCGTGCCCATTTGGACCACCGCCGGAACATCTACCGCCAGTTGTCAAAGAAGTCAACGCGACACAGGGAACGTACTGGTGGGTTGGCTGCGAGATTCACTTGAGTCCCTCTGCACCCCCGACAGGATGCGGAGTCGGACACAGTGCACTGACGCGCGAGGAAGCGATAGCGAAATGGCAATCCCGCGCCGATCTTCCACGCGCTACAGTAGAAGCAGTGAGCGCGACCGAGAATCACGTGTTTACCTGTGTTCGTTGCTCGCGTCAGTGGACAGTTGTCAGCAACCACGAACTTGAATGCTTCTTTTCAGGTTTGTGCTACTGGTGCCTGCGGGAAACAGGGATAGGTCAAGAGAGAGTTAAAACTGCCCTACTAACTGATACCGACGAGGTAATGGCTAAGGCTGCTCTGGAATTGTTCCGCGTCAACGAGATTGCTGCAGTCGTGACCAGCGAGCGCTCTATTGCGACGGTAGGGAAGGCTTATGACGATTTAAAGAAAGCTGTCCGCACCTGGTCCAAGTCCCGCGCAGCCACGAGTGAAGGGGGAGGGTGACAATGCCTGAGGAACGAACGCCGGGTGGTGAGTTGTTTAGGCTAGTGGAGCAAGATCTTGGGTTTGCTCATATCTCGGATGCGCTTGACGATCTCCCATTGGAGCGCGTTCTGGCGATTGCACGTGGCTCGTTAAAACATACAGAGAGCGCGTCTAAAAAGTTGAGACGGTTTATCCGTAAATACGAGCGCGAAGTGAAAGGCAAATCACAATGAGACCTGATCCAGGACAGTCCCTGCCTCTGCTGATAGGGCTACTACTGATTATCTTGGTTTTATTCATCGTGGCGGTTGGTCCAAAGCCACAGGCCGCGTTCAGAATTACCACGAAGGAAGGGTGTCGATGTTTTTAGTGTTGGGAGGCGAATTGAAATGAGCAGTGAGACGACATTCACATTAGAGGAAATCAAACAAGGCTGCGAACCGCTTTGGAATAACGTCGAGTGTCTGACGTGTTCGCGGTTGCTAGGTTACATCAAAGACCTTCTCTCCTGTATTGAAGGCAGGGGAGTAGAGAACGCGCGTAAATTAACGCGGCCAGAGATTAACCATCTGCTCGGTCTACTCGAAGCGGAGCGCGAATCCGGGGAGTATACCGGGCCACGCGAACAGTATTACGCTCGCACGAAACGGTTGATTAGATGGTGTCAGGAGTAGGTCAAATGAGCGAACTAAACACGATTGCCGATGGTCTTAACAGCCTACTGGCATCCTACGCTGAGCCGTGTGTCTGTGACTGCGAGCATAGCCATTGCCCGTTGTTGCGAGAGCTTTACGCACTACGAATCAAGGCCACGCTGGAGAAGGCGCGACTGACAGTTAGGCCAATCGTTGATAGCGAGAAGCAAGGCGAGCAGGTAGGCAACTTGGTGAACATGCGACTACATGGCACCACAGGCGGCGAGCGGTGTGCTGAGTCGGAAATAAAGAACACAACCGAAGATCCGATTGTGATAATGGACCATGAGAGAAATTCTACTAACTAATAACAAAATCGCCCTTGTTGACGATGGGGATTTTGAGACTTTGTCTCGGTTCAAGTGGACGGCGTATAAAAAGCGATCTACATGGTACGCGCATCGCACGGTTCACGCCTCTGAGCGTGAGTTGCTAGGTGGTCGCAAGTCAATTTCAATGCATCGATTCTTACTGAGCCATCTTCCGACTAAGGGAATAGAAATCGACCACAAGAATCGCAACGGACTGGATAACCAACGAGAAAATCTGCGCGTTGCCACGCGGAGTCTGAACCAAATGAATTGCGGCCCATACAAAGGCAACAAGAGCGGCTATAAGGGCGTTTCATGGAGACAAAAGGGTCGCGTTATCGCGCAGATCTACATCAACACGCGGCGCGTTTACTTAGGACGGTTCGATACGCCAGAGCAGGCCGCACGCGCATACGACGCTAAAGCAAAAGAGCTATTCGGCGAGTTCGCTTATCTAAACTTTCCAGAAGGGTAAATCAATGCCGGAAATCTGTAGCGAGTGTGGGCACGTCAAACTCAACCCGTGGCGTGGTTATTGCCAGCATGAAGTATCAGCATTCGGCAAGCGTCCGGTTAGATACTGCGGCTGCAAGTGCGTCTTCCCTGCGCCACCTGAGGTTGTTGAGCAAGTTAAGGCTGAGAATTGTAAGCCCGCCGGGGATTGCGCGAACTGTGGAGCGCCTATCGTAGAAGCGTTTGCGCCCGGCATTGGGGATTACTGGTATCACGTGCGCGGACTTGCTTATTGTGACACGGACAACCCGAGCTTTGATCGCACCGCAACGCCTCAATGGTTAGCAGAGGAAGAAGCAAGCAAAACATCCGTGCCCGCTTCAGTACCAGCCGAGGCTGCGGCGAATTACATTCACTTGCCTCAGTATCCAATGAACGGCACTCAACTGGAATGTGACGGATCAGAGTTGCGACCCGATGGAACGTGCGCCAAGTGTGAGCGAATAAATGATCGTATTGAAGCCCATTACACCAAGCTGAGCACCGCTACTAACAGCGCCGCAGTGGAAGCGGCGCGATTGGCCGCACGGGAAATTTTCAGGTATCTGGAAACCGCTCGACCGCACCCGACGTCGCCTGAATGGAATTCCGTGAACGTGACGGCCACCGGGAAAACAGTACTTGAAGATGCGGTAGTTGCAATTATCTCGCACCATTTCCCTCTCACTGAGGCAGCAGGTGCGATTACTGATCTTAGATCTCTTAGGCAACAGGTTGAGGATACGGTTCTAGTGGCACAAACAGAGGAAGACTCTGACGGGTTTATTACGGCATACCACTTTAAGACCGGAGCTATCCATCGGCTGTTAGCGGAGGCGCGGAAATGACTCTCAAGTGTGGATATTGCGGGAACTATAAACCCGAGGCATTAGCTGAATTCGGCGTTACTATGAAAGCCGTGCCCACTGGGGCAGCAATACCGGCTGGAGAGTTGAGGCCACATGGTGATATGTCATTCACAGAAGAAGTTGCGTGGCGGCGGGAACGCGAAAAACAAATGCTTGCTTCAATGGCAGCGCAGGGGAGGTGGATTGAGCGGCTCAACGCAGAGGTAGCACGACTCACAGAACTTCTGACCGATGCCTGTGAAACGGAAAGTAACTGCCGTGCCCTGCTAAAGCCTTACGATAAATCTGACTCACTTGGAATAGTTCCGTTAGTAGAGGTAATCACAATTGCGCTTGAAGATCTAAAACAGAAGGGGAACTAATGAAATCTCAACTATCCAAAAGAGCTGATCTCTACCAAATTAAAAGATTTGGATCTCTTAAACCTCATAAACCTTTAACAGAAGCTATTGCCAGAACTGTACGTAAGCATTTGACGGGCGATAAGAAGCAGGGATAGACTCTGCGGCACCATGATTCCTCTGCTTGGAATTTTACTCTCCATCTACCTCGCGTTTAAGGGGATTGAGATCTTTCAGATTGCCTATTCCAACAAAGATGCTCCGTTTGGATCATTGGTTTTAGGTGCTGTAATGATGGTGGTCGGCATCCTCATCGGACTCATATTTGGGGTGCTGTTTATGGATAGCGGGACTTCCATGCCTAGTATCCCGAGACTTTAAAATCATGACATCATCCATTTCCTCCCTCCTGATGGTTATTGGCCTTTGGCTTACGTTGGCTTTCTTCTGCTGCGGCGAGAATCGAAATCCATCTCAGACAGCTTACAAAGTTACTTACCGAGTTGATGGACAGGGAACCAACACGGCGCATGTTCTGTTCACGGATTCACGTGACGCTACCGTAAGCGACAACGTTGACTTGCCCTGGACTCAGAGTTTTGAAGCGGAAGGCGGGCGGCTGCTTCTGTTGAGCGCACGTAACACGGGCGGCGTTTCCGCTTCAGTCACCGCCGCGATTATTGTGAATGGGAAAATTGTGGACGATAAGACAGCGGGTGGACGCATCGATACGGCGGAAGTGACTTATCGCTGTCCGTGGTGAAGTGAATTGAAGCAACTGCACGGAGCCAGCGACGCAGATCAGCTAATTTTTGTGAAGCCTAAAATCCCAAAATCTGAAATCCCTACATTGGTGATCGGTATTGCCATTCTCTTAATTTTCGGCATCATCGTTTACCGCGAAATGGACAGGTCTATGACTGAACCCAACTCAACAAGCGGCTCAAAGATTGTAGTGCCTCCAGTGTACAAGGGCCGTGGTCTTTTCCCCTTAACCCCTTAACCACTTAATACATCGACAGAGAACACGAGCGCGACTTTTATCAGGCCTTGTATCCGCGCCACCTAGCCGTGGTGGAATCATAAATGACAAAGATAGCCTCATTCGCGGCGAGCACAATATCTGCTCCGGTAGAATTCAAAAACCGATTTCCTGCCGTGCTGCTTGCGCTCTCATGTTTGAGGGTAATATTGTTACTCCCCACATTAACGATAAAATGAGTTTGCCCGTCCACTTGGCCCCGAACCATTCCGGTCACGTCTATTGCCGCCCCTGAACTCCAACGCTGCATGTGCGCATTTGACGTATAGGTATAGTTGTTTAAGTTGCTGCTGCCCAAACTCTCAGCCTGAACGCCAGCGGCCCATGTTCCGGGATTGCCTCCGTTCTTACAAAATCGGGTAACGCCACCATTTGTGTTTCCTGCGTCTCTCAGTTCTGCTTGCCCCTCAAACTGGAAAGACGTCTGGACCATTACATCTACCGCTCGGAGGATCGAAAATCTTACTGAACCTGTACCTAGTGCAATGACATTGTTAGAGTCTGGATAAAGTGAGCCCCCATCGAACGCCAGGATCCGCGATGCGCCATATCTGAGTTGCAGTTGTCGTTGTGACCCTGTTCCCGCTGCCTCTGACTGGATTACAAAATCGGAACCCACCGGCCCTATCTTTAGCCTCTCGTAATTTGATGCGTCCGCAAAAGTCCGATAGATGTTCAATAGTTGCGCGTTCGCTCCATTTCTCTGCGCAACGGTATTTGCGTCTTCAATAACTAAGGGCGCGATTGAACCCCCACCCGCAGAGGTAAGATCTGTTTCTGTTCCTGTCGAGTCTTTAATGTAAAGATGCTTGTCTGACTTGGCGTAGATATGAACCGTGCCGCTTGCTGGCGTACTTGGTGCTGAGATTTCGGGAACTGTGATTGCCCCCGCATCACTAACGATGACAACGGAGTTTTGAATTAACTTCCCGGTTGTTGAATCGAAGCGCGCGATCGCGTTATCTGTTGCTGAGCCGGGACCTACTACGTCGCCAATGCCACCTGTTCCACCAGACGGAGAATTGCCTAGCAGACTTTGCATCTGCATATTCGTTCCGTCATAAACCAGATCCACCCATTGGCCCGCCCGAATATCGTTTGTATCGAGATCGGTAGTAATTCCCCCGGCGGCTTTCTTAATTGTCTTTGCGCCAAGAGAATTAAAGTTGACCGTACATGCGCCTGTATTCGCCGTGTTGGCTTTGAAGCGATAGTGTTGGCCCGTAACATAGGCAGCGGGAGCCGGAGAAAGCGTCACCATGTAGGTATCAGTCGAGCCTGCATCCGAACCGAATACCCACGTTTGAAGCGCAAAGAACACACTTGAAAGTCTTGACTTTTTAGTTGCCGGTGTTCCCGCCGGATCGTTGACGGTGACGATTAAGTCATCATGAGTCGGCGCGGTGTCTTCGGTTAATTGTGAAATTTTTAGATTAGCCATTTATGACTCCTTCAAAATAAAGTCTCCGTCTTCTTGGAGTAAGAGTTCTCCCGCCTCGGTTGCGATTCCCTCAACGGTGCCAAAGCCAACTAAGATTGAGGCTGTTATTGCGGTCGAGCAGCCCCATTGATTACAAGCAACTGCTTCGACCGTATATAGCCCATCTGTAGAAGCTAAGAATTCAAACACACCTTTATTATCTTCATTAGGTGGAAGTCTTGAGTTAATAGATTCATCCACTACAACTCCACCACGAAGAATCAATCTAACTTTCGCATATTGGGCGTACACAGATGCGCCGAAAATCAGACCACCACGGATAGAGGTTATTTCTGCTGATCCATCTGTGGATTGTGTTAGACCATCCGGAGGAAATGTTACGGTATCGAATGCGATATTCGGTGGTGGTTGTTGGAAGTTTGGTAATCCTGACTCTAACGGTACGTCTGTAGGATCCGGAACTAAATCGCTAAACTGATCGCGTGAGTAGAGTCGATTAACAAAGAAGACTTCGACCGGGTTTCGGATCGAAATGTCTTCAATCCTCATCAAGACGTTTCGATAGTTTCCAGAGTCATCCGAAGCGCAAACGACATCGCCCTGATCTAGTGCTAAGGCTCTCCCGGTTGCGCCAAACTTATAGAACCTATCGCCCGCTCGAAACTTATTTAAGAGAGCATTACACCGTCTCGCATCCTGGTTGTAGTTATCGATCGCGGAATGATCGGGCTCGTAAGGATTGACCTTTACGTAGTCTTCTTGATGCTGATCATCATTAACAACTATCGGGAAGTCGCCAAAGTCTTGTATGGCCTCTTTGTGAGTGGCTTTGATCTGATTGATTACCGGCTGACGTGAGGCTTCCGGCCATTCAAATGTTCCATCTAGAATGTTTGATCTTGTGGTATCGGCATAAGTCAGAGCACGGCCGGCAAACGAACCTAAGACTCGAGTTAATTCAATTCCAGCCTCGTGCTCTTCTTCGAGCTCGGATGCAAGTTTAAGAACTCCAATCTTTGAATAGACCGTAACGACATTATCTGCGGCATGGGCTTCGATGTATTCCCTGAGTACCGGATCGGCGTTGATCACGCACGCCATGCGATGACCAATGATTGATGAGGTTTCACCATTGACCAGATCCAGAACGCAATCAATTCCATCTATCGTAACGGTTATGCTTGAACCATCTGCTAACGAGCCTGTAATAGTGACCGTGGCTGACGATTGAACCGTCTCAGAGCCTCCGGTGAGGGTTGCATCAGAAGCTACAGCCGTAGGCCCACCTGACGCAGATGCAGCCAGCGTAATCTCGTCCCCGAGGTCTGAATAAACAACTTCACTAACTGGCCTGACTTCTGAGTTGTCCTGAACCTCAACCCATGTGGGAGTAGTTGCGGTGAGTTGCCAGAGACTATTCCCTTGAACCTGACGTGCGTATTTACCAACATCGTCCGCGGTAAATCCCGTGGCACCTAAGCGCGCTGTCTGATCTCTATAGATCCAGTTCGGTTTAATCGCGATATGAAGCTTGCCATGCAGTAGGTAAGGCGAACCCTTTGTGGTTTTCCACGGCAGCACATCGTTAACGATCAACTCAGTGGTGCCGCCTTCACTTGCAACTCTCAGTTTTGTCCAGTCTGCGGGGCGTTCACCATCAATAATGATCTGTCCCTTAGCATTCCATCGGAAAAAGCCTCCAAAAGTGGGGAAGATCTGATCGTTGATAACATCGATGACCTTCTTCGCCTGAGTGAGTTCGGTGTTACACGTAGCGCCTTTTCGATAAGCCACAAGAAGATCTGCGGACGTCGGCGGCGCAGCCGGATCATAGAACTCATATTCTCCGATCCTGTTACCACCCAAGCCGACGTTAATCAGTGCTCTTGCGGGAACTCCGGCGGGAATCTGAGTTCGGGTCGCCTCAAACGACTGAGGCCCAAGTAGGCTCGTGGATGTATACCGTTGAAAATCAACCCCAGCTCTTGAGACTTCGGTATTTGGTAGTAATGCCCTCTCCGCGTTTGTTTCGTCTTTAACTACCCGACAGTTGTAGGCGGCAGAGAATGCGCTCTCGTAGTCGTCGACCATGTTCTCGGGGATATTGAGAGCAGAGGGTTCGGTGAGTAAGTAACGAACATGATCGACCGGGTTGTCGGTCCAGTCTTCACCCGGGCATCCTATTGGACTTGTTACCGCTGAGGCGTGGATTGACTGAATCTGAGCCTCCGTCAAACTCGCGTTGGGATAAAGGGCAACTCGAGCCATTCCTGAGCTGGCGAACACGGGGCCAAAAATAATGTTTGGAATGAAGCCAAGCCGCCACGGTGCATCCTGAGGATCGCAAACTGCATCAGCAGGTAAATCTGATCGTGAGGCGCTCAGACATCCATTGATCCAGATGCCCATAAAGGCACCATCACGAACACACGCAACCGATACCACGGTATTGACTGGGACCGTCTTGGATATAACAGCAAAACTCAGAGCCCCCTCGAGCTCCAATGCGAAGACAACGTTATCTGAAAATAATCCTGAGGATCGCGAGCCAAACGCAATATATGTATTAGGGACATCAAAGCCGTGCGCAATCATCATCTCGCAGCCTGAGGCTGTGTGTTTGGCTCGACAGGAGAATGAGAATTTTGTGCTTGATGGTCTTAAGCTTCCCAAGGTATTTCCAGACGATGGAACTTGTCCTATTGCCCCCGACATTCCATTTCCCGGAGATTCGGTTTCCAGGAATCCCGGAATGCCCACAACTAGATTGCTTCCCAGCGATAGGGGTATTAGAGATCCATCGTGGCTGTCGGCAGAATCCACACACAGCGTATTGGGATATGAGGGCGGGATACTTGTGCCATCCAGTTTCCAATAGGCTTCGGGATTAGTAGGGGTGATGGCTTCATCATATGAATTGTATTTTTGTCCGGGCGCGCTGAAGCTTGTTCCTGGAGCGGTTACCCCGCCCGTGCCGCTAGACAGTTTCCCTGTGCCGTCAGGATCGACGTCGAAGTACATTTGATCCGGCACAATCCCTGCGACTACAGAAGAGATTTCCGGTGCGGGATCTTCCGTCTCAATATCGCTGCCATTGCAATATCCCGTTATGTAGGCAAGCCTTGAGTGGAACGAATGATCGGGGAAAACAGTGTCGGCAGTTTGCGATCCATCCCCACCATACTCGCCCAAATGTTTTGTAACCCCTATCGGCTGAGTGAACCCTAGAGATTCATTCCTCACGTTTATGAAGTCATGGATCTTCCCGCGGCACGCTGCCATCTTGAAGTTTATTGACGTGCCGATGTCTCGAAACTCAAGTGGTATTAAGCGTTTGGACCATCGGCCCAGAATCGTCGGGATCGCGTTGCCGTAAGGCGTACCGTCATGTGTTGAGTCATTAACTGTAGTGGATCTTCTTTTGCCAACTAATAGGCTGCCCACTAGTCCGAAACCGCCATATCTTAATAACTTTTGCAGAAAGCCTTCATGCGATTTGTTGATAAATGAACTTTCGATCTGAACAATGCGAATCCCTTGGAAGAATTTGCGATTACTGTAGAAAATGCATTTCTCTTCCGTCTTATTGCAGACTGTTCCCGCCTGAAACTCGGCAGACTTCTCCGACAATAATTCAGTACCAAGGCACTCTGGCCCTTTGAATTTAATCGTGCAATGTTGTTGAAATTGATAGCGAGGTATGAGGGCTTCAATTGTTCCGCAGTCCTGATTAGCCGTAATCGTTCCACGTTCTCGATTGAATCCGTCCGGCTTATCACATCGGCCGGCAAACAAAATGATAGAGTTAGCAAGTATCGCTCCGTCATTCCCGATCGCGGCTGCGACAGAAAAATCCAGAACTCTAACAACTAATTTCTTGCCCTCAACCACATTCGCGTTGACATATCGCGCCATGTAGCGAAAGCCGTCGACGTCATTATCAACGTTAGAGAAGTTGATCGAGACTGAATTGATTTCTTTCTTAACAGTCTTTTCGATTGTCACACCCTCGAGCACCTGGCGTTTGTAAGTTACCGGCCCGAACGGGAGAACATACGTAAACTCAGCAAAAGTTCTTTCGGCAGCGCGAGGATCGAAGCCTGAGGCTGAGTCGTAGTCGCTGGCGTAGATTTCATAGACCGCGAACAGATCGCTATTCTCTGCGTCCAGAACTGTCTCTAAATATGTGCCGAGGTTGAGTTGCATTTAGGCAGGGCGCTTTATGAGTTTTACTTCGAACGTGTTGCGCCACACTAACGTGTGATCAGGATCCACTGGCTCTTCAAAGCGCACTCCCGTAACCAATTCGCCGGGTTCGCCGCGCACAAAGGGCACGGCGCGCGGCTCGAGAAAATCAAAGGCCAGATCAATTCCGTGCGCTAAGTAAAAATCAACGATCGTGCTTGTGGCGTCTTCATCCTTACGGTTGTATTCCAATGTATATCTTTGCGGAGCGCCGAGAGCAGATCGGTTGTAATGTGCTCCCTTATCTTCAAACACCGAAACAAGCGTTATCTCATCTAGTCGTTTTGGGTGTTTTGTGTACTTGTTCGCCTTGATCCCCGTCCCGCCCGTTGAGTTTCTCGACGGAACCAAGGCCGCATCAGGATCGGGAAGAGCATTGATTGAGAATCCGCTACCTGAATTATTCGCAATGAACCTTAAGAGGGTTGAGTTAGGTAGTTCTGAAACGAACCAATCAACTGATGTCGCTCCAGTCGGGAGGGGGGTGATTGCGGTGACGTCGATTTGCTCGTCATCATCAATCGCGATTAAACCTGGCGGACTAATCTTTGTCTTTCCATTAACGTTGACGTAGGCGTAGGCCACAAGATAAGCCCCATTACTGAGTGCGCCCGCAGAGTTCGATAGAACCGGCGCATCCGAGGGGCTGGCAAGAATTCCGGCGGCGTGAATTGGATACAGATCAGCCACTAACACCTCCGTCGTTTAAAACAATTTCTCTGATTGATCCGCCTCTGCGATAGCCCTTGCTAAGGACTTCGAGAATGTGCGAGTCATTGCTGACAATCTTCAGGACATGTTCGTGCCTCACGATAGTTTGTTGGGGCGCCGTCCCAGAGTTTCGTGAGAGCGTTGCGGCACTGATTTGCCCCGTCCCTGTATTCGAAGATGATCCGCTGCCATTCGGACCTGTCGGCTGCTTAAACAGATTCCCGGCTGCTTTTCTTCCCACTGCTGCCGCGACTCCGGCAATGGAGCCAAAGATGGCCGCAGCGGTGAAGTGCGACGCAGAAGCTGCGGGATGAACGAATAGCAAGGCAAAGCCTTCTGCTAGCTCAAAGATTGCCTTGACTGCGGCCTGAGCTGCGACTTGGGCCAGTACCTGAGCGGTCAGCTTTCTTAGCGCGGCGGGACCAGTTTCTCCCGTCAGCACCCAAGCAGTGATCATTTGATTCAAACCATCAGTGAAGGTTCGAATTGCATCACCGGCTATGGTGGAAAAGTTTCCTGCCGCTCTTGATTGTTCCTTAAAGAAATCTGCTGCTGTTTGCGCGGCAGCCCTGAAGGCAACGGAGAGGTTATTAACAGACTCTTCGGTTAACTCGGCTTCTGCACGAAAGCGCTCGAAGTTTTCACTAAAGTTATCCCCGAAAAGTGAACGAGTGCTTAAGGGATCTTCTCTTTCTAATGCGGCCTTCCGACGCGCCTCAATTTCAGCATCGGCGGCGGCATGGCGTTCTCTTTCCGCTTCTTCTTTAAGATTGATCTGACGTTCTTTCTCGAGCCGTTGTTCTTCAGTCTGAGCGGCGGTTCGGTTTTCCTCTTTTTCCTGATTAATTGCGTCCTGAGCTCGCTTATGTCGTGCGTCCTCATCGCTGCGATCCAGATCGGCTTGACGTTGAATGATTATTCTGCGGTCAAAATTGCGTCGAACGAGAGACTCTACGCGCAACTCTTCCGTGTCCCTGAGAATTCGCGAGATCTCTTCCTCGAGACGCTTTATCTCTTCGTTGTAGCGTCGATTATTTTCTAGATCCTTTTGTCGCTTGTCCTGGATGTCGCGGTCGCCATTGGCCTGAATCGTTGTACGTTCCGCTTTGAGGATCTTGATATCGTTATTGAGCTTCTGCTGCGCCTCAGTCTCTTCTTTGTTGGCTCTTCGGGCTTCGCCAACTCGCAACGCATCAATCCGGGCGATTTCCTTGGCGGCATCGGATTGTTCGGTGAGGCGTTTTACCGGATCTGCTATAGTTCCAGCCTCTTGTAAGCGTTTCTCGGCCGCCTCTCGCTGTTTCACGAGATCATCTGAGATCTTGCGGTTGATTTCGGTAATGGTGTTGGCGCGCGTGAAGGCTAACTCTATTTCCTGCTGATTTGCATCCAGTCTCAGCTTGAGTATTTTCTTCGCCGCTTCTTCTTCCGTTTGAATGCGAGCAGCAGCCAACGCCTCGTTTGAGGTAATGAGACGCTCTCTGGTGATCTCAATTAACCTGATGGTGGTATCGAGGTCTTGTTGCTGTAGCCCCGCTCTTCGCTCGGCCTCATTTCGAATGATCTCGATCCTGCGCTCTGCCTGTTGCTGTAAAGCTGCGGTACGTTCACGTTGGAGGTCATCAAGTTGATCGTTGATCTTCTGTACGAGTGCCGGATCTTTGCCGGCCTCTTCGCGTTCTTTCTGGAGTACCTCACGGCGCTTGGCAAACTCGACTTCCAGCAATCCCGCGGTAGCATCGGCGGCAACTAAGGCTGCTGTCCTTCCGGCTTCGGCAGATCTATTTATCGAAGCAATCTGATCGCTGATCGCCTGGTTGAAGATACTGGCCTTTGCCCGCCTATGGGCCTGCTCTCGTTCTAATTCCTGTGCTCGGAACTCTGCGCGTTTGTCGGCTTCGAGTTTTCTAAAGCCATCTTCAGCGGCTCGGATCTTATTATCGAACTCCAGAACGTCATCAAATTGCTTTTGCTTCGCTTGTTCATCAACCGCAACTTCTTTTGCACGCGCTTCACGTTGTTTTTCTAAGCCTTCGACAACTAACCGGGTCTTCTCTTTCTCCGTAGCAATCACAGACTCGAGTGCTGTTGCTGGCGCGATCTCGCGGGCCTTTAGTTGCCGGTCAATGGCGTCGACCTGTTCATTTGCAAAGCGGACTGCTTCATCGATCTCAGCGCGCACCTCTCGTGCTTCCTGTCTTGTCTTCGCTAAACTCGATTCAGGCGGTGCTAAGGGAACTGGAGTTACATCGGGCACCTTCAGGGCGGGAATCTCTGGCTGGATATTAAGAACGGCCTTGATGATATCGGCGAGTTTGTGCCACTTATCGATCTCTACATCCAAGAAGGGTTCAATAAGCCGGAATTCTCCGAGCACCGTTTTGGCAAAGCTACCGATCGCACCAGCCGCTAACCCGAGGATGTCATTAAGCGCCTGAATCTCGTTGTGGTTTTCATCAATAAACTTGGAGAAATCCCGCACTGCATCAGTAGCCGCTGGAATAACATCCTTGCCGAGCAGTGCTCGGAACTTCAATTCCAGTATCTCTAGCTGAGCATTGAACTCCTGCGCAGCCTCGGCATCTTCGCGCGAGACGATCAGGCCCATCTCCCGGAACCTGTCAATCGCGCCGTCGAGATCTCCATGCATCTCTTTAAGGATCGCGAGAATTGATTTACCGCCCCGCTCAAAGAGTTCGAGTGCGGTAGCGGTTTGGTGAAAGCCTTCGGGCATGGCCGCAAGACCGATAAGGGTCTGGCGCAGCGCGGCTTCGGTGTCGGTAATGTCAACCGACAGTTCGGAGAATGCTTGCCCAGCCTTCGTGGTGGGATCGCGGCCCTCTTCGAGCTTTTTCTGGAAGATTCCGAGTGAGGCTGTGACACTTCCAAGATCGCCTCCTGTGGTCTTAGCGAAAATCTCAAACGCGCTTAAGGTTTCAACGCTTATGCCTACCTGCTGGCTAAGATCAACCATCTCCCCGCGAAATCCGGCGGCTGATTTAGCTAACTCAAGAAAACGTTCCCCGATGTCTATGCCGACGTCGGCAAGTAATCCCATTGCGACAACAAGAATCCCTACGCCTACAGCCACTCCGGCAACGATTAGACCGACCGGCCCAGCAGCAGCTATCAGCGCACTCAAACCCTCACCAGCTTCAGCCGTGGCCGCAGTGAGCCCTGACATTTCAGCTTCCGCCGTACCAAGTGCTGGGAGTAGTTTTTGTGCGGCTGCGGCACCAAAGAAATCTATCGCCGCAGAGTCTTTTTCTGCCTGAGTTCCGAGATCCTTAAAGCCCGTTAGGAATGTTTTGATTTCGCCAGCAGTCTTTCCACTCCCTGCGGCAAGGGAATTTATTGCCTTACCTAACCTGAGCGTGGATGCTTCGACATTGCCGGAGGCCACGCTAAAATTTCGAAGGTTATCGGTGACACGGAGAAACGCTCCACCAAACAATGGAATGCGTTGGCCCACAAACACATTGACTTTATCACCGAGTTCCTGAATGCCCTTGCTTGCGATCGAACTGACATTCGCCGTTTGGGTCGCTGATTTAAGTAGTGCCTGAAGTTCAGAGGCCGCTGTCTGTGAAGCAACTCTCAGGTTACTTGCGGAGGCGGTTTTCTGTTCAGTCTCGCGGGCTTTTTCTTCGGCCTTTAACTGAGATAGGATTGCGCTTGAGCGCTGTTTCTGAAGAGAAAGTACAGCATTAGAGCGGGACTTTTCCTCCGCGATCAGGGCCGCACTCCGCTGCTTATCCAGAGACTGTACGGCTGTTTGTTGAGCCTTAGCTTCTGCAATCAGCGCCGCAGAGCGTTGTTTCTGTAGCGATGCTACGGCAGCGTCAGTTTCCTTTTGGATCTTGATAGCGGTATCGGCCTGTTGCTTTTGAACGGCCGTAGCGGCAGACGCGGCAGCGCCGTCGTTGGGCTTATTCAGCCCGGCAAGTTGTGAGGAAATGTTAGCGGTTAGGCGTTGGAGTTCGCTTGAGGCTTGGGAGCCATCAAGGCGTAGCAGAAAAGTTAGTGAAAGTTCGTTGGCAGACACATCTAATTAGAAAGCACGGAAAGCCACTATAAATGAGTTGTGAGATTTAAGTTTTGAGTGCGATAATTCAGGATATGGAAAGTCATCAGCACAAGCCCATTGACGTTTACTCTGAGCGTTTTATTGATCCCATTATGGTGCGGTGCTCAGAATGCGGAGAGATATTGATCGGTCCCATTGCTTCCCTATTCGAAGCGAAGCCAGAAGAACCTGCTGCTGATAAGGTCGGAATGATTCCAGTTAGTGAGATCGTTAGCGTGCTTCGTGACGCCATTGCGGGTAAGCTACCCGTGAAGCCCGTCGGCCCAACGTGGAATGAAGTGTATGCGGGAGATGTTCAGTTCTGGTTTGGCGATTGGAAAATTGAAATCTTCAACGACTGCGATTCGTTTGATTACATAAATTCAGTCGAAGCACCTGATGGGCGTAGAGCGGTTTTTGAAGACTGGTGGGGCGACCGCGAAATTCCAATTTGCCCTGAGAATCAGTTAACAGGGGATGAGATAGAACGGCTTGTCGAATTTCGGGTCAGAAAATCTGAGCCTCACCAAACGCAGAGACGGTGGCCTTCGAGAGTTCTAAAACAAAATCTCGCACCTCAAATCGAGATCGAAACATGATCTTGGAACCATTCACATCAACGACTACTAACTGACCACCATCAGGTACAGATACTCTGTACGCGCTACTAGCCGCAGGTGACTGTTCGACGTCGTTCAGGATCTCGATTATTGAAGGTCGATTTTCGAATGCATCAGGTATCCCGTCATTATTCCTGTCGGGAAATTCTTGATCGGTCATTGTTAGTAGGTATGACGAGATCCGCGGGGTCGGGAGAAAAGATATAAGCCCCACCATCCACCATATGCGGCAAACTCAGCGCAACTGATTTGACGGAAGTTAAAAGGGCAAGGCGGTACTTCAAATACTCGATTGGCCATAGCGGAGATTATAAGGCGTGGTTGCTGCTAGCTCAAAGCTTTAGTTAATGACGACATACCGAGCGCTGCTGCCATCAATTCTAGTTCAATGGCTTTTTCAGCCAAATCGTAAATTCTCAGTCTCTTACTACAAACAAGGTCGAAGGCAGTTGCTATCAAATCGCAATTCTCATCGATGCCATAAAACAGACTTGGGCGAACTGAGAAATCCCTAGCCGCGACCGATAGTTCCAGAACGCTTTCGGGATCCGCGAGAAACGCTTTTGAGGTCTTGCACCTTCATGCTCTCACCCCCTTTGAGTTCCACTTGTGATCCGTCTGCCTGTCCTGTGCCGACTCGAAAGATGAATGTGATGTCACTATCGTCAAGATACGCAGGATCGAGTTCACCCGGCTCACTTGCACCTTTTACTAACTTAGGCATCACGCAGGCTTGCTGGACCACGCGGGCCATCAGTTCGATGCTACGTCGACTCTCGCGGATCTTCTTTTCAAGTTCGGTATCTTCAGACCCGTTCTCTTCGTCATCGTCTTTTGTTGGAAGTTCAACCCCTTGCTCGGCCCACGCATTTAATGCGTCCTTTGAGAAAATATCGGGCATTGAGCCGACAACCGCATAAGCCACCGCGCCCACGCGTCGGATTAAAAATCGCTCCCCTGTTTCCGGGTTGGTATGCCATTTGGGCGCAACCTTTTCGAGCCGTTCGGCCTTGCGTTTAAGATACTCCGCCGCGTTCCACTCTTGTTTTTGTTTACTCATTAAGGTGCTGGATTAATAACCAGAGTAAAGGATTTTGTTTGAGTCGCTCCGTTTGAGTCCTCAGCTTGCACAGTAAACGTAGAACTGCCATCCACAGAAGGAGTGCCGGAGATCACGCCCGCCGAACTCAATGTAAGCCCTGCGGGTAGCGTGCCGGTCGTCACCGTCCACGTATAAGGACTCACGCCACCGGTCGCCGCCAACGTTTCGGAGTAGGCCACGCCGTCGTCGCCTTCAGGCAGAGGTGAGGCGTTAGTGATCGTTAGGAGAGCTTCAATCACGAATGAACGCCAAACCTGATCGCCGTCATCCCGCGTGTCATCGGACAATCCCTTGATGACCATGTTCTGTTTGGCGCGTTCTGTCTTTTTGAACACGAGTTTGTATGGAGTGCTGTTATAGCCCTTATGCAGAATTGCGCCGATATAGCCCCCGCTCTTTTCTTTTGAGATCACAACAACGGGAGCAGGCGAAAGCGATACTCGTGAGCCGCCTGCCGTGACCCTTTTCGTTGTGGTTCCAGTTACGGTGTTTTCGGAGTACTCAACGCCTGGCTGTAATGCGGCGAATCGCTGAATATCGACAACTTCAAGCGCGTCGAAGGCGATCTGCGCGTTCCACCCGTCGACGCCAACATCGAAAGGCGCATCGATCTCGTCGTAAGTTTCTTCAACAATCGTGGGTTCAGCAGTAAAGTCGTAACCAGCATCTGTGGCTCCGATAAATACCGCGTCGGGATTCTGAGTGGCATCAGGCACGCCATTCTCATCAACGATCAAGTCCTCATCGAAATCCAGTGACTTGATGTTGTAATAGAGTTTTCCGTGCTTGCGATGAAACTTTTGGGGATTTGCGTCACCTAATGCCATTAGTTTTCTCCTATCCTCTTTCGACTTCTCTGTAAGAGATCGTTGCGATTACACTGCCTACCTGAACGTATGTGTTTTCACTGTCGTATTGCGGACGCTCGCCATAGCGCTCGCCTTTTACCGTGAGAAGCATTTCTTCTCGGCTGTTCATATTGATACCACGTGTTAGATCCTGATCGGTCATTTCCGTCAGTACTGACTTAACCATCAGCACGTATATCTCAGTTAATTCAAATAACGCTTCTTGATCTGTGGCTATGGTCTCGACTTCGATTAAGAGACTTTTGTTTTCGTCATAGTCGCCGCCGTCAGTCACCCTCGGATCGCCGCCGGGAAAGAGAACATTGCAGATCGGATGTTCATCCCGAACAGCACGGGCAATAAATACATTCGCGAGCGGCGGCAAGGTTCCCGTAATACCTGATTGACTCGCCGCCCAAGCTAATGCTTCGACTTGGTTCGCGAGGATCTCGCTCACGATGTTGTCGCGAAACGGCTTGATCGATAGAAAGTTGAACCTCGGTAGCCATGTCATTTGACTTCAAAGCCTAACGCCTGACTTTCTTCTTTCAATTTATCTTTCGCTACGTCACCCATGCGCTGGTAATCCTCTTTGTCAAACATAAAGACGGGACGCTTCTTACTTGCGAATCTCGAATAGTGAACCGATGAACCGAGCAATAATGAATCTCTCCCTTGTGCTGTGTGAATGTTCATCGTCGCATTCTTTTTCATCAGCGAAGTTACCAGTGCAGTAGTGGCTTGCATGATTGGCTTGTCACCGAACTTTTCAAGCTTTTCTTCTCGATATGCGGGAGTCAACTCCGGCCACTGTCCCCGACCTTCGCTATTAAAGATCTCTTGAACGATCGGATAGAACGCACGCTCCGCAACTGTTTCGAGGATCGGTTGAGGCTCTTCAATCTTTCGGGCTAATTGAATTAGCGCTGACTGAATCGAATCTAAGCCAATTACTTCGACAGAGAATCTCACCACGGTCCGTCCCTCAAAATAATGTCTCTCATGGGTCCGCCCTTTCGGAAATCCTCCACAACAACATGGATGATGTGCTTCGTATCTGACATCGTACTCACGGCCTCTGGCCCTTTGAACGGATGCGTATCGGTTATTTGGTACGGCCGACTCGAAACAGTCGCGGCAGCGGTCGTGCCAACAATGCCCACACCCAGCGCTTTTAGTAGTTCCCTTCGATTCATTTGATTGCCCCGGTCTTAATCTCTTTCGTAAAGAAGGTCCACACTCGAGGTTCGCCCTGCGGCGGATCCTGGCTATCAACCTTGCAGTAGTTCGCTCCCCACCTGAGCCGATTCACTCGAGAGGTCACGTTGGTTGTCAGTCCTGATTGATCACCGACCTCGATCTTGAACAACGTCTCAATCTGCCCTCTTAACCGCTCTTCTGAGGGACACCATCCGTCCTCGAGCTCTGCTAACAAAGTCACCCCCCCGGTTAGCTTTTCAAAGAACTGCAACTTGATATTCCCGAGCTTTAATCGCGCCCGTTTCCGGTCCAGCATTCGCGATGTAAGTCTTGTCCGATCAACAGGCATCTAAAAGACCGCTGTGTTTTCAATTGCGAAACTATCGGCACCTGATTGAGTCCCGCCTATCGTGATTCCTGAAACCTTTCCTGCCCAGATGTTGCGCATCTCAAGGCAGTGGTCATAGATCTCATTCTCGTCACCCGCAAATAATTCCACTGCGGCGGCTAATTTCCACTCCCAACCTTGGGCGATCGCGGCGTTAAGTGACTCAAAGGTGTATGTTTCAACGTATCCGGTTCCCCCCGGACTTACCCCATTAATATCTACCGCCCGCGCAAGGAGAAGCAGTGTCTCTCTTTTGTTTTCCGTAAGCCGGGGCTCACTGTCCCATTCAAGGCTGAACTCCAGGTAATTCTGCGCTGCTGTGGGATCAATCGGCATCGAATTAAAATGTCAACACTGTGGCCCGCACTGTAGCAGCCGCAGGATCCGCAGTAATGGTTCCGGTTACGTTGCAGCGTCTTACGCTTACAGTTCCATTAGCACTGACCCAGCCAAAGAACGTTGTACTCTCCGTAGCCCCATCGACATCAGCCAATGCGTCTGGTATTCCAAGCGACACGGAACTGCCGGTAGTTGAATTTGTGACCGGGATTGTCAGTGTCTCGCAGGAATTCGCTGCCAGCGCAGTGAAATCAAGAGATGCGGTTCCTGAGGTGAGTCTTAAGAGTGTTCCATTGCCCGAGCCAACTGAGAGTCCGCCGGCTGCGGTTGTAACGCCTGTTACGCCTAACGTTGTACTGACTGTCTCGGCTCCCGTTATTGACGTCGCTCCCGTGATTCCGGTTGCGCCAGTGATTGTGGTGGCACCCGTGATCGAGGTTGCGCCAACTACGTTTGTTGGCCCTGTAATGGTAGTTGCCTGTCCGGTCTGGGGCGTGATAACAACCCCTCCAGATCCGGTGATATCAATCAGCCCGCCGTGCTTTCTGAGCCGCTGGCCTATGACGGTTACAGAGCCGGTCAGAAGTAGCAGGGAAGTAATAAGTATCAGAGTACGTTTCATTTACTTCTCCTTCTTTGCGGACTTGCTTTTATCTTCGGGCTCTGGAGCCGTCCCAGACCATTTGCCCTCGATGTAGCCCTTAGCTGTCAACCGTTTGACTTCGGATGAACTAAGTAGAGCATCAAGCTCATCTTCTTTGCCTGATACGTAGGTTGTTCCTCCTACGACGACGCCGCGAATGATTTTGCGATCACTGTTTGCCATTTACCTTTAATCCTCCGTTATACGCCCGCATCGATAACCCATACTTTCGACTCATCCGGAACTGGCATGGCGTTCAGTTGCGCTTCGACCTCTAATTCGCGTGCGGCATTTTCAGTGTGGTGAAAGATCGTTACCCCGCGCACATCGATCGAGGCCTCGGGAACCTGAGTGCTCAATTCCATAGCTCGGACGACAGGCGCGAACGCGGCCCTGCCAACGGCCCTACCAGCAGGAATGAACGCAACTTGTTCTGCGGGCCACACCTTTGTTCGGGTGACAGCGGTGCCGCCATCGGTGAACACGTCCACCGAGTTTTCGTTGATGAAAAACTGAAACGGACCGCCAAGATCCTGTTGAATGCGATCTGTAAGTTGCGAACGCGACATCTTGACACCATTCGGAAGATCAGGAGCGTCCGCGAGAATTTCCTTGTAAGTCGCGAGGCGCATCATTGCTCCCTCGCCAGGACCGGATGCCTCTACGCCATCCTCAAACCACTGGATAAACGCGTCGTAAGCATTTGGTGCCGCTGCCCACGTCGGCGAGGCCGTTGCTAAACGGGCCGCATCGAAGCCGAAAGACACAGTGAAGGTCTGTGCGGCGTTCTGCGGGTTTCGCTGCACGATCATTCCGGTGGTCCACGCCGACATCGAATCCAGCTCTAAGCGACGATAGTCTGAGATCGCCAAACGATCTGTACGATCTGGAAGACGGACACCGATCACCTGTTCGATGATGGCCTGATTAACACCGAAGGTGCCCTCCATTAAGTACTGCATTTCGAGTTCGTCGATCTTGTCGTATGCCTCAATCGGCACCATGACCAGCTTGCGTTGTGCGGGCGTTAGCTTTGGAATCAAACGACCACGAGCCCCCCACTCACGCCGATCTGCCGCAGGCCGATCATCAAGAGTATTAATCTCGCTCAGTCTTATTGAGTCAACGTCTTCTCGTGGGAAGAAAATATCCCAAAGAAGCCTTCCGTTGTCGTTTGGGGAAAGCGTTTGTGCCCTTACCGTCAGGGCCGCAGGACTCAATGTTTCAACTTGAGCCATCCATGAAAAATCAGCCATCGTTATTCTCCTAAGCTAATAGTTGCGATCCTTTAATCGGTTCTCCAGAGGGACTTAAGTCGCCGATAGTGCGATCTTTGATCCCGCCGCATCGAATCCCGCAATCTCATTTGCCGTAAGCGCGCGGCCCAGATTGTCTTCAATCACATCGCGGTTGACGTGACCAATTGTATTGACCGTTATAATCGGATCCGCAGTGACGGCCGCCAACGTTGTGTTGGTAGGATTAGCCGGAACTATCTTCTGCGCTTCAAAGGTTACGCCGTAGACAAATGCTGGTGACGCGCCTACGAGGACGCCGGTTTTTGTCAATGGCACTCCCGGTTTCAGATAGCCGAATTGATCGACTTCATTGGTAGTCAATCCTGAGACATCGACCGTGATCTGAGCCGGATGATTTACGCCGCCGATAAAGGGGTTGCTATTCGTCATCCCCCCGGCCGTTTTTTCTACTAACATAGGCATAATCGATTTCTCCTATTGAGCTGTAGACATATGCAGTCGCTTTTCCAGCGGTTCTGTAACGATCTGTTGCTTTTGCTTCTCTTCCGCTTTCTTGCGGATTTGGTCGTAAATGTTCGTGCCGGAAGAGCCGCCATCTGCCCTTTGGCTGGGTACTCTTGTTCCAGTCGGAACCGCGTCATCGGTAAGCGGGATTCCGAGATCCTTCCAATGATTGTCGGAGTACTCAGACAACGTCACCCACTTGTTGTTGTCCTTGACGTGCCATTCTTTTTTGGATGTGGTCTTCCCGTTTTCCGTGACCGTGACGTCGCGTTCTTCGTAAGTAAGACCGCCCGCATCTTTGTCCAAGAGCTGAAGGCGTTTCAGGTTCAGCTTCTTGCCGCCGATTCCAGACTCTGCGACTTGTTGTAATTGCTGCGCTTTTTTCAGCGAAGCGTTCTCAGTTTCCAGAGTTGGCAAAGCCGTAAGCTTCGTCTTAATACTTTCGACCTTCGCCTTCATGTCCGCGCCTTCACCCAACTCTTTTACTGAATCCAATAACTTGGCTTCGTCGGCCGGGATCGCAACGTGGCCACTTGGAAGTGTGGGTTGATTCTCTGCCGCTGTTTTCAATCGCGTGACTTCCGCTTCTGCGGTAGCCGCTCGCGTGTTGGCTGCTTTTACCTCGTTCTTCTTTTCTTCTGCCAGTGTGGTGTTTTGCGCCTGCACTGGATGCTCACCATCCAACTCAAGGACGTAGCGATCACCGATCTTTTTGTAGTGCTGACGATCTCCTTCTGGAATTTCGTCAATCGTTTTGTAGGTTGATTTCAACATGTGAACTTCTGTTCTCCTGTTGTGTCTTGGATCTCCGAGACGGGTTGTTCGACTCGGGACGCAATGGTGCCCGCTGGTACTGCGTCCCAATCGACGTAGTCAATGCAGTCTGGCGGCGTGGCGCTGAGGTAAACAGGCTGGAGCGGTTGATTGAACGTATTCACCGCCAGATAAATGTAGCCCTGCTCAGTGACCAGCCGCTTTTCTTCGTCGGTCAGCTCCCAGCGAGTCAGGATCTTGCCGTTGACGCACTTAAACGCGGGCAAAGGCTGGTATTCTGGCTGATCTGCCGCATACACAACCTCATCCATTAGGACTCCTGGAATTACCGGACTTACTGGTTTCATAAAGCCTTCTGGCTTCCTTTCTCGCTTCTGCGAGCAAAAACAGAAACGCCTCGCAAAGACCATTGCTGATCTCTGCGAGGCGCATCACTTCTCGATTTGTACGGCTCTAAAGCCGCAACTGCCTAGATTTCAAAACTAAACTCGGGGAGAGAATAGCACACGCGCCGAGTTATATATTTTTCACTCCGCAACCATGTAGTGCCGCACACTGCGATTTTCTATCCAAACAAGTGCGTCCATGACTGGCTGAACCTTCATCAGGTGCTCACGATGTAACGCCGAAAGCTCGCGATCCGAAAGACGGATACTTCCGCGCGGCTGCATTCTGCTGCGAGTCTCCTGCTCCATGTCCCGTAAAATGCGCAGAAACGGTTCGCGCGCCTTTAAGGTTTCAGGTGAATCCAAGATCGTGATTTGCATATCTCAAACCTCAGGCGCGTTTACCATTCGAATGAAGGTAAGGTATTGCTCGGCAATCCCCTTGACCCACGACGCGTTGTAAAACCCTTGGCGCTCAATCTCCGTATCGTTTGGATCTGCGGAAAGGCAATAAAGTGGGGTTTGGTCACAGTCTCGTGCGTGATGAACAACCCAAAGACGAACGCCGTTATTGAATTCCACTAAAGTGCCAATCGAATACTTATGAGTCTTCGCGGCGTCTTGACCCGGATTGCTGTTAGGTAGCATAAGCATCGCGCCCGTCGGCAGCAAGTCGTTTACGGTTATCTCAAACGGCGGCTTCGGTTCGTTTTCCACGTTTTGAATCATACCAGAGAGGCGGGGACCGGCACAGATGCCGTAGCTTTTACTCTGCGTTTTATTGCCTCGTTCTCTGACATACGTTTGCACTTATAGCAGAGAGGTTCAGGGAATAGTAGTAGCCACGAATGCCTCCGAAGATGGTCACGAATCAGCGTCTTAATGTACGGTGTTATGGGTAGCCCGCCGTCAAATGAGTAGTGGCGAATAAGTCTGCGCAGGTATCTGAACTGAGAATGTTTCACTGTTGAATTATACAGAATACACAGGCACCGGAACCATCTGTTTTACCGGCCTCCACGTTATTTGTCGCCCGCACTTTGAGCACTGCATCTTTACTGGTTGACTAATCTTGACCACATCAAGAGACAAAACCCTATCAGACGATTCGCCCAATTGGTTCTTACAGTGACGACAGAGGTAGGGCTTTGAATTCAGCATGGCTACGTCGATTTCAACTCTCGCACGCGACGCTCAAACTCGCGGCGCTCTCTCAGCGTCCAAAGGTGTCCAGCATTGGCCAACGCTAACCCATAGCCGTCAAGGCGCGGCAAAGTCCTTATTCTCCGTATCGTAGCAATGATTGCTGGGGTTGATAAATACATGCGATCATCTGTCTTTCGTGCTTGATAGATCCTCGTACAGGCCCAACTCGTAGCACTTCTGCGTGAATTGCCGGCACATCACGCCCAACGCATAACAGAAGCGTTCTTCCGGGCCGTCATGCTCCATAACCGCCAGTCTCGCGCCCTCACTAAAGCTCTTATCGGTTGCTTGCTCAAGTCTAATCTTACGTCGCTCAGCAAATGCGAAGGCTGCGTGGGTTAACTCATGCGACACGATCTCTATGCCAAGTCGATTTCTGTTAAAGTTAGCCTCCGCAAATAGTCCAGTCTTTCGCATACGCCCCTTCGCTGGAACCTGATACGCAATGCGGCCACCGCAGCATGCCTCATAGTTGTGTCCGGGCAATCGTGTGTGCGCGTGCATTGCCTTTTTGTTAGGCCAGATATTGATTTCAGCGTAGAGAAATGTTCCTTCGGGGTAAAGTCGAAACGTGATCGGCTTTGCATGACGCTTCTTACTCATTTCTTTCGCTTCCGAGCAAGTCCCGCCCTCTTTAGCGCAATCGCTACCTTCTGCTTCTTCGGCATTGACGCGTTCTCTTGGTTCAACTTGCGGATAACCTTACTGACAACCTTCTGTCGTGCCTTTTTCTTCGATCCTTTTCTGGCTTTTGGTAATGGCATTGCAGCGTATCGCCTAGCCGCTGACGTTGCGCGATTGTCACGCCGCATCGCGATACCAAGTCTGTTGTTTGCCTCAATTGCAAATGACATCAGATGAACCAGCCCGCAGTCACAGCACATAAGCTTTAATAACTCAAACGAGCGTCTCCCGGCCCTATTCAGTTCAATTGCGTCTACGTCAACTCCGATGCGAGGATATCTCATAGCCGAATCCTATTGAATCAGTTGACTGTCTCCGTTTGGTGGCGGTTGAGGCGGTGGAATGATCGGCGCTGGCGCGTCTGCTTTCTCTTCCGCTATCTTGGCACGCTCAGCGTCAGTGTCATCAATCCCGCCGCGAGACATCGCGGTTTCCTTGCTAAGCAACCCCGCTTTTACATCGTCACGGTTTGCTGATCGTTCTTCGGGGCTAACAGGGCCGTCCTCAATAACCACCTCGAAGTTACAGCGTAACCCCGCAAAGTCTTGTGCCCGACCACAGAACTGTGCGGCGATTCTTAATCCCGTGTCGAGTGTCCACCGTCCTGCATCGTCGATTGAATCCTGCGAATCCAAGAGCGATGATCGATACTCTGCGCGGGCTTGTTCCCTTGATTTACCAGAAGCCGCAGCGTCTCCCGAGATCATTACATGAGTCTGTTGGGCCTGCCCGAGAATCGACGCGTACATTGAATCTCGAGTACCGACAAATGTATCGATCTGGACCGGATCGCGATAAGAGATGTTTGGGTCAGCTCGACCAATGATCTTTCCGTCTTTGTCCTTAATTAGAAGCCCGCTGATAAGGTTTGATACTCCTGGGCCGATCAAAAATTCGCTATCGATAGATTCTTCTCTGAATCCTGAGGCTTGGGTAGAGTCTGGAACCTTAATTTTTCGCTTCGGCGGCTCCGCGTTCATAATCACGCGCTCGAGATTGCCGGCCAGGTTAACGTTGCGCATCATCATCGTTAACGCAAGATTCAAAGACTTTTGATTCGATCTAATCTGCGCCGTGATCAATGCTTTTCGATTGACCTCATACATCCATAATCGGCCTTGGAGATCGTAAGGAATGGGATCGACTACCAGATCCGGACTGTCCGAAAGTACTTGCAGAATTGTTTGGCCTAAGTCATTTACATAACTGAGCTCAACACAGGTAGATTGATCTACCTTATAGACGTAAAGACCAAACGGCTTTTCAGTATCCGAATCATTAAATACGCCGCCCTTGTCCGAACAAACCACGTCAATGTGAAGAAAGTTCAGAGCATCTGCCAAGGATCGCTGTTGCGGGATCTGACCATCGTTTCTTAATCCACGAGGCACAAACAGACGCAACAATACCTTTTCTTCATTCAGGCACTTTGCGAGAGCTTCTTTGAGTTTCTTTCGGGGTTTGGCCTGATCCCACCAAACAGTTAACGCTTCGTCCGCTTCCTGTGCAAACTTATCAAGCTGTCCCGCGCCTTGATTCTTTGGTAATACAAAACTGAATAATTTGGCAAGCTTTGTTCGGCGAGCTTGCGTTGACTTTGAAACCGTAGCTTGTGGTACGAACCCCCAGAGAGGTTCGCGGCCTAAGATTCCCCCAACATGACGATCCACTACTTCCGCGATCACGTTCTCAGATACAAAGGCTTCTTCAATCTGAATTAACGTTGTGCTTAAGCGATCAATCGGCTTGGCACCGATCCACCCGTTGCCCTTTTGCCAGTGATCACCCTCATAGAAGAGTGTATTAGCGATTGCTCCGTCTGGACGACGTTTAATAGAGCGCCCATCGACAACCTTAACCTCCGTGAGCAATCCGTTAGCCAGTTCTACTGCTTTCTTTTGATCGGCTTGAATTATGTCTGAGAGAAGGATCGGCACGGGTGAGAGTGTGCCAAAGATGGGGAATTTATTTTGCGACTGTCAGCCTTCGAAATGAATGAGGTAGGTGGGTGTTAGAATTAACAGGATTCGAATCACTGATGAGAGGGTAAACACCGATGGAAAATGAACTACTGACGGGCATTGAAGAGATCGATCAGCAAATCCTTGAACTACTCCCGCAAACCCAAACTATGTCGGCTGGGAGTGGGATGAATGATCGAGTAAGCCGACTCGGCAGCATGGCGGCGACACAGCGGATAGCTGGATTACGCCAAGCGGCAGAGATTTTCAAGGCGCGGGAAGAACTTCAATAACTCTGACTGGTATAGCTTTCCGAGTCTTCTTCTGAATAGCGATCTTTGCCGATTGGTTTTTGGTAAAACGCGAGGTTTGCTCCGTCTGCTAGGTCCGGTGAATATCCCAGCCGCTTTTTCATTTTCTCTTTTTCTTCCACGATCTTATAACCCGGCGACTTGTACTTTGGCGTGGACCACTCGCGCTCCAACTTTAAGCGAATATCCTGCCGTAGACGTGAGTAGTCTAAACGCTTTTCTTGTGCCCGTTTGCGGATATCAAACCACAATTCTGAGCGCACGTTTTTATATTGCTCTCTGTCGTTGGCGGGTTCTGTCGAGTTGACTCCGATAGCGTTATATCCAGCGGTCTTTAGTACAAAGTACGGCCCCATACCCGGGCCTCCTGTAGTGTCGATCTTGATCGGCACCTTCTTAGCGACTTTGATTTGCTCTTCGGTGTCCGTAATTGCGGTCCACTGCCGACCTTTCCACTGCCTGACGGCTGCGAGCGCATCTTCCATGCATGCCTGCGCCACTTCCATCCCGTCCATCTTGCGGATCTCGCGACCCGAGATCAGGCAAGGCCCACGGCGCACAAAGATCGTGGTCCTGTCGTCACCAAACCTCGCGACGTCTGAGCCTAACTCTGGCATATCACTCTCGATCGGCTCTGATCGCGGCTGAGACTTTAGCCATGACCTCGGGATAACCTGCTGATCGGCTTGAGTGGGAAACTCACCCAGCACACGTCCTTGGAAGTAAGCAGTAGGCATGTAGAATTGAGTTTTACTCAGATCGGCCGGCCGACCCTCAAGGGCATTCTTAATCTCTGCCAGTGAGACGAACTCAAAAGCATCCTCAACTAGCTTTTCGGTCAATTCGCATTCCTTCTCGAGCATTTCAGACAGCCAAAGAAGTCGAACCGCATCAGGGAATGGGGGCTTCTCGCATCTCAACTCCGATGCAATGTTCGGATGTTCAAGCGCAGAGATTGAAAGAGTGTTATAGAGAATTGATTCTGATGCGAGCCCGAACTCTGTTGCCTCATCAGTCGGATTGCCGATCGCGAAGACTCGGTTATCCGGGTGAGTCATCAAACCGCCCACCGCATCCCAAATGTATTTAGGAACACCAACGCCCTCTTCGATCACGATCAGAATAGGCGCCGAGTGTTCCCCTTGAAAACCTTCGCCCCGCTCTGCGTTGAGAGCTCGAATGTAATGCTCGCCCTCTTTCAGTTTGTCGAGATCGCGGATTATCCCCGTATCAAGAATGATGCCCGGCAGTCCCTTTGCCCTTCGGAGTGTCTTTAACTGTTTGAATGTGAGACCGAGCGCCTGTGGCCAGGTAGGCGCCGTAATGTATCCGATGTGTTTATCCCAACAGTCATACCACCATGAGGTTGCGACTGCTGCGGTGAATGTGTTGTGCTCCCAGAACGTAGTTAAGAATGTATGATGCTCGGGAACTTCAACTGCTACCGTGGTCTCAATACCCGCATACTCAATACTTTTTACCTTTTCGAGAATCGTGCCTGACGGTGCGTAGCGAGTGCGCCACACCCGTCTCGAGCGACCAGAGAGTTTCTTTTCCGCGATAAACCGGACCTTCGCTATTGCGGCGGTCTTACCGAATATGCCGACCTGATCGCAAAATCGTAGAACGCTGTCCGCTGAGTGTAGTGACACATCCCACGCGTGAACCTCTGGCCTGTATCGCAGCCTACCCGCGATCCCAAAACGCAGTAATAGTTCCTGTACATCACGTACAAGATTCTCTGATACTGAACAGAACCCTATTTCAATAGCTCCGGTGTTGCTTGCGGACGCCCATCCGTCCGTCGCATACAAGCGCGATAGAAATAAACGAATCTTGTCGAGGCTTTGCACAAAGACTTGGGGCGGAACTCTCTTATCGCGCGAATGCTTGCCCATTAACCCGTGGCGGCGAAGCAGATCAGCGACTTCGTTTAGGCGGTGACTCGTAACACCGGATGGTGATCTGCTTTTGGACGCACGGACACGTGTGCCAACCACGCGGTATTGATACCGATCTTCACCACATCGCTTTAGAGCTGCTCCGCGCTCAGCGCATAAAGACTTGAACTCCGTGAGTTGTTGATTGTCTTGCTGGGTGAACGACACGCCTCTCGCTGTGTATCCACCGTCGCCAATCAGGTACGCGAGTAGTTTGAGATCTGAGTCCGACAGCGGTGTTTCTCCGCTAAGCTCAAAGCCGCTCAAGGTTGACGCCACCGCAACCACGTCGCCGGGCCTGATGTTGCTGAGCGAGGTCCATCTCAAGGGCTTGATTTCGGGATGCTTCCCGGCAACGAATGTGGCATTAGCCGACATAAACGGGTGTTCGGCATTCCGTATAACACGCCGACCAGACTCAGTTGTCAGCGCATAAACAGGCTCTATCGCATTGATTACCGCGTGGGCGTTAACCGCTTTGGGGATACCGTTAACTAGCGTGAGAAGGCGAAACCTCCGACCAATTAAGTCGCCCGCCCGTCGCCTGGAGCCATCGGCAAGCGGAATAAACTCCGATGCCGCGACGCACTTTCCGATCGCATGGCTCGCTTGTGCGAGGGTGTAGCGATTCTCAAGAATGCTTTGCAGCATCGCATCTTGATCGGGCGTAAGAGTTACGCCGAGGATCTCTTTAGCGTAAGCCTGTGGGCGGGATTGATACTTTTCTAAGGATTCGGCGGGCCGCGCTCGTGAGGGTATACCAGCTCTAACCGCTGCCTGTTCAGCGATCGCTATAGCATGGGCTTCTTGTTCGGCTGATGAATACTGAACACTCACATAACCTCTGTACTGATTAACTCTTGCTCTGAGATTCCAAAACGTGAGGCTACTATCTGACGTGCTTTATCCTCGGATAATCCGGTCTCGCTTAAGATTGCGCGTAACGCTTCTCTCGCGGCCTCATTCGGATTGATACCCGGCAGCTTATTCAACCCAAACACCGCACACAGTTGTTTCGCGGCTTCTTGTGCGCTGTACATCTCAAATTCATGTGTAACTATCCGCTCGCCGTCCTTCGTGAATCGCTCTGTGGTCTTCATCTTCTTTATGAGATGAGACAGCCCACGCTCTTTGGCTTGTCGGAGGACTTCGTTATCAGGAAGGATCTCAGCGATGTCGGCGCGCATCTGACTCGCAAGCGTTCCGATCACTTCATTTGTCTGGATTTTAGAGTCTTCAATGCGCTGTTGAATTCGTTCTTGGATACCAACATTTACCAACAGACGTGGCCCTTGCTTGTTTGGCTTCCGGTAACCTGCGGCGCGTGCGGCACGGGTTGCGTTGCCGTCCTTCAGAACTTCTTCGGTGAACCTCTGCTGCTTTAGGGTAGGCTTCCGTTTGGCCTTGTCTCCCGCCTGAGGCAACCTATCATTTTTACTAGGCTTTTTCATCATTCGGCCACGTGCTAACGGTTAGCTATAATCCCCTGCGCCCTCAATTCCGCTCCCATGTGCTTGACCCGCTGATAGCGAGCATATTTTCGTTGTGTCTTCCACGCGAAGTTACAAAACTTTTCAATTTCATCTATCGCAGCGGCTTGGCGTGATTGAGTCTTCATTTGTACCTCATTTTTATTGCCTGTCTCACCATATATGCCCGCGCAACATCACAATCAAAGTCAACGCTACCAACACCACAAAGATGATCAGCTTCTGAGTCTCCGTCACCTTGGGAGCAAAGTTGATCAAGATCGCTAAGAGGATCAGAACTAAGACGATAATTATAATAGATTCCATTTTATGTCCCTCTCAATAGTAGTCTAATCTCCTGCTAAACAATCAGAGGATCTTAGTTTCCTTCATAAAGAATCAATGCTTGACTGAGTTTCTCTCCAGCGGTGTCGCTGGTTTGATGCGCCGAAACAATATCCTCATCCCAAACTGCATCCGCTATTGCGCCGATACTGGGAATGTCTCCTGTGGCTGAAGGACTCGCCGGTAGATTATCGGTCTTTGCTTTAATAGCTCCCGTATCTGACTTCACCGAGGCGATGTCCGCACTTACTGATGCCCCTGCGGGCGCGCCAAGCCTGGCGTAGGCATCTCCAGTCATTGCTGGAGCACTCGCACCTTTCCAATCAATTACGTTCGAGTCAATCTGATTTGCAACGGTAAACGCCAGTTGGTCGGTCTTTGTCTTTATTGCGCCCGTATCGCTCTTTGCGGCGGCTATGTCAGTGCTAATCGAAGCCCCAACCGGAGCGCCAATACGTGTGAAGATGTCACCCGTCAGGTTGTCGATGATTCTTTTTGCGATCGAGCCGGCCGTGGTCATCCCCGAAGTTAAAGCATTCCATACATCCGCTACCGTGTGACTGCTCCGGGTTGATACCGCCGCGTCGAGATTGTCAAGTTTTGCGGCGCGCGCATCGGTCCATACATCATCAATTAATAAACCGCCTGCTGCACCCGGCACAGCATCAGGTAGAGAATTTACCGTGCCGGTTGGGCTGGCAACGTTGAAGAACTTCTTCACCCCAGCCGCGATCTGGCCTGCCGTCTCCGTTAATGCTGTACCAAGAATTTGCGCAAGGTTGGCTTTCACTACTCCTGAAGTGAAATCAAGCTGGCCGGTACCAGTACCGGAAGACAAGAGTACGCTTGCGCCAATATCTCGAGCTGTGACTGTGGTGCCGCCAAACTTTGTGGTGTTGACAGCCTGATCTGCGGCGAGTAGCACACTTAATCCGATGTCTCTTCCGGTCTGAGTTGTACCACCGAGTTTCACGGCATTTGCATCTATCTGCCCATTGGCAGGTTGATTGATCTGTCCTGCACCTGTACCTCGGGTGTAAAGGCCGCCCGCTGCTTCCGCTGCTGCATTAGGTAACGCTGTGAGTCCCGCTCGAACACCATCGTTCTGATCAACGTTAGTAAGCTGGATCTCAATATTGATTGGCACAAGGTTAGTGCCTTTCAGCATCATTACGGCATCGTTAGCCCCACTTGCTAAAACTGCGTCAGGTACTCCGATCTCATACCATCCGGGCATGTTTGTGGCGTCCATTTCTTTTATCCCACCACTGCTCCATGTTCCTAGCGTACCCGAGCCTGTCGTGACAGAGGTCGCTGATGATGCTCCGTCTCGCCAGTAGTACCAGGTAAACGATGAGTTTGTTAACCCAGTCTTTCCGGCCCCTGTAGTTAGGGTTGCATCCTGCACAAAGATGTGCAGCTTTTTTGATGTCGTGCCTTTGAGAATTAAGAGTTTCAACTAAATATGCCGCCTGTTAAAGGTCTGCCTATACCATTAAGATAAGATTGAATTTCGTTGCCGCCGCTTGGCGTCGTCCCCGGTATGTAAGCAATCTGAATCCCGCACTCATAAACAAATGTGTCCATCGACGTGCCGCTAGACTTCATTCCGATTGTATTTCCGTTTGAGGGATAAGTACCTGAGGTAGTGACGTTACTGTAAAAAGTCGCCGTGTTTGTTAGGGTGATCGCGACGTCAGTTCCGTTATCGACTAACTGCGGTGTACCGGCTGAGATAGGCGTGATCTTGAATGACGCTGTGCCGACAACTCCTGCGACACTTGTTCCGGTCATCTGCGGCTGAATAGAAGTTGTGACCGTGACCTTGCGATAGGTGAGGCCAACTGAAATGTTTGCGCCCGCACCACCTGAGCCGGAACTGTGCGCTTCGATGATCCCTGTCTCCAATGCGCCCGCTGAGAGGGCAGCGTTCGACGCGCGTGAGCAGAAGCCGAGGACAATTTCGTCTGTCTGAGCGAGCGTTCCCGATAGCGGACAGTCATAAGGTGAGGTTGAGTCATTCGCGTTAGTAACGTTCGCATCCAGGGGAGATGCGCCGAAGATTGACGAATCCCAGACTCCCAAAGCACCCGCACGAGCATTAGCAGACGATCCAAATGTCACCGTGACAGTCATTGACCCGCCATTGGTAACAATGCAATACCACTTCGAAAGACGCGCCGTGTTGGTTGTGGGGCCACTAAGCGCGGTCCATGTGTTGCCGCCTATGTCGTCGCCAATAGTTGGAGCTGTACCAGCAACCTGATCGCCAAAACAAACAACGATTATGTCTCCCGCCGCAACAGTCACGGGGCCAAGCGCGAGAGTTGTGCCCGTGGCTTTCGCATTGTTGATAGCGGTCGTCTTTGGAATGCCCGTGGTGACATCCTGCCCCTTCGCATAAATCCACGCCTTATGTCCGAGGATGGTTGCGCCGCCGCCGCCGCCGGTAATGTCAACATCGCCCTGAGAAGCCGATTGAATCCCGTAGGCTTCGATCACCTGTGAAGATCCGGCTTGTTTCCATCCCTTTCCAATGGCTACGGGAACTTCGTTGACCGCGTCCCAGCGATTTGTGACTGATCCAACCGCAGTATCGAAGGCGTTGTTGGTTCCATTTGCATTTGGAGCTTTACGAGTGACACGAAGATCAGAACCGGCACCAGGATCGTCTAAGGTCGTACCGTCATCAATGTAGAAATCATCAAGGAAGTTAGTCTGCCCCGAATTCGCGGCAGCTGAAATTTGGAATTGACCTGCGTCAGTACCCACACGCGGAAGACTGAAATCAGCATTCGTTACTGTTAGAACAAGCGTGCCATTGACAAACACCCTGATGGTGTAGTTGGTCGTGCTAGTTATTACGTAGGCGAGCGATACGCGGCAGTAAGAACCAATGGAAACCACGCTAGCACTACTGCTTTTCTGTGTAGTTCCATTAAAGATCGTCAAAGCCCCGGTCGACTCAAGGCCTAGTCTAAAGCACAGTAAGTTACCCGTACCGTTAACGTTGAATAAGATTCTGGCGTTTGCCCCAGTGACCGCATTCGCGATGTAATATCCAGCCGAAATTCTGCGCCCAGCATCCGCTAAGAGACTGTCCAGGCGAACGAAATTCAAGGGCCCGGCGGTGGTGTCTCCAGAATTACCAATTTCAATAGAGTAAGGACCGCTACGGGGCTGAGAAGTAGAAGCACTAACAGTACCAAATGCGGATGACCATTCAGTCAGATCACCTGTCGAGTCTCCGCAGTCCGTGGCAAAAATCAGATTCGCCATTTACCAGTGCGTCTCCATGCTGCTAAAAGTAAAGCTCTGATCATTGAAGTCCATGACGATCTGCGCGGCCGATAATGCCCCACCTGACTGTGCGGCCAGCTGTTGGCTGCCCCATGTGATGACAAGAGCCTTACGCTGTGCGGCCGTACCGGAAGTCGTTTGATAGAACGCCTGTAACTGCGCCTTGGTGAGTGTGCAGACATTTCCATTCCCGGCACATACTATTGTGATCACGTTATCTTGTACTGTTTGTGATCTAACATTGGGCACGATAGGACTCTCCCGCCACGATCAGTTGTTTAATTCCTGTTCGCTGCCACTTCATTAATCGATCACGTTTTACTCCCTTATTCCGGGCTAACTGGACCAAGGATTCACCGCCGAGAAAAGCACTAATTACCTCGCGATGTCTTGGTTTCAGGCAGTCAATAAATCGAGTTAATAGTTGGCGCCGTTCGCGGTCGTAATACACGTTTTCTTGCACCGGATCAATCGAGTGGTCTGCCAGCGGTGTGAACTCAATCAGCGCAGAGTCGTGATGACCATCAATGCGCGTAAACGATCTGATCATGTCGCCGCGCACAAACTTATAGGCATAAGTTTTGAATTGACAACCATTCCGAGCCTCATAGCGATCTGCTGCCTTTACTAACGCCAGGTTTCCGGCGCTGATTAATTCATCCCAATCAGCGGAATATAAGAGTGATTCCTTCAGCCCAGCAGCAACAGATCGCACCACCCAAAGATGCGACAGGATCAGGTGATCGCGATCTTCTTCCGCTACATGACTCACCGCTTGAATACGACACCTTTCTTGAAATCAAAACTGGTAGCGCTAAATGCCTTACCAACTCGCTGCACAAGATCACCGGAGCCTGTCGGTGGAGTTGCTGTGATACCACCCGGTACTGAAGCTGAAAGATATTGCTCGACTCCACCTGTCATTCCTGAGACTTGATCATTTACTCCCTGACTGTAGACTGTTGCCGGATCTCCTGAGGCAACATCGTCAAGGACAAACCCATCTGCTTGCTTACTCGCACTCCCGTTTGCTAATCGTGCTTTTGGAGTGCCTGAATCGTTCCAGATATTGATTAAGTCTCCTGCTGCTAAGTCTTCTGAGGCGGTGAAGTCTGTTCCGACATGGGAGATATCATCAAGAAGCGCGAACGTTCCCGGCTTGTCGGGTAGATCGTAGACACGCTCAGATGTGAGTGCGGTCGAATCGACTACGGCTCTGTTGAAACCGATTCTGAAAGTCTCGCCGACCGTCCCTAATAACTGAAGCCAGAGTCCCATCAGCTTGGAATTGCATAAAAGACCATGAACCGAGCCGATCCTGCCGCTGCGCCGCCGTCTGCATAGGTAATGATTAGCGACTCGGGACTACCCGGAGCCTCAACACCCGGATGAGCCTCGAATACTGTTGTGGCTGCTTGGGTCAGATCAATATCAGTAGCCGCAAGGTACTTAGAGGTTTGGCCAACGATGCCGACCGATGCGGAGGGTGTTCCATCAAACGCCTCATCAATGACGACCTGAACCTTGTCAACTACCGCCCCGGCCGGCAACGTGAACATTGCGACGGGCGATGTGTCGCCAAAGTTCAAAACCGTCTCATCGATCTTGTCATCGGCGTCAGTGCTCGCCGCGCTAATCCAGCTCAGCACGCCCGATCCATCAGTCGATAAGACTTGGCTGGGCGATCCGTCATCAGGCGGCAATGTCAGCGTGACCGCGGCCGCCATTCCGCTTGCGGGACGCTGGACAGTGTACTTCCAGTCGGCACCTGATCCAGCAGCATCCGAGTTAATGTCGAACCCGTTCCCGCTGATGTTCATTTTCGATGCGGTAACTTCAGCGTCCGCTGAGTCGCCCGGATTTCTGACCGCCAGATTGCCACCGGAGTTTTTTAATCGTGGGCCAGTGAAGCCAATTCTGAAAAAGGCTTTGGTTGTACCCAGTAGGTCTTGCCAGATAGAGGCCATTTCATTTGCTCCTTAAGTCTTTACGTTTGCATTTCCACAACAACCAATCCTGACCCCTGGGAGGCTCCCAAGCCGGGACTGATAAATAACAAAACCTGCATGTCCGTTTCGTAGTAGAGATTCGGCGTTACTTGATAAGCCGCCTCTTCGCTTGGATTGTTTTCGAATGAGTTCATCAACAATGCTGGGTTGTCCCCGTCCCCGATCGTTAAAGAGGGAGTTTCGCCATCAAAGGGTGTTTCGATAAAGATCGCGATGCGTTCAATCAGTTTCCCCGCAACTGCCATAAAAAGATCTGTCGGCGTGGCATCACCAAAAGAAAAGGGAATCTCTATGCGGGGTGTTCCAGCCGAACCGGGGATACCCTGCAATCCTTGTGGTCCTGATGGTCCCTGTATCCCGCGAATAACAACCTGAACATCCTTCTTTTCAATCGTGATTTGCTGGCCAGATCGAAAAGTCACGATCTGTTTCTTGGGCTGTATTGTGACTGTTTCTACAGGCACGCTTTCTTAATCCTCGCCCTGCCGGTTAGCCAACTAAAATCTCTGTGTCCATCCGTGTAAGTAACGCTCCAGCAAAAATCGGCCGCCTCCCATTGGTACGCAGCGATTTCTTCCATCAATACCTCAAAGCCGATTACCCCATCGGATGGCATTGTTAATTTAGTGTTTTCTAGACTCCATATAACGGGTTCAAGCACAGTCCCTTCTGGGCTCTTGTCAGGATGGAAGGTTAGCTGTGTATTACTAAAAACAACGGGCGAACCATTTCCGTCTGTAACGGTGACTTGCTCTTCCCAATAGTCGGCATCCTGTTTGAGCTCGATGGTCCAGCCAATCATTCATTTCACCGTACATTCACCATCACAGTCTGAGATCCACACGGACCACTCACTACAACACTGCTGGATTTCTTCTTTGCCTGAAGTCCAAATTCAACAATCACACTCGATCCACTTATCGATCGTGACGTTGGCGGATCTACAGTTACCTGTCCGCTTGTCTGTGTAGCGTTCAACGTCGACGGCGAACTAAATCCCGATAGATTCACCACGAGCTTTCCACTACTCCATTGAGTCAACACAGGACTATTAACTGTCATCATGCAGGAGATTGGCGTAGGGACAGGCGTTGGACTCGGGATTGGTGACGGCGTAGGCTGCGGGGTTGGCGTCGCCGTCGGAGTAGGAGTCGGGGAAGGTGAGGGGAGCGGGGTCGGGGTTGCAATAGGCGTCGGCGACGGAGTTGGCACGTTCCCATTTGCGGAATAACCCGGTACAAGTGCGTCTGTACCTTTGAATCCCACCAAGCCACTTAGATCCACCGGAAAGAAATTACCTGCTGGATAGATGCGCTCGAGCGCTCCAGCTATCACATTTCCCGAAACTACTGCTAAGGGAAAGTAAGTGTTAACTGTCGCGGTTCCTTCTTCGGTACCGTCTCCCTTAATTCCAAAACTGTTGGGTGATCGCAGCGTTGCATTATTGCGATAGATGAAATTTAGCGACGGTTGGCCAGTGGCCACAATGAAGTTCCCGCCCTGCAAGTGCGTGTTGTGCTCAATCGTGACGTTGTTATAGCTCGCGACAACTAGCCACCAGTTCTTTATGTCAGTGAATAAGTTGTTGCTTATCAGTAGACCTGTACTCTGTTGCGAGACGTTTGGACTGTCCTTACCGAGTAACTGAATGCCTTGTTCTGTGCCCTTAACAGTGTTGTTGGTGAATTGAATGTTCTCCAGAATCGCCCAAGGTGCGCCGCCGTCCTGATTTCTGACTGTAAACAACACTCCGTAGCCAATCTGCGCATCGCCCCAGGAGTTCTCAAGTGTGTTGCCGTCAATTACTACGTTTCGGCCCATCTTGATTTCTATAAGGTTTTTAATGGACCAGTGAATTCCCGCATAGGCAGGATCACCGACCTTCCATCGTAGCGGCTTGAAGGCGTAGTTGTTGCGGATCTCAATGTTCGACGGAATAAGGTTCTGAATGGAGGGATCGGCGCCGCCAAAGAGGATGTTTTCGCCGGCCGCCTCGAGATAATTGTTAACAATGTGAAGCGGTCCCGGCCCGTTCCATCCACACAGTGCCTGTGTGTCGTATCCAGTACCGTGAATCTCATTGATGTACGAGTCTGAAATGGTTATCTCTGAGCCATTAAGACTTACGCCGCGCTGCACTTCTTGAGTGCTATAGCCGTGTATCCAGCTCCGGCTGATTTCAATGTTGCTGGGAACTTCTGTCGCTGTTTGTATGCTTGTGCCGATCTGAAATAGGTCGTAGACCTTGGCATTTGTGGATGTGGCTACGTCTACTCCAATCAATCGCCAGTGGTGACTTCCCGGAGATGTCTTAATTACCGGCGCGGCAGTATCTACCGTGCTATTGCGCAAGGCCGCGAACAAGGATGCCTGTGCGGGATTGACTCGCGTTCCCGCCGGAAGTTCTGACGCACGCGAACTTTGAATAGTAATGAACGCGGTTCCTGATTTGTTCGGAAGGATGAACCCACCTGAATAAACAGCTCCTGCGTCAACGATGATCGTGTCGCCGGATTGTGCGGCATTAATCGCCGCCTGGAGATCGCCGCCCGCGGGGACAACAATCGTCTCGGCCAAACAGGCCACGGAGCAAAATAACAGCAGTACTGCTGATCGTAAGATTGGCTTAACTACCATTCGCGCCTAACTTTCTGGACAAAGACCGAAGAGGAGTAAGTTCTCCGGTCCTTCCCCCATAGAACACAATCGCAAACACCAAAGAACAACCGATCTCTCGATCAGTATTCGCCTCGTTGGCGAATTTCGTTTAAGAACCCATTCTGTCTTCCAACGCATCAAATAGCGCGAACATCTCATCAACCATCTCGGAAGAGTTTTTGAATCCATTCGCGCCCGTTCCTGCGGGCCTGGTTCCGCTAACCGCGTCCATCATTTCGTGTTGGAGTTTCGAGATCGGCTCAGTATCGGCATAGCTCAATCTGTCGCGGTAGTACATCATTAGATTAGTCGCTGTTTGTGACGCTGCGCGGATCATTTCAAATCCACTGCTCGCGAGGGCCACACCGATTCGCCCATTGCAGATGATGATGTAAGTTGCGCGGGACGCTGGGGGAACTTCTGACATTGACTTCTCCTATTGCTGGTTTCCACCAGCTTTCTTGATTCGCTCTAGAGCGTCTAATTGTTGCTGAGTGAGCATGCCTTCGATCTTTTTCTGATTGCCGTTCATGACCTCGCGCCAAGCTTTGGCCTCGGCTGAATCCGCTTTGCGCTCCGCCGACTCTGCCATCGCCGCTTCCTTGGCAAGCCGAAGTTCAGTCTTCATTTCGATCATCATGTCGCGCTGATCTGCGGAGCGCCACGATGATTGAATGCCGTAACCTATGGCACCCGTAAGGATCGCGATCACGAACCATTTCGGCATGGTGATGCTGTCAACCGATTTGTTAACCGTCACGGGCTCCCACTCCCTAGCAAATCGATACCACCAACTACGCAAGCGATCGCGCCACTGCTGTTTAGCCGGAAGACTTTCAGGCAGGTGCAATACTTCTTGCATCTTCCTGCTTGAGCTTCGGCCATTCGAGTGTGTGAAGTTAGGATTGTCAACTTGCGCTAACGCCATGCCTTGTTTGTGCAAATCCTTAAATCGATCGAAGTGCTGTCGTTCATCCACACGATTTAACCGATCTGCTCTTTCCCTCCAACGGGGGATTAGGTTAATGTTTCCCGCCGCTCGCTGGCTTGGCCTCGCAAGTTGGGCCAGCGGGTGACGGCTGCGAGCGTTCTTTCGGGGGCGCTCGCGCCTCCACTTTCATGATACGTTTTCAAGTTCATCTCACTACTAACCTTTGAAACGCATAGGTAATGATTGCCAACACCAACGCGCCAATTACCAGCCGCGATAACCACATCATTGACGACTTCAGTTCGGCAAGGTCAGTTGCATTCGTCTTAATATCCGAGGCCATTGCTATCATTCGCTCGCTATCGGTCTGCCGCTGAGTTCGTAGTTCTTCATGTGCCGGGCGATAGACATCAACTCTCACGAACTCAACCCGGTCCTTCTCAACCGCCTTTCGCAGCTCGTTCAACTCGTTCAATCGCCTGTCTAATTGCACCAGCGCGACTTCCAGCGCTTTTTGCTGGGCCTGCTGGTCCTTGGCGGTCAACTCTTTTAGGTGCGCAATTTCCCTGTCCAACTGAGCCGTAGTCAGCAGGGTCGGATCGGGAATAGGACGCCAGTCTTGATTGTTGTCGTCGGGCTTCATTCACTAGCCGCACTGCTTTCAATACTTGCCATTAACAAGCGATGTGATCTTGTCATTCGTATCCGTCACCACTGTTTGATTCGCTCGATGTTCTCGATTGCTCCAGAGACGGCAGAACACCACCACAATGATCGTGGTAACGTTGGAAATCAGGGCAATAGTTACAGCTTCGCTCATCCAATTAAGTACGCCAGTGCGAGGGCAGCGATTAAAGCAAGCTCAAAGGCACCCTTGCCCATCATCCAGAGTACAAATGCTCCTACCAGCACAAGCAGCACCAAGATGAACCCGATGCCGCTTGATTGATAGGTCTTTCCATTGACTACGATCGCCATGGAGTGCTTCTCCTACGCCGGTGGTGCGGCTGGAGTGTTAGCCGTCACTGCCGCTGCAAGCGCATCGGTCTGAGCTGAAAGGTCGGCTGAGAGTTGCGCGGTTACAGTATCGTCGGCGAGATTGTCTGCCGCCACTGCATCAGCCACCTTCTGCGCAATGCCGTTAAGCATAGCGATTGCTGAAGCTGCGACATCCGCATTGCGTGTTACCTCTGCTTGTAGCTGTGAAAAGTCTGCCATTTTAGTCTCCTTATGATTGATTGGATTGAACCGCAGCGTCGATCGCGTTGGTTGTTGATTTAAGTTCAGCGGTGAACTTGTCGATTTGCTCTTGTACCTGAGCTGAGTTGTCGTTGGGGGTTGACGCCGCTAGGGCAATCGCCGCCAGCCACTTACCGATGTTGTCAGACATGGTGGCGATGGACTCGTTGATCGCCGTCAGCTTCATGCCGACTTCAGTTCTTAGTTGGGAGATTTCAGCGGCAACACTGGTATCGGGGTCGGATACGTTCTCAGCTAGCTTATTGATCGCTCCGTCAATCCCGCCCAGCTTCGTGTCCAGCGCCTCGAACTGCTTAGCGTCAAGACCGAACGCTATTGCTAGCTGTCTATTGCCATCGTCCATTTTTATTCAACCTTCCTGACTCTTGCGGCATTGCTGCCATGCCCGGTCACGGCTTCGCTGCTACATATAGGGCATTAATTGCGCTCTCATCCGCAAGTTTTTCAACCAACGCTTTCTGTCTATTGGCTGTGTCGTTATTCAGCCTTGGATCACTCAGTGCGGCTGCAACCGCCGGGTTCTGGGCCTGTGCCTTGAGCAGTGTTGCGATTGCCCGCAACGCAATTCGCATCATCGAAATTGCAAGCTTCACGGTGGGATTAGTTACCCCAAGAGTCGCGGTAACTTGATCCACTACATTCGCGAGGTTCTCAAAGATTGACATCGCATCAATGAACTTGCCGGCGCGATACGCCTCATCGAATGACTTTGCAATAGCCACGGCCTTGGAAATCAACGCGGACTGGCCCGGTAGTAGGGATGACAACTCTTGGGCAGCACCGATCAGGATGTTGACCCAGGTTGAGAGATTCTTTGCGCACGAACTGACGCCGACCGTGAGCGTTCCTACCGCCGCAAGCCCGCCTGTTTTAAGTAATGTTCGGCGATTCATTTGTTAAGCTGCTCCATTTCGTTTTTATCATCCGATTGCTGGGCTGCTATTCTCACTTGAGGACTACTTGCGCCACCCTGTAAACGCTCTGAAAGAGCCGTGACTGTCGCGCCGAGCGCGAGGATGAAGGCTGCGACCTTCGGCGGCATGAACTGAAACATTCCACCAATCTGCATCGCCACGATCAACATTGAGACGTAAGATAGACCAGAGATTACCCGCCCTAACGGCCCGTAAAAGATTGATCCATTCATTGCAGTGTTCCTCTTTGCTGCAAAGCCTGAATTCGCCAACGTCTCATTTCTTTCAATTGATTCTCTCGAATCTTTTCTATCCTTAGTCGATAAGCCTCTTTGTCAGCCTGAGTTGGCAATGAAGGGAGCGCCGCGCCGTTTGCGTCCAATGCATACGCAAACCCGAGCTCCGGCCCGTGCCAAACTGCTGGCCAATCTGCGACCGGAATTAAGAGTTCTGTTTTCTGTCGATCGTTACAACTCAGTAGGAATTCTTTTTGAGTTTCGCCAGTCTGGATGCAGCGGATCGCTACTTCCGGCTGTTTAACTGGAGTCTGAGGGAAAAGCAGAGTGAGAAGTAGAAGCGCAATGTACATAGCGCTTCTTAGTCTGCATGAATTGTTGGATTTAAGTTTTGAGCGGGTGAAAGAAGCCGCCGACGCGCTCGCCTCAGCGGCTGCAAAGGGTAACGTTTATTCGTCCTCGTCAGCGTCAAGCGCGTCCATAGCCACGGCGCGTGAAACATTAGCCCCCAAGTGGATCGGCTCGCCTTGAATCGCGCCAGATTCATCTCGTTGCGTGTAAAGATCTGCGGATCCGTCAGGTGAGATCCACATAATCCACGAGGCGCGCTTGCGCCTTGATTCGTGCGGGTAAACGCACACACTGTATCCGGTCGAAGTGTCTAACGTCTGAATGTCGATAATCATTTTGGTCCTCTCTGTCTCGCTTTGCGCGGACTACAAAAGAATTTAGGTTGGAACGGGAAACAGGATGACAGAGAAGTGGGGTTTACTTTTAAGGTGAGACAGCAAAGCCGCCCAAGATGATCAGAACAAGGGCGGCTAAAGCCCTTCCCACAAGTTTCATTCGCTACCTCATATAGAGCTAACCAACATCTTTTCGCAGATACCACGCTCGCGCCGCAAGCCATCCGATTGAACCCATCATTATCCAGTGGCCTGCCAGCCCCGCAATGCTCGGCACGTAGCCTTTTGCCTGAGCAAGCATCAATGCAAGGCCAGAAAAGAAGACGGCAAACAGGAGAGATGGTCGCGGTTCTGTCTGAGGGGTTACTTGTGCCATACCTTCTATTTTCTCAGCTTATTAACTGGAGTGACAACTACTTTGATAGCAGATCCTTAAGTTGCTTAGGCTGCAAATGTAGCGCCAGCGATTCTCGCATCCCATAGGCGAAGTACACGACCATCGGGCCTTACAGCCCATACAAAAGTGCTCGTGCCTTGCTGCTCGTTCGTATCTCACCGTTTCAAACGGATGCGTACAATCCTCTTGCTACATCTTCTGCTAGTCTTTGAAAACCAGCATCGTCCTCTATGTCGGTTTTAATTAGCATGAATCATATTCCTGTATTCGCAAACGATCCTGCGGCCCGCCCGCGTAGTTCACTGAACAGCGCATAGCTTGTAACGTATCCGTTTCGCGTCTTTACCCAAAGCGGCAACGACATTTCTGCCGCCTTAGGCGTGATTCCCGAATCGCCCGGAGTCAACATAGATGGCATTTCTTTGCCTTGCACAAGCTGGTACGGTAAGAACGTTCGTAGATAACCGTCCTTCACCACCCCTGCCGTATTCTGAAACGCGTACAGTTCCAACTCCCCGGCGCGTTCGTCTTCTGGCAAGCATTGGCGAATAGCAAACTGTGGCGTCTTAATTTTCGTGGCACGGGTTAAGAACGTAACGAAGTACTTCTCCAGATCGACGGGTATGTTGTACGGCTGTGCTGCCTGCACGGTCTTAGCAAAAGCCGCGAAGATACCATCTCTTTTGGCCTGCTCAACAAATTCAATGGGCTTCTTCTTAGACGGAATCTGCTTATTAACCTCAGCCGCCTTGTACTGCTCGCCCGTGAGCGTCTCGTGCACGCCCACAACCTGAATTCGGGTGAGAAACTGTAGATGCGTTTTACACGCCGGGCACTGAAACGATTTCGTTTCTTTCTCGATAGCCTCAATCTTAAGAGGCGTGTACGAAGGTAAATCTTCCGGTCTCACTGTCATGTTTCGGTCTCCTTAGCGGCGGACTAACATGCCGCCGCTTCTCTTTTGCTGATGGTCCTAAATTATCTCAAGAGGATTTTCAGTTGTCAGTAATTTAGTTGTTGCTATAGGTTCCCCCGATTGGTTCGCCAACCTTGTGCAGAATCATTTCTGGTTGCCCGCGTCCTAAGGGATGCTTCCTGATCCACTCGTAAAGGTTTTCCTCTTCCAGTTGAGTGACCACGCATTCAATCTCTTTGGTATCCAGTCCCGTGACCTTGCGGATTGCCTTGACGTTCTCTGCGCCCCGATCATCAATCGCCGCGATTACCTTTTCCCGATGCTCCGCGATCTCCAGATCTTTGAGTTCGTCAACGATGTCATTTCGCCATTCTCCGCAGACGCGGCGGGCAAACTCCTGGTTAGGGCTGTTCTTGATAAAGTCGTTCGCAATAACGGTATCCATGTGAATCAAATGATCGCGCCACGCTGTTCGTGCTGCGCTGCGCGCTTTTCTTGTGGCCCTGTCAGCCCTGCGTAGCGCTTGCTCGCTGATCCACTTATTCAAGGTGTGGTGAGACATGCCTTGAGACTTCGCAACTGCTAATGCCTCGGCGGGATTCGGGTGCCGACAAGCGGCTTTATGGATACTGAAATTCAATAATGGGTCACGTGGCACAAATTGAAAAGTGCGCCATGTTCGCGCCAGCTTTCGCAGATGGCTCGGAGACAGTTCGACCGCTGTCGCCATCTTATCCATCGCTTCGCCCTTTTCGCCGTGCTTCTTCGTAAGCGATGCCGCGATTGCTCCCTGCGTCCAAAAGTGATCGTCAATTCCTTCGTTGACTTTACGAAACGCCGCTACGTGCGCTTCCAGACTTTCCGCATGAAACTCAAGCAAGCCATTCTTGCCCTCAACAAACTCAAAGGCGAGATCCGGTTGTGATTCCGGTTCACGCTGGGGGATAGGTATTTCTATTCGGCTCTCTGTCATCACGTTCGTTAAGTCTCCTCTCCCACAAGGAAATTAAGTCTCTGGTGAAGTGTCCGATGGTGAGGATTTCAAGTTTGTTAGAGGTCGCCCTTCTATGTCGGCGGGTATGAAGAACCTGTACGGCCCATCATGGCAAAACGATCCGCGCCCGTGACGGACTAAGACCTCCTCTTTATAGTCAGCGAATCCGTAAGGTTTCATGCCGCGGGTTGCACTGTCTACTTTAGCCCCGCTAACACCAAGCCGCTTAGACACTTGATCTCTAGTAGCGATACGGAAGATGTCTTCATGGTCCGTTCCGTGTTCATTAACGTACTCGTCGTACAAGTCCGTGATCGCTACGACTACATCTAAATAGCAAATGCGAGCTTGTCGTTCTTGCATCTATTTCGCAGCTCCAATAGTTCTCAACGCGTCATCTAAAGACTTCCAAATATGCACCGGCGCTTTAACTGAAAATCTTTCGTGCCACTTCAACTCGTCAGGCGTTAGCTTCTGCTTGCTTGGCGGTTTTGCGCCGTCTTTGATTTCGGCGACATACCAGGCTCCCCGATACGCGACCAAGACATCAACGCAGCCGTGACCAACGGACGCGAGCGACTGGACTTCCGCACCAACGGCGCGTACTCCGTCAACTATCACGTTATGATTTGCGTCGATGCGCTTGCTCAACTCTTTTGCTCCATAGCAGCTAATGCAGCACGGCATCTTTGCTCTGCGGATGCGTGGATCAATTCGAATACTTCTTCTCCGTAGAATGCGCCCCGGCCCATGTCGAACTTTTGCCGCAAGTCTAGACTCATGAACTTAATGAGCGCATCACCGTATTCATCTTGCAGGCCCAACTCTACGATCCGATCTTCTACTTGCATTGCGGCTTCAATGTTGGATGAATAAGGCAATACGTTGCCGGGCCACGGTGTTCCATCGCTGCGCAAAGGCGTTTCCATTACTCGAACAGCAACCGCTGCGTCCAACGCTTTTCCACTTAGCTCTTCGGTTGACTCACTCATGGTCTAACCTAAGCGGCCCGCAGTTGGCGCTGCACCCATCGGAGCATGTGATCGTAGCGCTGCTCAGGTGTCGGATTGCGCCCTAAGCCATCGTCATTTTCATAGATGATTGCAAACGCAACCATGCGCGGAATTCCGAGATCTCCCGCGACTTTCATCATCGCGGTCTCAACCGCTTCCTCGTATTCGTACTCGTCGTGGAACTTATCCGAGTTTTCATTGAACCAATCGTCGTCCGTCGTCGCCATTTGCGGCAATATGAGGTTGCCGTTATACCCGCGATGCTTCGCCAGCGCCGCGATTGAGCAAACCGCCCCATCTGCACTAACTGTGTCATTCGCAATCAGTCTCTTGTCTGGCAGCGCAATTAGCGCGGCCTCAAGTTCGCGCAGTGCGGCCTGCCCCTTGCGGCCTCTTAACGACCGCTCCATGTTTGCCTCCCACATCGCTGCCTGATTCGGAAAATCTTCTTCTTCGGAAATTCGAATTCGCATTTACTTCTCTCCTGTTCTTTTCTCATTGGCGCGGTAGTGCTCCCACCAAAGGCGCTCAAGATCGTTTAGGGCAGCTTTGGGCCAACCTATGTCTAAGCAGAACTTTAGCCACTCAGCACAGCTTTTAATCTCCGCAAAGCGCGGGGCAGAACGCATACTTTGGCAGTCGCCAAAATGTGATGTTGCTGAACAGTCTTGCAATTTTGAGCAAGGGTTCATTTTGTCCCCGGTTTCACGTACCACGCTTTCAGCCGCGGGAGATTGTCGAGCACGAGCTTGATTTGCGCCTTCGTTATGTGCCCTTGACCGATCCCATCGTGCAGTAGCACGATCAACGCTCTTTGGTTCAGAGACGAATCCAGCAACTTTTGAAACCCGTCCGCTACTTGCACGATCGACTTAGCCAGCAGTTCAACAGGCTCGGGGTTGATTTCATCTTTGACCACCTTGATGGTTGGCTTTGCCACTTAGAAGCCTTTCTGGAGTTATTCTCCGGTTGCTTATTCTTTCCTTCTGGTTTAGGGGGTTGCGTCCCAAACAGTTACTAAATATTCAGATCTGTTAAAGACGCCTGACCGTCGTTTCTACGGTTGTTGATCGAAAGACATTCTGGCGCCCTATCTCGCGTATTCGTTACCCGCCGCTAACCTGCGGTCATCGCTGAAATCAATCTCACCTGTCGGCATATCGCAGGGAACATACATGTCTGGAACGTCGCCGCGTTGAAACTCCTTCCTGCCACCCTGCTTACGTATCTCGATACGACCCATGTCTATAAGCTTGTCGAGATGCTTCTTTACCTCTTCTTCGGTCAGGCTGAAAATTGAATGCCCACATTCTCCACAGGTCATAATTTCTTCGAGAAGGAAATACCCGTTTTCAATCCGCTCATAAACCCGATCCAGCAACGCGGGCACGATCTCAACGTCTGGCCGGGGCGTTCTCATCCGATAGATCGCGCTTCTGATCTTTATGAACCCCCAACCTTTTTCAACTGCTGTTTGGGCCATGTCAATCTGCTCTGTAGGGCTGAGTTCTAAAAGCGCAGGGATCGCCCGTAGCCCCATCGCGCCCTTGTCTATCTGTTCGCGAACCTCAGCGGGTAACTTGAAGATCATTAAATGCTCAGATACTGATCGCTTGGTCACGCCGATAACCTGAGCAATTAGTTCAATCGACAGCCCCCGCTGTATAAGCTCCTTGTAGGCTTTTGCTGTTTGTAGAATAGTAAGATCGTTTCGCTGGATGTTTTCAACCAGCATCACCTGAAGCTGTGCGGTTTCATTCAGATCCCTAACGATGACCGCGACATCGATAAAGCCCGCCAGCCTTGCAGCAACAACGCGCCTGTGGCCAGCGACGATAGTTCCGTCAGGCGTGATAAGGATCGGCTGTAGAAGACCCTGCGACTTGATAGACGCCGCTAATTCGCGCAGCGCAACGTCGTGCACCACTTCTCCGCGTGGATTAAGCGGGTTAGCCTTCAGTTCTGAGAGTTTTCTGGTTTCCATTGCAATAATGCCTGAAGTTTTTCTGAGGGCGATAGCCTCTTATTTTCTGCCAGTTGCTCAGCAAAGATCTGAAACGCCCGCTGCGTACTCCAGATCGGGAACGACACGGAACCAGCAATCTCTGCCTCAAGGTACCGGACTCGAATTCTTATCGTCATACATCGCCGACAGACTTGGCCCACACACCAACTTTCACAGCTCTTGCAGACATGATGATTTGTCTGTTTCCAGTTCTTTGCGGCGCATTCTCGGCAGCGATTAGCTAGCCCGCGAGCACGAGAGCGATCAACGGAGAATGCGCCCACAGAAAGAACGCGCTCACAGCCGTTACAATATTTGTGATACGCATCCGTCTTGACTCGCTTCGGTGCCTTCGGGATTTTCCGCTCCGACGAGTGGCCGTGTTTCTCTCTCCACAAAGCATTCATAGCATCCGAAAAGTCTTCGGGGTCGGATACGCTTTCAAATAACTTGAATCGCTTAATAGCAACCGCCGCGAGGCGTCCGCCGCTTCCTTTTATGCACTCAATCACGACTCGCTCTGTCTCCCGATCTCAGACCGTAATTCCTAAGTTCTTTGCTTCATCTCAAACTGAATCCAAATCTTTTTCACAGGGGGATATTGGTTATCTAAATGTCCTGAACTACGCGCATGAGTGTGCAAGCGCGTACATTCCGCAAGACTCCGTCACCCGTAAAACCCAGCATTTTCCTCGAAAAGACAATCGCAGAAATGCCGCCAGAACCGCCGTTAAGAAATGGAGATTTTGTGCTTTTATCAATTTCCCTCAGCGTTTTGCTAGCGTTTCCTCTAACTGTGTGCATGAATAGACGCATAAAAAATGGCTCAAGCCACTCGTGCTACTGGATAGCGCCCGACTATGAATGTCTCGCGCACGACCAATGCTCTCGCTATGCGCATCAATGGATCCATGCCCCAATCGCCAAGAGCACAGTTCAAGGCTGCGCAAATCAGCCTACAGTTATCTTTCGAATAGCCCTTATTGGAATCAACCCGATCTAAACTTGGCGCGAATGGCCGTCGTCTGCTTTTGGAGCTTGTAAACTGAAACTCAAACTGAATGCCGGTCAGGACACACCGACCACGGGCTGCATTTATTAAATCAACGTAGTCTTTAAAGGTGAGGTCGAAGGCAATCCCTCGGCTCAGCGCATTTGAACGGGCCGCCGTGTACGATGATCTATTCCATTTTTCGGGCCATATCAGGTCTGCGTTTGGGCTTGGTGCTCGGTCCCTTCTGTGATGTGCATACCATTCTTGAGCCTCACTGGCTGATGAGAAGGTACGTGAGCGATAAATACGTTTTCCGACTTGCGAATAGCCAACAAAGTATCGCGCTTGAAAACGAGGTTCGCCCTTCCGTGTGTTGGGCATTTGACTGACTCCACGATGTATTCGCATTAGCGTCTTCGGCTTCTCAACAATTCCTCGCGTTTATCGCTTGCGGTTTGATGCATCTCTTCGAGCACCGTTCCATACCTGTCGAGCGTGAAGGACACCTTTGAGTGGCCCGCTTCATCGCTCACTGTCTTTGGATCAACTCCCGCCAGCAAGCTGGATGTAACAAAGAAATGGCGTAGCGCATACGGTGTTACTTTCTGGGGTAGACCAGCCGCTGATGCGATCTTATGAAACTGTACGTTTAAGAATGAGTATTTGATAGGGGCTCCATACCGTGTCGCAAAGACAAGATCGTGAGCCTGCCAGTGATGTCCGGCCTTTAACTGATCTGCCAATTGCAGTCTCCGATGTTCCAAAAGTTTTTGCGCTAGTCCGGCAGGGAACACTATTGCCCTCTTACTGCTCTTTGTCTTTGGCTCTTGCCAGCTCCACGCTTTCCCAATTCTATGAATCACCTTGCGCACTCTTACGACGCCGCGGGCGTTGCCCAGCTCGAGATCCTGCCATCGCATTGCGATCAGCTCTTCTGGCCGCAGGCCGCATGTGAGAGCAAATTCAAATAGAAGCCCCAGTCGATTAGAGCCTGAGGCTTCAATGAAGGCCAGTGCCTCATCTACGGAGAAGTGCTGCCGCTCCACTACGGCTTCGCCGGGCCCATCGGTTCCCTCAACAGGATTGAAGCGGATCAATTTCATCCGTAGAGCTTTCTTGCAGACCCCATGCATAATCGTTCGCGCCGAGGCCACCGTAGATCTCCCGACCTTCTCCGATAGTGCTATCTGCCATGCGTCAATCTGATCGGGAGTCAATCTGGCCAGCTTGATTCGTCCGAGCGTTGGCTTGATATAGGCATTGATTGTCTGCCGATACATTCGCTTGCTGTTCTCTCTTAAATCCTGCTTGCCTACCAGCCACTGATCAACATACTCGCTGACCGTTAAGCTAAACCCGTCTGCGTGTCCGGGACCCCGGCCAGCAACGTGCGCTGCCCTCCATTCAATTGCCGCACTGCGCGTGTCAAATGTTCGTGCGGGATATTTTCTCTTTCCGTCTTTGTTGTAGCCCGCGAAATAGCGAGCTCGAAACCTTCCATTCTTTAGTTTCTTGATGCCAGTGTGTTTTGACATTCCTCTACCCTCCGGCGCCGCACTATATGTGCTCCGGCAAGTAGCCTTCAAGTCTTTGCGGGTAAAATCCGTCACACGACCCCTCGTTCAATTAGCTTTTGCACGTCGGAATTTCGGTATCGACGGGTGTTTTCGCCGAGATTGACCGCCTCAAGATGTCCTTCTCTAGCGAGCCGCCTGACGCTATCAGAATTTGGATAGCCCAGCCTCTCTGCAACCTGCTCCGCGGTTAGCAATCTGTCGCCGACTGACAACGCCCGGATCTCTTCACGAACAACCTCCCTCAGTATCTCTTTGATTGTTTCTTCAAAGGCCATATCCCCTCTTACTCTCCGACACTAAAACTTCGATCTCTACCGTGTTCCTAACTCAATCAAATCATCGCCGTGGCAGTCATCGCTCTCTTTGCACCAGCACGCTACAAAATCGTAGTTCGGTAATGTTTGGCGCAGGACATCAAGCGGATGCCTGTGCCTGAATTGTCGCTGCCACGCTTTATGCAGATCGTATGCGCGCGACAGAAGATCCGGCCTGCTATCGAGTAGCGATCCGTCCCAAATTCCTAAGAGAGTGTTTCGAAATAGCGGCAGCGACAACTCGCCAAACCCAGCAAGCGAATACGGATTACCCCAAATGCTCGGGCGTGAGACGCACAGCGTTCTGGCTGGCAACTTATAGCCCTTTGTTCGCTTCCGCTGAATCCGTTTCGGTTTGGTTGCTGTAGCTGTTGCGGTCATCTTATTTTCAATTCCTCCCTTTGAAACGGACAGTGAATTCCGTGTTGAGCAAAGTACGTCGCGTCCCAAAGAGTCTTTCGCGGATTGATATGCTCCTTACATTCAGAGCACCATTCGCCAGCGTCGGCTTCGCGGCCACAACACCCGCAGTAGTCCGGTTCTTTACGCTTGCCCTGAATTCGTTTAGTTACTGTTGCGGTCATCACTTCTTAACTTTCTTTTTCAATCGCGCGTTTCGCTCACGGGTATCGGCTCGCAATGCTTTGGTCATTACCCGGATTAGCCGCTTCTTCTCGGTCTTAGATATGTCTCCATCGACTGAGATTTTGACTTCGTATTTCGGCATCACTTAAACCTCAGATATTGCTGTCACGCGGCTGCCTTTGATTGCCTTTGGTATTGGACGTTTGGAAATCCATCAGGGAGATACTGTTGAAGATCTTTTTTGATGAAGTAACCCGCGC
>Ga0065715_10088897_pt1 | contig 69210 bp, 156 predicted proteins | sample MisBulReplicate1_FD_59102 | JGI IMG/M metagenome (GOLD analysis project Ga0065715, IMG submission 59102) | Miscanthus rhizosphere microbial communities from Kellogg Biological Station, MSU, sample Bulk Soil Replicate 1 : eDNA_1 v2 (version 2) | ecosystem: Host-associated > Plants > Roots >...
TACGAGCAACTGATTGGACACGATATTCGGAACCAATTTCGGCAAGCGTGAAGCCCAAACTCCGCGATAATATTGACTCCCGGCAGGGATTTCACACTCGAATACTTTGTAGGACACCGAATTTTCCCCAGACCACTGGTCTTGCCAATAGTTATCGCGAAAGCAGATGACCGATTGGTCGATAGCATCCCTGAGATTTACGAATGTATGGAGACCATGATTGACATTGAATGACACAGGGAACACTGACCGCAGCGACTTGGACATTTTAGCTTTCATCAACTGTCCCAGCCTATAGATAGTGCCGATATGCGGAGACGACATCTCTATCTTTTTACTATAAGCGTCATTTTCTACTCTAAGTACCTTGTAAACCGTAATCGGTTCTTCAGTGGTCTTAGGGAAGAAGTCTCTAAATCTAAGCTTCATGCACATAATCAGTTCTCCGACAGAGCCTTAGCTCTTTTCTCTAGGAACCGTAGCGTTGTCAGAACCTTTGTGAGGTCACTGAAAAGGCCGGCAGGAAGAGAATACATGTTATAAGAATTAAACACGGTCTCAAGATACTCAGAGCCGTATTGAAGGTGTAGATACAATTCTACGTCAATGTCTTCTGGCTTAATTTCTTTTGACTTACTCATTTCATTGGCACACACAAGGCACGTGGAATGTAAAAGTTGTTGTAGTCCGTGTTGATAGCCCGATTCATCTGGTTAGTCCACGCTCTAGCAGCAACCAAGCAGGATGCTTCACTCTGGAACCCGTCAATGTGTACCACCGTTGGAGTGGTTTGGCTGGCTGAACCGATAAGTGATAAAATCAAAATCCAAGTTGTCATCGTGCATCCTTTAAGTAAACTGCTTGGTACCACATTGGAACCACCTTAGACGTGTCCATCATAACGCCACCAGTAGGAGTATACCCACAATTGAGTATAAATTCCATATGGTCTTCAAGGTCATAGATGCTGGCACCGGAAACTAAAATGTATGGTGTTTTGTTATCAATATAACGCGAAAGCTTTTGGTGGATAATATTATCCATCGATTCCACCAGTTGGGTTATCAAGTCTGCGTTCAATGATAGCACGAATTCTGCGAATCCGACGCCTAAATGCTGCACGACAATTGTTATGGTTAGAGCCGCACTCTTCGTCGCCAGACAAATCTCTTACAGCCTCGTCATAGGCATACAACAGAACATCGGTAGGAGTCTTGCGGCGGTGCAACTCAACAGCCTTCTCACGGAAAGCGTTAATCGATTGCACACCAAAGGCACGCAGCTTATGTTCACCCCACATTGGAACCAACGTGGTGTTAGTAATAGGCCACTGATAGTCAGCATACGGGAGAGTTTCGCGGTTAGCAATGAAATAAGAGTTTGCTGCCGCCACGGCTTCATCAAGCGGAACCCCAGCCCAAATCCTAGACAACGCATCTCGGCGACCCGGCAAGGCGGCATCCAGCCATGCACGTTCATCTGCAAAGACAACCTTCAGGAGATTGTTTACGAAAGTGGTGTCCCAATAGCTACCATTAGCCTTAAGCCACGCAGCGGTTCGGTCTTCTATTGCTTTGTAGATGTTGGTTTCCATGTTGCCATCATACCATATTACGTATTTTTAGGCCACTTCGCCACGCAACGAGCATACCAACGGCAACCATCACTCCATTCCGCTTCATCGAAGGAACCAAGAGACGCATGATATGCACCGTCAAGTTTGTCCAGAAGTTCATCCTCTTCTTCACCAGATGCCGTTCCGCGCTGTTGCATCGCAGCATGCTTGTGAAGCAAAGCGGTGTAACGTTCCTGAGTGTTGACCTTCAGGAGTTCGGCATTCACAGCTTGCAACCTTTCAACCTCGGTCACAAGCTTAAGATTCTCTTGCCTTATATTGTCGGCGACTTGACTTGCTTCCCGTAACTTTTGCAAGTTTTGTTGTGCTATTGCTTCAATCTCTTGAATATCATTTAGTATCTTTTGTAGTCTATCCACAGTATACATAATCAATCTCTAAACGCAATCGTTGGTATCTGTGAGCCACAGCAAGAATCATCAAATTCTTTCTCGCGCGGGTCAATCCCGCAAACCTCACAGACTGGAACGCTGACAGGTGGCATTGAATTCGGGTCAACCCAAGTGATGGCAACCTTCAATGCATACTTCAAGCGACGACGTGTCAACTTAGAACAGTCCTCAGGGCTTAATGCATTCCAAAGCCGCTCAGTCAATTCGTCAGTGGCATTCAAGAGCATTGTATTCACTACATCGTCGCGATGCTTGATTTCGTTACTCTGAGCATCCCACATGGCACGCCAGATAACAGCAGCATCGTCAGTCGAAATACTGACACGCTTGTTAGTCCCAACGTCCCTGAACATCGGCGATGCTTCCATACCAGCATCCTTCATTGCCTGCGTAGGTTCCCTAGCGGAATACGTCGGCTCCGGTGGATGCTGCGGGCAAGGCCAATCTAGCGAACCATCGCCGCTAGGACAGGTACAACGTTCTGGGCGTCTAGCAAACATTATGCCTTCTCCGGCCTGCGGTTCCATGCAGCAATTGCCTCTTCACGACTGTCACCAGTCACTTCGGCACCGCAACCACCTTCATGGTCGAGACAACCCAACACCCAGACTGTCCCATGAACACCACGGGGGTCATTAGACCGCATGTAATGCCGCATAATCGAATCACCTTCACCAATCGGGTCATCACGCCATCCACTACCAGTCGGATGCAAGAAATCAGGCCAGTCAATCGGTGTGTTACCACAGAAAGGGCATGGTAGGAGTGCTGGGTATCTTTCGTTCATGGGGTCTTCTTGTCCGGACTTGTACCAAACGTTGCATCGAAGTCTCTCAGGCACTTATTCGCCCAAGAGGCAGGAACATCCTTATTAGTAACATTACTGGATGCCGCAACGGCACACCAAGCAGTCACCCAGATTTCCTTACGTAGTGTGTCATGGTCGTTGTTAGTAAACATTACTTACCCTTCTTTTTGTGTTCTTCAGTACACTTGTCACACATAAGTTCGTCCTTTGCGTAGTCAGTCATACCATGACCATACGTCCTGATAGTTGACCACCCTTTTGGACGTTCTTCACCCACTTTCTTGACACCGCAATGGTCACAACCAAATTCGAATTTCTGTATTAGACGAATCATAATGTTTTTGCACCTACTGGTTTATACACGAGTCTAGCACATGAACACACCGCAAGAGCAGGAAGTTCTAACTCAACCCCGTATGCAACTGTAGGCATGTGGCAAGTGCCGCAATACTTGTTTGCGTCCCACTTGAAAGCAAAGTCATCACCTCGCACGATATGCGTATAGGCTTCACGACTTCCGAAGACACGGCCATTCTCCAAACGGATGAAACCATTATCTTCTGAGGTGGACAGCGAATCCAAGAACTCAGCCAGACGTTCTAAGATTTCGTCCTGCGTACCAATTGGATTAGACTTTGGCATATCCACCATATCCAAGACCACTCGTAATTCTTTCGGTTAGAGACATCTGATAACCTCTAGTGCCCTCGTAAGCAAGCATCGAAGCTCGATTCCAGATGGTATGGTCAATCTCGAAGAAAAGCTGGTCGGATAGAACGTCTTCCAGTCGATTCAACATAACGATTACCGATTCTGCCATGTCAGTAGAGACCAATGCATTCAAGCAGTGTTCCTCAAAGATTGGAGCCGGTAGCACTGCCTTCAAATGTTCCATCAAGGCTATAATCGCCTCACCCAAATTATCCATTATTCTCTCCTGTCATTAATAGTGCCACAATTTCTGCACGGTCGCGTTCCCATTCCTTCTCACTCTGCCTCGCGGAACCACTGCAACCGGTTCCCATGTGGTCATACGACGACATCCAACCGTCAATCAATTCCAAGACACGGTCAACATTACGTGGCGTAGTAACTTCTGGGTCGGGCACTAATTCAAATCGCCCGTCAAAGAACAATGCTGCGGCACGAACCCACGCAATACCATTCTCTAGGCTACGATAGACGACAGCATCCCGAGTGGAATCTTCAAACTTGGCATGAACCAGCAACTCGTAAAGACCACCAGTCTTCAGGTGCTTATAAATCCGCTTGTCCGGGAATTCAGTATTGAAATGCTTGATAAGGGCATTAGCAGTGTCAACGCCAAACATTTCTTCCGCCCAACCGATTAGAGCCTCGTCCTCCGATTCATAACCGGCGAAAGTGTAGTCATTGTCATTTCTAATCTTGTAACCGAAACGTCCACCCCACTCTTGGTCACAACTGACCAAGATAAAGCCGGCTTCATTCGCAAATTCTTGTAGCTTCTTGTTCATAGGGTTCTCTTGGACTTGTCAGCCATGTATTCTTTCATAACCTGCGGGTCAACCACCATGCCTCGCATGCCCGATGCCACCAACATTCGTTGTAGTGCATCGCAACATTCCCTGATGATTTCGTCTTCAGTCTTCATAGTGATCCCTCTTTCGGCCAGTATATAACACAATAGTCGCCTTGGCAAGTCTCACACCAATCACAGTCGCATTCCCAATCCGTTTCCCAGCAATACATGTTACCAAATTCGTTAAGGTATTCATGGCAACCACTGTGACCATTCTCCAACAGACAACCACTCACGTCCGGAGGGAAGACCTCACTACCTAATATAATGCCACAGACTCTCACCGCCTGAAATTCTCAACCAGCATGTCAGCAGTCAGCTTCTTTCCACTCAACCACAACGCATCAGGCTTATCAGATGAAGACCCCAAGTAGCGACGTGCCTTACAATCAAGACATTCTGAATACGAATAGAATGCCGCTTCAACAATGACATGCCATGAATGCCAGAACAGACACACCTTTTCGTTATCTGGATACACTGTAATGTTCATGCCTTACTCCTAATTCGATTGGCAATCACTCTGGCACTAATAACCGTCATCAATCGCCTCGACAACATTTGCACTTCAGTCAAAGCAATCATGGCCGCTTCCGCGTCCTCACTCTTCATGCTCGACTTGAATCGCTTAACTTCATATTCCAAACGTTCAGTGTCAGTCATCCTTCCAATACTCCATCATTCCGTTTCAGGTTACGCCCAATCTTATCCCGCAAACGTTCACCAACCCGTTCCGATTGAAGCTTCGCCAACATCGCCTTGATAAGAATGTAATCACTCCGAGCATCCTTGCCCGTGTCCATCTTCAAAAACATTGCCCGAACAGCTTCTTCAAATTCTAAGAATGTAATCTTATTAGTCATGTCTTTTTTCTCGTGTGTTTTGCAACCTTATCTCGCCATCCCTTATCAATCCTCTGTACTTCCAATAAAGCCATGTACCGAACGACTACAACTAAGGCAGGTTCATAGTCAAGATCATTGTCCAGTTTCGTCACCAAGACACGAACGGCTTCTTCAAACTCATCATATAATTGATTCATCCTTCTCTCCTGTTCCATTGAGTGATTGCTTGCATAGGACTTTCATACATCGATAATGCACCTTCAGTGTGTCCGTCCTCACCCTTACAACGAATCCAGAAGTCCATCCCAAACTCATTCTCCACCGAAGCATCAGAACCACAGAACGGACAAGGCTTGATTTCCTCTAAAGCCATTACCCCTTTCTCCTGTTCCACTCAGCAATCGCTTCCTTAGGAGACTTATGCATGGCACCTTCCGAATGACCTTCATCACACTGAACCCACCAGTCCCGACCAAAGTCATTTTCCACCACTGCCTCACATCCACAGAACGGACACGGCTTAACCGCATACGGGTCAAGCTCCCTCAATTCCTTTATCCCACTCTCAATCAACTCAGCAATAAATGCCGGCTTGTGAATCAAATCATCCGCCGTCTTCTCAGCCAACAATTCCTTCACCCGACGATACTCAGTCCAATGTGCAGCCATGCCATATCGATGCATCTTCTGAATCAATGCCCGAACACTCTCCACAAAAACATCAGGTTGCAATTCCCTTCTCCCTCAATAACCTCTTCACTTCACCAAATTCATCGTTGTACGCAATCCCAGCATAACAACCATCAATCCGCTCCATCTTCTGAATCAATCGAGCAACCGACATCAAAAATGCCTGATCCTTCTGCGACTGACTCATTATCTCCTTCACCTCATCCACAACAACATCAGGCTTCCCCAATCCCAGAGTTGACATCACTTGCCCCCTCACAGATCGACCACCTTCCATTATCCCTGACATATTCAATTCCCCATACCTTTTATTTTTATTAACAACACTTCGCCCTTACGCACGCGTTAGGACTTAATCCACAGGCACATCCCTTCTTAAGGATAGTAACCGCCTTAGGCCACATAGGCTTCCATCTACTTAAGGAATCATGGCTAGGTGGCAAATAATCCGCCGTCAATACTTCATCATACACATTACAACGCTTACAATGCTTACAACGATACTCGTTATAATGATGACGACCAGTATCTCCTACCTGCCTAGCATAAGGCAAAGAAACACCACTCCAATCATGTAAGCCAATACGACACAACAAATGCATAAGAACTCCTATAAGGTAGAATCACCCAAGAGCATACAGTATTAAAGATTAGATAGGAATAGGGCTAGACACGCTAGGCCCTTACGCAAGCGTTAGGACTTAATTTTTGACGGAACCCTCAGGACTAAAGAGTCACTAAGGAGGGTCGCAAGCCCAGAACTTTAGGTGTCCCAGAATAGCCCAGAAAGGGTCGGGTAAGTGGTTGATTTTAAGGGAGTTAATTCAAAAAGTGGCCGAATTAGGTATTAACAAAAATCGGGACGATGAATTAGGTCTTCATTGCGCAGTCTCACGAGGTGAGAATCCCTTTAAAATCAATGACTTAGGTAGGGTGTGGATAAGTCGAAAAAGAGGGGAAAATCAGGGAAAATTGTGGATAAGTGTGTGTATTGAACCGTGTAGTCCACCATAGAGCGCGATGACCGCTCGCAACACATCTATAACCTACTGATTTTAATACACTTTTCAAAACCCCGGCGCGATTTTCACGGACTGTTCAGGATTGTGACGTGTCGGCTGGCCTGTGGATAAGTCTGTATAAGTCATGGGTCTCCGATTTCATGGTGCCATTATATTACACTCTGAGGACGGTGTCAAGCGCGAAGTGCAGCTATTTGACCGTTTTGTGAGTGTCCGAGGGTTTGGCGTGGCCCCGTTGTTTCGATATGAACATCATACGCCTTTCCATTACATTGTCAACACTTTTATCATCAAAAAAAGTGTGAAAAATCGTGATATTTCGTGTTTGCAAGTCATTGATTCTAAAGGATATTTATTTGCCGGGACGCGTAAGTCATTGATTTTACGATGGTTTATTTTTCGAAAATTTAAAACTTGACAGGATTTCAGTTGTAATATAAAATAGGGGGGTGGCTGGAGGACTGTCTCGGCGAGGTGGTCGATACTTCCCTAGGGCAAAACCATACCCGCTATGGCGGGCCTACGGTACCTTAGGTGTTGCAACTGTGAGGGAGATGATGTAATATATGTGCATGGAACGACACTATCATCTAGGCGATTACCACTATCAGGAAGAGGACTGGAAGAGTCTTCCGCCGTTAGAGGTGAGGCGTCATGTGGAAACCTACTTCCGGGATGGTGAGGAATTGTGGGCCTTGTACGAGCGTTACATGTCTAGGTGTGTTGACTACATGATTGGCCGGAACCGTATTACTTTTATGTTCCCGACCTACGTAGTGAAATTGCCTTGGTGTGATGCTGGTTATGCTGACAACGATTGGGAGGGTTCGGTTTCGAATGCCCCTGATGCCCCTGACAATGAGTGGCAGGTACAGTATGCGAGGACGCGATTACACTTTGAGGGAGAAGTCCCTGTAGTATTCATGGAGCGTGTGCAGCCGTTGACGCTGTCTCAGATAGTGGAACGGTTTAGTGTTGAACCTGAGTGGGTGGGTTCGGTTGATTGTGGACAGGTGGGAATTAATCGTGCTGGGAAGTTGGTGGCATTCGACTATGGCATTAGATAATACTGTATACTGTTGACTACTCTGAAGTGGAATTGTCCTGATGTGCTTGATTGTCAACTCTACTGACGCGATTGTGGCGAGTGATGATATCATTTGTTATAAGGTATTGCGGTTTCATCAAACTGAGACCAAGTACCATGTCAGGTATGGAAGAAAGGACACGCCGCATCATCGGGTGCTGTTGAGTCCGTATCGGGGTTACCGTTATTTCAATGATGGTAATATGAAGCCGTACCCTAAAGTGTCCTTGGGTGTGGTTCATAAGTTGCCTTATAAGTCGCAAGCTGTCCTGAAGTACAATCGTGGTGCGTATAAGGTTGAGGAAGGACTTCACACCTATATTCATGCCCGTCATGCTACTCGGATGGCTGAAGATTTCTCTGGTGAGTGTCGAGACCATTTCGTGTTTGTGTGTATCATTCCGAAGGGTACGAGATATTTTGAGGGTGCATTTCAAGGTGAGCCGAGCTATGCCTCTGACCAATTGATTGTCCTTCCTTTGGACGACCCGCGTGCATTTAAATATGATGGATTGGAATTGTAATGGCCCTGACTGAAGAAGATATTACTGAGTTGACCAATCGGTTATCGATTGAGGTTGACACGCATAACCCGCCGTATTCTGGTACCATTTACCTGAAGGTGACTTTGAAGCTGGACGGTGAAGAGATTTCAAGTAGTCAGACGACCTTGCCTGACATTTCCCAACTGAAGCGTGCTGAATATTCGGACTGGTGATTTATGTGCCTTAGACTTACAACTGTGGAACCTGAGGTAGCTCAGGAAGACATTATTGTTTTCAAGATGCTTCGGTTCACTCCGAAGAAGGGTCTTACTGCTCCTTTCCGTTACACCCCGTATAACCTTGGTGTTGTTATTGAAATGGATAATCCGGAACGGTTCGTGTCGAGTGAGAAATATTCTGCTTACAGGGGTCATGTAGTGGAAGAGGGTATCCATTCCTTTTCTGACCTTGGTGCGGCCTATGACATTGCCAAGGACAGAGACCGTCTGTATTACCGTCTTGGTTATAAGATGGAAAGGACTGACCGCGAATTCTTTGTGTTTGTTGCTGTTATCCCTAAGGGTACTAAGTACTTCAGGGGTAAGTTTAACAATGTCGAGTCCTATGCATCTGAGCGGTTGATTGTGCTTGACCGGAACGACCCTCGTTCGTTACAATACATGACCAATCTCCCTCCTAATGTCGAGGCGGTATTCTGATGTGCCTTCATAGCCCGACCACGCCGGAGCCTTTGGTAGCAGAGGAAGACATTCATTGCTACAAAGTGTTGTGGGTTGAAAAAGACCGACTGTATGCTCCTTACCAGAATCATTATTGGTATAGGCTTGGTGAGTTGAACAAGATAGACGGTTGGCATTATCAATTCGATAATCCTGAGCGTGCGATTGTGTCTCAAGGGTTCCATACCTTCCAGCAGTCTAAACCCAGCTTCGATTTAATTGAGACGGTAAGCAAGAAAAACCGTCATCGCTACAAGGCATTTGACTGTATCATCCCGAAGGGTGCGAAGTATTTCAAGGGTGAATGGGACAACGGGACTCCGTGTTACGTCTCAGACCAATTGATTGTTGATGGTGAGTCAAGCATCTGGCTTGCAATTTATTAATGTTGTATACTGTCCGTCTTGATTGACTAGGATTCCGTATGTGCCTTACCAACCCGACTACCCGTAGACCTAAGACTGCTGACAAGGACATTGTGTGTTACAAGTTCTTGCGGGTTGACGTTGATTTGTCTTCGCATATTCCTGCCATCTATGCCCCGTTCCGTGGACAATACCGGTATATCTGTGGGGCACTGAATAAATTGTTGCCAAACACTTTGCGAGTGTGCAGCGAATTTAATGATGTTGATGAAGGCTTCCATTCTTTCAAGGGATGGGAAAGGGCTTTGAGTTTGGCCGAGGAACGGAATCAGAGATTGGCTCGTTCTGGTTGGGCACGTCAGTATTTCGTGTTTGTGTGCATCATTCCGAAGGGGGCGAAGTATTTCCTTGGTGAATTTGGTAATGCGGTCAGTTATGCATCTGATGCTCTGATTGTGCTGGACAGGAAAGACCCGCGTTCCTTGAAGTATATTACCAATCTCTCTCCTAATTCACCGGTGAAAATGTAATGTGCCTGAGTAGAACAACCACTAAGAAGCCTAAGATTGCCGAAGAGGACATCATCTGTTACAAGTTCTTGAAGGTGGCTGGGTCGGGTTTCCCGCGTAGGGATGTTCGCATCACGGCTCCGTTTCGAACGGATTTTCAATATCAGCTTGGGAAGGTGACCAAGCTGCAACCGCACCAGAAGCTTGAGTGTGAACACCATGATTATGTCCATGTTGGGTTTCATTCGTTTGCCAATGTAAAGGCGGCGTTTCATAACGCTGACATTCGCAACTACCCTCATGACCCTGAATATTTCGTTTTCGTGTGTGTCATTCCGAAGGGTGCGAAGTATTTCGTCGGTCGGTTCTGCCAACACCTGTCCTATGCATCTGATGCTCTGATTGTGCTGTCGCGGAACAGCCGACGTTCAAAGCAACATATCAAGAACCTTCCTCCTACTGCCGAGCCTGTATTCTAATGTGCCTTTCTGAGACCACCACTAAGCAGCCGATGATTGCCGAGAAGGACATCATCTGTTACAAGTTCCTGCGTCAACGCGAGTCGAGGGGTGGGCTTAAGACATTCCATGCCCCATATCAGGGGAATCGATATCTCTTCGGGAAGTTGAATACTTACGTTCAGGTGAAGCTGGATTACGATGACGAGGTTGAGGAAGGTTACCATTCCTTTGCGAAACTGAAGGACGCATATGAAACAGCGGAAAGCCGGAATCGGGTGCATTCATTCGACCTGAGTAAGCGCCGAGATTTCGTATTCGTCTGTGTGATTCCTAAGGGGACACCATATTTTGAGGGTGAATTCCGTGGCCGTGTATCCTATGCGTCGAGTCAGTTGAAGGTGTTGAGTCGTAAAGACCCGCGTTCAATTCGTCACGTTAAGAACCTCCCGGCGAATGCCGTAGCCAAGTTCCCTTAAGGAAATAAATTATGTGCCTTGCAGTCCGTTACAAAGATGGTGGTCTCCCTAAGCCGATTCGTGCCAAGAAGGATATCCACGTCATCAAGGGATTGGAGAACCGATTTGGTATTATGTGCAGTCCCTTCCGTGGGGCTGACTATCCAATCAATCAACTTGTCACTACTGAACGGCTTGGTATTTCCCATAGTCATGAAGAGCATAATGGTGATGAGGCTAAGGTGTCCCAAGGTCTTCATTCATTCGGAAGTCTCACGGCTTTCAAGTCGTGTGTTAATAAAATGTTCGCTAGTAGAATGATTCCGTGTCATGCCATCATCCCGAAGGGTGCTTTGTACCTGAAGGGCAATTTCGAGGGCACTCAGAATTGTTACGTGTCCACCGAATTGTTGGTCACTGGCCCCGTCAAAGACTATTGACAATTCCGTTACATGTCTGTATAGTGGGGTCTCTAGTCAAGAGGCCCCACCATGAATCCCGGAACCACCCCAGCCCTATCGGTCGAGGAATACTTTCGCCATAACGAGTTCCCGATTCCAGTTCCCAGAGAACATTGGGAATTGCTGGCTGACAAGGCATTCCGGGAATATCTCAATCGGGTGGCACTCATCCGTATCCGCTACGAACTGTGGCTGGAAAAGAACGACAAGCTGTCTAAGGAATTCTGGCCTCGCACTGAGGCTCGCACTGCACGCGAATACGAAAACTACCAGATTATCAAGCAGTGGCGTGACCTGATGGAAAAGATTAATCTCGATGAAGAGCGGGCCGAATATCTCCGGCAGGAACACTGATGACCCCCGAACTGAAGCTGATTCAGCAGATGCGTGATGCCTTGGCGTGGTATGTCAAGGAAGATGACGTTATCGAAGGGCAGGAAGGTAACGAGTATTGGGTTGAGGGTAAGCGAAACGCTGAACGCCTCATTGCTGCCGCTAATGAAATTCTTTGACTGAGGTGATATAATGTCTACGTCGCAAGCTGATGACTTCGCTGGGGTTGCTTTTCTCTTAGGGGTAGCCGTCACTATCCTTGTAGTATGGTTCCTACCAATCCAGCATGAAGTCAAGTTTTATGAATGGCAGTATGCTGATGATGTGTGTGCTGCCAATCAAGGGAAGGAACGAGTTAGACCGGGCGGTGCCTTTATTTACGATACTCGGGTGACCTGCAACAATGGTGCAGTGTTCAAGGCTAATCGGAATCCGCTGCGTCAAAAATACGGCAATTAATTACATTGACCTAACGAGGTGATGCATGTATTATGCTGAGATGGAAATTGATGGCGTTCTGCATTGCAAGACCACTCCGGAAGGTGCATGGCGTCCTATTACCCCTTGGGCGATGACATTCATCATCAAGGGCCTGCGTGATGAAGTGAACAGGCTACGGGCCGCATGATGACCAGATTAGCCAAGTTCATGCAGGCTCTCCGTGATATTTCGGCTGGCTGTTACATACTGGCCGGGGTGTTCACGATTGTTGGTGTTATTCTCGCAGGATTCAGGTATTATCCTACTGTCATGGTTGTGACCATGATAGTGTCAATTCTCCTATACTGCGCTCATGGCCTCGGTGTAGTCTGGCGTTTAAGGAAAACGAAATGCAAACACATGACTCCCCCGTTGATATGACCCTGACAGACAGGAAGCTTCGCCGGTTGAACAGTTTCACGACTGCTGCCAGCCGACGCGGTAATGCTGTCTATACGAATGCTGTTAACCCTCTCAGCCTGCGTGTCGTGTTGCACCGCGAAAAGTGCCTGCATGAAGTCCTGATTGTCGAGTTCCCGCCTGAACACCTGTCCGGAAAGACCTTCAATCTGAAGCTGCCTCAGGATGCCTTGACGGCATTTCATAACGGTGCCTTGGACGAATTCTATCTCCTTCCTCCTGCATTGGATGGCCGAGAAATAAGTCTTCAGGTATTGCGTGAATTCTATTCACTGTGATACATTAGCGTCTCACTAAGGGAATCCATACATGAAATTTAAGTCCGTTCTAATCGCCCTCGCACTGACCGTCCTGCTCGCGGGTTGTCTCCCGATGGGGGAAGTCGCTGCAACTAGAGCCTTGGAAGGTATGGGCCTCACTGACATCAAGTTGACTGGCATCGCGTACTTCGGTTGTGGTGATGACACTTTCCGTCAGGGATTTGTCGCTACTAACCAGAAGGGCGAACAAGTCTCTGGTGTTGTCTGTGGTGGCTGGCTCAAGGGCAACACGGTTAGATTTGACTAACATGTGTGCTTACGAGTGCCATCAAATCGGTGGGCCTTGGATTGCTGAGAACCCGGAATGTCCTATCCATAGCAACAATGGACACCGGCAACTGATTGAAGGCATCCAAGACCCCCGCAAGCTATACGAACTGTTGGGTGACCTAACCGCCCACGAACTACACATTGCCCAGACCGTCGCTAAGTACGCGGTTGAGGCCACACTGGATAATCTATGAACCCGTCTCTAGCTACTTGCGTCTGTGTTTTGCTTGGTGTAATTTGCGTTGTGCTTATACGTGACTTGATTGTGTTAAAGAAATACACCGACGAAACATGTGCTATACTCAAGAAGTGTCGGTTGGTTCTACAGAATACCTCTGGCACCGATGATCTAAAGACTGAGATTGACGATGTCCTCGATACTGGTGATAAGGTGATGGCCCGTGACGCACATTAAATCTTTCCTCCTGATTCTCGCCGGATGCCTGTTGGGTATCGGCATCGCTGCTGTGAACGAGGCGAATGCCCACACCCCTCAGAAGGTCAACGACCGATTCCGCATTGAGGCTAAGATTGCGGTCGGATATAGCACCATGTTCGTTGTCTATGACAGGCAATTGTCCACGACGTGTTATATCGTTGAGAACAGCAACGCCTCCAGCGTAACCGCCTCCTGCAAATGAATACGCTCATCCATCCCAGCACCGCCTTTATCCAGTCATTGGAGACAAGGCGTGTGCTGTTGAAGGAGTTGAGTCCTCAGGCTGCTAGTGCGGCCTGTCAGTACATCCGGGAGATGGGGAAGACCCCGAATCTCCACACTACACTTCATACTGGTGAATTCGCACTCACGGCTGACGCTCGCCGTGCCATCGTGCATGCATCGCCAGACTTATTTGATGACCTTGTTGAGTTTGGCCCTGACCAAACATTTAACATGGAATTCACATCTCATTCGCTAGACTATCTTCCACCGTTCAGCGACAGTTGGCCGGTGGTGTTGAACCACTCTGACCTCGCCCCAGAGTTCGGTTTCTTTGCGGATGGATACCAGCGATTTATGCATTACTGGCTTGCCGGTGACCCATCCACTCTTGACGGGCGACTAATCCCATTTTTGATTATCGACTAAAATGTGCCCTATACAACTAGATCAGTTTACTCTTGTAGGGGCACGCCTACAGAGGAATAAACCAGATGATGAAGCGCAAACGTGAGCTATTCACCATAGCTGAAAGAGAAGGCTTGCAAAAAGTCTCAATCCTAGAGACTAGCGGAAACCATCTCAGAGTAGAAGGGTTCCATGATGGTAAGAAGGTCAAGGTCATAGTGGCCCTGTCCCCTAGCTGTCACCGAAGCGATTTAAACTTCCGTGGGTTCGTCCGGAAGGCCATCAGGGCAATAGACGCACAATACGCCTAGATCACAAAACGGAGCCTATACGGCTCCTTTTTTGTGCTTGACAATGTAATATAATAGGCGTAAAATGGGCTGGTGGCGGAGCGAATATCACGCCGAGTTCACATGCAGCATTTTAAGATCGCGATATCACTTGCAATGGTTTTATTAACGTTGTAAGATCATCGCATCGAAACCCTTAGGCAGACAACATGTGCAGTAAGAATGTCGCTTGACAATGTAACGAAACCCGCCTATAATTCCCTTATCAATTCGACGGAGCGTTAACATGTACGAGCAAGCGAAGAAACTGCTGTCGGTGTCTGTCGATGCTAAGACCAAAAAGGGCGAGAAGAGTGGCGTCCTTACTGGCGTCATGTACTTGGCTCCCCATTCCCTCTCCGGCTATCAAGTGTGCCCCAAGGCATCCGCTGGCTGCATGGCGGCGTGTCTGTACACTGCTGGTCAGGGCATTTATTCCAGTGTCCAAAAATCGCGCCTGAATCGCACCCGCTGGTTTTTCGAGGGTCGCGAGTCCTTCATGGCTGTTCTGGTCGAGGATATCCAGCGTCTCGTCCGTAAGGCCGTCAAGCTGAACATGGTGCCGGCTGTCCGTCTCAACGGCACGTCTGATATCGCATGGGAAAAGATGGCCGTTACTATTGACGGTGTCGAATTCCGTAGCTTGATTGAAGCGTTCCCGGCTGTCCAGTTTTACGATTACACTAAGATTCTGGGCCGCAAGCTGGCCGTGTCCCTGCCGAACTATCACCTTACTTTCTCGCTGGCCGAAGATAACGATGCCGATGCGGTTAAGGCGTTGGAACAAGGGTATAACGTGGCTGTCGTCATGAAAGCCAAACGTAAGGAAGCGAAGCCGGATACGTGGGGTGGTTACCCTGTCGTGGATGGGGACGTGGATGACATTCGCTTTAACGATGCCAAAGGCGGCCACGTTGTGGCACTCTTCGCTAAAGGTAAGGCGGTCAAGGATACTACCGGGTTCGTCCGTGAAACCACGGGCGGATTCAGGGGGTCGCGAAAAGAAATCTTTCTGAAAGTCGCCTAAGTCATTGATTTAATTAAGTAATATGGTATAGTGATAAACCTGATAATCGTGAATCTGAATGTACGATTAACAGAAAAAGAGTAATAAGATTTTGTTCTTGACAAACGTTGTAAACCACGTAACATTAACCCCATAGTTTCAAAAGGCAACGTCTGGTGCCTTGCAGCGATGCGAAACCGGTCGAATCCTTAAACCCTCACTTTTGAAAACAAACTGGAAGAAATGAAAATGGCTAAGAAGAATACTGCTCCTGTCGCTACCGCCCGCAAGCGTGGTCGTCCATCTAACGCGTCAATCGCTGCAACCAGTCAGGCAACCCGCTTGACCAAGATTGCGGTGGCTGCTGCGTCTGCTGCTATTGCTGCCGCACTACAGCCTGCTCTGGTGGCTAACGCTACCGCTCAGGCCGGTGGTAATGTGACCAGCATTGGTAAGAAGAAGACCACTGCTAACGGCAAGACCGTTGGTCGCCCGGTCGAGACCACGTCGGCGATGTCAATCGCTCGTGACTATTACGCTGCGAACCATACCAAGATGGAACGTGCGGACATGGTCGAGAACCTGCACAAGCTGGCGAAAATCACCAAGCAGTCCGCGAACACGTACATCTCGCAGATTGACAAGGCGAACGGCTACAAGCTCGTGTCTACTCGTCGCAACAAGGCTGCATAACCTCAACCCCTCAAAAGGGTACAAGGATAGAAAAGGCCCGGCGATGTCCGGGCCTTTTTTTGTGCTACGATGTTACAGAATTCGATCAAGCCACGTGAAGACAATTCACATGTGGCTTTTTTGTTGACAAGAATTATCTAATATAATATAATTCTCCCATCGTAACCAAACACGGAACACAACCATGCAGCTTCACGCCATGCCCTCCGAAGTCACCCTCGGCACCAATGCTCCGGTCACCGCCTTTAAGATGGCTGGTAATGCCAAGGCGTTCAAGGTGCTGTCTGATACCCTGTACCAGAATAAAATTGGCTCGATGGTACGTGAGACCAGTTGCAACGCTTCGGATTCGCATCAGCAAACCGGTAAGGCTGACGTTCCGTTTGAAATTCACTTGCCGGATATGTTCGAACCGTACTTTTCGGTTCGCGACTACGGTCTGGGCCTGAATGCGGAAGGTGTCATCAATACCTTTTCGACCTATTTCCATTCGACTAAGGAAAACGATAATAACCTTATCGGTGCCTTCGGTCTGGGTTCTAAGACTCCGTTCGCATATACCGATGCGTTCACGGTTACTGCCATCTATGCCGGCATCCGTCGCGAGTTTACCGCTTTCATTAACTCCGATGGTATCCCGTCGCTGACCATGCTGTCCGAAGACGCCACGGATGAAGTTAATGGTGTGGAAATTACCGTCCCGGTGACCTCGCAAGCCGATTTCGCCCGGTTCCGGAATGAAGTGCGGAATCAGTTGAAGTTCTTCCCGGTAAAGCCTGTAATTTTGAACTACGCGGAAGGTATCGATTACCCGAACTTTACGGAAGACAAGGATTTTATTACTGCCGATGGCATCCGTATTGGTGGCTCTGGCTCTGAGCTTCGCGGTATCTGGTTGGTGCAGGGTGGCGTGGGTTACCCGCTGGACACGAATAACATGGGCGATAATCTCAGCCCGGACAATCGTGACTTCCTGAATATCATCGGTCGCCACAGTGCCATTATCGACTTTACCTTGGGCGATATCGAAGTTACTCCTAGCCGCGAAACCATTTCGTACTCCGCTCGCACCATTGCGAATATTCAGGCTCGACTGGATACCGTGCGTGCTGCCATCCGTCCGAAGGTGGAAAGTCTCTTTGCCGCCATCGAGGGTGAAGCGTGGAATGTTGCGGTTAAGTTCAACGATAGTGAAGTGGTTCGTCGTCTTGCCGCTTCCTGCGGTCTTAAGCCGGCATTCGACCACTTTACGATGGTTAACGGCTACATGAATCTGGACGTTAACTCGGCACTTAATATCGATAATGTAAAGTTGGACGATATCGATGATGGCGACGAAACCAGCGATGACGATTATGGTGTCGCACTGGAAACTGCCAAGCTGTTCTATCGCATCGCTAACTTTGATAATCGCTGGGTGCAGAATTCGCGTCGTCACCGCTGGATGCCGAACGGTTACGCTACTCTGGTGCGTGCGACCAGTAACGTCACGGTTTATGTCCGCGATACCGACAATAAGCCGGTGCTGCGTTACCGTGAGGCGTTGAATACTGCCAAGGGTCGCCCGTACCTGCTGGAACGTCGTGACAGTAAGGCATTCAGCCCGGAAGAGATTGAAGCGTTGCGTGCCCGTCTGGGTGGCATCCCGCTCGTCCTGCTGTCGTCTATCGAACTGGACGAAGTTAAGCGTGCGGGTCGCTCTTACACTCCCCCGTCGTGCTATGAATATGACACGTCCATCCATTCGATTAGTACGTCTTTCGATTGGGAACGTCGTTACGATAAGGTTGCGGAGATTGAAGCGGCATATTATGTGCTGGTCTATCGCCACACTTTCCTGAATGCTGACAAGTGCAAGATGGCGGTACTGGCGAACTTTGCCAAGGCTGGTCTGCTCGACCGTCCGATTATCGCCATCCGTGAAAAGGACTTGCCGAAGGTTATTAATAACCCGGAATGGATTCACGTTGACGCGGCTGGTGAGGAATATGTGGAAGCGACTAAGGCTAATCGTACTGCGATTAACTCCTACCTCGCTGACAGCGTCCACCACCAGAATTCGGGTTATGTGCTGGACGATGACCTGATTGAAGTTATTAAGGCTGGTATCGCCGATGGTCGCCTGCCACAGAGTGTTTTGGAAGAGCCGAAGACTTACAATAGTTTCAAGGAACGTTTCAAGGCTCGTGCGACTGCTCGTGGTGTTACGGACTTGGCGAGCCAGAATATCCATGTAATCCGTCGCTGGGATTCGCAGTTTGCCCATGCACTGGATACCCGCAAGGAAAAGCTGCAAAAGACGGTTCGCAACCATTATAAGACTGTCGATAGTCACCTTATCGAACAGTTTCCCCTGCTGCGTATCCTGAATGAAGCTAACTACGTGGATGGTAAGTATTACCGCATGAGGGATGCGGAAGTGGCTGCGGAGATTATCGGTTACATGGCTAATGGGCGGTTCGCCGCCCCGCCTGTCCCGGTTGTAAAGGCTGCTGTTCCGAATGATAATGATGTTGACAACGACGACGGCATCTGATATCTTATATTGGTAATTCAATCAATCGCCACAGGAAACGACAATGTCAATTAATTATGTCAAGTCTCGCGATGCCATCATCTTCAACGTGGATGGCAAGCGAGTGGTAATCCCGAAGACCCATATCAATTATGATGTGATTCTGGACAAGCTGGAAGACGGCGAGGATATCGAAGAACTGCGTCCCTACATCGTGGACGGCAAGACCGCTATCCTCAATCGAACCGCTGGGGCTATCAAGTACGAGAATGACCAGTTCTGGTTTGAAGGTGAGCCGTTGCACTTGTCCATGCTGACCCGCGTTATCTCGCTGGCACGTGACGGGTTCAATATCGACCCGCTGCTGCTCTTCATCCGTAACATTCTGGATAATCCGTCTCCACGTGCCCGTGAAGAGCTTTACGGCTTTCTGGAAGTGAATGACCTCCCGGTCACTGCGGATGGCTTCTTTATCGCTTACAAGATGATTCAGGGCGACTGGACGGACATTCGTACCGGTACGATGGATAACTCTGTCGGTGCCGTGGTCGAAATGGAACGTGAGGCTGTTGACCCGGATAAGAACAGCACGTGTTCCTACGGTCTGCACTTCGCCGCCCTGCACTACGTCACCAATGGTAGCTATGGCAGCAAGGGTAGCGGTCATCGTCTGGTCGCCGTCAAGATTAACCCGCGTGACGTGGTCGCCATTCCTACGGACTATAAGAACAGCAAGGGTCGCGCTTGCCGTTATACCATCCTGAAAGAGCTTCGCTGGGATGAACGTCTGCCGATTAGCACCACTGGCTACAAGTTCCTCCGCGAGGATGGCACGGATGAAGTAGTGGACGATAACGACGGTTCGGTGATTACCCTGTCCGCTGGTGGTGTCGTGGTCGGCAAGTATACGGATGACGAGATTCGCGCGGTCAAGCGACTGCTGAAAGACCCGGATAACACTCTGGCGTCCATCAGCCGTAGCACGGGCATGTCCCGCCGCCACGTCGCCCGCATCCGTGACGGTGAAGCTGGTACGCACGTTACCCTGTAATTTAAATCCCCGCTGTATCGAACCCCCATCGGGAAACCGGTGGGGGTTTCTTTTTATATAAATATTCTCATAGCCAAGGAAAGGTCATGAGAATCAAGGTGTTAAAGAATAGTGGGACTGCCAGAGACGTTTCATTATTAAAAAAAGCTGCAAAATATATGATTGAGAGGTTGCTATCGCCTTCACAAGCTGCTAACATCTCTCTTAACATCAGTATCACCAATCTGAATGGACGCTTCGGGGAAGCTGTCATCAATGACCCGGTGCTGTTCAAGGTTCGATTGTACAGGGATGCGTGCTTGCCGATGATGCTGGTCACTCTGGCCCATGAGCTTGTTCATGTGAGTCAGGTGGTCAATGGGAACCTAAAAGTCAGTCAAATCAATGACTTAACTGAGTGGTTCTGGAAAGGCAAGTCGTATGGTACTGATCCCTACGAGAATTGGGCGGGAAAACTGCCTTGGGAAGTCGAAGCCAGTAAGCGTGAAGTCAGTCTCGCTTTCGATTTCCTTCAGGAACACGTCACATTGCTTAACGGCGGTTAACTCTGTTCAGGTTGTTCAGTTTGATGTGAGTTGACCGTGACGGTAATGTGAGAGTAGAGTAGTCACACAAGAACGAGGAAGTAACATTTCAAATGAGCCGTAACCTTCAAGACAGACTCAAGAAGCTGTCGCGTGACCTTATAGAACTGCGGCACGAGTATGACCACGACGATGGTCATCTAACAGAAGAAGAACTAGCCGAACTCCAAGACGAGATTGACGATATCCAAGACGAAATCTGGGATATCGAACACATCATGGCCGGTGATGGAGAATTCGATTACACCGGGAAACCAACCAAGGACTGGACGTAATTTATGATCGCATTATATACCTCAGTGGTAGAACCGACTCACCAGAATTGCGGTGCGATCCAAACCGCAGTAACTAATTACCTTACTCACGCAAGACGCGTCCTCGGTGACCTCGCCGTTGACAAGATCAAAGACGTTATAATCGAGTTCTATGCCAAAGGTGCGAACGCAGCAGTCGCAACTGTCGGTGAAGACGAAGACGGCACTACGGTTGGTGTAATCCAATTCTCAATGCACCACGTCCGCACTCGTATCCACACCATGATTAGACAGGTTGTACCCCACGAGCTTGCCCATGTAATATGCATGGCGAATGGCTGGGATGGTGGACACGGTAAAATCTGGAAGCGTATTTGTAAAATGCTCGGTGGTAACGGAGCTACCTTCAACACAATGGGCGTTGTAGATGGCCGTTATAGATGGGCCTATGAAGCTTCATGCGGTGATGGTGTATTCTGGTTGAATGCCGCCCAGAAGAGGCAGGCAATGACAGAAGGGCTGGAATGTGTCGGATTGAGCGGTAAAGATCATCGCTTGACAGCGGCCAGCTTAACAGGTAATATAAAGCCCATCGAACAACTGTATGCGATTTATGCCTAAGCCACTAGCTTGTGTGATTTGCGACCGCCATCTTGGCGAAATCCGGGATGGTACGGTCAGCAAGTTCCTTAACGAAATTTGCACTCCGTGTCTGGAAAATGTTAACTTGGTGCTGGGTGCTGCTATGCAATCCGGCCCGTATAACACTAATACGACGAAGACCGTCCAAGGTGCATTCTCTGAAGATTTCCTGCGGGACTTCTTCGACATGCCACGCCGATGATGGGCCAAGGCTTCGGCGACGCATTAGCAAAAGACTGGTTCGAAAGGGTCGTCAAGCCTATTCTGGTACTAGGTGCAGTCATTGGTATTTTCTGGACTGCATATTGCCTGACATTTCCCAATAGTCCCCCAAAGAAATTGCTAACCATCGACGGTTGTGATATATTCTCTTTCGAGGTGAAGGGCACCACGCATTACTTCGCTAAGTGCGGAAACGGAAGGGTCGCCGTCACCAATGGTGAGACTGGCGAAATTCTGATTACCAAATAACCTTTCTGGGACGGTAGCTCAGTCGGTAGAGCAGGAGACTTTTAATCTCTTGGTCGTGGGTTCGAGTCCCACCCGTCCCACCAATTTCTGGAATCCCATGAAAGTCATCTACGACGACATCGTCAAGACCGTTAAATTTTCCGATATTAAAGTCGGTCAGTTGTTCGTCTACCACGACTGTAATGACAAGCCTAATCTATTCATGAAGCTTGAGCCAGTTGATAACGGTCACTTGGTGTTGAATGGCATCGTGGTTTCTACTACGGTCGTCATCGGTCATTACAAGCGGTTCGAGGATGACTTGGGTGTCATTCCTGTCGCCGAGTTGCGGGTTAAACTGTAATACGTTACAATTCCCTTCTACAAAAATTCAGGAACACCCATGAAATTCTGGCTCTCGTGGTATCAGCCCACTCAGGATTATCGTCCGCTGACCTACCCGCCGAATGAAGCCATTGCTGGCTGGTGGTGTTCTGGTTTTGCCTCCGAGGGGCATACCATTTGCGCCGCTGTCGTCGCCGACTCCGAAGAAGCCGCTAAGGCTGCTGTCAATGCCGATTGGCCTGAAGCCGAGAATTGGCGTTTCTGTGAGGAACGCGAAAAGTTCGAGTTTAATGACCGCTGGCAGATTGACACTGAATGGTCGAAGCCACGCCTCGACGCAGCTAACGCTAGCACCTAATTCTGTAATACGTTACAATGGGACTGTAGCTCAGTTGGTAAGAGCGTTCGACTCATAATCGAAGGGTCGTAGGTTCGAATCCTACCAGTCCCACCATTTAAAGGTAACGTCATGTTCGGTTGCTGCTTCATCGCTGGTAAGAAATTCATTACGAAATCCGGTGAACTGGACAGGGAACGCCTGAAGGCGGCATTCGACTATGCCGGTGAGGATTTCGTTAATCCAACCATCGATGAAGCGGAAGGTTGCACGTGTGCATGTCACCGTGACGGCATTGCGTGTCTCTGCTGATGAAAGTCCGTCTAACCATCGACCTCGCCCTCCCGGATGAATTGACAGATTTCTCGGATGGGGAACTGAGTCAATTCCTGTTCGACGTGTATACCAATTTCGTGGTCGTCCAGCATCTTTCTGAAGCGGTTGAATGGTGTGCTAGGGCCAAGGTAGGCACTGACAATGAAGAGCCGACTGCAAAACGTATCTTTGACTATCATCGTCAGGCTGGAAAGTACACCAACCCTGTAACGTGGCGGTATGAACGTCTAGACTCCGAATCCCATGATTAAAATTCTAGGCCAATTGCCTGAACATTTCTACCTCGCTTTTTCGGGCGGGGTAGATTCGTTAGCGGCTGCACATTTCCTGAAGAATGGAAAGAAGAAATTCGCATTGGCCCATTTTCATCATGGGTGCGAATATTCTAACGACATTGCCACGGCCTGTTGGAAGCTGGCAGAAGGACTAGGCATTAAAATTACAGTGGGATATGCCCGGCCTGATAAGAAGGAACCGGGTCAATCCCTCGAACAATTCTGGCGTGCTGAACGTTATGAATTCTTCAAGAATATGGCATCGCCCGAGGCCCCTATCGTCACCTGTCACCATCTAGATGATGCGGTCGAATCGTGGGTGTGGTCATCCCTGCATGGCAAGCCACATGTTATCAAACCTGTCACTGAAAGCGGGAACGTCATCCGTCCATTCCTGTTGACTGAAAAGGCCGAATTTCAGCGGTATGCCTACAAGCATGGCCTGACCCCTGTTCCTGACCCCTACAATTCCGATTTGACCTTGACACGGAACTACATCCGTAGTAATATTATCCCTCATGCTTACCATGTCAATCCCGGCCTGAAGAAGGTCATTCGGAAGAAGTATCTCTAATGTCAACTGCACGCTGCGATGATGATGTCTACAAGTACGGCACACTTGTCGGTATTTTCGACCTAACGAGTGATAATGCCGAGTCATATTGTGAATCCTTGACTGCGACAACTGGCAATAAGCATGACTGGTATCGTGCCGCTGGCCGTGCTGTCATCAAGGTGTTGCTGCCCGAAAATATCCCGCAGCCTGTCGTACCTGTTGACCCTTCGGTTCCTACCAAGGAACAGATTAAGGACTTCGGTTTCGTGTCGGATTACATCTACAATCTGGCCGAACATCGCGGATTCCAACGTGGTATTGAACACGGTATTAAACTGACTTCCATTTCAGGCCGTGCTTTGGTATATTCCGGTCACTTCGCTATTGGCTTGGCTGTCGGTGGTATTGCTGCTATCATCATCGGCGTAATCGCCCTGAAACAAACCGGCTTGCTATGAACACACTCAACATCCCAGACTTTATCCGTGACTTACTTAATCACGGATTCGAAATCCAACTGATGAATGCCGTAACGGCTGACCTTCCGCCTGCCTATGGCTTCAAGGTGCCGGGATTCTATAAGAATGGGCATGTTACGATTCCCTCGAAGCCACTGCCAAGTGGACAGTACGAGGTGTATGGCCGTTATGGACTGTTGTCCTCTACGGTCGATAACTTCGATGACCTGTGTCAAATCAATGCTACGGAATTCGCTAATTACCACGGAAAGGGCTACGAGGTCGATCCCCTGTGGAAAAAGCATCTTGTGGAACGTGGTCTGGTGGTTGTTAAGGAAGTTGTTACTCCCCGTTGACATAGGGGATAAATTACCTTACAATGGTCGCTCAAATCGAGAAAACGACCATGAACCAGTTCCAGAAGACCCTCTACACCAATCTCATGACCCTCTGCTCCAACCCGGAGCAGGAAGCGTTCTATTACGTTGACCAGTCGATGGGTGCGAACTTGTATCGCATCTTCCTGTACCGTATGGCGTCTTACACCGAATTCCAGCAGCCGGGTGCGTTGGAATGCCGTGGTCACACCTTCCGCATCGATGCCGAAGGGAATGCATTGGAACTCGCTTCCATGCCGATGAACAAGTTCTTCAATCACGGCGAAAATCCGTTCGTGATGGGCCTTGACCTTGGCACCATCGTGGAAGTGATGGATAAGCTGGATGGTTCGCTTATCTCGTCTGTCCGTGTGTCCAACACCGAATTCTTCCTGAAGTCCAAGGGTTCTTTCTACTCTGGTCAGGCTCAGGCTGCAACCAAGCTGTTGGAGACCGAAGAGTACAAGGAGCTTCAGTTCTTTATCGAAGCGTCCATGCTTTTCAATTACACGGTCAACCTCGAATACATGGCACCGGACAATCGTATTGTCATCGGTTACATGCAGCCGACCCTGAAGGTTCTCAACGTCCGCGATAACTTGACTGGCGATTATATCGCTCGTGGAAAGTACATCCTGTCCGAAAAGTTCCGCGTTCCTGTCCAGCCGATTCCGGAAGATGGTGAGGCGTGGCTGGCGAACACCTATGCATCTCAGGAAGACATCGAGGGCTACGTTGCTCGCCTGTCCTGCGGTACGTGGTTCAAGGTCAAGACCGAGAAGTATTGCTCGCTGCACCACACCAAGGATTCCGTAAACAATCCGCGTCGTCTGTTCGAGACCTGTGTTAACGGTGGTGCGGATGACCTTCGCGCGATGTTCTCGACTGATGAACTTGCAACGTTCATGATTAATGAAATGGACGAAGTGGTTCGTCGCCTGTATAATCGTCTGCACGTCAACGTCCATGCGTTTTATAACACGCACAAGGACAGCGACCGCAAGACCTATGCACTGGCGGGTCAAGCGGATGAAGTGGTACAGGCTGATGGTACGTTCGGTCTGGTGATGAACCTGTACCTTGACAAGCCGGCGAACGTCGAGGAATTCATGATTAAGAACTATAAGAAGTTCGGTATCAAGGACGAATCTCTTACTACGGCGGAATAACAATGATTACTGGTGAATCCAGCTACGCGAACTTGAAGAAGCTGCAAGCCCATATTGTCAGCAAAATCAAGGATAGGTCATTGCGGGTGCTGAGTGTTGATGAACACCAGACCGCAACCTATTTTCGCGGGGTTTACGATAAGATTGACGAGCCACGCAAGTACCCGTGGCAAGATGAATTTCCGAACGAAAGCCGTTTCATCGATTTACTCGAAAATTATTTCGAGCGAATGAGTGTGAGTGATGATGCAACACTCGAAGATGACTATGTTAATGAAGTCATGACATCGAAGGACACCCCACGATTCATTGTTCTTCGCCATTCCTTTGGCGATTTCAAGTGCTTCTGTTGTGGGGCTAACATCTACCTAGCCATCCGCCATGACTCCATCGTATTCATGGGTTTGGACAAATGTGACACATCGCATATGTATTACACTATTGATGTAGATTTTCCGACTGGTGAAGTCGTCTATGATGATATGCCAGCGGGTCTCCATAAGCTGGAAGAAAAGGGCATCATCTCGAAGGGAAACGGTAACGTTAACTACCTGTCGGGAACCCACAAAGCCTCAACTGAGATGGCGAAGTCGAACATTCTTTTCATGTTCGTTGGGAACACCTGTCCCGGCTTGCATTTCAGGAAATCTGATTCTGCTATCACGATTGGCGACGGTGGCAAGGGGTTCACTAACCTCGGAACCTTTTGCACTGACCTGTGGTGGGTGACCATGCTCGACAAGGAAGTGTATCTGAAATTGCTGAAGAAGGGTCGTATCAAGGTCAAGGAATCAGCTTATAAGGTCGTCAAGGTGAAGCCGGGTCGCTATCGATTCACCGCATGTTACGGTATGGGTGACAAGCCCGACGACTACAACTACACCGAGTACGTTCGAGCCGAATACCTCGGGCCTATTGACACCGTATCCTAATTATCTTACAATGTTGCATCGATTGGGAGAACGTCATGGAAAAGCTCAACCTCATCAAGCTCACCTACAACAGTGACAGCACGGAAGGTCGTGGGCATTCCATTACCATCGGCTATGTCCGCAATGACTTGGTTGCTCAGATTATTGTCGATGACCCTCGTTTTGCTCGATTCTGCGTGATGGGCTATCATAAGCCCGGTAGCCAGAATTACCAGAAGAGGCCCGAGACTGTGATGATTTATGACAGTGCGGGAGAGTTCTGGGACGACCATAATCCGCAAGCCGAAGCACGTCGTCGTGCCCTCGCCAAGCTGACGCCTGAAGATATCAAGGCTCTGGGTATCAAATGAAAATCCGCGAAATCATCGAAAAGGTAACATCCAACTACGACTTCAGTCGGACGGATTGGGTTGAGTTCGACAAAATCCAATCCTTCCTCGGCCTGAGTGTCCATGATTACGATGATGACGAGTGGAACAAGCGTGTCCACGAGCATTACTTTATCAGTTGGATGTGTACTGATACCCTCGTGGGTCACAGCATCATTTTTTTCGATAAGAAGCCGGTTCTGCTGGCTTCTCAGGAGGCTCGTAAGAACCCCAAGACCTTCGAGGTCATCGATGAGAACCGTGCAATTGAATTCACTGACTTTATCCTGAACATGCAGCGTGCCAGTGAGCGTGAAGTCCTGCCAATGGCAGACCTTGATGAAGAGGTAGGGGAAGCGTTTAGCCTTGAATTCGAGAACGCCGTGACCGCTAAGACCATCACCTATGATGGTGAGACCTTCGAGGTTGTTCGCTTCCATCTGGATTGGCAGAACAAATCGACCGAATGGCTGGCATTTATCGACAGACCGGGCGAACCACGGCAATATTTGCCCCATATCAAGCGCGAAACCCGTAATAATGACGGTTTGAAGTACGGTATTTCAAGCCAACTGGCGATTACCAATGACCGTGGTGCAACTGTTCGGTACATCCCTGTCCAGTCGGCTCACATTAAATTCGACCTTGGTTAAACCCCGGCGAAGTATTCTCTAACCTTACGTTCGACAAGGCCATTCGAGACAACGAATGGCTTTTTCGTTATGGTTATAGTAACATCATTACCGTGGACACTGAAGTCACCATTGACACCCATTACAGAAAAATAGCCATCGACCCCATCGAACTCGTATAGGCCGCCTTTAGCTTTAATTCTATCTCGAACAATCTTAACACCATCTTCGAGTTTGAGGTTCTTAGGCATTGCAACAGTGAACGTATGTGACATAATTAATCCTTGACTATTGATATGGACGATCATACCATATCTATGGCTTGACTAATTTCGTGGTCATGGTATAAATACAGTCTCAATGCCCCCGTGGCGGAATTGGTAGACGCATCAGATTCAAAATCTGACGCTGAAAGGCGTGTCGGTTCGAGTCCGACCGGGGGCACCATTTTAGGGATTAACATGAACAAGAATGATTTTGAAGACGAGAACCATTTCGGGGTAAAAGTCATAGTGTATTGTGCATCGCATATGCGTCCACATTTCACTGGTTGGTGTACTGTACCGAATTCGGAAAAGGTTCAATTAGACGCCATAGACCTTAATTCGGCATACCCAGAATGCCGGGAAAAGGGATATGACTTGTATGGTGAAACTGAAAATACAAAGTAACCCACAAGTTATACATGAGTTATACATGAGTTATCCACAGACTTATCCACTTGACACCATGTGATACTGTGCTATTCTACACATGTGGCCGATTCCCCCTCAGATCGGTCACAGGGGTCTCCTACCCTTGATGGTTAGTTTGTTGTGCGTTCCCTCCAAAGAAAGCCACCTCCGGGTGGCTTTTCTTTTATGTAATATGTTACAATGTGGGCATGAAGACCTTACTGCTCGCTTTGCTCCTGACGGGTTGTGCCACCGCTCAGTCGAGACCCAATGACAACGACACCATCACTGAAATGCAGTTGGAGTGCTATAACGACTCGAAGCAGACATTCAGTGGGTATTTCGAGTGGGTTGAGTTATATAACGTTGACATGTCAGCGAATTCTGTTTATATTAAATACCTCGACCCGTACAGCAACACCTCACATGAGTTTAGGCGTACTACGTCTCCCGACGAGAATTGTACAGTCGCCGTCATCTTCACCTTCGAACGCAAAGACATCAAGGAAATGCTCGAATGAATAAGATTGCTCTAGTTGATAAGCTTATCATCTTCGTCGGGATTTTCTGTGGAAGTGGTGTATTCTGGGGGAACCTGACTCGGCTGATACCCATCAACCCGAATTATGAATTCAGTTGGGTGAAGGTCGTTGCGTCTGGCTTCCTCTTCCTTTTTGCGGTTTGGTTCCTGTTCGAGAAGGCCAGCGAGCAAAAAGGCATTACCCGATTCAATTCTGAAGGCTAAGATGAAAACGGCTCACACAAATAAATTAGTTCCATCGACCCCGCATTTTGCGGCCATCGTGTTCTCGACCATCTACATTCCGGGTGATGAACGCAGCCGCACGAATCCGGGACATGGTTATCCTGCATCCAGCGAACCGGTGGTGAATTACATCGTGTTCGAGTCTCGTGAAGAGATGGAAGAGTGGGTTACCAATCAGGAAGGGTACTACAGCAAGAAGGACTATCGCATCATCGAAGCCACGCCGCTCTCGGTAAAGTTTACTGCAACGGTCGGTTGACAGAAATACATCCGACATATATACTCTTTACAAATGGGCCGGTGGCGGAATAGGTAGACGCCCGAGACTTAAAATCTTGTGCCGAAAGGCGTGTGGGTTCGAGTCCCACCCGGCCCACCAACTGGAATACGACATGTGGGTTATCCTCGGAATTGTATTCGTAATTGCTTTTATATTCATGTATTTCCTCATGGATACGGTGCTGTCCAATCCCACACTTGGTGATGTCCTTCACGGATTCATCAGTTTCAGAAAGGGACAGATTGTTTTTGTTTTGTTCTGGATGGCAGTGGGTACCACGGTTATCGCAAGTACTTGACAAAAAGCGTAACACTGATATATAATGTTTACCTGTTGCGGGGTACTATCAATCGGCAGATGGACAGCCTCATAAGCTGCTCGGTTGGGCGTTCGAGTCGCCCCCCCGCTACCATATTTAAGTTGCGTTGCCAGTAGGGCATTCTACTGGTAGAAACCGCTAGCTTGTTGTTCCTGAACAAGTCTCCAGCGGGTACAGGGGAAAGAGGTTCACCCTGAGATTTTGCGGTTGTTCATCTAGTTTGATACTAGATGGGCAATCGAAGTGGGAGCGTAAAATAATCTATGGCGGAAGTGGTAGACGCGGCCCCGTCAAAGGGGCTGTCCCGAATAGGGACGTGCAGGTTCGAGTCCTGCTGGGGAATGTAGGATTTAAAGCGGAGTCATGACCGTTCCTGCCGCTCCTGCGGTACTAATTTGTGGTATCATTAAGGGTAATAAATGAAGATTCTTTTCCTACTTGTTGCCCTGTTGCTGTCCTTTTCGGTCAATGCTCAAACGGCTGGTATTGTTGAGCGTAGTGACTGCGAAGTGGTAGCCAAGTCCGATAGCGTTGCCGGTAATACTCTAGGTAGAGCCGGTGGTTCAATCGCTGGTGCGGTCATTGGTGGCTTTCTATTCGGGAGTGATGGTGCGAATATCGGCGGTGCCCTAGGTGGTGTTGCCGGTGGCGTGACTGGCTCGAAGATGGGTGAGTCCCGGACGTACCGTTGTCTGCTCAAGGTTCAGGTTGGAAAAGACGAAGTTTTCGTTGAAACGCTCGGCAAGCTATATAATACAAACCAAGCCGTTGTTCTTGTCAAGATGGCGGATGGTCAGTACAAAATTAGACCTTGACGACAACCAGTCTGTATTGTACTATGTGTATTCTCCGCTTGTAATTCAACGGGACAGAAACTCATTCTTCTAAATTGAGAGTTGGGGGTTCGAATCCCTCCAAGCGGGCCAATTTTTGTATCACATGATTTACAATATTGCGTGTGTGATACATACAGTGTACTCTTTCTCAGCTATTGCGAATTGCTGGGTAAGGAAGGGGACGAACGCAACGTTCCCGAGAGTTTTTCGGAGTTTAGCTCAGTCTGGTAGAGCATCTGCTTTGGGAGCAGAGGGTCGTGGGTTCGAGTCCCCCATCTCCGACCAATTTAGTTGTATTGTTTTAAAGTTTTGGAAGGGTGGCCGAGTCTGGCTTAAGGCACTAGTCTTGAAAACTAGCGGGTGTAAAAGCTCCGTGGGTTCGAATCCCACTCCTTCCGCCACATAATGTCCGGTTAGCTCAGTGGTAGAGCGTTTCCTTTACACGGAAAGGGTCGGGGGTTCGAAACCCTCACTGGACACCAAAAATAAAGTTTGCGTTTTGTGTAACACTGCTATATACTATTTACAAATGGGCTGGTGCCGGAATTGGTAGACGGACTGGTTTTAGGTACCAGCGCAGAAATGCGTGAGGGTTCGAGTCCCTCCTAGCCCACCAATTTCATGCGTGTGTAACTCAGTTGGTAGAGTCACTGCCTTCCAAGCAGACGGTCGCAGGTTCGAGTCCTGTCACACGCTCCAAAAAAAAGATGAAATTAGTTGTTGACAAAGACTGATTTCATGGTAACATAGCTACACGGTAACCACTGATGATTGGCCCACCGAAAAAGGGTCGAAACATATCGCAGAGAGATATCTCGCGAGTGTCTGGTTTGACAACTCTAGCAAGGAAACGAACTAGGGTCGAAACAGCGTATAGCGATATGCGTAAAGGGAGTTAGCTAGTCACTGCTTCCACCATAGTAATATGGCTTCATCAAACAATACCGGTTAACGCGGACTGTAAAGTAGTTCGCGTTCCACCTCTCTAAGAGGGGGTGGATACCTGATGACTGCACGCCCCGAAGGCTGACCCGAATAAAACCGGGGGAGCAAGGTGTCTGGAGACAGGCTCAGTAGGGGAATCGCGTTGCAAAGTCAGGGAATACGAAGGTAGGGATGTCGGTGCGAACCTTGGCGGGTAAGTGCAGCATCCAGTCGAAAACGGTGGTGTCGAAGGGCATTGTCGGTGAGATTATCCAAGTACTTGCCAAAGGAACGGATACGTGGACGTGTTGTATTTTGTAGGTCAAAAGCCTATGAATCAACGGCGGCACGCGGACACAGACTATAATATAACTTTCACGATTATGAAAATAAACATGCAAAGTTGTCGCCAAGAATTGATGATAGAACCGTAATGCTCAACGGGTAACCGAATTGAGCCAGTCCAAGACTCGCAAGGTTGAGGGTTGTTGTGGGAAAGTCGCACGTTTGGGGTCGAACCCTTAACTGCTCGCAAGGCAGGCGGTAGATAGAACCATGAGTAATCAATTCTTATAGTGGAAATGCCACCACTCAAAATAAGGCCGGTTTGGTTGATTCGTCCATGAGGACGAGGATAAGGGTAGAACGTCTTACTAGCACTAGGACGATAATGACCCGAAAGGCAACCATCAAATGCTTTAATCTCAAGCATTCTTTGTTTCACCAGTGAATATTGTAACTCTACTTGTTTCATCGTCACATACGGGTGTAAGAAGCCAGCCGCTAGCGGAAAATCGACGGATTGGATGCGAAAGAAGCGGGAAATATCCATCAAGACTTGACGGCCTTGAGTGTTACAGGTATAGTTACTATGTTCATTTGATCTACGGGGAGTTAGCATAACTCCAATGCTCCCGGTCACCGGGCCATCTAGTCTAGGAAATTAGACTCCCCACCAGTAACAACGCGGTCTTAGCCCAATTAGAGGCACCAGACATTGAGTCTGGCACGAGTGTAGGTAACCAATCCGACAGTCCGCACCATCTATACACCGTTATGCAAACTGGTTAAGCGACCTGACTTTCAATCAGATGCCGAAAGGCTTAGGGGTTCGAACCCCCTACGGTGTGCCAAACGATTCGCGACCCTTCCACGGTAATCGCGCTGTCAGACCCGCAGAAATGCGGGTCTTTTTTTTGCCTTTCGTAAAGTAATCTGTTACAATGCCTGCATCCCGACACTGAGCATTACAATGCCGAATCCTGTCATCGAATTCAAGAAGATTTTTCAGGAAGAACTCGCCAAGGTGACGTTTCCTCAGGATCGACCTCGTGTGGTTGTCCAGAAGAAACAGATTGAGCATTTCTGCGAGCGATTCATCCAGCGTGTCGGTAATAACGAAGAGAAGTTCCGTAGCATCCTGCGTACCCTTTTCGGTACACTGGCCGTTCGAAGTGACTATTACGTTAATCTGGTAAAGAAAGGCCCAGCCGAACAAACCATCCTGTGTAAAGGCTACAAGGTAGCTCTATTCATTCGTCGTGGTGAGCCTTGTGTTGGTGATGAAACGGGTGGTAGTGCCCTTACCGTCATTTCGACAATCATGCCTTGACAATGTAATAGAAGTCTGTATAATGTAATCCAAGTTGGTTCATTGAACGAGGATTACATCATGAATACTCGCAACAGGAACAATCTCCTTGCTTGGATTGTCATGGTCATGTTGGCCGCCATCGCCTACTTCGGCAACCAGCAGGACATAGACACCCGTAATGCAAATGTCCAGCGCGTTTACATCCCTTCGGACAATCCCAAAACCCTCGCGATGATTAAGGCCGAGACTGCTCGCCAGCAGGAATTCGAATGCCTGAGGATGAACATCTATCATGAGGCCGGCAATCTGTCCCGTCGTGGGATGGAAGCCGTAGCTCTGGTGACTGTCCATCGGACTGAGGTTAAACACTACCCTGCCACCATCTGTGGTGTCGTCACTGATGCGGTGGTGAAGAATGGCGTGATTGTCCGTAACAAGTGCCAGTTCTCGTGGTACTGCGATGGTAAGAGCGACAATCCTAACCTGCGTCATCCTCTGGAAAAGAAGGCATGGGACAGGGCTACGGCAGTCGCTAAGGACATGATGGACGGGAAGGTCAAAGACTTCCTAGGTCGTGCCACCCATTACCACGCGACCTATGTCATGCCCGACTTCGCCCTTCCCCAGAATCGTAAGCGTTACAACCTGCTGGCTAAGGTCGGGGTTCATGTATTCTATCGAGATATCAAGCTTGGTTTGAAGGCGTCCTAATGAGCGATTATACCCCGGTAGGAAAATTCGTTGTGTTGTCTGACATGAGCGGACACACAACCCAGAAGTCTACATACCAACTCCACTCACGGCACCTTCCTAGCAAGGAAGAGGGCGAATTCTTCGCTGAATTTATTCGTGACACTGAGTTGAATGGTCGCCATCATAAACACAAGAAGATTTTTGTAATGCAAATTGTCGCGGTGCTTGAACCCGAGTCTTGACTTTTGCTACAAGTCCATGCATAATTAACAAAATTCGAAAGGAGACGCCCATGAAGCTCGTCGTATATCAAAAGGTTCCGGCCCATCATACCAATGACAAGCCGACTCCCGCTGTAATCAATAACAAGTTCGGTAGCACGTTCAGTGCGATGGAAGATGGCATGGTCGAATCGTTCATCGCATCCAAGGTGCGTCAAGGCTTCGTCTGTTACGAGTTCGACTTCACTGCTGCATACCATTCCGTCCAGAACGTGGTCAAGGTCGCATGAACATTCCATCCATTGCATTTCTCCGTGGTGAAGCCCCTGACCAGAGTGGTCGGATGATTGCCGATTACCTCGGCTTCACCGATGACAAGTGGGAAGAGTGCCATGACCATATGCAGTGGGCATTCCCTACCCGTACTGTGAGCCGGTTCAATCCGATGGCTCCGGTCATTCCTGCCGATTTCAAGTTCGGTGGTGACCCGATTGTGTTGCATAACCTTGAAACGTTGCTGCGTCTCTACCTGAGGTCGTTGGGTATGAGCTATGACTCGGCAACGAATACCATCGATTATACACCGCAATTCATCATGCGGAGCTTTAACAGCTTGTTGCGTCCGGGTGACCATAATCATCTTCGTGTGTCGCGTATCATCGAGTGCTTCAACATCTTCAACCCGAAGGTTGCTGACTCAATCGCCCGCTGGTTCATCTTCGAAATTGCCCATAAATATTTCGGTAGTTTTTCCGGTCGCAATATTGTCTTTTGGACTGCGGCATGGCAGAATGTGGAATTGGAGGATTACAAGTCTCCCACAACCTAGGATAACAATATGAGCGGTGAGCATTCAAGTTTTCTTTCCATCTTCGGTTTAACTGATATAGATTTCGAGAATTACGGGGAAAACGTAGTTCTAGAGAAGAAGAAAGACTATGAAGGCCGCTTATTTAGACAAGGACAGACTCTAGTCTACCGCTCGAATGACCCACGTGTCTGGGGTCGTGATGAGGTTTCTCGTCGCGATCATTGACATCTCTCCATTACATGGATAGTATAGGCCCATGACATCCTTCTGGAACTTCAAGACCCGCAAGCAACTGAGGGTTCAGGCCGCTCAAGATGCTAAGGCTGCGGCAACGCGTACCGCCACCCTCCGGGGTGATTACGGTATTGATGGCATTGCCATTGCCAAGTTCAATGAGGCGAAGGAGTATTCCGACCGCCTGAATGGGTTTGTTCGAGATGTGGAAAACTGGCTCGGGGCCTATAGTCACTTCATGTCCCATGAGTACAAGGGCATGCCTACCACCGAAAATATCGACCTTGCTGATAAGAAGAAGGTTCGTCGTCTCGGACTTCGGTGGCATTCGAACAAGGATGGCGTGTTAGTAAATATCGGTTACCTGATTACGCAACACCCGAATGATGGAGTTCGAGCCGAGTTCATCATGAAGTCGAAGAGTACTGGCACGGATGGTGAGTACACCGTCATCAATGATGCCTTCTACGATGAGACTGATAACCCGCATAAGAAGATTATCCGGGCACATGATAGCTTCAGCAGTTCCTACAACTACCCGTCGTATGAAGCTTGGGTTGCTGATGCTGGGAAGCGTGTCCCTCAGTGGTTCGTGGATGAGTTGTCCGACATCGTCTAAGGGTTACGCGTGCGTAAGGACTTAATTGATAACACCATAGAAAAAGGGAGCATCATGCTCCCTTTTCTTTTTTCATCCTGACAAGAAATGTTATGGCGTGACCGTCATATTCTGACCCCCAAGATATCTGGAACACTTCCCAGAGTTGAGGCTTGCTTGGTTCGAGGTCTGTGAATTCTTGAAGTCCGAGTTCTCGAACCTCGTGCTGGGTGAGTTCGTCCCAACCAATGAATAACTTGAGTAATCGCATGATGGTCTCCGGATGGTGGTAGGCGTTACGGAAGTCCAACCATGCTCGAACACGGCAAGTGGGACATTTCGCTAATTCCGTTTTGTTCGAGTCCGACCAGCCAAACCGCTTCAGGCCCTTCGAACCTCTACCTATTTACCATCCTCGCCGTCTCGTGACACGACGCGATCCCAATATTAGACCACAAATAATATTTCATGTCAACCCTTGACATTGTAACGTTATTAGGCTAAAATGGGATGGTGGCGGGGGAACTATGCGGGGTGTTGACAATGCAATCGGCTTGTCATATAATACCTGCATAAGGAGAGTGCCATGTCCAACGTCCAAACCATCGACCAGTTTAAAGCCCGTAAGCTTCGAAAGCTCGAAGATGAATACGCGGATTACGTTAGACGTGGCATCGCCTTCGAAAAGGAAGGTAAGAAGATATTCGCCCAGCAGATGATTGTAAAAGCGGACGAAATCCGTAAGGAAATCAAGAAGTTACGTCCTGATATCCCGGTACCGCTGGTGCAATCGAACCAGTCAAAGGCCCCATATCTCAATCTGACGTATGAGTATACCAGTACTGGCCCCTACACTCCGTTCTTCAAACCCTTGACACCCACGGAATAACGTTATATAATAGTTCCATCAAATGCGAGTATGGAACTCATGCCACTGCCCACGCTGAATTACATCGATGCCTGTGAACTTTTCGGGTTCAATGACCTGTTTTTCGAACTACGTGATGCCTTCAACGAAAATTGGGCACCTTGTTGCCGATTCATAAAGGACGGTGCTGTCGTCTGGCGTAACGGGTTCTCCGACATGTTCTATAATGACCATGACAATGGCGGTGTCCTGACGTTCAACATGCATGATTACCCGCATTTCCGTCCGATTTATGACATCATGTTGAAACGCATCCCGCATGAAGAATTGATGCAACCATTCGTAATCGAATTCAACTGGTAACCCCGTGTCTAACACACTGTCGATTAATGGTCACACTGTCGAATTCCATGAGATGGATGAAGACACTGGCCGTATCCGGTTCAAGCTGGACAATGTCTGGCGTGACCCGATGGATTTCATCATCCCTAATTGTACAGCATTTGAATTTGTGTTACGTATACATCGCTTCCGACACACGGAAGAAAGACCTGTCGGGTTCTGGTCTCGCGAGTTGAAAGGCGTGGCCTCTAACTCTGAGGTCAAGCGGTGGCTGGAGAATTCTGCCATACGATTCAATGGAAAGGCAATGAAGCCTAAGGATATGCTTGACTTTCCATTACATTCCATTGTATTATTTCCTAAAGCAGAACGCATAACCCTTCTCTAAGGAATGACATGTATCCGATTCTCGTTGCCTCGTTCATGGCTAAGGCCCCGCGTAATTTTCCGGCCTTCGTTTATCCTGAAGAAGTCATCCGACCGGGCTTCGTGCATCTCCCCCTTCTGTCCTACTGCCGTAATCAGGCAATGGAAGCGATTAAGGCCAGTGGGAGCCTCACCGAACTCACGCAAAAAGAAAACGCGATGGTTCGCTGGCGTGCATCGGTTCCTGATACCAATTTCTGTCCTGACCTCACCGCCTCACGGCTGGAACTGTTCATGGACGACCCGGAGAACGGGGATAGGCATCTACGTCTTATCTTTTCTGCTCCCCTGTGTGGTGCTGAATTCGACAAGCTGCCTTTGGTGCTGCGTCTCGGCATCGAACTGATGATTCGCAAAGAATGTCGCGGTTCCGACCCGGAATGAGTTGACTTCCATTACATTCTATTGTATTATTCCCTGAAGTCAACGGAAAAGAAGTCATGGCAAGCCTACGCGAACTGATGCTGGACGACATGATGGTGCTGCTGGGCAAGAATAGCGACGTGCATCGTCGGTGGTATACCAAACCCACGCCGGAGACGGCACTCCGAAAGAAGCCCGTCATGGTTCCCAAGACCCGTGCCGATTTTGAACCCTTGGAAGATTCTGACCTATTGATGTCATATCACGAAATGGTCATGCGTTGCTATCGGCAGAGGTAAGAATGAACATTTTCGATAACCCTGCCATTCGTCAACTCGCCCGTGCCATGAACGATGAGGCTAAGGCTAGGTCGAAGATGGAGATTGGCAAGAACATCATGCATCCGGATGGGTACATGGTGCATATCCTGTCCGGTCAATATCTCGACCCAATTTATGGCCGGGTGTCCAATTTCTGGCGCTGGGTGCGAGTGAACGATGATGGCTCGCTTGCAACTGAAGTCGAACACGGGTACGGTTGGTGATGACTAAGCCCGCAAATATCCGCTTCAGTCCTCCAACGACTCGTCCACGGCAGTATGGCTCGACACCGTATCATCCGATGGTCTGTCCGAAGTGCAACGCCCTTCAATGGGTAATCAGTACGGGTGTCTCCTACCATTGTAGCGTAAGATTGGTGGAACTCAACCCGGATGAAGCGTCTTACCTGAAATCGGCTCTTCCCGTGTTGCCATTGGGCTATTGACTTCCATTACATCTCAAGATACAATGTCCCACATGAGCAGACAATTCACCGACCGTAATAAGAAGATTCGACTCCATCTGGTCACCAGCGATGGTTGCACCATTGCGAATCGGAATTCATCTCTGGCATTCTTCACTGACTATTGGGGTCGTGAGCTTCCCGATGATGAAGTAAGGGAGCGGTTGAGCAGGGATTGTAGGGAAAAAGGTGTCGTGTTGTTGTCGTGGAAGTTCCTCGAAAATGACAACGTCGAAGGTCTGGTTCGGTACTGCTGAAGGAAAGAAGACAATGAACAAGTATAGCGTAACGGTTGGCTTGGGCGGCTCTGGCACCTTCAAGGTCGAAGTCCATGCCCCTACCCCGGAAAGGGCACGTGAAGCCGCTGAACATCTCTATCCCGGCTACAAGGCTCAGGCCGTCAAGCAGGTTTATTCCTGATGAAATCGCCCATGAGTGGTGCCCGTCGCATCTTTCAGGAGATGGAAGGAGAACCCCGTTCCGAACTCGTTTCGGTTGTTGCTGATTACCTGCACAAGTGTCATGGGATGCGTGCCAATCAGAAGAACCTACAGGACTTGTGGACTGCTCGCCTCGTCGCTAACACCTACTGTCAGCACTTGACGCGGGAATCTTTGCGATAACTGTTGCAATTCAATTCGCAACGTAATATAATAGCGGCTCACCAATCGGAGAGTCGCGATGCAAGTCTATTCCGCACCTGAAACGATTGCCAAGCCCGCTTGGCCCTCACCGTTCAATCATGATGCGTATCAGGTGGAATGCACCCGTTACGAAAAAGAAATCCTCGCATGGATTCGTGGTCTTGGTTACACTGGCATCCACAGCGGCAAGATTGCTGGGTTCGGTGTTGCTGATGGTACCGCTCAGTACATGCTGGCCGATGGTGGCCGTAAATCCTTCCTGATTCATCTGGACGAGGTTGACGGTTACGATTATCGGGACGTTGGGTTCCTTCCCAAGAAAGAAATCCTGAATCGTGTATTCCGTAAGGTAGCATGAAATAACAAAAAAGGGAGCTTCGGCTCCCTTTTTCTTTGTCTCGTGGTAGTTTCCCTGCCACCAGCCAATTTTACAATGTAATTAAACGTCTGTCAATTAACTTTTAGCTTTTGTTTCGGTACTGTGTACTTCGAACGATCCAATGTCTTGTGCGTGTCGCTCTTTAGGTTGAACCAAACAGTCTTGACGAACCCTGAGGATGGCATTAGGACGATGATGATGTCTCGTGTCTCGTCGTAACTGAAACGGATGACCATTTTAGTAACAACGTTACGTGTTACACCAATCTCGAATATCTTACCCTTACGTACATCGATTCTGTGTGGGAGTCTGATCTTGCCGTAGCGATCTACCATTGCCTCTTCACGAGCATGTGAGCCGTAATTCAAATTGACGACCGGGTTGAACCCCTTAGGCATATCAATATCATCGGGAAAACCAATTTCCTCGTGATAAAGTAATTCATCATCCCTCTGGGGATTGGATGTTGGGGACGATTGACGTTGAGGGAATGAATTAAGACGCATTGGCGGTCTCCTTTCCCTTATTTATCACTACGGGTCTATTGCATCGACAGTAAAGCGTCGCCTCGTGCCACTGGTGTGATTAGTGGCGGCATGTAGCTTTCCAGTATCACCCACGGAAAATCTATTTGTAACAGCATCCCGCTCGATCCATTTCTCCTGACCATTTTCCAGACGGAGTTTAATTCGATACGGTGGTTTATATTGCCTGAGTATGACTTTGTAACGCATAATAAAAATCCTCGGCGTAATTATACACCGAGGATTCGTGGATTACAAGTGTATTTGAATTACACTGCGAGCTTGCCGTGGTGGTACTTCCACAAGTAGACGTTAGCGGAACTCTTATGGATGCCAGCGGCGATGATGGCCCGACGTTGCTCGACCAGCTTAGAGCCAGCCATACTCTCGATGATGGCGACCGCTTTCGCCACGTCATTGTTTTCCAGACGGGGACGACCGCGACCACGCTTCACCTCGACAGTGACCAGTGGGACAGTGGTGTCTTCCGTCACAGTCACAACCGGAACGTCTTCAACCTCTTCCACGACTGCGACAGGTGCCGATGCAGCGACAGGTGCGGTGAAGGTCAGGTTCGCAACCGACAGGCCGGCGATACGCTTACGGACGAACCCGACCACCTTATCCGAAGAATTCGCACCCCGGAGGATTGCATCCGCAGCGAAGCGAGCCGCCGACCGGCTGTCATCACCAGACAGGGTCATCCCGAACTCGGCGACGAATGCCTTGGTTACGCTGTCATCCGCCGCATTGATGGAATTGACAGCAGCGGACAGGGTATCGGTGGAAATTCCGTACTTGGTAAGGAAGTCACGCATTGGTGTGTCTCGTTGAGTGGAGGTTAGATATTACATTACTGATTTCGTAATGTCAACAGTTCGGCACGTACAACAGTGGCAGTGCATCCAATTCCTTCACCAGTGCCCGGACGACCGTCTGGGGGAACCCCGTCTTGTCACGGCGGCGATTGTGTCTATCGTAGGCATAGGCAAGCTGGTTGTCGTAGTGCATACCGTAAACCCGCTTCGGGACAGGCATGATATCGAGCTTGCTCACTCGACCCTTCTTGTAGCCATATTCGGACGGTTCATTGAAGACCATCGCCAGAAACCAGCACCCCTCAGGGTAAAGGGGATGGAAGAACACGCCCTCGACCCACGCGTCATCGGGTTTCTGCTCGGTAACCCGAAGGGTTGGAGTGGAAAGACTATGGGTATGCATCACGCATTCTCCGCAGTGAGGTTGGATTCGTCATACCACGAGACTTCGCCGATGCCGTCGATATCAAGGCAATACGACTTCACGTCACGACCACCGTAGGCGTGAGCATGGGTATGCTTGACAGTTGCCATGCAACCCTTGCCGTCATGGTAAGTGCGGCCAAAGCCAAGGTCTTGGGCAATCCGGACACGCTCACCGGGAAGGAACTTCTGACCTTCCGGGATTGGTGTGGATGCCAGCTTCGCCATGCAGCTAGCATGATAGGAACTGGCTTGGGCAGAACGGGTTGCGTAGTCCATGTCGGTGTCCACTTCGATTCAGACTCTATAATAACGTAATATCCTGATTACGTCAACACCCATCCCAAAGAAAAAACATATCTATTTCCGCCGACCACTTCCGTCACCTGATGCTCGGACACGTCAGGGCGAAAGAATTTAATTCTGTCAGTTGAAAAGATGGGATTCTTGCAGATGAACTCACCACCCTCTCTGGACTTCCTGAGGATGATATTGAGTCGGTAGTGACGCTTATTGGTCACCGGGTCAACGTGAGGGGGAATGGACGCACCCTCAGGGTATTTGATGATGTAGCAGTCGAATGGAATCGGGAATGGAAGGGTCAGCAATAGGAGCTTGCTGTATCCGCCTTCCTGTCTACCAGTTTTCCATTGAAGCCAGTTCATATCATTTCACGATAGAGTAGGCGTGCATTAAACGCCTCGTGTTATTTGCTCCGGTTCCCCGGCTACCTTTTGTGCTGCAAGTGGAGGGATTCGAACCCCCGAAATTCTTCATGATAGCTGGATAGGCGGTACCAATCCCTATCCCATCCACGACCCCTAGAAAGCCGCTTCCGTATACCATCACTCCGAAGTGTCAGATTTAGATGCCGACACTGCCTATGCCCCCGGCTACACCCGCGTAGTCAATTCTACTGCCACAAAAGCTCTCTATCAACACCAGAACATATTACACTAACACTTACGCTTCGTCAACTTCCAGTGCGTCATCCGCATCCGAATCGAACGCGTAACACGATGCGACTGGTGCATCCGGATGGATAATGGAATCCGCTTCGACCCACGGCCACACATCGACAACGATACCTTCATCCGTATGGTTCAACAGAACATCGAACTTACCGATACGAACCCACATCCGGTTGTCTTCGATATCGAGGCGAGCATTTTCGAGCTTGATGCTGCGGTCGGTCATGTTGCACCCCTAAGTTGATTTAGCTATGATATCGCACTTATATTACATTGTCAAGCGAAAATCTCAGCAGTCGTCAGGATTTTGTAGCACTTGAAGGTCAGGCGAGCGGAGTCCAATTCACGAATCCGGACTTCACCATCCACGTCAGTCTTTTCCAGTTCCGCATCCGCCCGGACGATGACGTAATCATTTTCCCGGACGTTAGACAGCACCAGCACGTCGAAATCGGGTTCATCCTCTTCCATGTCCACGTGCGATGCCGCTGCGGTGGACTCGAACCATAGAACCGGTTCACCACCATACGTGAGGCCGATATTCTTTTCGGACAGCAGGGTATAGACGTTCATGAACTCTCCGATGCTTGAATTTGGAAGTGGGGCAGGATTCGAACCTGCGTTACACTGGCTATTCCGACCATTCCCTTTCAGGAGTCGGCCCTTGCGTCCTAGGCCGCTAGACGACCCACCATCAACATATAATACCCGACTTCTATTACATTGTCAAGTTCTTTTCCACAACTTCAGGTCATCATCACTCTGGAGCCATTGCCGGGACGCTGCACGCATCGCGGACTTGATGTCATCATTGGCTTCCAGCAGCATGTTACGTGTCTCGTTCAGAGCATTAATGTTCGTAACGGCATCGCTATGGTTAGCTCCCATTTCATCCACACGGATGCCTGCACATATGAGCTTGATGAAAAGGACAGTGGTAGCGAAACTTCTTTCCTTCAAATCAAGTTCAAATGACATGGGAGCTTCCTATTAGAGACCGGCTTCCGTATTTAGGAAGGTCATGAAATAATCCTTGGAACGATTCATCACCGTACCCTGAATTTCCTTCCACGGGTAAGGATTGGCTGCAATGCGGTCACTCTCTTCCTTGAGAATATCCTGTGCAATCCACTTCAAATACTGGCCGGTGGACGTATTGGCAAGCGGGATATTGTTTTCCTTAAGGTAAGTAATACCCTGCTCCAAACGCCACTCAGGAAGGATGAGGTCTACCAGTGCAGCAACAGCACTCACCTTCTCAGGATTGACGGACACCTGTAGCTTCTCGCCACCCTTCTTGTGCTTCTCACCCTTGGACTTGAATACCAGACGCTTGGAGTCTGGGTCTTGACCAGCGCCCCATGCACGAGTGATTGCCACCCACACGATACCCTCGCCGACACCAATGTTCTCGCCCTTGTGATACTGAGCGAAGACAGGAAGGTGTGCGAACGGGCACATATCCTCAACCTGTAACGTGTACTGGCTAATCTGCTCGGCAGCAGGCGTCGGGTCATTGAAATCGACCAGCACCTTGTAAGTCGGAGCCTGATTGATGAAGTAGACGCTCTGGGCATTGTATGCCGGGAGATTGTAGGTCAGCGGTTTACCATTCATATGCGGGGCTTGTAAGTCCCACGTTTCAATCCAACGATTAGTGTCATGCACCAATGCCCCGAAGATAACAAACATCTTGGGCAGCTTGCTAACCCCAACCTTGGCCTGAATGCCTTGGCCGCACCATTCACCGTAAAGGGTAACATCGCCCTTGATATCGCCCACGACACTACCGATGACTTCGGCAACGTATGCCTTGAAGAAATCTTTGCGACCGGAAACAAAATGGGCGAACCCGTAATTGTCCGAGGTCAAAGTCAGTTCTCGATTGCGACCCTGTGCCAGAACCGAACCATCACTGCACACTCGGACACCAGCATTGGTGCCATGCAGCTTGACGGTTCCGCAGAACTCGATGATTGGCTTGACTGCGATACCGTAGTATTCGCAATGCATGGCAACCGACTGCGCTATATGCCGCAGTGACTCAATGTCGTGGAACTTATGGATGGTTGTATCGGTCATGGTATACCCCTACCTTACGCGTGCGTAAGGACTTATTTGGACTATTGGTTATTGGATCAATGAAGCTGGCAATGATACCGGCTTCTTAATGTTAAGTCAAGTTGTCAGTGTCGTGTATATGTGACACGTCAGGCTGATACGTTATTCCAGAACCTTGACCTCAGGACACCCGATGGCGTCTTGCAAGTAGCTGATGTACTTGTCGATAGCTTCCGCATTCTGGGATGCTAGTTGTATCTGGACACTCCGCTCTTGCGGGTTCCATTGGGTCAGGAAGGCACCAGCCTCAGACCGCAGGGTATGAACCTCGGCATCGCCATTGACGATGAGGTGACCGTAGATGACTTCCAGTTGGGTGTCGTCCAGTTCGTGGCATAGCAGGCTCGCCATGCCATCCACGGTGACACTGTGCATCGTAGGCATCAACCATCCCCCTGCTGGGTCATTGGCTCGGTTGCTCTTCTCACTCGATGTCAATATCATAACATTACCCCTCCCCCCTGTCAACACATTTCTTATAACAAAATGTTGTTGACACGGGTTTCATTACATTGTAAAATGGGATGGTGGCGGGAGAGCTATCCCGGCTGAACGATAGTAGGCATCCAGACCTTGGGGCACCGTACCGCGACCACGGCAGACTGAACATATCACGTCAGCCAGTTTTCCAGTCTGTTCTACCTCTGGGTTCTTACATGATCCGTCACAATGTGGGCAATCAACGCGTTCTAGTTCCATAATTTAAATCCTCTTTGCATTATGGTAACACGACTGCCAATAAAAATAAAGCGGCCCGAAAGCCGCTTTATTATTCGCCTGAGGGTGTCAGGGGTTAGAACTGGATATCCTGAACCTGCTTGCTGGCCGTGTCATACTTGAACGATGCAATGCGGGTATTCTGGGTATCGAAGATATCGGTCACGCCATTATCGCGTAACTGGCTGGACAAGCCGTGTTTCTGGAGGTACTGATTGGCATCGCTCTGGCTGTTCCACTTGCCTTCCTTGATGATCTGTTCCAACTTCTGCTGTTCCATTGTGTATATCTCCAAAAGGAAAAGGGCGAACGCTCTTCGCGTTCACCCCTACCTTAAAACGCTCTGTGTGGCCTGTCAAGCCCCGACAGTGTTCACCTCTTCCCACACTTCCGATAGACTGTCCTCGGCGGTTGCAAGGGCGTCCAGTTCGCTCTGGTGACCACGTCCCTGCGTGTCGCCAAAGTCGGCACTTTCGTTGCATTCTTCGGTCAGGCGATTGAAGGCAACCAATGCCTTGACCAAAATTGCCTTGTTAATTGTTATGGTTTCGTTATCGGTAGACATGATATCCTCAGGGGAATGAAATAGCGGTGAAGAGTGAGGCGTATTCAGCCGGGGAATTGTCCAGCATTCCGTTTTCCTTCGGGTCATCCCCGTAGAAACCGCCGCAGGAATCGATGTGGGAGCCGTCATCGTCGGTAATCGTGTAGCCGTACACGTCGCCACGGATGAATTGGTCATACACACTGACCTCAGACACCAGCAACGCCAGCGCCCGCTCACGAATCTTTTTGGTGATTCGCTTGACCATGAAGTTTTCACGAATCTTGGCCGCACTGGCGAAGATGACACCCACTTGACCAGAATCCCACTGGCAGCTAAAGCCGGTGGTGTTCATGGTGATACCACTGTGGTCATACAGGTACAGCGGGAGACTCACGCCGCCTGCAAAATCGGTTTCCAGCAGGGTCTTCTCGACATCATCCCAGCCGTTGTAGTCGTCTGCGCGATAGTCATGCTTGTCTCCCAGCGTGTAACGCTTATGGAAACAGACCATCGTCCCCATGTTGTCATCATCGCGGGGGCTATCGGTACTATCATCGCGCCAGACTTTCAGGGTTGCCATGTTTGGCTCCGCGTTGCTTCGATCAATCCATTATACGCTTTTTGTAATGGAACGCAAGCCCTAAAATAAAAACCCGGCTAGGTATGGCTCTAACCGGGCTTGAATCCATCAATGTCTATAACGATACCATACAGGCAAACCGTCTCAGTTCACGTTCACGCATCAACATCTCTTAGGCTCCACCCCTCCCTCGCGGGTTCAGGGCTTCACTGCTTTTTCGAGACTCCGCTTATCAGTGCCCAGCGCAGCAGAATCATTAAGCCCTAACCCTAATTGCTGCGTCCTTTCAGGGTCGTCTAGTCGCCGAAGTCATGCGGGATTCACTTTCACGGCGGCAACGTGTATATCGTTTCAACGTTGTAAGGTAACTATACGCCTTTCGGCGGATAGTGTCAATCGGTAAATTGGAAAAAATCGCTCGTGTTGACCTTGGAACCGTCCGAATAGACAGCATCGCGGAGCTTGCGGCTGAACGTGTCGAATGCCTCGTGTTGAGCATCGGTCAGCCGGCCCTGTTCCGCCCGCAGATGCCAGAACCAATTCACCACGACGCTCGTGAAGGCGGCACTGGCCGTATACTGGTCGGCATCAATGCCGCCGCCGAAGGCGTAGTTATTCAGGGTGACGGTCTTTTCGGAAACCGGCAGCACCAGCATGTAGACGCCGCCAATCTTCGTGGCAGACCACTTGCCGCCGCCGTAACCTTCCACCATCTTGTCCGCTTGCGCGAAGATGAACTGTTCAAAGCCAATACGCTGAACCGGGGTCAGGCCGAACTGCTTCAGGAAGAGATTCATGCGGGTCACCTCGTTTGACTATGGGAGAATTATATTACAAATAATTCAACCTGTCAACATTAATCGTCGGTGGGTTTACTCGACGCACTGTAGATGACGCGTTCATATGCCTCACCATCCGGCTTCCAGTCCCAGCCCTTAGGCGGTGTCTGTCCCTTAGGCGGGCAGCACATGTATTCATCGCCGATGGTATAGACCGGATACTTCTGTTTCCCGGCTTGGTAACGGTTTTCGGATACGTCCCGCATATCCCAGCCCAGACGGAACCCGATGCATTCGGCAGCGGAACGATTACGTCGTGCGGTCATGGCTGAATTCCCTTTTGGTGTGGGAGCATTGTATCACAAGTGCCGTTCCGTTGCAAGCGGGATAGCTCTCCCGCCACCATCCCATTTTACAATATAACGTATGTCTTGTCAATAAAAATCGACAAAGAAAAGCCCCGGATTTCTCCGGGGCCGTTCTTCACAGGATGGATTACCCGAGCAAGTGCAGGAACTTGTCGGCATCGAAACCCGAAGCTTCCAGCAGGGAAACCAGCTTGCTGCGGGACATATTCAGGGACACCGGAATCAGGTCAGCCGGGGTGATGGTTTGCTTATCGATGGTGATGGACTCAAAATTGCCTTCCTTCAAGGACAGGGTCTTGAATCCCACGCTGCGGCTGTTCATCTTCGACTCGATGACCTTATCCATCAGCACCTTGGGGCCGGAATTGACCACCTTACGCTCGCCCTGAACGCGGTACGTGCGATTCAGTTCCAGATAGGAAACCATGATGCTTTCGGCGGTCGGCAGACCATTGGTGAGGACAGGGTACTTCAAACCATCCTTGCCCTTTTCGGTGACGAAATTGACCTTCACGCCGTCAACCACGCGGGCATAGCAACGGTCGTGACCTTGGCGGTGTGCATCGTCGCGGTCACCGGTCGCAGTCTTTTCGATGGACGCCAGTGCGGCATCCTTGGCGGTATTGAACAGGGTCAGAGCTTCGCCAGCCGGCAGAGCCGCCAGCTTCGGATGCTTGGCGATATCTTCGGCCACGTCGGCATAATCGATGCCTTCCAGCGCCAGCTTTTTGCGGGCGTAGAGATTCTTCGTTTCGATGCGGGTGATGATTTGCAGGTCAACCGTGGGCACCTGAACCCAATCGGTGGTCGGCTTATAGCCGCGCACGGAACCGATGGAACCCTTACGCATCGCCGACAGGCGGTCGAGGGTGTCGGCCTGAGCCGCAGTGCAGTTGAAAGGGGTGTCGGTATTCTTATAGACGTTCATGCTGTTATCCTCGGCGGGAGCGGTTGGTGTTTGAATATAATACCACGAAAGCGGCTAGCGTCAAGCCTTTTTTGCTTCCGGTCGAGGAAAAATTACAATGGGGAGCGAGTTCCGGATGAATTCACGGAAATCGGCATCGGACAGCTTGGTATTATCCACGTTCGCATGGATAGTCTGCACAAAATTCACCGCGTCAACCACGGTACGTGGACTCGGCGGAAGGTATCCTAACGCTTCACGATAGAAATGCTTATCAGCCATTGATATTCTGCCGAATCATGGCGAGTAGCAGGGTCTCACATTCTTTCATGGTCGGGCCAGTCACGGAACCGAAACGGCAGAACCCCGTATACCATCCCCCTTCGACCGTCTGTTCATAACGAACGTTGAGGGAGGCGGAAACCTGAATGCTGGAATGGACTGTTTTCATGGGGCCAGTATACATGAAATTAATTTCATTACAAGTCTTGACAAGTAATATTATTTAATGTAAAATGGGCTGGTGGCGGGAGAACTATCCTAGGCCCAAAAGAAAGGGGGAGCCGAAGCTCCCCCCATCCCCCTGTTCCTTAGCCGACCTTGATACCGTCTGCCGCTTTCGGGGCCAGTTCCGCCAGCTTGGCTTCGATGGCGGCGATGACTTCAGCGTGCGGGGCGCGGGGCTTCAGGCCGAATTCCTTGCGGGCCACGGCAGTGGCATTGACACCGCGACTCATCTTCATGCCACGCGATTCCATCTTGACCATACCACGAAGACTCAGCAGACGGAACACGCTGATGGCTTCCGGGGTGTCGCAAGTGATGGCTTGGTTCGTCATGTCAGCATCTCCGGTTGGTGTGGGAGCATTATATTACAAATACTCCCACTGGTCAACGGTTATTTACATGGCATCTTGAATGAGGAACGCGACGCCATACAGCAGGGCAAAGATTAGCACATTGCTGCCAGTGGCAATCATGTGGGCCTTGAGGACATCATTGAAATCGAACCCCTTCGACTCGTTGGCTTCGGCAATGAGCTTTTCTGCCGTTTCCGGGAGCCTTGTGAACTGTGCCAGCACGAACAGACCAGCACCATGCACGCCAGAAATCTTGATGACACCCAATGGAACGACGAACCACGTCCAGCATTCGGCGATGATGTAGCCGACATAGAACGCCAGCATGACGAACGTGACACCACGAATCAATGCACCCATGTTTCAATCCTCGTTCCGAATTAGAGTGGGAGCATTATATTACAAATGCTCCCACTGGTCAACAATCAATCGATGCGGGTACGGACGTAGAAAGAGATATCCGGATAGGAACGCTTGGCCTTGTCGATGCCAGCTTGCAGGATGGCTTCCTTGTAATCCATCGATTGCGTATTCGTCCACTGGTATGCCGACATCGAATAGACCTTTTCGTAATCGTCCCAGCGGAAGCCGTGGGAGATGAGGGTTCCCGCTTCCTTGGCATTCTTCCGGCACTTGTACGCCAGCCATGCGAAGCCGCACGGGAACCAGTTCGGCCCTTCCGGGTTATTCTTCACGTACTCAGCAGCACCGGCCTTGACAAGGTCGATTGCGTTCATCATGTCGAGAATGTTGGGCTTGGCGGTCATGGCGTTTCCTCGTTTGATGCGATCATTATCTTACAAACGTGCCCATATGTCAACGGTTTTTTGTAATATTTTTCTATTGACAGGATATACGTTACATTGTAAAATGGGATGGTGGCGGGGGAACTATGCCGGGTAAAAGAAAAGGGAGCCGAAGCCCCCTCTTTGTTACTGAACCAGTTCGCGTTCCCAGAAATATGCAGGGTTCGCGTGAAGGGTGTGATTGTCCAGCACGATGCCAACCCGGCCAGTTGCATTCATCCTCGGAGGTTGACCGGGCCATGCACTGTTAGCATATTCCATCGCAACCGCGACAGTGCCGGGGCCATACTTCTGGGTCACTACTCGGTCACCGACTTGATGGGGGTTCACCATGTCCGCATACCATGCACGACTTTCTCGAAACAACCGCTGGTGTGGGTCACGAGGATAGTCCAGATGCGGTTGCCGTAGCTCCCTTCATTCATGGTGATGGTCGCCCGGATGAGGTCATACCCCCGCGTGGCTTCATCGATGGCATCCATCACAACGTCGTCTTCGGCCAAGCGATTCTGGATATAGGAATATCCGCGATAACCCTTGCCGACGCCGAACACGTAATACGGGTTCTCGAACATGTAAGCCGCACGTTCCATGCCGGTAGCCCATTCGACTTCGGCTGCGTCACGGGCCATGATGTCTTCGTCGGTATCGTACATGCCGGTGTCTCCTGATGATGGGAGCATTATATTACAATGGCGGGGTGATTGCAAGCCCTCGGGCCTGCTGGATTTTCAGCACCTTGTTATTGATTTCGTCCCAGAACGGGGTGTAGCAGAAAGCGAAGTCCAGACAGCGACCTTCACCAGTGTTCGAGACGAAACGCTGCGGACGGGACATGGAGTCCTTGTACTTCTCGAAAATCTCCCACGCCTTCGGAGTATCCAGCGTGTAGAGGTCGGAAGAGTGGTTGCCAACGACCAGACCAGCGGCGAGCATTTCGGCGTAGAGGGACATGGTAGGCATCCTTGTTGGTATGACGCCATTATATTACATTTTTGCCGCTGTGCCAACCTTTTTATGGTCTTTTATTGGCAAAAGAGGCACCAATTGCTCGCGTGCAGTGAAATAGAACCAATTCGGCCTGCATTGCCCCTTGGCATGTTTCATTTCGATATACTGCATACCACCCGGATGCTCGGGTATGGCACCAGCCTTGACCAGTTCGAGAATTTCACTCGGGGTTAGGTATCCGCACCACCGTGGCCCGTAGCAGTGTTCTACCTTCGACAGGGCACGCCCGAGATTGCCGTTGGTGTTCACTGGTACGGCATCGTGCAATAGTTCATGGTTCGCGGATTCGCAGCCAGTTCCGCTTCGATTTTATCGCAGTTCTCCCGCGTCAGATAGCCGGTATTCTTGCAGACCCCATCCACGAAAAAGGCACGACCCGGACGCCATTCCAGATTGTACTTGATATGGTCGGCCAGATGCTCAGGCAGAACCGCATTGTGCTTGCGTTCGCCGTTCAAGTAGACACCCATTGTGTGATGGAGTTTCATGGCCGTTCCCTTGTGCGATGCATTAATTATATCACAAGTTTTTCAGTTTGCAACATTCCCGGATGAGGTTATGGATTGCCTCGTGCGTCGCGGGATTGTCGTATTCCTTGTCCAGCCTGAAAAAGATGTGCGACCCAAAGTGTCCATTGTAATCCACATCCCAGACACCCATCATCTTGTCCAGACGGGTGGACAAATACTTGTCATGGGGCAGCTTCCCATTGATTCCTTCGGAGTCAATGAGGCGGATGAATGCATTCAGTGGCACCGGAACACAATAGTTGGTGGAAGTCGCGACAGATTCCAGCATCACACGGTTTCCTTGCGACCATAATCCAGCACTTCACCGGTACGGGCTTCGTATTCGGCTTGGGTTTCGATGAGGTGGATATAATGGAGGTCGAACCCCACGGAATCCTCGCATTGTGCCCCGGCATGGTCAATACCACTGGCCCAATACTGTTCCCACATGAGGTGGTCAGTTTCACCCTCGATTTCAAAGGTGACAATGTAGGAAGTCAAGCCCTCGTCGGCCATCTTTTCCATCATGTTTTTCATTGCGGCCATTATTCATACGCCCGGAGTGGATGGGCACGCTTCATGGCATTGACGGCGAAGCCAAGCTCACGGGCATCGACGTGGATGATTGCACCATCATTGCCGGCCTCGGCATACTCACGAGACGTTTCAGCAGAGACTTCATGCAACACCTTTGCCACCTTGTATGCACCGTACTTCTGGGTCAGGTCTTTCATGATGGCAGCAATTTCGTCGGTCATGTCGATTCCTTGTTGATGGGGCATTATAGCACCCACTTCTTTACATTACAACACCTATTTTATACTTGCAATGTAATTAAAGGTGGTGTAAAATGGGATGGTGGCGGGGGAACTAACGTGGGAGACAATAAAAAGCCCCCGAAGGGGCTTCTTATCACTTGCAGAGTTCGATGCCCCGCAGGTAGAGATTGGTTTCACCCGTGAATTCATACGTGTTACGGATGGCTTCGTCCTCGTCCACTGCCATCGTGGTGTACGTCTCAGACAGACTTTCCGGGCGGTTGGCGTCATGCTCATTGTAGTAGGAGAATGTAACTTCCCACGCCCTTATCCGGGGCTGTAGCACGTCCTCGGCCCGAATCGTATAGTCATGCAGACCTTCGATGCAGTCCAGTGCGGTATGGACGTTGTCAACCACGTCCCCGAATTCATCGCTGAAGTCGGACACCTCGATGATGATTCTTTTCTTGACAGCCATCAGTCCTCCGACTTGTTGCGGTGCTTCGGCGAACGCTTGTAATCGTTCTTCCGGTCACGATGGGTGGCACAGGTGGTCACGGAGTTGAGGAACTTCGCAACCGGAGACTGGATGCCCTTGAAACCCGGCTTCTTCATGGTCTTCATTCGCTTTCTCCGACGTTTCGTTGATTTGGTCATGCCATTATATTACATTATCGGAGAGAGTCAAGCGATTTTTCAATCGTATTCAAATGCTTCGTGGGCGATTTCGCGGATGGCGGTGCAGGTTTCTTCGGTGAATGCCCGGACATGCAACTGGACACCGAACACATCCTGCACCAACACCTTGCCATCTTCCCAATCGGCTTCGTTAGCATCGGTGAATGCATCCCGCTTGAACTGGAATGCAGGATAGGCGGTATTCTCAGGCCAGAAAAAGAATGACCCGGTCGCATCGTCAGCGGAGACACGTTCGATGCCGAAGCCATCCACCACGAACCGATAGCGGGCGAACAGGACTTCCATTGCGTCAACGAACTTGGTCATGGCTTTCTCCTAAGCAGAACCATATAATAATACAATTCTGCCGGAGTGTCAAGCCAATTTAAGGGACATTCGACTGGCCGCTTCTTCGGCAAAGACTGCGCCGGCATTGCTGCCGTAACGGCGTTCGATTCCCCCCACGATGGCGGTAAAGGCATCGATAGCATAATCCACGAATGCATCCACTTCTTCCGGAGCATCCTCGTAGACTTCATTGGAAATGAGGATTTCCATGCGTCCCACAATCCGAGCCGCCAGAGTCGTGGAGTAATTCAAAGTACAGGCCACCTTATCGATGACCCGAACGGTGGTCTTGAAGGATGGGGTGTCAGTGAAGCCACCCGGCCCTTCCATCGTCTTCATCTGGTCGAGCAAGCCGGTAATGTCGTTGCCATATCGGGACATAATTATTCCTTAGGAAAATGCTTTGCGATATCAGGAACCATTGTATCACGTCCAGCAGGGTTTGAGCTATGGACATGCACAATCGGCGGGGTGTAACCGCCTTGAATCTTGACCATGATAAGCCAGTTCAGGATATCCCGGCCCGTCATTTCCTTATTACCATAATAGCTGCCAAGGTCATGGTCGAGCGAGACTTCCGCATACTCGGTAGCTTCGAGCATGGTGATAGCTTGATGGAAGTTCAGGGCCAAGTCCCAGCCCTCAGGACACTGCCTCACGTCATCCACGTACAGCTTGGGAACGAGTTCGCACACGTCATCGGCCCGCAATGGCAGGCTCTTACCAGTCGTGATGCTACGTCCCCAGCCGTGACCCTTGCCACCGCTGACAATCGTCGTCTTGATGAACGTGTCATCCTCAATCTTGAACGTCTGCCCGATTCGAATCTGGTCGAAGTACTTCGCGTTCGCAAATTTGTTTGTCATCTTCGCCATCCGGTTCGAGTGTTGCAAGATAGATCATCGACGTGGCGATGAGCAGGTAGAGATGGGTCTTATCCATAGGGATATTATATTACAGACCGGCCCATTGTGCAATACCTTTCAGCACCGGAAGCTTTGTCCATATGAAGTGTTCCAGAGGGAACGCAAGGGTGGTCAGCACCCAAAAAGACATGGTGGTTAATTGATTCTTGCACTCGTGATAACACTTCACGAGCGAGCCGTCAGGGGCTTTGTGGGTATGGGGTGCGGAGTTACATGAATTATCCATGCGTACAGTATAACATGAAAACACAAAAAGAAAAGCCCGACGACTGGCCGGGCTTTCCTCAACTCCGTTTTAGGTTTTTTCGTCTAGTGTGCCTCGGGATTGGCACCTTGACCCGTGACCTTAAACCATGTTTACCGCACCTCGCCACAGTATTTTAATAGAGGGTTAAGTCAATCGTTGGTTTAACAAATGCAATTTAGGTAGGCTTATCATCTCAAGAGAAGTTAAGGTTTACTTCATCGCATCCCCCTTTTCAATATTTGTTGTTTGGTGACCAGAGACAATATAATAGAACTATTCGGCTTCGGTGTCAACAACTTTTTTCTTACCGGCCTTACGTGTTCCAGAGAGCATAGACAGCATGAGAGCGGCATCGTGCCCGAACATGCCCCGGAGTTCCCCATAGTTACGGGCCTCGTCCTTAGCGCGTTCCAGAGCTTCCTCACGCTGTTCCGGTGTCATGGCCCTCCACTTTTCCATGATGGCTTCATCGCGTGCCCGTTCCTGCCGGTCGCGTTCATCCTTTTGGGCCTTGATGACAGCCTGAGCTTCCGCCTGCCGCTGTTCGAGAGTGCCCCTGAGTCGTGCCTGTCCCATGATGAATCCCTGAGTTGAGAATTACATTATACAGATAAAAAGAACCCGGCGCAAGGCCGGGTTAAATCAATGCGGAGATTCCTCGACGCATTGCAAATGAGGGATGTAGACGGAGTTGAACCGTCCCTTCGGCGCGTCCAGCGTGCGTGCTGGACTGTATCACTGCCGGTCGCAGTCCTTCAGAACAGGGTACTTCGGTATCGCACCCTTATTCGCCCGTTCCTATGCGTACATCCATTGTCCTTAGTCCGGATAGGGAGTGTTTTCCTCCAGCCACCGGTCATATGCCGCCGATTCCGCCAGTTCAGCCATATCTTCCATTGCTGCACCCGTTTCGTCTGAGTAGGGGAGCATTGTAACGTATTAGCGAACGGGACGCAAGCGGTTTTTCATGTCCTTGATGGAAACTGTTTCCCCTGTCGCCTGTTCCAGAGCCTTCCATTGAGATTGGATGGAAGCCCTCAGGAAACGCTGTTGACGCGGCCCGAGGGTTTGGGGGTTCAGTTCCATGTGCCGTAGCCGCGCGGCCATAGCGGAGAACTGTGCTTCGATTGCCTTATCCATAGACACCTCCGCACAGTTAGCCCGCTAGGTCATGTATGCCACGGTTCCGGCCATCGTTGCGATTGCAACCACGATAGCGATGATGGACTTGTCCCACGTCACGTACCAGCCCGTCTGTTCCTCGATAATATCCATCATCTTGAAAACGGACAGGACAGCAACGATAGACAGGACAGCACCCACGATGATGGGGAACACCAGCCCGCTATGCCACAGTGCATATTCACCCGGCGTGCGGTACATGATGACTTCGGTGGGACGGTTCACAGTTCCACCCCAGAGCGATGACCGTTCAGCCAGTAATAGTTCACGTAAGCCATTCCCGAACTCCCTTTTGGTGAAGGTCTATTATATTACAATCAATCGTTGGATGCAAGCGCAATTCGCGCGGCAGTCTTTGCCACTTCGGCGAGCAGCTTATCCTGCGGGATATTGATACCCATCGCGACTTCCTTCACGTGGATGATGGACGCATAGGTTCCATTATTGATGACCACGAGGCGACCCAAGCCATCCGGAAGGGTCACAGTGGTGGTTTCCACGCCATTGGTGGCACTACCAACATTCACCGCACCGGCAAAATGCTGGCCGTAATACTCACAGATATCCTTGGATTCCTTGAGGCCAAGACCCGTCTGTCCGCGAAGTTCCTTGATGGATTCGACCTTCTTGCCTTCACGCCACAGACGCTTCCAGTTGGCGGCTTCGGAGAATTCGCTGATGAGACGGGCAGCGGCAGTGGTATCGAAAGACATGTCAGTGACTCCTTGATTGATGCAAATATAATAACGTAATCATTACCATACGTCAACACTTTTCTTTGTAACAGAAAGGGTTGACATGTAATGTTATCTGGTGTAAAATGGGATGGTGGCGGGGGAACTATGTCGTCGGGCAAAGAAAAAGGGAACCGAAGTCCCCTTAGTCTGGCTCGCCCAACTCTGTTATTTCACCGGTTTCGGTGTCCAGTTCCAGCCCAATCGCATTCAGGTCATGCTTTAGCCAATTGAGGCAATTCCAGCGACGTGACCCACGAATTTCTACAATCCTGCATCCGTCAAAGACGCGCCAGCAGCGACAAACCGGGAGGTATCGTGCGTGCATGGTAGACTCCTTTCGGGTTCCATGCATTATATTACATCACGATACGCATTGCAAGCTAAACCCGGCGATTTTTCGCTCTATTCTTCCGCCACTTGCGGGCTTCCCACCATTCGAGGACGGCGGCGATGGCTAGCAGACTAACAGCCATGCCCCCCATGCACAAGGCCACCCCAATCATGATGACCACGACGGCCACGATGATTGCCATCCCGAGATAGAACGGCAGCAACACCAGCCACCATGACCACGTTATGAGGCCGAACAGCTTGGCGAGGACGAAAATGACACCGAGGATGGTCAGGCCACCCACACCGTTATACGTTACTTGCGTCGAAACTGGATTCTTCATGACTGCACCTTTAATCTTGCCACGTCATTGTAATTGTCATCTTCGACAATGTCAACAGCCAATCCAATGGCACCCATTAACGCGCTACGTAAGGTTTCCTGATTCTTCTTAACACTGAATTGTGCCACCCTGTCAGCCCAGAGGGTTGCAATATAGAACGGGGGATGGGGCTTGCTGATTATCTCAACGATATCGTATTGTTCATTGTGCCACACCCAGCCACCGGCAATGGTTGCGTTATGCTTCAACTGGAAACCCATCGCCAGCATCCACTTGGCATCCGGGCCATTGAGGATGCTGTCACGCTTGGCTTGTATTACATTCGTGAGTTCTTTCATGGGAGCCATTATATTACACCTTTGCCTGTTCCGCAATATATTCCTCATAGGTTTCGAGGCAATCGCAGTGTGACGCGAGGTCATAGGTCAGTTGTTCGAGGAAGCCAAACCCATAAATGGCATCCTTCGCAGTGTAGGTCGGTTGCCCCTTGAACACGAAATCGGGTTCCACCGTCACCATGTAGCCACGGTCACGGCCATCCTTGTAGCGGAAATAATCGTTAGCATTGTCGCCGTATCCGATATCAGGATAGACGGCTTCCCGGTCGGCAAGGAACGCCAGACTCTTAAGGGAATCACGCTTGTAATCCGTCGAATACTTGCCAGCCGTGCAGCGGCGGATATGGATTGCCCACGTCTCGACGGATGCGTCTGTGCCCTTTTGGAAGGCCATCCGGCGACACAGAACCACCATATAGGTATAATTCTGCGTTTGCAGGGCCATCGACTTGAAATCATCGTCATTGGCAAATGCCATGCCGTAGCGGTCGCAATGCTCGAAACTGAACTCGCCTCCAGCCTTGACCAGCAGGGCGTGCAGATTCAGGTAACGTTCCGCCATCGGCCCGAGCTTGGCACCCACGTATGCATCGACAGACCAGCCGACGAAATTATTGCTCAGGGCGTGCCTGTCATGGGACTTTTGCATCAGGATTGCACCCACCACCGATGACAACATGAATTCCTTACCGTTATCAGTGAAGGATTCATTGTACAACGCGTTGAACTTTTCCATGAACGCGTCGAGTTGTTCTTGATTGCCACCGAGCATGTCTTTCTCCTAAGCCGATGGGAGCATTATATTGCAAATGCTCCCATCATGCAAGGTTTTTGTGGAGGTTTAGGCCCGGACGATGGCGAGCGTGGTGCCGCTGAAGTTCAGGGCGACATCGCCGGCCTTCTTCGGGAACTTGACGGAATCGGCGACCTTGGCAGCGGTGCGGAGCAGGTTGGCCGACACCAGACGACGGGCCTTCGGCGAACGGAACAGGCGGGGATTGCTGGCGACGGCGGCGGCACGGTTGCGGATGGAATCGGCGACGACCCACGACAGGGACTTGGCAGCGCCCACGGCCTTCTCGTAGGACGATTCGCTTGCGACGGTGGTCTTGTTCACGTTGACGTTGTACGACATGGGAAGTTCCTCGCGTTGGTTGACTGTGGGAGAATTATATTACTTTACTGCCGATATGTCAACTACTTTTATTACATTGTTTTCGAGGTGTACACGATGACATCACGCTCGCGACGAACCGACATGATGCGGTGCGGATTCTTGGTGGTATGTTCGCCGCCCTTGTCTTCCACGGTGATATCGAAATAGCCGCCGAACGCTTCCGCCGCACGGATATTCTGGTCGGTGTCCTTCTTCGGATTGAACACGACATTGGTGAAGATGCCCACACCGGTCGGGATGGAAACCAATTCCTCACACTTGATGTACAGTTGCGAACTCATGTTGTGTTCCTTGAAGGATTCGACTGAGAACATTGTAACACAGGTCATGTTCTATTACAACGCCTTCCAACGGCCCGACAAGATAATTCAGACGGTCGATATATCGTTGTGTGTCCATGAATTCATGCCAGCCTGAGAACAGCATGACCAGCAGGCCGCTACCTTCCCAGACTCTATAGAATCGCAGGCATTGACTCAGGCATGGGGTCTTGGCCCGCTTGCCACCATTGCACCCACGACAGGCCATAACGATATTGCCATGCCCAGAGAACCATGACGCTGCGAAAAAGTGGTCTTTTGTGTATCCGCGTTTATTCTCAGCGGAGTAAGAGGTTTCGGCCATTTCATTGCCGCAGTAAAAGCACAGGTTATGCTGCCGAGTGAGCAGGACACCTGAGATGCCGCCTTGAGGTATTGGTTTCATGGGTTCTATTATATCACGGATTATTTTCATTACAACACTTGACTTATAATGTTATCAGGCGTAAAATTGGCTGGTGGCAGGGAGCATAAGGTATCGCGAGGTAAAAGAAAAGGCCCCGAAGGGCCTTTTGTCAATACTCGAATGGTTTCCCATCGATGATATCTTGGATTCGATAGGCAATCATCTTGTTATTGCCGCCGACGTTCCATTGTTTGACTTCCTCGACCTTGACATCCTCGTTCCAGTCATAGATGAAGACGCCCTCACCATCACTGAATGCCACAGGCCACTGGACGCGGGCACGGTCGCTCTTGATGTGTTGCGGCTCACCGAACAGGTTCACCAGTTGCCAGTATGTCGCCTGAATGCCTTCGAGCAGTAGGTATTGCTGGGGAAGGGTCAAGTCGTCGTCGCGGTAAAACGTAATCTTTTCTTTTGCCATGTTCAAGTCCTCTGTGTGTATCTATTATATACCCGAGGACGCGGTATTACAATAGTTAACTGAGGTACGCCAGACCATCATCACCGGTATACAGGCCCACACCGTGGAACCATGCCACGATGGCAGTCAGCTTGTCGCCGAGGCCACCATCTTCCAGTTCATCCCGGCACCAGAACCCGGCACCATGACCGTTGCGGGTCAGCCAGAAATCATGACCGGCACGTTCGGCATCGTAGCCCACGCGGGTGACAGCTTCATCCAACAGGCCAGCGGCATTGCCAATGAAATCCCGGCAGTCATTCTTGATGAGTTGCAGGGTTTCCGGAGCCATCATCACGTCCGATTCCGGTTGGGTTTCATCACCGGTATCCGTGAAATAAATGGCGTTGATATAACCCTGAATGAAATCCGATTCGTCCATGTCTTTCTCCTTAGCCGATGGGAGCATTATATTACAATTGCCGGGATTATGCAAGGCCCAGACCGGCATCCACTTGCTTTTTGGCCTTGTACCAGTAGACGGTCGCGGAGGTGTCGGACATGCCGAGTTCCTTGATGATACGGGGGAGCAGAACCTTACGGTCGCGGCCCGCTTCGTCGGCACTGGAATACATCGCCAGAACCTTATCATAGTTGCTTTCGCCCGGTGCGGCCTTCTGGCGGCCACGCTTCTTCGGAGCATTGTCAACCGGGACTTGCACATACTCGACTTCGCCGGTCGCACCATTGACCACGGGGGCAGGCTTCGTGACCTTCACCGCTTCCTTTTCGGCATTCTTCGCAATCTTTTCATCGCGCAGACGTTGACGTTCCTGTTCCGCAGCATCGGAGAACGCCCACGGCATCCGCAGCACCATTGCATTCGCCCGTTCGATTGCCTTTTCCACGTCCAGCGCGATATTCTTCGCGGCATCGTAAACGAGGTAGCAGACGACCGTACCGAGGACACGGGTGGGCGGCAATGCAATGGCATCACCAGCGAAAGACTTGAACACGCTCGCCATCCGAATGTCATCCAGTTCCAGACTGGACAGGGCCACGATGGCGGCGGCTGGGGTCTTACCCTCAAGCCCGAGGTCACGCAGAATTTCCGAGGCGGTCAGTTGCATTTCATATCTCCTGATTCGTGCAGCCAGTATAATCTAAATCCCCAGAATGTCAATGCTAAACGGTGAATTAAATTAGAGTTTTTTCGATTACAGGCTATTGACACCGACCGGAGTTGTGGTAATATAAGTCACATGGTGCATCGAGCGGGCACCATCCTCTAGGGAGGGAATTGGACGCTCACAAAAAATGGCCGGTACGCTGGGAATGGGAATCCCTCGCAGGCAACCACATGATTATAAGGCCCTAGCCTCACGGACAGTCTGCCGTGGGTTCAGACATGAAAAGGAAAATGGGAACAGGAGCCACGATCACCCGGCTCCATTTTTATTGCCTATCGGATAGTTCCCCCGCCTCCACCTATTTTAAACTAATAACGTTATCTTGTCAAGTATTCGAGACACAAAAAAGCCCGGATTTCTCCGGGCCTTGATGCTTTGGGTGTCACCCCACGAGCGTGCGAGGGGCCACCGTGATGACCGGGTAGCCTTCCTCTTCATCGTACCCGGACATCCAGTACGGCTTGCCATCGACCGTGAAGCACTCGAACTCGCGAATCTTGACCAGACCCTTGACGGCATCGTCGGTCGCGTAGTAGCCACCAGCCGAAGCTTGCACCCACACCTGACGGCCCTCGCGGATTTCCGGGCGAACCAGCACGCCCGAGTCGTCGCCGATGAAGAGGGTCTGGCCGTTGGTCACATTCTGCATTTGGGCGTCTCCGGTTGGTGTGGGAGCATTATATTACAAATATCCCCTTACGTCAACACCTCAATGCAAGGCGTATCGGTTCGGCACCATCCCCTCGTAAGGGTAGGGTTCGGCATTCATCACCGGATAGTTGTAGCCTTGGAACGCGTCGGCGTACCAATCCGTGACACCGTTCGCCTCGCACCAGAGGGTCAGACCGTTAGCGGCCATGATTTCAGCAAAGTGACGGGCATCCTCGGCGTCGCGTTCCTCTTCTTCCTTCAGGTCATTGCCCAGCGACACGAACATGTCCGCGAATTCCACGCGGCTGATGCCAGCGTTCCAGACCCAGCGAGCCTTGATGCCGTGGGCATCCTTGTAGCACTCAGCGTAGGAGCCTTCGATTTCTTCCATCGGGGCAGTCGCCAGCCAGTTGATGAAGCTCGCATCGAAGGACGGGCGGGTCACGGCAGCGATGAGGGCGATATCGGTCATGGCATGAACTCCCTTTAATGTGAGAGAATTATATTACTAATTCCTCAGGGTGTCAATAGAAAAGGCCCGGATTTCTCCGAGCCTTTTCTCAACTCTTAGCCGACGTAGGCCACCGCCGTTGCAAAGGCCAGTTCCTTGAACTCCGCACCATCGCCCAGCATCTTGCTGAACAGGATGGCATCGTCGCTGGCACGGCGACCACGGCCCGATTCACGCTTCCAATGGTCAACGTCATACGTGACGGCATTGACGGCACCCCAGAGCGTACCATCGGCGCTGGACAGGTCATGGCCGGGTGCGTTGCGGTAGGCCCATTCCAGCCGTTCCATACGCTTATCCAGAGCCAGACGGCCCGCATCCGTGGCGAGGTCAGCAACGCTGAACTCAGTCGCCAGCAGGGTGTTAAAGAATTCGGTGACAACCTTATCCGAAATCCTTTCATTCGCCAGCTTGTTTGCCGACACCTCGAACGTATCCCATGCCGATGCGTTCGCAACTTGCTGGACACCGAACACGGCGTGCATATCGACCGCGTTATACTTTTGGTTATGCCTGCGGCTGAATGCAGCAGCGTCCAGACGAGCCGCCGACAGCGTGTTATTGCAGACTACGCGGGTCGTGGTCAGACGGGCTTCCGTGGCGCTGGAGCCGTCGAAAGACGTATTGACCAGCAAGTAACGTTGCAGGGTGTCATTGTCGCCGATGGTCAGTTCCGATGTCTTGGCAGAGACATAGATGACCTTGCCGCCTTTCAGGGCACCAGCGGTATCGATGTTATAGCCCAGCAGGTTAACGAACGGTTCCATCGTATCGATGATTTCATGCGGCTGGACAGTCTTGTAATGCTTGGAGACCATACCCAGCATGGCATCCGTATCGTTACGGACGAGTGCGAAACGGTCAGTCTTGACGCCCAAACCGTAGTACAGTGGAGTCTTGAGGGCCTTCCAATCCAGCCCGGAAGCCTTGAGCCATTCGGCGCGGTCGTTACCCTTCACAACTTGGCCTTCACCGTGCCATGCAGCGGCGGTGCCATCCTGACGGGCGAAAGCGGCTTGGCCGGTCGAGTAATCAAGTAGTGCAGCCATGTCATTTCTCATCTGTTTTGATAGTGGGGAAATAATACAATAGATATATCGGTTTGTAAAGATTACCGTCAAGAAATCTTATGATGAAATGTCATGAGCCGGTTGTTGACACGGGGTTCGTAATGTAAGAAAATAGGTGGAGGCGGGAGACCTACCCCGTCCCAAAGAGAAGGCCCCGATGGGGGCCTTTTAGTCTACTTCGCTTCGGGGCAGGCGTCCCATACTTCGGGGGACAGTTGCATGGTGGTCTTGTATGTCCACCACGGGGGTGCATGGGCCTGAATTGTCACGTTACTCTGCGACCGGCTCAGTTCCGTGTAGAGCATCCCGCGATAAATCCTCTTCATTAGAACAGGCCCATCTGAGCATCCGCCGAGTTCAGGCGAGCATCACGCACCACCGCATTCACGTTCGCACCGAACAGGTCACTTTGCAGTGCCTTGTACGGAATCCTTTCGGACGGGGCATGAACCTTGGGCTTGACGGTCTTGCGGCAATAGGACAGCGACCACTCAGCACCGAACGCCTTGATATTGACGAAGGTCAGGCCACCAACGGTCTTGCGGGTAATCTTCGGCATGTCTGCTACTCCCTGATGATGTAGCCATCATATCACTGATGGGATTACATTACAACTATTATTTCAGGCCAGACATTTCCGCCAGAATCTTGGCGACTGCCATCGTATCCTTCCGCGAATCGTCCACCATGATGGCAGGGCAGGACGTGTACTCGAAACCTTCATGCCCGTACCGGCCAATCAGGGTCGGCCCCAGCGTGCCCTTCACGCACACGTACAGGTCAATCCACCCGCCGAGGACAAACGAATCGAGGTCAGTCACAGTCCCAAGGAACTTGCAACGCTCGCAGTCGTGAAGGAACAGAGGCTTCATGGCATATCCTTGATTGATGGAACTATTGTAACACAACGAAATCCGTATTACAACGTCTTGGCGATTGCCAAGTCAAATACTTCCATCACCCTGTCATGCGTGGTTTCGGGGCTGTCATTGAACCGCCAGACGATACCCACGTAGTCCTTTATCCCTGCCATTGCGGCATTGAGAGGGGAACCATAGCCACGCTCGATGATGACATCCGCCACCAGCTTGATTGCCGGCTGGCTGTTCACCACTGCATAGATGATGGAATCCGGGCGGTTGCTTTCCAGATTCGGCAACCTCGCTTCCCATGAACCCACGTAGTCCATCGGGTCATCATTGTTCAGCATGTCATTCAGGCCGAAGGCATCACTCGGCAGGCCATCGGTAGCGACCGCCACCGCACCCAGCGTACACAGGCAGGACAGGCCAGCCCGCGCGTCAGCGGGGGATACCAGCAGACCCTTCATCCAATTTTCCTGCTTCGCAATTTGAGCCTTCGCGAGGGTCAGGGTGGCGCGGGTTTCGGCATTCGGCTTCATGCGATATCCTTGATTGATGGATACATTGTATTACAATTGCCGCTCAGTTGCAACCGATTTTGCTGCGATACTTCACCAGTTGGCGCGACAGGCTGCGCAGGCGATGGGACAATTGGACGGCAGCATCCACTTCCTTGTCGGCAGCAACAGTGCCGAAATTGAAGGTAAAGGACACGTCCACCGTGCCATCGCATTGGGTTTTCAGGACAAGCGTCCCACCATCACCCGGAAGGTCAACGTAACGCGGCGCAACCTTGACCGGGCCAACATACGGCTCGGCAGTCATCACGATGGCAGCGTATGCCTCGACCGTGTCCTTGGCCTCTTTCAGGCCCAGACCACGAGCAGCACGCAGTGCCCTGATGGCCGCGACGATATTGGAAATCTTGCCACGCGAATCCTTGGTGCGGGCCTCAACCTTCCAATCACAGGTCGGCGGGTCATCCCGGAGGGCATCGGCGTTGATGATAACGTGGGCGGCAGCGGTCATGATTGATTCTCGACTTGAAGGATTACATTGTATCAGGCGAAATACTTCATGTCAACATATTGATGATTGCCACGCACGTATTCCAGAGCCTTTTCCCACGCCTCATCTTCACCTTCATCATCGTCCACTTCCACCTTGATGGCCTTGCTATGGGGGATTTTGGTAGAACCGAAATCGATGAAGTTGAAATACTGGCAACCGGAATCACCATCGGCATACAGGTTCTCGCCGATGAAATCCTCATTTTCCGGGGCGTTATAGTTCTCCGGGTTATCGAAAATGAATGCATTCTCGATGAACTCGCCACGGCTCGACGGCATGATGGACGCACAGAAGGTCGCCTCACCCTCACGCACCAGATACGTACCATAGATGGCACACTTACCCAGCGGCGGGAACTCGCTCCACATGTTCGATTCGAGGATGCCGACAACGCGGAAGGTGTACTCAGTCATGGCGAACTCCCTATTGATGGAACTATTGTAACACAAATATATCTCACGTCAACAGTTGACTTCCATTATAAGTGTGTTATTCTTATCACATGAACACCCTCGAACCCTACACCGAAGAGCAGTGGTACGCGATGTGCGACATGCGTATCGGCAAGCCTATCCCTCTAGCCGGGGCTGACCTCACCAGTCACCCGTGGGTCTATTGGCGGGAATGGGGCTTGATGTATGTGCCGTCTGGCTTCCACCAAGGTGCGATGGCAGTCCTCTACGTGTTCACCAAGGGCTTCACCAATTACGTTGGTGCCGCTATCGATATGAACATCCCCACCTATCGCGCGTGTGAGACGTTCGCCGAAAAGTTCCTGATGGAATTGCCCGGCACCGCGTTCAAGTCCTCAGTCGGTAGCAGGGGCATCACCGTGGGTCGCCTGTCCAACCTGACAGCCATCGAACGCCGTATCTTCACCGATGCTGGCCTCAACATCACCCCTATCGAATGACTATTGTAACACAATGAAAGACGTGTTATGATGGCCCCTCATTCAGGAGTTAAGACATGACCCAGCCCGTTGTCTCCCTCGAAGACTTCAATATTGCCGTCCGGGACTTCTGCCTCGAAGTGGACACCCTCGACTCGCGTGGCCTCGACGTGGCATTCAGTGCCGTGTCCAGCCTCTACCTCAAGCTTGACCCCACCCCGCTCAACCTCATCCTCGGCCCGTCCGCACTGGTCTTCGCCAGCCGCCGCTACAACGAACGCCTCTACCAACTGGCCTGAGGATACCTCAACACTTGTTTCATTACAAGTGTTGACAACTTATATTATATGGCGTAAAATGGGCTGGTGGCGGGAGAGCTATCCCACCATCACTCAATCGAGTGGCGGGCACGGATGCCAGTGCGTCGGCTCATACCGCAACGGAATACCAGTCGTGGTCACCCATCCTCTGTGATTCGAGTTTCCAGCCTTCAACCGTCCCCAGCGAACGAGGTTGTAGGGCGTGTCACCCTTGGCAGGATATCGCGTCACGATGATAGGAACACGACGGCCACTCTTGGACTCAGAGTGCTTCGGTGCCGTGTCAATCGGTTGCCAGTTCTTATTCATACCACCATCATACCCTCATCATAACGTAATGTCAAGCGTTGACAACATAAGATAATAGCGTACAATGGACGCATGAACGAACTCATCAAGCAAGAACTCGCCAAAGTCCGTGCCCTCATCGATACCCCCGACAAGTGGACAAAGGGTATGCTGGTCGATGAAAATGGTTGCATGTGCATCAGCGGTGCATTGGCTATCAATGCAGGATACATGACGCCTGAGGGTAAAGTCATCCCCAAAAATCTCCCGCTCAAGTCGGTCTCCTATATCAATTACCCGACCCATCACGAACACATCTATACGTCCCTCAATGAACACCCTGTCGTGAAGCAACTCGCCTTCACCCTCAGGCAGAACAATGAACGCATCGGCAATGAACTAAAGTGGGATGTGATGAACTCACATCTTCTCTTCTCCTATAACGACATTTCATCGCATACCGATATCCTGTCGCTCATTGACGAGACGATGAACGCATTGTAATTCATTACAAGATAGGGTACAATGGTCGCATGAACACACTATACGCCTTGCGTCACATCAAGACCGGTCGCCTCATGACCTTCACCATCCGTCCCAACGGTGACGATGCTGAATTCTGCAATAGCACAACCGTTGAACTGGAACTCCCCAGCCACGCCAGCCATAACGATATCATCTGGGTGACGCCGTCCAAGTACAAGGCCGACAACGCGGCGACTGTCAATATCCCGTGGTACAACTCCGACACCGATACCCCCATGAATGCCTACGCCGGTCAACTGGAAGTGGTCGAATTCTCATGCGGGAGCTAGAAATCATCCACATCGGCGACGTTCACGACGGTATGCATTTACATCGTGAACGTTTGCTTCTGGATGAAAGCCCCATATCATTACTAACCCTGCTCGGTGTCGAGCCAGAACCCGAACTGTCCCGCGAGGATACCATGCAAGTCATCTATAAGCTTATCTCCCGTGATGAAGTCAAGCCGTTCTCTGTCACCATGCGTATTAACCACGCTCAAGAACACGGCGATACATGGCGGCGTCAAGGCAAGCGGAAAGGTCGCAAGGGCCGTTGACAGTATATCCATAACAGGGTAATATTACCACCATGAATATCGTCAAAGAAAACCTCATCAAGGCCAAGGCCCTCATCGATACCCCCGACAAGTGGTCTAAGGGCGGTCTCATTGACAATAACGGTTGCCTCTGCTCCCTCGGCGCTATCGCTGTCGCGACCGGCATCAGTACCAAAGATGACCTGACCTCACGTCTGGATTACTCAATGGCATCCAGCCAGTTCGCAAACACCGACGCCTCAGGCACTCATCCCATCTATAATGCCCTCATCGCCTCGCCTGAAGTGCAGGCCCTCGCCGGGGTCATCCTGAGTAATCATCCGGGTATCGTCCGGGAATACATGGGGTCGATTAATGATGACCTCACCCCAGACTATCCCGTCATGGCCTATAACGATACCAACACCATCACCCATCAGGATATGATGGCAGCGTTTGACAACGCTATCAATAAGGCGTAATATAATACCATGACTAACACCCCACGCGACAACCTTATCAAGACCCGCGAACTCCTTGCCACTGAAGGCAAGTGGAGACAAGGCGCTCTGCTGGATGAAAATGGCTGCATGTGCCTGCTAGGGGCCATCGGTGTGGCTACCGGGGTTATCGACCCTGACACCTTCAACGATGCACCAGTGGATAACAGTGCAGCCACATACGAGGGGCTGAGTGACGCTGAAGAGGTGACGCTGGTACGCAAGGCCATCTATCAGGATGCCGTCTACGACCAGACCACGTTCGTCTTCCAATGGAATGACAAGACCGACCGCACGCACGCTGAAGTCATCAACATACTGGACAAGGCCATCGCCCTCGCATGAACACCCTAGCCAATGACCTCACTGCGGCCCGTGCCCTCATCGCTAATCGAAAGGATTGGCAGCAAGGCGCATTGGTTGACGCTGACGGCTGCATGTGCCTGCTAGGGGCCATCGGTGTGGCTACTGACCTGTTCAAGCGTGAGCCATTGGAGAGTGGCGTGTGTAAGGCATACGATGACCTCGATAAGTCACCGGCTGTCCAAGCATTGGCTATGCTCGTGTGCAAGCAAGAGGACAGGCAATACAAGCCACAGAATACCAGCGTGTATGTCCACTCGTTCAATGATAGCAATGAACACGAGCAAGTCATCGGGCTACTGGACACCGCTATCAATAACCTACAGGGCATCGCCAATGACTAACACCATGCTCAATGACCTCACTGCTACCCGTGCCCTCATCGCTGATAGTAGGGATTGGGATAGGGGTATGCTGGTATCACCCTCAGGCTGTCTCTGCCTGCTCGGTGCTGTCGGTGTAGCTACTGGACTGTTCGACCGTGTCTGTATCGATGAAGCCCGTGTTATCCCTGTGTATGACCAACTCGACCAGTCACCTGTCGCTACTGCGTTGGCTGAACTCATCAAGGTGCGAGCCGATGATGTACACCAGTTCCCTTACAAGCGAGCGACCACCACTGTCATATCATTCAATGACAACTCCCTGCACGTAGAGGTCATGGAACTGCTGGACGATGCCATCGATAGGCTACAGAAGGGTGAGGCATTGTAACATAACCACCGTGGGTATGGTAGGGGGGTGGGGGTACCCCCCGTACAAGTTTAAGATATAAACGACTTACTTTTATTTCAAAATAAAATACCCCTTTAGCCCCCGTGGT
>Ga0065715_10000172_pt1 | contig 66415 bp, 130 predicted proteins | sample MisBulReplicate1_FD_59102 | JGI IMG/M metagenome (GOLD analysis project Ga0065715, IMG submission 59102) | Miscanthus rhizosphere microbial communities from Kellogg Biological Station, MSU, sample Bulk Soil Replicate 1 : eDNA_1 v2 (version 2) | ecosystem: Host-associated > Plants > Roots >...
CAGCCGACACTTCAGCGGCAGCGGCGGGAGCCACTGCAACAATCTCAACCGGGGTAACGGCTGCGATTTCAGATACCTCAGGCGTGGGTGCCTCAGGAAGCTGCTTGACGACAGCCAGGAGCAGAGAACCTACTGCTGCCGAGACTACGAGAGCCGGGATAGCGCTCCAGTCTACGTCTGTGAACAGGGCCGCAGTTCCGAACGCGGTGACTAGAGCCTGAGCTACCGTCTTGACGACGCGCGACAGAGCCGCGTACCACCAAGGCTGCTCGCCAGGTGTAGTCTCCGAGATTCCCGCCAGGGATGTGATAAGCGAGAGGATGAAACCCATTCCAAAGGCCGAAGCCAGAATGAAGTATTCGGTTCCTGAAGCTGCCAGCGGAACGTAAGGAATCGCGACCACCGCTGCGGTGCGAAAGGCCCGGATAAGCGCGGCCTTCCACCAATTCGGGTCAGTGATCGTTGCCATGATTCTCCTTGCAAGAGGGATAATACCCAGCTAATTACTAGGTACTACCAGTGTAACGACCTTGCAAGGTTACTAGAATGTCCTAAAGTTCAATCAGGCGAGGACTGTGACGGCTTCTTATTGATCTTGTACGTCTCATCCACGATGTCGATAGCGTGCTCGCGCAAGCCCGCCTCATTGCGGCGGAAGTGGTGCCCGCAGTAAAGCAAGCCCGACTTTGAGCTTGGCATGTTGACCCAGACGAAAGCCTGCGCTCCACACTGATCGCAACGATCATTGATGTTGAGGGTGTCCGAGAGAGGGCGAACCTCTTCTCCCGCTTCCAGTTCTGCGACGATAGGCTCCATGAGCATAGTCTACCTTATTTTCCCTTCTTGATACGGTTGATTCCGTAATATAGTGGATTCGCGCTGGACAATCCCATACGCTTTGCGATGTTCGACATAGACAACCCTGCCTCATAGTGCTTGTGCAGGGTCAGGTGGTACTCGTACGGCGTCCCCTCGGCCTTGACCTTGAGAATATCCTCCACCGCAGCTTCGTAGGCTTCTGGTGAGAACTTTTTCCGCGCACGATGTGATGACGGCGGTACGTCCTTGTTGACGACTCGCCGCCGAACGCCAGCGTACTGCACATTCAGACGCTTCGCCATTGCTAGGAGTGAACCGCCCTTCTCGTAGTACTCGCACAGCAAGCGCGTGTATTCGCGGCTCGCGTCGTGCTGAGGCGAAACCGTGTCTCTGGAGCCAAAAGCTTTCTTCGCAAGCTCCAGGTGAGGGAGGATGAGGGCTACATACTCATCCAGGAGCGCGCTGTCGGGGGTCATGGTTCGATTATATACATGCCGTCTCTGCCGAGTCAAGCCGAAATTGCAACTTGACGGAAAGATGTTCGTGAGGTAGGCTGCTCTCATGGCAGTTTTCAGAACGAAGGACCGCGAGAAGCGGCGTGAATGGAAAGCGTATCACGCGACCGCGATGAGCCGCGCCCGCGATGCGGTCTACTGGACCGATCCCGAGACTTCAATCGAGACATATGAAGCGGAGCAGTGGGAAGACTACAAGGCCTTCATGATCCGTGAAGGGCAGACGCACGTAAACCACGAACGATTCTTGAAGGAGCTACGCAAAGCATGACTGATTACCCTGAAGAGATTCTTGGTGAATACGATGACGACGGTACGATGGTGAACAGCCTTGAAAACCTGAAGGAGGCTGTCATCGGCCACCGAATCGTGTCCGCCGAGCGAAAGAAGTGGACCGAGAAGCGCTCCTACAGCGACTACGAGTACCCGATGGAGGCCATGGTCCTCACGCTCGACAACGGCAAGGAGGTCCGCCTGCATGAGGGCGGGGACTGCTGCGCCTACACCGAAGTGCGTGGCTTCCTGCTCAACCCCGAGCTAGTGGATCACGTAATCACTGGCGTAGGCACGACAGACGGCTTCGATACCTGGCACATCTACGCGGACCTCGGAGACGTAGTGGCGCTGAATGTGGCGTGGTCACCGGGGAACCCCTTCTACTACGGCTATGGATTCAACATCGAGGTCGTTGACCACTCGTGACCTATACCGTTTACGATTGCGCTTGCGGTGAGCACATAGGTGCTGTAGGCTGGACAGACGGCGTACATAACGCGACCTGGCTGTGGCTCAAGCACAATCAGGAGAGGCACCCAGAATGGCTGGACGAACATGACAGAACAAGAACCGACAACCCTTTTCAAGGCTGAGTGGGGCTCTCGCGCGTACGGCACGAACACCGCTACGTCCGACCGAGACCTCATTCAGGTCGTCATCGAGCCTCCCGAGTACATCACTGGATTGAGCGAGTTCCGTCCGAAGCACGAGTCCACCGCCGAGCAGGGCGCTCGCAGCTTTGCCGACGACACCGATACGGTGACGTACGGCCTCCAGAAGTATGCCGCTCTCGCTGTGGACGGTAACCCTCAGGTGCTCGCTACGCTGTGGCTGCGCGAGTTCATCGAGTACCACGAGTGGTTCAGTTTCCTCCAGAACAACCGCCGTCTCTGTGTGTCCAAGAACGCCGGTCGAAAGTACCTCGGTTATATGAAGAGCCAGCGATACAACCTCGAAGGTCTGAAGGGCGGCAAGACGAATCGTCCCGAGCTTGTGCACACTCATGGGTATGATACTAAGTTCGCCATGCACGCAGTTCGCCTGGGATATCAGGGGAATGAACTGATGGAGACAGGCAATATCTCCCTCCCTATGGAGGGGGAAGCCCTCGAAACTTGCCAGGCTATTCGCGCCGGTAAGATGACGAAGGACGAGTGCCTGGAGCTTCTGACTGTTCTGGAGTTTGGATTGGAGACCGCTATTCTCCACTCGGACTTCCCGGAGAGGGGAGACCGTGGCCTCATGAGCCAAATCCTGCACGACATCTACCTGATTGATTGGGACCGTAACTATGCCTAACCTGCCAATGCCTGAGGGGCTGGGGACACCAGACCTCGAATGCGTGATGATTGACATCGCGCCGCTGGACGTGCTCAACATCCTGCACCCGACCGCCGAGAATGAACTATTCTTCGGCACCACGCCTGAACTGAAGTACGCTCAGGGCGCGGTCGGTGCGACCAAGCCGCACGTCACGCTGCTGTTCGGCATCCACCCGAGCGCGAGCTATCACCGCTGGGTGTGGGCGGTGCTCAAGGATTGGACGCCTGAGCCGATCAAGATCACCGAGGTTGGTGTCTTCCCGGTGCGTGACGAGGACCAGGAGTATCGGGTCGTCATCGGCCACGTCGAGAAGACCCCGAACCTCCTAGAGGCTCGTGCACGTCTAGAGACCCTAGACTACACAGACGGATTCCCCGAATACAAGCCTCACGTCACCCTTGCATACATCAAGCGTGACGCCGACGAGCACCGTTGGATTCAGCGGCTCGGTGAGGAATACAACGGCAAGGTTTTCCCCGTTACCGGAGTAAATCTGGGAGACGACTGAGCTTGACAGACCGCATCGCTGCTAGTAAGGTAGAAGCATGACAAAGCGATTCTTCACAAGCGACCAGCACATCGGACATAAGTTCGTTGCTGGCACACGCGGCTTTGCCGACCCCGCTGAGCACGACCGTGTGCTCGCTGAGAAGTGGGATGCGGTCGTAGGTCCAGACGACACGGTGTTCGTACTGGGGGACATCTCGATCAACCCGAAGCGCGATGGTGCCTGGGACTGGTTTCGAGTCCGCCCCGGCAAGAAGCACCTGATCGCTGGAAACCACGATGAGGTCCACGCGATGCACTCCAAGGCGCTTCAGGCGCAGCAGGACCCTCGCTGGACCGAGACGTTTGCCACGATCAACACTTGGGCGCGTCTGAAGGTTCAGGGCCGCACGCTGCTGATGAGCCACCACCCGTACGACGGTGAGGGCTCGCGGGATATCGAGGACCGGAATGTCGAGTACCGACTGAAGGACTCTGGATTCCCGTTGCTGCACGGTCACACGCACGCCAAGCATCGCGTTCACACGTCTGCGCTGGGTTCCCCCCAGTTTCATGTCGGCGTGGACGCCTGGGACTTCGAGCTTGTCCCGGAAGCAACCATCGTAGAGTGGCTGGAGTTCCTGCCACCGAGCCCGCAGGGGACGTGACAAGTATGAATCCGCTATACATCTGGGGTGGTCCCTGGCGTGACATCGACTACGTAATACGTGGTCGTGATGTTGTGGACATTGGGCTGCAAAAAACTCACCTGGAGCCTGACACACTTGAAGTAACACTCATAGGGGACTCCGCCGCGCGCATTATCGCGGCTATCGAAGGCTACCTTCCGGATACGGAGCCGACGCCTGAGCCGGTGAATCGTCAGGACGAGGCGCTAGCTGCGGCCCGCCGTGACGCCCTTGAGGCGAAGCGGCGGGCTCAAGCTGCCGAGGATGCACACACCGCGCTAGAGGATACCCTCGCTGATTATGAAGGCGAGATTGAGACCCTTCGTGCAGAGGTTGCACGACTTAAAGTTGCAAATGCTATGACGGTTTCCTTCGACCCGGCACCCCCTGGAGGGCCACGTCCGAACTCAACTGGATTTGCAACAGGGGGGTATGTCAGCGGGAAGGGCCGTACCCTCTCGGAACAGGTCGAGACGCTAGATCGTTGGGTACGCAGGGAGCGGGTCCGGAGGCATCCTATGGATGAGCCCTGGCACACCGAGTACCTGAATCAGCCAATTCTGTCGGCTGAGGCCAGAGCACATCTCGAAAAGTACGACCCCTTTACATACGGAGACAACTAATGAAGCTAGGCATTCTTGGGGACCTGCACGGCAACATCGCCGCAGGCCGCTTCATGCTGTGGTCGATGGGCCAGATGGGCATCGATACCGTCATCCATGTAGGTGACTTCGGTATTTACTCGACTAATGACGGTATGAAGTTCGCCAGCAGGATGAACGAATACGCAAAGTTGCTGGACATCACGATCATTGTGGTGCCAGGTAACCACGAGAACTGGCGAATCATCAACGAGCTTACCGGAGACAACCGGACGAAGCTCGCCATGTATCGCTCGAATATCTTCATTGCGCCGCGTGGTTATCGTTACACGTTCGATGGTGTTAGCTTCGTGATGCTCGGTGGTGCGCCCTCGGTGGACCGCAACTGGCGGGCTGCGGCTGATCGTAAGCGCGCCAACAAGGGCGAGTTCCAGGCTAACCAGAATTGGTATTGGGAAGAGCAGATCACTGCCGCTGACGTGGACTATGTGGTGGCTGGCGGCTACGCGGACGTGATGATCGGCCACGATGCCCCCCACGGTATCCAGGGGATAGAGAGCCGGATCAAGGGAAACCCTCACGGTTTCCACATTGCTGATATCCTCTATGCGGAGGATGGGCGGAAGCTGATGACTGAGGCTTTTCAGGGTGTGGCACCGCGATTCTTCTTCCACGGCCACTACCACTTCCCGGTGAACGAGTGGATTCAGCGACCTAAAGGTGAGTATGGTCTTGACAAGACTCACGTAATCGGGCTAGACTGTGAGTTCAACAACTATTCTATGGCGATCCTCGACACGGTTGAGCAGAGCGCCTGGAATGTTGACCACAAAACACTGCTCTTCCAATATCGAAAGGATGGAATCGGAACATGGCCCTCGCACGCCTCTACGAAGACATCGATGGATGCCTGAACGCAAGCTGGAACGCTCGCGTATGGCGTGACAAAGAGAACCCTGAAGACCTGGGCGGATACCAGCGTGGCTGGGCGCACCCCTGTCACGACGACTTCGGCGTAGAGCGGGAAGTGTCCATTGCGAAGTACCGCATGGAGTACAACGAGCGTCTTATCCGGGCGATGAACAACCTCTCGGTCGAGTTCGTCTGGGCGACCACCTGGCGTCAGGACGCTATCGGGGTGGGCATTCTGATGGGGCTACTTCACAGCCCTCAGCGCGTGCTACACCCGCTGGACGGTCAGACGCGATTCCCCTCAATCAAATGGAAGTTCGATGCGATCCTCCATGAGCAGGACCACGACCCCTCACCGTTCATTGCCGTGGACGATGAGTGGGACTCGGATCGGGGCTACTACCGAGAGACCCTTGAGAGCATCGGCGGGCTAGTAATCTGCCCGGATTTCAACTTCGGAATCACCCCAGCGCACATCTCGCAGATGGAGCGCTACCTGGCAAAGTTCTAGATCATCACACATCGACACCCCTGGTAGTATAGAGTGAGCATTGTCTCACTCTTCTACTGGGGGTGTCTGTGTTTCCTGAGGGAATCATCACGCGAGAACTACTGGTCGGGCCAGCCTACGACCTAACCTCCGGTGTACCCTTTGGCATCCGAGTAATGGTCCAGTCGAGTCGCGCACTTGTCAAGGACGGGATTCCTGTGCTGCCTAAGCTCACGGTTTACGAAGCCCCGCCAGGCGAGCAGATTTCAATCAGCCTTCCAGTTTGTGACCAGCCTGGATACTCTGACGGTCGGGGCAATCCCATCGACGCGGGGCCTGGCGCATTCTCCCACTACTATCATATCGCTACAAGCTACCTGCACAGCGAGTCGGTAGCGGAGAAGGACCCGACAGTAAAGGTCGCCATTAGTACCGACGATCTGTCTCCGATTGACATCGATGACCTCATTTATTTCCAGAACGGAAAGCCTGCTGAGATTATTTATGTGCCGGATATCTGGTCTGCTCAGGTTGAAAATATCCCCATCCTAGTAAATGATACAATGGAGGAGTGGCTGGCAGGTACCGAACTACCGACCACAGCCGCCGACCTGAACGTTCTAGGGTGGCCTGAGTTTATCATTCTAGAACATGACACAGATTCCACGTCCGTACCTGACGGAGCGTTCATAGTAAGACTGCCTGAGGATTGGACCCCTTAGGCCTACAAATAAGGATAACCATCATGGCAGGACTAACCCAGGCTCTCCAGCAGCAGGTACTTGATAGCACTGTGCTGTTTCCGACAACCGCCGCTACGGACCACATCGCTTACTCGTCCAACGGCACTTCTGAGGCCGCGATCCTCGCCCGTACCCCTATCGGTGCTACTGGTTGGGCCGCAGCTACAGCAGCCACCCCCTCGGTGAAGGCAAACAACGCCGTCCTAACCTCGGCAACTGCTTCCGGTTCGGGCACCATCACGCACTTCGCGATCTACTCCGCATCAACCGCTGGTACGCAGAAGACGGACTGGCAGGCCCTCTCGGCTTCCCGCGCGGTCGTATCTGGTGACACACTTCAGTGGGCTATCGGAGCCCTCCAGATCACGCTCGACTAATCTTCCTGGAATACAGATAGGGGCACCGGGGATTTTCCGGTGCCCCTGATTAGCAGTACGGGGAGGGGGTAGAGTAGTGGCGGTCACTTTCGTTCGCAGTCACGTCGCGGAGTTCGTCAAGGCGGCGGGCACGACCGATGCCTACGCGCTGACTTCTCTCGTACCCGCAGGCAACCTCCTGGTCATGACGCTGGTGCATGACAATGCGGCAGTGGTCGCCAACTCGGTCGTGTCCTCGATCAGCAAGCCTGCCGGGGAGACTGCCTCGTGGGTGTTCCTCGGGCGAGCACAGCACCCGACATCCACCAGCGCTGGTGCGTTCGCCAACGGTGAGATGTGGGCGATCAAAACCACAGTGGACTGGCCGAACGCGACCTCTCTGACGGTCACGTACGGTGCCTCGATCACGATGAAGGCGCAGAACATCCTGGAGTTCTCCGGGGCTGAGGCAGTCCTGCGCTCTACGGTCGGCACGGCGTACACCGCCGTCGCCGGTGGTGTGGCTATGGCTAGTACCAGCGGCACCACTCCGGTCGTCGGTGACCTCGCTGTCGGCCTGATCTTCGGCTCCAACCTCTCCGCCGCCCAGTCCGGGGATAACGACACCACGGGCGGCGCGTGGTCTAGCGTATTCGGGCTGGGTTCCACAGGCGGCAATGCGACGACCAACAACTTCGGCATTGGCCAATACAAGATCATAACTACCACGTCTCATCAGTCGTTTAGTAGCCCAGGTGCATTGACGACGGGCAACGGTTCCATCGTCGCGATCCTGCGAGCCACTCCCGACCCGGTGATCAGTCAGGCCGCGTTCCGGTTCTACGAGGACGGCACCGAGTCCGGGTCCATCGCGCTCGCCGCGCAGAACACCGCACCGCTGGTGAACATCTCCGCTGGTGATGCAGTATTCCAGCTTCGGGTGCGGATGCAGGAGACCGGCAACGGCAATGTTCCGCCGACCGACAACTTCCAGTTGCAGTTCGAGAAGAACGCCAGCGGGACGTGGACGAACGTCTCACCTGCGCCTGGTCCGGTCATGTCCTACGACAGCCCGCGCCTGACCAACGCGGGCGCAACTACCAGCCGCCTCACCGGAGGCACGGGCTCCTTCGCCGCTGGTGAGATTTCTGAGGGTGGGGTGGTTGACAGCCTCGGCTGGGCGCAGAGTGGCTACACCGAACTGCTCTACTCGTTGAAGCTGATCGCCGCCGACCTCGCGCCCGGCGACACGCTCCGGTTTCGGGTGCTCCGAAATGGTCTGACAACCGGAGTAACGTACACTCAAACCCCGACTCTCACTGCTTTTGCCGGTCCTATGCCGCTCGCGGGGACCGTCGCCATTAGGAGCACGGTCCCTGCCGCCTCTCTTGTCCAAGACTCTGTAGTCCTTACACCACTGTATCCATCCTGGTCCCAGGAATTCGACATCAAAGAGACGACGGTGACTGTGCCGCCAGGGTACGGCATCCTCGTGGTTGACCTAGCGCAGTTCGACTCCGGGGCGCAGGTTACCGATCTGGCGGTTAACGCTGATTTTCCAGAGGCCGTACACACCAGCGGAAACTACAATTTCTGGCTATGCGCTCCAACCCCCGGCTCAGTAAACCTGTGGGCCGAGTATTCGGGGGGTATGCCCTACGACAACGCCGCGATGGTTTGGCTTGTCAGTCTGAATTCTGACGGAAATCTTCCGGAGATTTACGACATCGACGAACAGTATGATAAGACTGTGGATGTTGCTACGGCATCAAAGGGTGCCGTTATTTTCGTTATCCACTCCAGAGACGGTTGGGATTTCTACCCAGAGCCCCTACCCTCTCTTGTCGCACTCGTTCCGTCATATATCCAGTCGTCTAACGAGGGATTCGGATTCTTCCACGCTCTCCCAACCCCAGACAGTGGCTCTATGGCCTTCGGAGTCGATTTCTCTGGCGGCTGGGGTTCGACGGCGATAGGTGTGTCGCTAAAGCCCGCCCCCCTTGCTGGGGGAGGTACGACACATATCGCGGCTGGTACCATTGCAATATCTAGTACGGCATCCGGAAACGCCACAGTACCAAGCGTCGGAACCACTTACCAGGTATCCGGAACAGTATCCGGAGCTACGGCACTAACAGGCACGGCAACGAAGCGTACGCAAGTTACGGGCGCAGTCACTGCGGTGAGTGTGTCATCGGGTTCCGCCACTAGAGTACCTGTTACGTACCAGGCATCCGGAGTTAAGGTACTTACTTCGACTGTCTCAGGGACCGCCACGGTAGTTGCGGGCGCTCAGACTTATCCGGCATCCGGAGTTAAGGTACTTACTTCAGCAATTTCTGGCACCGTCTCGAAGAGAACCCAAGTATCGGGGGCGCTCGCTTTCGTTTCGGTGAATTCCGGAGCCGCGAAACTGACAGCTACGGCTTCCGGAGCGGTGGTGGGTGTGTCCGCTGTTTCCGGAACTCTGTCCAAGACCACTCAGGCCTTCGGTACTTCCTCTGCGGTATCCTCTGTTTCCGGAAACCCAAACAAGACCACTCAGGCCTCCGGCAGCCTGTCGGTAACTACCGACTCTACGGGTAGCGCTACAGTGGTGTCCACTGGCACCACATATCAGGCAACAGGTTCTATTAGCGCCTCTAGCTCTGTGTCGGGCACCGTTACAGCCCTTAAGACTATCCTTGCACCGGGCACAGAAGTCCGTCGCAACCTGTTCCGCAATCCTTCTCCCTCCAACTCTACTACGCACTTCAGTTCAACGGGGAGCACGCTCTCCCTGGGTGTGAGCCAGTACGGCGGTCTGGCCGTATCGACGCGCACTACCATCGGCAACTACAGACTCCTGGACATGCTGACCGGCAATACGGTTGTAGCGGGCGAGAGTTACCGCTTTCAGTTCGTATTTACGACAACGGAAGCAATGACAGGAATATATATCTATTTCCGTCCAAATGTGACCAGCAATACGAACCAAGTAACCCTGTGGAGCAACGGGTCTATTGCGAGCCCCCTCAGCTACCTACAGTTCGGCACTAATTTTACGGTACCTGCTGGTGCCGGGGACCTTACCAACTCCGGTATTGTAATAGTGCAGAGCGGCTCCACGGTGGGGTCGGAGCTTAGAGTCGGTCAGGTTCTCCTTGAGCGCGGGGTTAGTGTCATGTCCCCGTGGTTTGATGGGGATTTGTGGGACACCCCTCAATTCGATTTCCAGTGGGTAGGAACACCAGAGGACTCGGCGTCTGTGGCCCTTGAAGTGGGCTCGAAGATCGCTATCAATTCTTCAGTATACGGGCCTCCAAAGGATGCTGCACTTAGAGCAGAGTACGGATTCAACGAAGGCAGCGGAGACTTCATTGCCGGTGAGGGACCGGATGCTGTTACTCTCGAAGGCTCTCCCCCGGCGTGGTACACAGACGGAGTATACGGCACTGCATTTGGTAGCGCCACTGACCCTGACGCTTACTTCTACTCCTCGCTGGATGCGGCTGGGCTGGATGAGTTCTCCAGCACTATATGGCTAAAGCCTCACACCTCGATATATGGTGGTGGGGAGATTTGGTGGGGGCCTGCCGCACTCTGTTTTACTGTAATAGACGGCGTGGCTTCACTATCTTACAAGTTGAGACGCCCCACTGGTGTGACAATCGTCGTCGCGTTCGACACCACTATCCCGATGTTCGCCTGGTCACATGTTGCGGTAAGTGTTATTCGTCCTCAGGGTGCCATTAAGCTATACCTGAATGGTGTTCTAGTCGAAACGAAGGGATTCTCTCCACACTCTGCGGCGGGACTCCTCTACGATATTGAGGCGTGGCTTGACACCGTTGCGGTAGATGACTTCAGATTCTTCGAAGGCATTCTTACTGAGTCCGAAGTTTCTGCGTATATGTTGCAGAGCGTGGGGGAGCCGCCTCCGCCGCTGCCGACATCGGGCGCGATTGCCGTCACATCCGCTACGGACGGGGCTGTCTCCCTACAGCGTGCCGCTGTCGGTGTTGTCCCTAGCTCATCGTCCGTTTCCGGTACGCCTACAAAGCGCTCTCCGGTGGCGGGTTCGGTTGTAGTGTTGTCTATTGCGAGCGGTGCGCTCACACTCAAGACTGCCGTCAGCGCCACGCTCCCCATTGTCTCGACGGTGAGCGGCGCACCCATCACGAGCGCTAAGCCGGTAACCGGAACGGTTATTGCAGTCTCCGCAGCTAACGGTGCCCCGACTACCCGCACGCAGGTCGCTGGAGCGGTGGCGTCGGGGTCGGCGGTCGCTGGAGCGGTGGCGTCGGGGTCGGCGGTCGCTGGAGCCGCACCTATTGTCTCTGCAATAACAGGCGCAGCCGGTCGCACGACCTACATCGGCGGTGTCATCTCGGCGGTCACCGCCACATCTGGATCAATCACTAACCGCACGCAGGTCGTCGGTACGCTGCCTATTGTTTCAACGGTAGCCGGAACAGCTATCCCGCCGACCAGCATCAACGGAACGGTGTCGGTAGTTTCGTCTTCGGTCGGTATAGTCTTCGCTAGTATGCAGGTAACCGGTGCGGTGGACATCGCCTCGACCGCCAACACCGGATTCGCTTCGCAGAATAGTCTTATCGGCGGAACGGTCAGCACTGTCGTCGGCAGTTCCGGTGACGCTATTCGACGTGCGCCTACTGCCGGTGCTGTTCAGATCGTATCGACCGTTTCCGGTGTTTCGACAAAGCGGACCCCTGTTTCGGGAACTGTCCCTGTAGTCAGTACCACAACAGGAATTTCGAAGCTGACCGGGGTCACGTCAGGTGCGATCACTGTAGTTTCGGCTGCGGCGGGCACGTCCACCAAGACCACCCAGGCGGCGGGCACGTCTGCCATTGTCTCCGAGGTAGTCGGGTCGGAGTCGCTACGCTCCGCCGTCTCCAGTCAAGTAAATGTCGTCTCGACCCAGACGGGCTCGGTTGCTACAGGGTCGTCTCAGAACGGCATCGTGCGAATCTACTCTGCGGTGTCCGGTGCTGTTACCGCCACGCTCCCGATAGCGGGGTCGGTCGTAATCACGAGTGACGTTTCCGGTGAGCCGGTCAAGCTCACGTCTGCGGGCGGCGCGGTAGGGGCATCCAGCGCGGTAAGCGGTGCCTTGACAAAGGTTGGCCCGCTAACGTCTACCGTGGGGCTAGTCTCTAATACTTCTGGGTCGATACGCAGCCTACTGCCCACCGCAGGCACAGGTACGATCATCTCGACGGGTTCTGGGGCTCCCACTAAGTACACACAGGGGAGCGGGGTCGTCACCGCCACATCTACAGTGACCGGATTTGTCGTCTCCGGTAACTCCGTTGTCGCTCCTTCCATGCCCATCGTCTCTAGCGTAAGCGGGGCAGTGACCGCCAGGGGTACAACCGCTGGGGTTGTGCCTGTCCAGGTCGCCGTAACAGGAGCACCGGCGAAGCGCACACCGGTTAGCGGCGCTGCCAGCCTTACCTCGTCTGTATCCGGCGCTCCGACCAAGCAGACGCAGATTACCGGCACCCCCATTCAAACCATCAGCGGTGTGGGTGGGTCTGTGCTCGGCACACTGGTGGCGGGCGGCATCGTCACCATTACCTCGACAGTTATCGGAGACACAAACCCGCCGAAGCCTGTGAGTGGTGCCGTATCTGTCGTGTCTACTGTGACCGGCAGTGCGCTGCGTCAAGTTCCGACCTTCGGTACGGTGTCAGTCGTCAGCACCGCCCAGGGTGTCCCGGCTGGTACCCTCTCCGCCACTTCGGGACCCGTTGTGGTGGGCTCGGGAGTCGCCGGAACTGTGGCCCTCCGGAGAGTCGCCGGGGGCACCGTTGCTGCTGTCTCGGGTGTTCTCGGGACGGTTGGGAAGGTGTCTTCGGTATCCGGAACCACGGAAATTACAGCCGCCACATTCGGTGCAGCTACGCGACTGGTACAGCTTGCGGGTATAGTCACGATCCTCTCCAGCGTGGTAGGCATCTCGTCCTCCCTGGAGACGCTCCACGTCAAGATCGCGGGACAGGAAATTATGCTCGCTCCGGGTATGCTGTTCTGGAAGAAGAATGGTGTGGAGGTTCCTGTGGGTATCGCGCGTAAGACAAACGGTATCGAGCAGCCGTACTGGACTATTTAGCCGCTTGCGTAGACTCGCAGGATCATGTAGAATCGCGGGATGCGACTACTATACGACCTGGACGGGAACCTCGTCCACTTTGATCGAGGCTATGACCTCATCATGAACACGGACTATATCCACCTGACGGACATTCCGCGCTCGCACGAGCAGACGAGCTTCAACCTGTGGGATGGGCGTACGCCTGAAGAGCAGGAGGCTATTCGTGAAGTCATGAATCGCCCCGGATTCTATCGAGACCTGGACCCGATTGACGGTGCTGTCGATGCGGTCAAGGAAGCGGTGGCACTCGGACACGAAGTCCACTTCCTGTCGGCACCATGGACCACTAACCCTACCTGTGCGCAGGATAAGTACGACTGGATTGGCAAGCACTTCGGTGACGACTGGCGTGACCGCCTGATCCTCGCCAAGGACAAGACCATTGTCTCGGGCGATATCCTGTTCGATGACAAGTACCCGATCCTCAAGAAGGAGCGCGCGGACTGGACGCAAGTCTTCTTCGATCAGCCATACAACCGCAATGCCGAGGGTCTGCGTATCACATCGTGGCAGACCGACGAGTGGAAGAACATTATCGAACTGGTTGCAGAACGGAAGCGTGAAGCGGGCGCACGAGCCGATGAACTAAGTTGGGCAGGGAGCGCACCGTGGTGACGCAGGTCGTAGGTATCGGGGGCAAACTAGCCTCCGGAAAGGATGCAATCGCTGACCACCTAGTCGAGAAGCACGGCTGGGTAAAGTTCGGCATGAGTGATGCACTCGCTGAAGCGCTGTACACGCTGGACCCGTACATCCCGCTTCCGACGCGACTCGGCTGGAAGAACCGCTTCACGGCATTCCTCGCTCGTGTATTCCGGGTTCCGCCCCGTAAGGTATTCGTCAAGTTCAAGTGGCTCTATGACTCCATGGGGTACGTACGCGCCAAGGAGAATGACGAGGTTCGCCGTCTGCTTCAGGTGCTTGGCACCGAGGTCGGTCGGAAGCAGCTTTCGGACGGTGACCTCTGGACCGGTATAATGGAACGTAAGATCAACAAGGCTGTGGCGGAGGGGGTCCCTGGCGTGATAGTTACCGGAGTCCGCTTTCCGAATGAACTCGCACTATTCGAGGACATGGACGCGGAAACCTGGTGGGTGGAGCGTCCGAGCCTCAAGTCCACAGTCAATGCAGCCCACGCTAGCGAAAACAGCGTGAGTGCTGTAGACTTCGAACGAGTGGTCCTGAACGATGGATCGCTGTCAGACCTGTATCGCAAGGCGGATGCCCTTGTGACCTAAGCCGTAAGGAGGCGCAACCATGGACCAGATTCTTTGCCTACAATACCGTCGTCGTGGCAAGCGCCTCCAGATCATCGTGCTGCCGTACTCATTCAACGTGAGTGCGGCAGCGCTGATCCGGTTCGTCAGCGCGTACGATGAGAACATCGACCCCATCAAGGGTTGGCGAATGTGGCCGATCACTGGCATGGCTACCACGCTGAAGATCAACGAACTTCCGGACTTCGAGGCGGATATTGCCGTCACCGAAATCTTCAAGAGTCAGTGGATGGACCCTGAGCGCGTGCGTCTAGAGTCGAAGGGGCACGCCAACACCGAGTCCTGGGACATGGGCGACCTTGTAGGAGGCCGCGTCCCGCGCCAGCTTCTAACTCGCATCCATGAGCAGGTTGACAACTGGGCCTGACGGGTGTATCGTAGTGGGTACAACGACACCAGAAGGAACCCATGTACGCTATCTACTTCGAATTCGGGCGAGGCGATGATGTCTATCAGTGCCTCTTCATCCCATCCACGTCCATCGGCGCGCACACGATCAAGCCGACGTTCGCTTACAAGGAACTGACCGCCATACGCTCGCGCCGCGTCTGGGAAGTGAAGACTAACTCCACGTACCGGCTCTCATCCGAGGTTCCTCGTGACACTGCCGACGTGATGAGTCACGAACTTGACCAGCTTCTCGGCCTCTCCGTCTACATGACGAGCATTCTCGTTGCTCCCGATTGGGTGATCAAGGGGACATTCCCTGTAGAGGTTTCGACCACCGATCTGCTCGCTCTCAAAGAGAAAGAAGACCGCATGCCCCCGGACCTGAACGCCCGGATCAAGACCATCCGCGACCAGAAGGGGTTCAGCCCCCTTCCTACGAACCGATGACCGTGGATTGGGCTACCGCAGCGGTAGCAACAACCGTGGCTGACTACAGCCAGACGGACGGCGGTCGCATCATTGCGTCCCTGTCCGCTGACCACTCCCCGGTTCGTAACGAGCTTGCCCAGCTTCTCGTGGCGAGCCTCGCTCAGCGGCGTGATGGGACGGCGCATCAGTATCTCGCTGGCATCGCTGGCGACCCCAATGCTGCGCAGGGTGACCCCGATCTGGCTAAGCCTGGCGTTGACGCGGATCGTCCTCAATACATCCGTCCGAACGGCTCGGTCTACTACGCCCGCCACTGGGGGGACTACTGGGACGTGGACGTGCTCAAGAAGAGTCGTGACGCGGAGCAGTGGGCACTCCTGCTTGGCCCTCCTGGTACCGGCAAGACCGCCATGACGGAGGCGGCATTCGGTGACGACCTGCTGACTGTTGTCATCACCGGAGACACGACCGTGAGCGGTATCGTGGGGGGATTCATTCCGGACGGCATGGGCGGCTACCGCTGGGCGCGTGGTCCGCTTCAGATTGCAGTCGAAGAGGGTCGTCCGATTCTCATTGACGAAATCCTTCTGGCTAACCCTGTCGTCCTTTCCGTGCTCTACCCCCTCATGGACGGTCGAGGCTTCCTGGACGTGCAGGAGAACCCCGAGATTGGGATCGTCCACGCCAAGGAAGGCTTCTACATCGTAGGTGCCGCCAACCCGGACGTGCCGGGTGCTAAGATGTCCGCAGCCCTCGGCTCCCGCTTCCCGATCCATGTGGAAGTGACGACCGACTGGGACCTGGCTAAGGCTCTCGGCGTGGACAACCGCGTGGTGGACGTGCTCGAAGGCCTGGCGCTCGCAGCTTCCGGTCGCAACTCGTCAATCTCTTGGGCTCCGCAGTTCCGTGAGGCGCTGGCGTTCAAGAGCCTGGAAGAGAAGTTCGGTCGCAAGTTCGCGATCCACAACCTCATGCGTCTGGTGCCGAAGGCGGACCTGGATGAAGTCACCACCCGCGTAGCTCCGCTGCTCGGCGGTCTCTCGGCTGTGACACCCGCCAAAATCTAAGCTTCTGGGGGGCGAGCTTCGTCGTTGGACTCGCTCCCCAGATTTCTTTCACATCCGACTTGACAACGGAACAACGACACTGATAGTCTGTAATCACGGCACAGGAAGTGCCCACAACGACAGAAGGAAAAGCTCTTGGAACTCGTACAGAACACTGTGACTGTCCAGTCGAACATGCAGTTCGATGAGACGTTCAAGGTCGGAATCGCGGACGATGACGCGGCAGTCTCGATGGTCATCGAACGCCTCATCAGCGCCTACAAGAACCCGTATCTCGCCGCTCTCCGCGAGTACACGTCGAACGCCTATGACGAGCACGTAGAGGCTGGCGTCAGCCGCCCGGTCGAGGTCAGCCTCCCGAGCGCACTCTCACCGGTCCTGAAGGTTCAGGACTTCGGTCGAGGCCTCACCCGCGAAGGCCTGAAGGGCTTCGGCACCATCGGCACGTCCTCCAAGCGTGGCACGAACGAACTGACCGGTGGCTTCGGTATGGGCTCCAAGTGTGCTCTTGCGGCTGCTCCGACCTTCACGGTCGTGTCCGTCCGTGACGGCAAGCGCAACACGGTGGTCGTGGCTCGTGACGAGAACAACGTCCCCCACATGAACTTCCTCGCGGAGACTGAGACCACGGACGAGACCGGCACTACGGTCATCATCCCCATTTCGGACGCCAGTAAGTTCGGTGACCTCACCAACTTCTGGACCGGCTGGAAGCCTGGCACCATCCTGGTCGATGACGAGCAGCCGAAGCGCTCCCTCCACAACCCGGATCAGTATCGCGCCATGCGGAACGGGATCGCCTACTACGACCTCTCCAACACACCCTCATCGCGTGACGAAGTGCGTGTCGTGATCAACCAGGTCACCTACGAACTGAACTACAAGGACCTCGGGCTGACCTACAACCAGCGCGAAATCCTGAAGTACTACGTGGTGCGTCTGGATAACGGCACGGTGGAAATCGCACCGTCTCGTGAAACCCTGCTCTACAATGCCCGCACGAAGGCGGCAGTCGAGGCACGTATGGACGCTGTGCTGTCGCTGTCGGCTATCGAGCAGGCGAACGCGATCACGAACGCTCCTGACATCAAGACGGCGCTGACGCTGCTGGACCGGATGCGGAACAACGGATACCCCACCACAGGTATCAAGTTCAACGGTACCGGAATCGCTCTGCCGGGTGCGGTCATCAACGGCAACGTTGTCCCGGACGCTATGGGCACCTGGGCTTCCCCCCACCGCGACCACTCCATCAAGACGGGGTGGCGCGTGGACAAGGAGTTCCGTTCGCTGAGCGGTCGGAAGGTGTGGCTCAACTACGACCACACCAAGTTCGTCATCATCCACAGTGCGGGTGACCCCACCCCGTACGGTCGGGCCGGTCGCCGGAAGGCTCACCGCGAGGCTTATGGTGTCGCGGAATACCTCTCCACGATTACCCCCGCCTCCGGTCGTGACTGGAACTTCTTCATCACGAGTGAGCCGCTGAAGCGTGTCAACCGTCACTACCGCGACATGGCTGATGTCATCCTTTCCGCTGACGAGTTCAACGCTGTCGTCAAGACGGTGCGTGCCGAGGCGGCGAAGGTGGCAAAGGCTGAGAGCGCCGCGAAGAAGGCGAGCCGTAAGCTGGTTGTGCTGGACAACTACTCGTCCTACCGCAACCCGGTCGAAATTCCTGCGAGCGATATCGCCAGCAACTACGACTACACGATCATCCTGCGCAATCAGGACGGCGGAATGGGTGAGCGCTTCCGCGACTCGCTCATGACGAAGGCTCACGCAAACCGGACGTGGAACACCGCGCTCGACAAGCTGCGTCGGGAGTTCAAGGTGGCGGTGGTTCTGGTCGGCAAGAATGACAAGATCGATGATCTGCTGCCGTTCATGCCCCCGGTCACCACGTTCCAGGAGCTTGCCGTCCAGAAGATCAAGGCGAGCTACGCGACCGCCTCGAAGTGGGACCTCATGGCTCAGCGTGACCGTGACACCGAGTCGGTCGATGTGTTCCGCTACCTCAAGGACCACCACCTTGACCTCATCAACAACAAGAAGACGGTCAAGTGGGCAAAGGCTGTGCGGGATTACCGTGACACCGGAGCCGAAACTCGTCGTGAGTTTGAATGGCTCTCACACTACAGCACGGAGGTTCGTGACGCCCTGGCGGGGACCCGTTCGGACGGCATGACGGCTCTCCCTGAGAGCCCCATCAAGCGGTACCCCCTGCTGCGCTCCGTCTACGGACACAGCGCCAAGCCGGAAGATGTCGTAGACTACGTGAATCTCCGGGACAAGGCCCTCAAGGGTTGACAACCAAAACCGTTACTGCTAGACTGGCAGTAATCCAACGAAAGGACAGCCACCGTGGCATTCTATTCAATTCAGTCCAGCGATGAATTCTCTGGTGCGACCGTCATCTTCCCTGACGGGAGCACGCAGACCATCGCATCGGACAACGCGAACTATGAGACGGTCGTCAAGGGCCTTCTCGATGGTTCGCTGTCGGACGATCAGCTTCTCGATCTGATCGCCCCCTTCGAAGCGATCTACAAGACGCTGACGAAGCTCTCCGAGCGGGTCTCCCGCAAGGGTTCCAAGCTCCTGTTCGACGGCGATGTGGTGAGCAGCAAGCTCAGCAACTTCATCATCGAACTCATGAACGAGGGCAAGGACGAGGCCTGGAAGGCGTACGTGGCCTTCATGGAGAAGCTGTACACCAACCCCTCCGAGCAGTCGCGTGAGCACCTGTTTCACTTCATCGAGGACAACGGCCTCCAGCTTACGGCAGACGGTGACCTCCTGCTCTACAAGGGCACCAAGGAGGACGGCAAGTCCACCCACGCCGGTTATGGAATCGTAAACGGTGTCGAGTTCCAGAACGACTACCTCCAGAACGCGCTCGGCGCTGTCGTGGAGATTCCTCGTTCGCTGGTGGACGAGGATCGTGGCTCGCTCTGCTCGACCGGTCTGCACGTCGGTGCGTTCGAGTACGTCACCGGCAACTACGTGTCCACCTGGCCGCGCCTGTGGCTCGTGCTGGTCAACCCGCGCGATGTGGTCGCGGTCCCGCACGACTACCACTCCAGCAAGATTCGCGTCACGCGCTACGTCGTGGTCGGGGAGCTTGGTGCGACCCGCGAAGCCACGAAGTACGAGGGTCTGATCTGGACGCCCGGTGACGTTGCGCCTGAGGCCGACGAGTTCGAAGAGGACGACGAGGACTTCTACGCAGACGAGTACGACGAGGCTGACTACAGCGAGTACGATGAGGATGAGGACGAGCCCATTCAGGTTCAGGCTTCTGCCCCGGCTACCGTGGCGAAGTCGGCCACCGACTCGCGTGTCGAAGAGTACAAGAAGGTCATCCGCGATCTGATCGCTCAGGACCCGAACGTCTCCCTTCGCCGGTACCGCTCGAAGAAGGTCACCGCTGCTCGCCGTGGCGAGTTCAAGCAGGCCGCTGAGGAACTGGGCTTCAAGCTCTAACATCAGACGGAAAGGGTCCGGGCCTTGTGCCTGGACCCTTTTTCGTGTACGATAGTACTATGGTTCATCTTGTTTACTACTGCAAAAACCCCGGCGAAGAGCTACGGTATAGCCTCCGCTCCGCTGCGGCACACGCAAATGTGGATCGGGTCACCATCATCGGGGATGCACCTAGCTGGCTGAAGTATGCCAAGGTGATCCCAGGGAACCCCACTGCGGATGCTCATGTCAACTCCGTGGCGAACGCGCACATTGCGGCACGGAATTTCAAGGATGAATTCATTCTGTGTAATGACGACTTCTACTGGCTGAAGGATGCGCCGGTCGTCTACCCGCGCTGGTTCTTCCGTACGATGACCTCCCACATGGGGCTCTACTCCGATCCGCGATCCGCGCATTGGAAGAAGCTCTATATGGACACTACAAAGTACCTCACATATAAGCAGGTACCGATGCCGAAGAGCTTTGAGCTACACATTCCGATGCCCGTCCAGGGTGCCGAGCTTGACCGTATTCTCACGATGTCTGCTGCGGACCCGCACCTAGCTGGGCCGGGACTGTGGCGGTCGCTGTACGGCAACCTAGCGCCGAGCCTGCGGAATGTTCGGGCTATGCAACGAGACGATGTTAAGCTACACTCAATCAAGGCCCTCTCGCCGGATCAGGATTTCCTGTCCACGGACGAGAAGACCGCCAAAGACCTACTGCAAATGCTTCGGGATCGGTTCCCGGAGCGCTCACCCTGGGAGAAGCGTTGAACGTATCGGCTCGCGAAGAAGCACTAGCTAAGGAACTGTACACTCAGGACATGGGTGTCCACCAGGGGGAGTTCGTTCCCTGGGAGCAGCAGATCGAGAAAGTGCGAGACAGCTACCGCCGTCAGGCTATGAAGGTCGTCAACTCCAAGTGGTTCAAGCACCAGCTAGACAAGGCGTTCTATCGAGGCAAAGCTGCATGAAGCGTATCCTGATTACCGGCGCACGAGAATGGCAGGATGAGAATGCTGTTCAAGATGCTATCTTCGAGTGGGTCTATTTCAACTCCCCGGAACCCGAAGAGATAGTTGTGGTGCACGGTGATGCTGCACGCGGTGCGGATCGTATGGCGCGCGACTTCGCTCGCGCCTGTGACTGGATCACGGAAGAGGCGCACCCGGCTGACTGGTCATGGGGCAACGGCGGCGGGGCTCTGCGGAACATTCATATGGTGAGCCTAGGCGCGGACGTGTGCCTGGCGTTCATCCGGGGGAAGTCTGCGGGAACCAGACATTGTGCTGGTGAGGCGGCAAAAGCAGGCATCCCCGTAATCCGCTATGTTGACAACCCGGACGAAGAGGCATAGACTGGAGGCTCCTTCAACAACGACTAGGAGCAAGACTTGACATTCTTCGACACCGACACTAAGGTGGAAACCGTGACCTCAGATAATTACATCGACGTGAAGTGGGAGTACACCGGCCTCCCAGATGAGAACGGCCTTCGCCTTCGCACTCGCGATGTGTGGTACGCCACAAAGCCGACCGTCCCAGAATTCCATGTCGTAGACAAAGACGACGCGCCGGTTCCTGACCATGAGGTCGTCGTGGATACCGCGTGGACCATCGGCAAGGCGGGCCTCAACAACATCATCATCATCTGCGACCGCGATGACATCAACGGACTTCGCGCCCTGCTGAACTCGCTCGAATCCGAGTTCGACCGCCGCGATATGGACAAGCTGCACGCGCAGTTCAATGACGCCGACGAAGAGAGCGACAACAACGATGTCTGAGTCTCGGAAGCCGACCTTGACAAGCGGGACAAGGGCCTGTAAGCTACAGGTATGAACAAGTTCCGCGACAAGATCGCACACGCCGTGTCCAACTGGGTGCTGAACCATATCGCCACGGAAGACTACCGTGAGAAGCTGGAGTTCATCATCGTCCTCGGCATGAATGAGCTTGAGCAGCGCGCTCAGGACGAGCGTGAATACATCGCATGGAAGAAGGGCCAGGCATGACCATCAAATTCACCGCCAAGCACAAGAGCGGTTTCAGCGTCCACTCTCAGCTTTCCGCGTTCCTCTTCCCCGATGGGGCGGCGCACATCAAGGGCGCTGACAACGAGGCGAACGAGGGCGAGTTCCTGTACGAGGTCGCGGACCTTCGCGGCTTCAGCCACACCGACCTCTTCACGCTAGCCATGTGGGCCAACGCCTGCGACAACCGTGCCGTGGACAAGGTGCTCATCCTGCCGTACCTCCCCGGTGCGCGCATGGATCGTGGCAACCCGGAAGGTGCTGCCGTCTACTCGTGGTTCATCCTGAACGATGTCAACCCCCGCCAGATCATCACCATCGATCCGCACTCGGAGCGGGCACGGAACAATTTCTACGAGGTCTACGAGCGGGACGGTCGGCTGGACAAGTTCACCGTCTTCCCTGTGGAGCGCATCATCCGCAGGGGAGTGCAGGACGCCACCAGCGACTCCAAGCCGAACAACACCTACCAGGGTGTCATCGCCCCGGACAAGGGGGCTCACGACCGAGCAGCGCGTGCTGCGGAGGTCATGGGGGTTCCGGTCTACACCGGAGGCAAGACGCGCGACTTCGAAACCGGCAAGATCACCGGCTTCCACATGGAGGACGAGCTTCCCGACGAGGGCCGCTTCCTCATTGTAGATGACATCTGTGACGGTGGCGGAACCTTCCTCGCTCTCGCTGAGGCTACGGGCCTTCCGAAGGAACGGCTGGACCTGTGGGTCACGCACGGCATCTTCTCGAAGGGGCTCAAGGAACTGCTGAACCATTTCGGAACCATCCACACCACGGACTCGTACCTCGGCGGTGATGAGAATGACCCCATCCTCGCTCAGGTCATGATGAGCGGGGGGCGTGTCAAGATTCACCCCCTCACACCCTACCTGTACCCGGAGATTAGCCCCGCCTAGGGGGTTGACAAACCTAACCAGAAAGACGTAGACTAAGAACATGAAAACACGCACAAAGATCACAGGCGTAGGCCTCGCGGCAGTCCTGGGCGTCTTCGCCCTCACCGGGGCCGCATGTGCCTCCGACGCCGACAAGGCTTCCGAGAACATCAGCACCGCCGCCGAAGCCTTCGAGGTCCAGCGTACGCTGGTCGCTACCAACGGCATCACCGGACAGGTCATGCTCTTCGCTGAGGGTCGCTGCTCGTTCGAGCACCCCAGCAAGATTCGCATCGACATCACATGCAAGTACGGCCCGGATGAGTACCGCCGTCACACCTACATCAAGGGTGATCAGGATCAGGTCGTCATCAGCCAGGAAGAGTCCATCGATGTGAGCGAGTACCACTCGCGCATCGTCATCAAGCCGCAGAACGTCATCCCCGAGTTCGACATCATGGTGGGCGAGGACGAGTAGTCCGACCCCTAAGTAGCCCCGGTCTTCGGATCGGGGCTACTTCCATATCTGGACTTGACACCGATGCGATCATCGGTATAGACTGAGTACAGACCGAAAGACAATCAACCAGAAAGGCTCGCATGAGCAAGTTCGACCCCATCCAGGCACTCATCGATACCGATGCGTACAAGCTCGGGCATATCCACATGTACCCGGAGGGAACCACGCGAGTCCTCTCCAACTTCACCGACCGAGGCTCTCGCATCCCGGACCTGACGCACACGGTCCACTTCGGACTTCAGGCGTTCCTCCACTCGTGGATCACCGACGCCTGGGCACCCTTCTTCGCGGCGGATGAGGATCAGGTCTGCGACCTGTACGAAGAGTTCACCACGTCTGTCATCGGGCCGAACACCATCGGCACGGATCACATTCGTGCCCTGCATAAGCTCGGATACCTGCCGCTCCGCTTCCGCTCGCTGCCGGAAGGTAGCCGCGTCCCGATCCGGGTTCCGAAGTTCACGGTGGAGAACACCGTACCGGAATTCTTCTGGCTGACGAACTACATCGAGACGGCAATGTCCTCGGAAGTTTGGCAGATCGCCACGTCCGCCACCATCGCTGACCGCTTCCGTAAGCTGCTCGATGAGTGGGCAATCAAGACGACCGGCTCGACCGAGGGTGTGCAGTGGCAGGGCCACGACTTCTCGTTCCGTGGCATGGCTGGCGTTCACGCCGCCGCGCTGTCGGGTATGGGGCACGCACTCAGCTTCACCGGCTCGGACAACCTCAACGTCATCCGCGCGGTGGACAACTACTACGGCCCTGCCGAGGGTCTGATCATCGGATCGGTCCCCGCTACAGAGCACTCGGTCGCTACCGCCTTCGGCCCTGCCGATGAGCTTGGATACTTCAACCGTATCCTGGACCAGAATCCCGCTGGCATCCTCTCGGCAGTCTCCGACTCGTACGACCTGTGGAATGTCCTCACCGATATCCTTCCGCAGATCAAGGACCGTATCCTCTCGCGTGACGGCAAGCTCGTCATCCGCCCGGACAGCGGCAACCCTGTGGATATCCTCACCGGCACTATCCAGAACACCGACCCGGAGTGGGGACGTTCAGTCAACACCCGCACGCCTGCCGAAGTCGGCACCGTGGAACTGCTGTGGGATGTCTTCGGCGGCACCGTCAACGAGCAGGGCTACAAGGTCCTGGACCCGCACATCGGCGTCATCTACGGTGACTCGATCACCTATGACCGCGCGCTGCAAATCTTCCAGCGGCTTGAAGCGAAGGGTTTCGCTTCGACCAATGTCGTGTTCGGCGTCGGCAGCTTCACCTACCAGTACCAGACTCGTGACACGTTCATGAGCGCCATGAAGGCGACCTGGGTACAGGTCAACGGTGAGGGTAAGGACATCTTCAAGGACCCGGCTACCGACAGCGGGACCAAGAAGTCGGCTCGCGGTCGGATCGCGGTCCTTCAGGATTCGACTGGCGACTACTTCCTGGTGGACAGCACGTCATCGCCCGACGCCTCCGAGATTGAGGGTGGAGATTTCGATCACCTGAATACTGTCTGGGAGGACGGTAAGTTCCTGGTCGAACACACCTTCGCTGAGGTCCGCGCACGTCTGGGGCATATCAATGGCTAAGACGAATTCGCTCAAGGAAGTTCCGTACGGTACAAAGCGGCTGAGGGTGGGGAAGGACCTTGTGGAGTACCCTACCCTCCTGGAGTACACCTACGGCAGTCCGGAGTATCCCTCTGCGGGTGTCACCTACAAGGACAACCTGCCGTTCGAGGCCACGCTGAAGATCGTCTCTCTTGAGCGAGGACGTTCGGCGGCACGATTCTGGTTTCAAGATATTGATACCGGCACCTACTATCCGTTCTTCGGGCAGACCCTTGTTGATATGTTGGAGCGTACTGTGGCAGATCATGGTGTCGTTGAGGGCACCTGGATTGCCGTCAAGAAGGGTTCCAACTACGGCATCGAACTGTACACCCCCTGAGGTTGACACCGGTTACTGGAGACGCTAGGCTTTAATCATGCGAAGACGACTTCGAATCTGGATTTACTGGCTGAGCGAGAACGCCGCAGCCGTCCGGGGGGATTTCCCCACAGCCCGCTATTACCTCGCCAGGAGAATAGAAGAGGAAAACAAGTGACACGTTTTGAAGTAGTCTTTGAGACCGCGCTCTACCGCTCGGTGTTCGTTGAGGCCGCTGACAGAGAAGAGGCGGAGACGCTGGCGGTGGAGAATCACTTCCCCGCCAGTGAGCTTCCGCTGCCTCCGGGGTACGATCTGAACCCCGACTGGTTTGTTGAAGGAACGGTGCGGGTGCGCGATGACGACTGACACCGAACTGCATTCGTCCGACGAGTGGTCGATTCTGCTCGATGTTCTCGTGGTCAATCCTGACGGATGGGATCGCTCGAACTTTGCACAGGACTGGGCTCGCCCCATTACCCGTCCGGAGTTCATCCGGAAGGTTGGGATGAGCACCATCGACATGAGAGGGCGGCGGGGCCGATGACTGATGAGAAGCCTGTAGCCCTCGGCTGGGTAGACGTGGACCAACTTGCCGCACGTATTGAGCGGGAAGTAGAGCCCTCATTTCTGGAACTGGTTTACGGCAACCCCGCCAACACCAGAACCGTCGAGTCCCTGCTTCAAGAGGTTTACCGCCAGAGGGGGTGCCATGTCGGACGTAGGTGACGTGAACCAGGCGCATACGCCTGGCAGCGGTGGCACCCTCGGAGACGAGCTTGAGACCTACCTGCTCGCTGCCCAGCGTGTCCATGAGGGCGGCACCATGCTTGACCGTATGGTGTTCCAGTCGCTCCACAACGCGCAGAATGTGATCACCCTCGGCAAGATCATCACCGCTCTTGAGGAAGAGAATCGGACGCTGATGGAAATGCTGTACGGGGGACTTGACGGAATGGGTTGAGTGCGGTAGGCTTACTCCATGGCAACCAACGAGTTCAGGTCCAGTAACGGATTCACCGTCCGCACCGTGGACTACCAACACATCTACATCGACAACGTGTACCTCAACCGCCCACACCTGGAGGCGCTTTTGGAGTACGCCGAATATCTGAGAGAGAATCCAATCCGATGAGCATTCCCCACATCCCCACGCCGGTCTCTGGCGTCGTGCGATTCGTCAAGAACGATATCTTCATCGCGTTTGTGGTCGCAATCGTCCTGTCGGGGGCGACCTTCGCACTCGGCTTCGCGCTGCACTGGTTCCCGAACGGGGTCAACGGCTTCGAGGTTGCCGCCGCCACGCTGAACTACGGCGCGACCTACCTCAGCATCAAGCAGCGCCGGTTCGCCTACACCCTCGGCTTCGTGGCGTCTGCCTTCTGGGCGGTCGCGTACTACCAGTACAACCTGCTTGGCTCCGCGATCCTCTCGCTGTACCTTGTGGGTCAGCTTATCTATGGCTACTTCCGCTGGGGTCCTGACGGCAAGACGCGCCCGGTGCATAAGTTCCAGTGGAAGTGGGCGTGGGCCTATGCGCTCGCTACCGTGCTCACCTACGCGGGTGCGGTCGGTATCATTACCCTCTTCGGCGGCAGCTTCGCCTTCTGGGATGGTGCCATTCTGGTGCTGACTATCCTCGCGCAGTTCCTCCTGGACAACAAGGTGCTCTCGTCTTGGTACGTGTGGGGTGCCGTCAACGTGATCGGTGTCGTGCTCTACACTACGGCAGGCGCTCCGTTCGCTGCGGTCCAGCAGTTCATCTTCGGCGTGGCTAACATCTGGGGCTTCATTGCCTGGAAGAAGAGCATGGAAAATTCGGGTGAAAATTTTTCTGAAAGGGCCATTTCAAAATCAGAGCCCAAAGAAGAATCTCGTCTAATGTTCATAGATGAATCAACGGGCGAGAGCCCTCTCGTCAAGCGTCTCGTGGGTGAGCAGTACAGCGGAAGCTCGAAGGTGGACGCCACATTCCACCCGCACACGTCTCTGTTCCTGATGAGCGGTGAGAAGCCGATCATCCGTGACGCGACCACCGAAATCGATCAAATCAAGCCCTGAGCTTGACACACGAAGGGCCGTCAGGTAGGCTGAGAGCATGACAAAAGCTTTCGTCCTCATGACCGCTCTCCCACCGACCTTTGGTCATCTGGACCTGATCCAGTTCGCCGGTAATCTGTTCGTGGACCAGGTGACTGTGTTGCTGAATACTGATCCTCGTGAGCCGCTGGCGAGAGAGCGCTACTACGCGCTGTCTCTGGCTGTCAACAAGCTTGCCCTTGGTGGGAAGATTCATGTGCTGTGGCAGAACGAAGAGGTCCAGCAGGAGCCTACCGACCCTGACGACCAAGCTTTCTGGGATGACTGGGTAGCTAACCTCGTCCGCTTCGGCTTCGAGCCGGGTGACTACATCGTAGCGTCTGAGCAGTACGGTGTGCGTCTGGCGGCGGAAGCTCGTGGGAGATTCATGCCTTACGACCGGGACCGCTGGGTGCGCTATACCAAGGGCACCAAGGCGCGTGAGGATTACCTTCAGGAGTGGAGCAACATTCTCCCCGAGTTCCGTCACAACCTACAGAAGAAGGTGACAATCTTCGGTGCGGAATCCACCGGCAAGACGACACTGACAGAATCGCTAGCTAGTGACGCATTCTTCGGGATGTCCACTAAGCTGTTCGAGTGGGCGCGTCCGTTCCTGGAAATGACCGGGCCGGAAGTTACTCGGGAAGGTATGTACCGAATTTGGGAGGGGCAGTATGCTCTCCAGGCTTCGACCTACGAGAATGCGCTGAAGCCGCTCGTGATTCAGGATACCGACCTCTTCACCACCATCGGATTCTGGGAGGACTGGGAACCGGATACGGTGCCGCAGGGCATCTACCCGAGCGCTCGCGAAACGCAGAGCGACCTGTACATCCTGACAAAGAGCAACATCCCGTTCGAGCACGACATCCTGCGGTATGGGGGAGACGAGCGTCAGACGAGTGATGAGTACTGGCTTGACATCTGTGCGCGTCATGGGCTAAACTACATAGTACTGGACGGTGACGATCCGAAGGAACGCCTCATGGAGGCTTCTGAAGCGATCTGGGACCTTCTGGAAGACAACCCCCTGACCTACAAGCGCATCGGAGCAGAATATGCCTGACACCATCACCATCACCGACCCCGGCTGGGACTGGGTATTTACCGCCTGGATTGTCGCGCTACCTGCGGCGGGGCTCCTGGTCGTGATCACTCTGCTGGCGCTCTCGTTCATCCTGCCGGGGCGGAGCAGACGGAAGGCGCTGCGAGGGGGTGCGAGTGCTATCGGATTCATCACCCTCATCCTTGGCGCGTTTGCATTTCTCCTGATTGCGATGATCGGCAGCGATATATACGAGGACCGCATCTATGCGCTTCAGACGGAAGCGCTAGAAGACGCCGGATTCGAGAAGGTGACGCTCACTTACGACAGATTCACCGCCAGCATGGAGGGGGACTACTTCTCCGGAGTCCTCGTGGAAACTGACACCCTCACCTACCAGATTGTGGAAATCAAATGATCACCTTCAAGAACGAGAAGCCTCTTAAAGAGTACGACGCAGTTTCGCTGGCAGAAATGCTGCGGGCGGATTTTGTAGAGAAGTATCCTGCACCGACCGTTCAGCGACTTCAGAATGCAATCCAGGTGGCGAGCTACCTGCACCGCAACGATGTGCGCAGGGGTGCGCGTAGCACGAGCGTGAGCCCGCCCTACATCGAGCACCCGCTCCGTGTGGCGCTTCGAGCGCTTCGCCGGTTCCAGGTGGCGGACCCTAACGTCATCATCGCTGCGGTCCTGCATGACACGGTAGAGGACCACGCGCTTGACTTCGTGGACTTCGAGGGTGTGCGTGCCACGGACAAGGGGTACGAGGATCGAGTCGCCCTCGGGTATCTCTCGCAGCAGTTTGGGTTCGAGGTTGCGAAGTTCGTGGAACTTGTCTCAAACCCGCCGATCACACCCGGCACCCCGAAGGCGGAGAAGATCGCCGCATACCAGGCACATGTTGCCAAGGTGGTCAACCTCTCCAGCGAAGCGCTCATCATCAAGGTGAGTGACTTCATCGACAATGCTGGGTCGCTACACCACCACTACTCGTACGGCGACCCGAAGGTTGGGTATTTCCTGGACCGGTATGAGCCGCTTCTGGAGGTCTACCGAGGCGCACTCAACACCGGCAATCACGAGTTCTGGGTGGCTAAGGTGCGGGAACGTCTGGATGACGTGGAGAGCCAGTTCGACAAGTTCCGCTCTGTGGCTTGACTTCCGTCTACCCCTACAGTAAGCTGAGAGCATGACAAACATCAAGACCTACCTGGTCGGCGGCGCTGTGCGCGACGAACTGCTGGGCCTGCGGTCAAAGGACCTGGACTACGTGGTGGTGGTGGAAGATGCGCCTACCGTCGAGTGGGCCTGGACCGGGATGCGGGATTACCTGATCGACCAGGGCTTCAAGATTTTCCTGGAGACCCCCGAGTACTTCACGATCCGGGCGCGCTTCCCGAAGGGTCACGTCAACGAGAAGATCGTGGGTGACTTCGTGCTGGCTCGGAAGGACGGCCCCTACACGGATGGTCGCCGCCCGGACTGGGTTGAGGCAGGCACCCTGGAGGATGATCTGCGGCGTCGAGACTTTACAGTCAACGCCCTGGCGAAGGCTGAGGATGGTTCGATCATCGACCTGTTCGGTGGTCAGGCTGATCTGGCGGATCGGCGTCTGCATGCGGTGGGAGACCCCCGAGAGCGGTTGACCGAGGATGCTCTGCGCGCCTTCCGTGCGGTTCGCTTCGCGATCACTAAGGGCTTCCACATCGATGACGAACTGTCGAACGCTATGCGTACGCTGCGTGTACTCGATGCGCTGGAACAGAACATTGCCGCCGAGCGAATCAAGGATGAACTGCACCGCTGCTTCGCCTTCGATACCGTGATGACAATCAGCTTCCTGACCCGCCACTTCCCAGCGTACCTGCCTATCATGCAGGCAAAGGGCATTTGGCTTCGTCCGACGATGGAGACCCCGAAGTGACCCACAGCGTGTACGTGTTTATGATGACGGTGCCTGAGGCGGACCTAGAGAAGAAGTCGCTGATGAAGCGATACTGGGCTCTGGGTCTTTCTCAGGCGGTCAACCAGGCTGAGAGCAAAGGCTTCAACGTGATCAAGAGCGTTGAGCCTTCCTACCATGTGGGTCGGGACGTGGCGTATGACGAGGACGGCAATGTCGTTCGCGGAATGGCTGCGCTGTATGTCGAACTGATGGTGCGTGCGAAGGCTTGAAAAGAGCCTGAAATTATGGGGTATAGTGCTCCCCTACAAATCACACTTTTTCTAGGAAAAAATTGACAGGAGAATCCAATGGCCGTATACCAGTCCGGTACAGAGCCTCTAGTGCGCCGAAGGACCTATACGGAGCGTGTCCCGTACCACTGGTACGAGCAGATGTCTGAGGCGGGGATCGCTCGCTACATGCGAAAGCGGAACCATATTCCTCGGAAAGCATCGCTCTCGATTGAGACGGATGGGTGGGACCCCAGCTTTCAGGTGTTCGGCTTCAGATGGTACGAAGTTGAAACGAATGCTTGACTTCGGATACTCCTATATACTAGAGTAGAGACATGGCGGATGGACCGCCCGAAAGGAACACAATGAAGAAGCTTCTTCAGACTGCCGCTGGCATCGCACTGGGTGCGGGGCTCGTCGGTGCGTCTCTTGTCGCCGCTGCCCCCGCCAGTGCGGCCAAGCCTACCCCACCGCCCGCGCCGGTCTGCTATGAGACTGCCTGGACGATTGAGAATCGTATTCTCATCGACCCAGGAACCCCTACCGTAGCGGACGACTACGTAGAGATTGGTGAGTACGTTGTCTCACCGGGCTCTTTCGTAGAGGCTGAACAGGGCGGTGTTTATCTTTCGTCGTCCTCATCCTGGACGGGCGGTAACATCTTTGGCACCCAGGCGGTAAACTACGACGCCCCCTTCTCGGAGGCTGTTAGCGACGAGCCTCAGACGTATTTTACCCCGAACTACGTGGATCACACCTATCAGTACCCTTCGCCTCTCGGTCAGATTGGCGTAGACCTGGACAACAACGGGGACGCTGAAACTACACTCACGTTCGATACGTTCGATACGTGGGCCGGAATCTCGGCGGCTAACCCCGAGGCTCGCATCAAGTCTGTGGGGTTTGTCCTCTCAGGGTTCAGTGAGGGCTGGCTGTCTCATAGCACAGTCGGGGAGAACATCTTCCCCTGGTTCTACTTCGTCAAGGGCTATTGGGGTAAGGACGCTATTTACGAGTGGGTGCCCGCTGGCACCGGGCATGGCAAGACTGTCCCCGCCAACACGGCTGACATTCGCTACACGGTAACAGGGCAGGTTGAAGTTGCTTGTCCCTACACCCCGCCTACGAAGCCCGGTAAGGGCAATAAGTAGTCACACGAAGACCCCCCGTCTGTTCTTGACAGGCGGGGGTTTTCTGTGTAGGCTGTAGGTATGACTACTCTTGTCGGACTGGATTTCGAAATGGCGAACCCCATCGTGGGGTCGCTGTGTGCGTACGGACTGGCGTACGAAGATGGGACCGTGGAGAGCGGCGTCCTAGCTCTGCATCCTACGAAGGGCGGACGCCAGGAGCGTCAGCGTTTCCACGGTATCTCCCCCGCTGAGACGGCGGCAGGCTTCGGCCCGCAGGCTCTCTACCGGCGTCTGCTGGCTCTGCCTTCGGACGCGGTGCTCGTAGCACATGATGCTCGGATCGACCGCACCCATCTGTACGCTTGGCTTGACATGTGGGGGCTTCCGCTGCTGGACTTCCGCTGGTTCGACACCCTGCGTATCGCACGTCGAGAGTTCGGCAAGCAGGGGAAGACGGGCGTGGCGGCTATGGCTGAGCGCATGGGGCTTACCGTGAAGGCGCATGACCCGGCTGATGATGCGCGGGTGGCGCTAGAGATTGCTACGCGCTTCGAGTGGGGACAGTTCCGAGTGCTTGACAACCCTATCGGCGTCCTGTAGGCTGTAGTCATGGAAACAGTCATCGCTATTCTTCTCCTTCTGCTGCTCGTGGTTCTGGGAGTCTGCATGATCCTGTCGTGGGTGCGTTACAACGTCGAGGGGCGTGGCGGTAGGTATCTCGCTGGTGCGCTTGCGACTACAACATTTGCTGTGGTAGGCTTCTGGTACATATTCTTCTCAGGGGCACTCTCGTGATGTACCCGATCCCGGCTGACAACCCCCGGCTGATGGTGTGGTTGTACCACTACATCGTCTGCTTCATCGTTGGATCGGTGATAGGGCACCTTATCTCCTTCGTACCGGAAGCATGGATAGCACTCATCGTGCTGAATGTGATCGTGCTGACATTCCTCGTGAACAACACAAGTAGAAAGATGAAAAATTATGAAAGCAACCACTGAAAGCGGAGCCGTGTACGAGTTCACTAAGGACGGATCGAAGTTCCGCCGTCTGAAGAACAAGCTCGCTCGGGACCCTGAAGCTGAAGTTCCTCGCGTGGACCTGCGCCAGGACGGCAAGTGGCTGACTCTCTTCCAGCCGGTTGAGCCGGTCGTGGGTCTGCCGATGACTCTGTTCGTGGAGCCGCTGGACCCGCCGCAGATCGAGGGCGCATCCATCACGGTACGCCACACGTCTGTCGTTGTGGGGGTGGAAGCGTGACCATCTTCGCATTTCTCGATGTGGAAACCACTGGACTCGACCCGGTAGACAACTACGTCCTTGAGGTTGCCTGGCAGTTCACGGATGATCGGTTCAACCCTATCGGGGAAGGCCAGTCGTGGATCGTGGACCACGGCCTGAGGGAGCCGACTGTCGCGGCCCAGATTCGGGACTCGGCGTTCATCACCAACATGCATTCGGAGTCGGGCCTGCTGCTGGACCTGGCGAACCCGAGCGTTCCGAAGCTTCGTATGGATGACATTCTTGATGCGTTCGTAGATAGCGCGCTGGATGTGGGGGCAGCTAATGACCAGGTTCGCCTCGCCGGATACTCCGTATCATTCGACCGTGAATTCCTCCGGGAGAATGGTTGGCGTGACTTGTTCGAGTCGAAGGCGCTCGGCTTCCAGATGCATCACCGCATCCTGGACCTGTCGTCCGTGATCCAGATGTTCGAGGCGGCTGACCGTGAGGTTCCGTCCACCTACAACGAGAACCCACACCGTGCGCTGGATGACGCTCTCGATGCACTGGAGAAGGCTCAACTCATGGCTCGCGAGATTTCCTGGTCTTGACAACCGTAGATCAGTGATGTAGGCTAGGAGCATGCAGCAGCTACAGGAACTCCTCGCCTACATCGCCCTCCTCACTGCGGGGGTGTATGTGTCCGTCATGGCGGTGGCACTCGTAATGAGCTTCGCCACACTCATCGTCGTGTTCTTGCTGTCTCTTATTACGAAGGATCGGACAAATGGTTGAACTCTTCCTGCTTCTCCCCTTCACACTGATGTCCCTGTCAGCGGGCAAGATCGCCATAGAACACCGCCGTGCGCTTCGGGGTGGTATCGAGATTCCTCGTACGGGTCGGCTGAGGGCTGTCGCCTCGCTGGACCGTGAGCGCCAGAAGGCTATCGAAATCGGTAAGCGTGAGCTTGCGGTTCGTGACGCTGAAGTTTGGGATTGGGCCTTCGAGCGGGCGATAGAGGATGCCGACCCCCAGCGGGCCATTGCGGAGAGTCGGACGGACGACCGAGCCTGCTACTGCCCTGAGTGTGTAGGGTCGAACGGTGAACCCTACATCGGACTCCCTTGGATTGCCGTTGATCGCCCCTATCGGATTGGGTAGCGGTGCCTATGACTGAAGATCAGATCACCGCTCTCTGTGAGAGTATGCTTCGTGACTGGGGGCTGGACCGCTGGATCATCCGGTGGGAAGATACGCTGCCTTCCTTCCAGGGTAACCTTGCGGGACACTGTAGCTGGGACGAGCGTGTCATCCGACTGTCTCGGGAGTACGTGCTGGATTACGAGTCCAGCGATGTGGTGGCGATTCTTCAGCATGAAATTGCACACGCTCGGACACCTGAAGAGAAGTTTCATGGTCCGAGATTCGATTGGAACCTAAGAGAAATGAGGTCAGGCTGTGCCACGTAAAGATGGACGACCGCGCATGCCGGTGAAGCTGGGACTGGACCCGCTGCCCTGGGTAGACAAGGAAGACGGCGAAGGTCGCTGGATTCGTCAGGCTCACCCGGACGGGTGGACCGAGTTCGAGCCGCGTGACGGCTACTCCAAGAATGAAGAGGACTACTATGGCTCGTAAGAGTGCCCCGCGCCTGCCGGTGACTGGACGATTCTTCTTCTCGGTAGGTAACTACCAGGAGAATGCGGAACTGGACCCGGAGTTTGTGGACCTGTATGCGCGTAATGCGCAAGGCATCTGGTTCGTGAACGGACTAAAGACTGACGAAAACGAAATCCCGGACGACCTCTGGGAAGTAAGGACCGTGCAACGGTAGAATGGTGTACAGTAAGAGCATGAGCAACACGTCAAACAACAAGCCCGTAGAAACCGTAGACGCTTTCGTCCTTCAGGAGTGCATCCGCATCGCCAACGATGTGACGGAGAGTGTGGAGCGTCGGCGTAAAGCGTCAGCGTGGGCGAAGAAGCTGGTCGAGTCTGCGGGCTCTAACTGGGAGGGCGGCGGGCGTACCGTGGCGGAGAAGGCTGGGGTCGAGGTAGACCCTAAGGCTCCGGGCGGACAGCGCGTAGACAGCGGGAGCGGCTATGCCGGGGTCTCGCGTAACAGTGGGCGTGTGGCGGACATCGAGGCGGGGCAGCTTAGCTCCGAGCTTCACTCGGGACAGCGGGTGTCTCGTGGGTAAGCGCGTCAAATTCAAGGATGGTGGGGTGCTCCTTTTCGGAAAGTACTTCGTGGATGAGGACCTAGCGTTCTGGACCGGGTTCGTGCTGTTCATCCTGTCTATGGGGCTGTCTGTGGTCGCCGCCGCTACCGATTGGTGGGTGCTGTATATCCCGTTCTTCCTTATTATCGGGAGTGTGGGGTTGGCTGTTGTGTGGGCTGTCCTCTCGTTCTTCTGGGGCAGATGGGCTGAAGTGTTTCGTAAGGGGCGTCGGCGGGGACTTGACACCGAGGCTGAAGACCGGTAGGCTGATCGTATGAGCATGCTACGGAATCTATTCGTTGACGACGAGCGGACCCCGCCTCCGGGAATGGACTGGGAAGTCGTCAAGACGGCAGGAGACGCCTATTCGGCGCTTTCTGGCGCAGAGTATGCCGTAGTCTCCCTAGACTACGTGCTGATCGGCTGGGAGAGCGGCTTCGATGTGGTGTGGTGGATGCATACCAACAACCGCTGGCCTACGCACGAGCTTCGCGTACATTCGTCCTCCTATATGGGGCGCGCGCAGATCATCGAGTTCGCTCAGGCGCATGCGCCTAAGGGTCTGCGGGTCATCGATGCTTCTGCTGAGCGGGGGCTGTGATGCATTTGTGGGTTTCGAAGACCGGACTGGTCCGAGAGGACTGGCGGATCAGGCACGGCACTAAGAGTCGTGTGGCGGCAGGTTGCGAGTGCGACCTATGCAAGAAGGCGGCGCGCTCATTCGAGATTGCGTCCAAGCAGCCTAAAGAGGCGTCCGCCCCGCTCGCGGTCGGCATGACCGATGTCGGCTGGATCGTGCTACAGATTCAGCGTATGGCGGAGGATCGTTCGATCCCTGCCGCTAAGCGTGCGCGTGCCCGCTGGTGGTACCAACGGCTGACGTACGCAGACTCCGCGTCGGCTACCTCCATCGTCCAGGAGAGCGGCGGGCGTCGGCGCTCGCATAACGCGAGGCGTCTCGTGGCGTCGGACCTAGAGTACAGCGGGGACTACAAGCGCCCGCTGATTCAGACTTGACAGTTGGAGCGGGAGCGGGTAGGCTGTAGGCATGACAACTCGAACGCACCCGCTTCTTCGCATCAAGCGATTCTTCCAGGTGGCCGTCAAGCATTACCCCTGGACCTTCTGGACCGTAGTGGTGATTCTGGCGGCGATCCACATTCCAGTGCTGATCTGGCCTCTGGAGATGGGGGCCGTGGCCCTGGGCCTCTGGGCAGTCATCGTCGGTGCGACTCTTTTCGTTGGGCTGATCTGGAAGATCGTCACCGAGATTGCGGACGGGGGAGGACGCTGATGGGCTGGGCGGGCGGCGGTAAGCGTGTCATCGACATGCGCGCGTTCATTGAGAACGAGCTTGCGAAGTGGGAGCTTGGTGCGCTGGTGGCGGTCGTGGGTCCGGAGAAGACGACTGACGACTGGTTCAAGCTGACTATCAAATACCGCCCTCCGGGCAACGAGCACCGGAAGGATATCCAGTTCTACGACAAGAACATCGTCGTCAACATCGGCTATAGTCGGAAGGCTGGCTACTGGAACCGCACCTTCATCCGGAAGGCTATCCGGAACGCGGGACAGGAGTTCCAGGAAGAGAAGGTGGCTGCGGTCGTGTGGTCTTCCATGCCGCGTGAACTGACGACCGGTCGTGACGAGGATGGACGGTTCGCGCTGTGAGACGGTGCGGATGGTGTGGTGTCGAGCTTCGGTGGTGGCAACTAAACCACTGCCGAGTTTGCGCCTTCTCGCTGCGGTATGACACGTCTTCGCCGCCTTGTCGGCACGCTTCGCGCTGGGATGGTGTGCCTGACCACGCGCCTTGGTCCTTCAAGCGCCCTGAGTATCCAATCACTTGACATCCCTGCGGGGATAGAGTAGGCTGTAGACATGACAAACAAGAACAACCTCATCTTCTACGAATCGGGGCACTACACCCGAGAGGCGTACGGTCATGTGGAAGAGTACCACCCCGCCGTCTTCGTGGTGGCGGGAGGGCGTGCGCGCGTTCCTGTGATGCTGCTCTGGCTGACGTGGAGCCTCATCCTCGCCGTGCTCTTCGTGATCGACACCTGGACAGGTATTGCGAGCGGGGACATCGCTACGGAGTTCGTCTGGAACCTGTCCCTGTACTGGGTGCTCGGTCTGGTGGCGGTCTTCGTGATCTACTGGCCGCTGAAGTTCGTCTGGTACGTCCTGTCGTGGTGGGTCGAAATCTTCCGGAAGGCGATGTGATGATTACTCGTAAGAAGAATGACTTCCTCTACTACGAGCCGAGCGGGTTTACGCTGAACGGCCTGCACCTAGGTGAAAGGTTCACTGCAAGGCTCGTCCTCGCTGGCGGCAGGGTGAAGGTGCCCGTATCGCTGCTGTGGGCAACCTGGGCGTTGATCGGTGCGGTAATCTTCACCGTGGAGACGGTGGTGGGCTTGAACACCGGAGTGGCGTTCTATGGTCCCTGGTGGACCGTCACCGGCTACTACCTGCTGTTCACCCTCGGTTGGTTCGTCATCTACTGGCCCATCTACGCGGTGATCTTCATCGTTCGGACGTGGGTTGATGTTGTCCGGAGCGCGCTGTAGTCGCGCTTGACGTTCGTCACTAAAGAGAGTAGACTGTAGTCATGATCGCACTTATCCTCATCCTAGCATTCATCGCGGGACTCATCGCCTACTTCGTGGATGGTCGCCTGCCGGTGGCTCTCTCGGTGGCGGGCATCGTCGGGTTGGCAGCAACCGTAGCGTCGGTGATCCTGGATGTCTTCGTCTGAGGGCAGCTTGGCTAAGCCGGTGTGGACCCCGCCCTACTGTGACACCTTCTGGGGTTCGCACGGATGCTCGCTGGACCGAGGCCATTCGGGGCCGTGCCTGTGCATCACCGTGTTCTATGACGAAGACGGTCAGATTGAAGAGACCGTCTGTGACGGTAACTGCGCTCCGCCGTACTTCGGGCCGGATACGGAGTTCTTCTCCAACCATGGGATGCCTACACCTGAGGCTACACTTAGGGCGGCGCATAATGGCAACTAGAATCTGGAGCCCGCCTGACTACTGGTACAACCAGCCCTCTGACGGACCTGCGGAGGGGGAGAGTCGTGCGGCGTGGAAGAACCGCACCTTCGCCGCGCACTACGGCAACCCTGGGATGTTCACCCTGGCGGAACTACTGGAAGATGGAGACCGGTGAGCGGGTCGGGGTGGGACTGGGACGCCATTGCTGCGTCCGATTATCCGGTGGTGGTAAATCCTGCCGCGCTACGGCGGGACATGGTGTACTGCGAGTTCTGGACGCTGAGCCTCCCTTCGGAGTCGTACGGCTACGTGACCGGGCTAGTCATAGAGTGGTCGGAGTGGCTACGGGTGCGAGAGCAGCGAGCGGGACCCCTGCGTATCGACCTGAGCGGGTACGGGCTGGAGGGTGCGGAGCTTTACCCCTTCATGCGTGCACGCTTCTCGCTGTGGACCGCTCCGGAGAACCCGCGCTGGCCGCGTACAGTCGTGGCGGTGTGGACGCTGGACGGCGGCTTCAAAAAGCCGGGTCGGGCTTGACAAAAGCGGCCCGGTGAACTAAAATAACTAATCAACAGTCCCCCCAACAGGTAGCAGACTATTGGAAACTAATAAAACTAAACTAGTGTTTTAGATATTAGTTTTTAGTGGTAGGATATTAGTTAGAGGCCGATTTGCAATCTGGCTGAAAAATGGGGTAAGCTCTTCTAATATAATTAATTAACTTAAACTTATATACTTATCCGACTACGTACCGGTAGATTAGGAAAAAACGCTACTCCCTATTTCTACTGCTCTTCCTTAGGGAACGTGGTCGGAAAGGTTTATTAGTTTTTGTCAGTATACACCAATGGAGATAGAAATGAGTGAAGTAATTGACCCGGTAACGGGGATGACCCAGGCGGACCTGGATGCGTTCGTGGAGGCTCGGAAGGCGAAAGGTCCGAAGCGTGATGCGCGCGTGTGTGTCTGCGGTCACGGTGCCGGTGCACACTTCTCGGTGACGGGGCTTGGCGGGCCTTCGGACATCGCAGAGCGTGAAGCGGGAACGATTCGGTGCCAGGCTGGTAAGACGCCGTGCGAGTGCCAGAAGTTTACGTACGTGCTGCGTTCGACTGACATTCGGTCGTTCATCCAGAAGACGACAGGTCCCGGAGCGGAGCATGCGCTGGCTAAGGGGATCGCGTCTACCCTTGGACGTGGGATCGTGGTGGAGTGGCGCGAGGATATCGCCTGCTTCTACTGCGGTAAGGCTCCTTCGGAAGTTGGTGCACTGATTCCGATCCCGTACAATGAGCGTGGTGGTGAAGCGTTCCGTTCGACTGTGGAGAATCGTCTGCATTGCGCGGGGTGCCGGATCGAGATTCAGAAGCAGGTCTCTGGCGTATAATAGCTTCATGGAAACCGTTGAGCTTCAGGTGCCTGGAGGCAGGCGTGTAAGTGCGCTTCGCCTTCAGGACCTTCCTGCTGAGCATGTGCTGGCGTTCATGTCGCTGCCGGTGGGGGTCAAGGAGCATATGGGCGTGAAGCTATTCAAGCTGGCGCTAGGCTCTAACGGGGAAGATGTGCTCGCGGGACTGACGTTCGGAGAGCTTGAGTATCTGATGAGCGAATGGTTCCTGTTGTCGGGTGAGTCGGAGGCGGAGGACCCGGACGGTCGAGGGCTGGGGCTTGACTGGAATCTGATTCCGTAGTAGTCTTGGGGTATGGCACTCAAACATACTCATACACTCAGCGGTACCGGACCCTTCCCGTTCGAATCGCTCTCGGAACTGGTGACCGCTGTATCGGAGGCGGCAGGCGAGAGCCGAGACTGGAAGAATGACATTACTGTCAACCTCCTCACGGAGAACCGAACCGCAGACGGGGTACGCTACCTCGACTGGGAGATTCAGGTTACCTGGTGAGCTTGCTGGCGGTGGCGGCTATCCCTCTGCTCGTTGCCGTGATCGCGACTGTTCACGGTGCGGCACTTCATCGGAGTCTTGACAAGCCTGCCTTCGGCTGATAGCGTTTAGGCAACTCAACAGAAAGTGAAATGAAACCTTGACAGAAGCACTCGGCGGGGAAATCCTCGCTACAATCCTCTGGTTCGTACTCGGAGATATCGCCGTGTTCGGCGTGGCGATGCTCGTGTTCGGACTGTTCGTACTCATCGCGTCGGCTACGGATGCGGAGTGGGTTGCCGGTCTTGGCGTCCTGTTCGCATGGATCGCGGCGATTGCAACGGTCGTGATCGTGTGGTGGAACATCATCACGCACGCACTCGCGGCTGGTTCGCTCATCTGGGGGTGGTAACGGTGGCTCGGTACGTTCACGGCAGTAGTGAGCTTCTGGATCACGCGGCGGCGGCTAAGTCGCTGTCGGAGAAGGAAGAGTGGCTTAGACTCTCCAAGAGAGTGTATGCCCTCGGTCCAAGCATCCCGAGAGGCGCTACCCTCGAAGGGGCGCAGCAGGATGTGGATAATGCTCGCATTGTTCTCGCTGCGGCGTACAAGCTATACACGAACCCGTTCGGGGTGGTGAAGACGGTCTGATGGTTGACCGACTGGTGTTTAGTGTGGACGGGGTTTGGGAGACGCGCGCAGTCGCGCCGTACACCATACCGTCTAACGGATTCATCCAACGCGGGGACGCCTGGGTCAACGCTAGTTCGATCACTGTAGTTGCTCTTGAGCATATTCGCCACAAGCCTCTTTACATCCGGATAGAAAGTTGTCAGGGACGCCGTACGGATTGGGGCTTCGTGGGTGGCGGACGACCGTTTGACATCCGCGCGGGAGATACGATCCAATTCCAGCCTGGTAATCTAGAATCGAGGATTCACTATTACTGACGACGATGCAGAACTTGAACGGCTCGCGGCTGTGATCCGTGCGAACATGCACTGGAAGAAGATGATGGAGGACGGCTACATGTCTGTCGGCTTTAACACACCGGAAGAGATTGCGCAAGCTGTCTGGGACTCCGGGTTCCGTCCAGGGGTTGACAAGTAGCCTCATGGCCGCTATAGTTGAAGTATGACAGGCCACGAGACGCAGCTTCAGCGCATGACCGCAAACCCCGACTGGGTTCGCGTCAGCGGGGACCTGTCCATCCTCTGCAACATGTGGGCAGGTCGCCGCGACCTTCAGGTGTACTTGGGTCGTGACGGTGGGAAGGGGAAAGCTTCGGCGTTCTTCGACCCTCGCAGCGCACAGATCGAAATCAATTCGGAGGATGCGTTCGGTAAGGGTTCGGACGGTTCGCTCGTTGGGGACCTGACTTCTCGCATGGAGCTTGCGAAGTATCCCGTTGCAGGAGGTCTTTCCCTGCACGAGAGCGGACACGCACGGCACAGCACCGCAGACTGGGAGGAACTTCGTAAGTCGTTCGACTCGGAAGCGGAGTGGACCGTGTTCGTCCGTCTGGAAGAGACGCGCATCGAAGGCCTTATGGCCCTCACCTTTCCGCAGGATGTCGGATACTTGCGGGCTAGCACTCGGGAACTGCTGATGGGCGATGACCCTGCGGGGTGGACCGGACGTGGTGCGGCGCAGCTTCTTGTTGGACGTGCGGAAATCGGTGTACTGGAAGCGTCGGATGTTCAGGCGGTAGAGACTGCACTCGTATCTGCGGGGTGGTCGCCGTCTGTGTTGACGCGCCTGCGTGAAATCGTGGGAGAGTTTCTTCTGCTGGTTGACCGTGGCGATGATCTTGAGATTATGGTTGCGCTCGCGAAGGAGCTTCACGCGCTGATGCCTGAGGACCCTGCGGGGGATGAAGACGGAGAAGATTCCGGGATGCCGTCTGACTTGGCGGACGCTATTGCGGATGCGCTGGGGCGTGCGGCTCAGGGTGGGCGACTGTCCGCTATTGAGGCGGGCGACCGTGCGGAGTCCGCGCGTAAGCGTGAAGAGGCTGATGCGGCTGACCGTATCCAGTCGGAGAATGAAGCGAAGGCTCGCGAAACGTTTACCGATTCTGGTAATGGGACGGCGAAGGTGCCGTCACAACTACGGACTAACCGAGCACCAACAGGGGACGAGCGTTCTGCGGCGGTTCGTCTGAGTAGAGACCTAGAGAAAGCGAAGTATCGTGACCGGATCGAAACGGAATGGAACACCGACGTACCGCCTGGGAAATTCAACGGTGGGGAAGCTATGCGTCTGGATGCTGCGCGGAGTGTCGGCGGAGACACCAGTCGTTACAAGCCGTTCCGCACAAAGCGCTACGAGGAAACTGATGAGCCGCCGCTGACCGTAGGCATCATGTCTGATGTGTCGGGTTCGATGAGCGCGGTGCAGGAAGCAGTCGGTACGGCGGTGTGGGTGATGAACGAGGCGGTATACCGTCTGGACCTCGCAACCTGCGCGGCTGTCTACTTCGGAGAGCGCGTCTACCCTGGACTTCGGAAGGGCGAGCACAGCAGTAGGGTGCGTGAGTGGAACGGGCGTGACGGCTGGGAAGACTTCGATGGGGCGTTCCGTGCGCTTGACGGTGAGCTTGAACTGCTCAACGGTAAAGGCGCACGACTGTTGGTTGTCGTGTCGGATGGGCAGTACGGATCAACCGTGCGTGTCAATCAGGCTGAGGCTCGTGATCGCTGGGTGCGGACTTGCGTCCAGAATGGTGTGGGTGTAGTCTGGCTACAGGTGCGAGGGCAGAAGACGCCGGTTGCAGAGGGACCGGGGATTGAGATTGTGAGTGTCGGGACTTCGATCCTGGACGCTATTGGACCGATAGGACAAGCTTGCATCCGTGCATTGTCGCACGCTAGCGCATAAGCTCCGGGGGCTGGTTCGCACTGTCCCGCACACCAGACCCCCGGATCAACCGTAAGGAAAGAATATGAGTGAAGCACTACCAGCAATACCGCGCAACGAGGCGCTTGCACGACTCATGGCTCAACTGAAAGAACAACAAGAAAAGGATAAAGACAATGGGACCAATTTCGAGTGATGTACTGATGTTCCTCGCGGAGCTTGAACAGGCCACGAGCGAAATCATCACGAAGTACTACGATGCCAGCGCGGCTGACTGGGATGAGAACGGCACCGAGGCAACCAAGAACTTCAAGTTCTACGCGCCTATTCTCGTGAAGGTTGTCACGTCCGAGGATGGGAAGGTGCTGGCTCAGTTCGTGGAGGAAGGGGTTGACTTCTACCCGGATCAGGAGTAACATGACTGTAGGTGTGAATGACAGCCCCACCCGGTGTGAGCAATGCGGGCGCACCGAAGCGACGTACACCTGGGTAGGCCAATGGGTCTGCTCTCTCTGCGAGAGAAAGGCACGACGATGACAATCAAGATCGAAACCGAGTGGGGCGTGGTCTATCCATATGCTCCTGAAGTTGTCCACCCGATGGTGGACCGCGCCTCTGCCGAAGCGCACGCCCGCTCTACCGGGTCGATCCTTATGTGCCGAGACTGGTCTGTGGTTCGACAGCAACCCGGCTGTACTGACCATAATCCTGTTCAACATCGTGACGGCAAGCCCGCGTGGTGTAAGCGGTGCGGGCTGACCGCTAGCTTCACTGTTCCGGAATTTCGGTTTGTCAAATCCTCCAACGCCCCTCAACCGAGTGAGCAGCATCCGGTTGGAGACGTGGACCCGAGCATGGTCTATCGCCCGACCGAGACGCCCCGCACGCGGAGAGTTGACAATGGGCCTAGAGGGCAGTAAGCTGTAGGTATGGAACTTCTACACGACTTCATGCTCTACATCCAGAGCCTCTTCGTTCGCCCTAAGCGCTCGGATCGCGAGCGACGTAGGTGCACCAGCGAAATCCTGAAGGCTGGACTGCCGGTGTTCATCATCGTTAGTCTGATCGGCACTACGCTTCTCGCGCTGTTCGTCAACCTCTGGTTCCTCCTGCTGCTTATCGTCATCGCGGTGGGTTGGCCGCTGTGGTACGGCTTTGTCAAGTACCACGCTTCGAAGTACGGACTACTCGGATGGTGAACCTGCACGGGCCGGGGGCGAAACTTCTACCTATCAGCCCTGCAACGTACGATCCGGGCAAGCGAATGCAGGCCGCAACTATGGCGGCGTACGTAGGCCTTGGCGTGGCGATGCATGTCCACTCATCCCACACGGAGTTCTGGACGGACAAGCGGGTCCCTCCGTGGAAGATCGACGTGTATTCGGCTCGCACCTATAAGGGGCCGCTAGAGTTCGACCGGCGACTAGAGCACCCGACCGAGCCGTGGTCACCATTCGCCCCGCCAGTCAGGACGGCAGAAGATCGAATCGAGCAGGCTATCGCGGTCCTGTCCGAGCTAGCGGAGACTGATCCGGTGGCGCTCCAGGCGATTGACATTCTGGAGGGAAGGTTGACAAACCCAGAACAAGAGAGTAGGCTGTAACTATGACAATCGATCTTCGCAACTTCAAGTCCGGTGACCGGGTACGTGCCACCAACCAGAGAAACACGGACACCGCTGAGTTTACCGTGGATTCGTCCTCCGAGACCCTCCTGTACTCCGCGACCAATGTTTTCAATGCAGAGTCGTGGGACTTCACCCTCATCGAACCGCCCAAGCCCAAGCTGCCGAAGGTGGCGGGTGTGTACCGTCTGACGCCAGGCAAGTTCGGTGACCGTCACCTGATTCTGACTACGGTGGGTTCGTGGTACTGGATCGACTTCACGACCGCGCACAAGAATGATGGTGGCTTCGTGTATCAGGGTGAGCACATCAAGGAGAGCGTCGTGAAGAAGTACGCGGGAGAGCTTCACCTTCAGTGGGCGTACTGATGACACACGCAACACTGGGGCAGGACTTTCAGCAGTTCCTCCGCGAAGCCTTCCCGAAGCGCACCAAGAAATCTTTCTCCCGCGAGAAGCGGATCAGCCGCATGCTGTCCGTCGTGATGTTCGTGATGATGCTCGGAGGTACGGCGGCGTCTCTTGCGTCTGCGGCCTTCTTCGGAAACGGATACCTCGCGTTTCTGATCATCCCCTCGTTAGGGGTTGGCTTCGTGGTCGGGATGTTCGGGGACTGGTATGACGCCAAGTATCATCTGAACGGGCTCTGATGTAAAACATTCTAGACAAATAAATAACATGGTAGTATGTTATTTATGACCACTAGAATCTGCACCCGCCGAGAATGCGGACAACCTGAAGAGGGGCTTGGCCTCTGCCTCGAACATCTAGAAGAGGTAGAGGCCAGGATCACGCAGGGACTCCCGCCTACAGGAACGCTACTCGGAGAATGGGGGCGTTGGCGGACGAACGGTGCTGGATATCGCATCCGGTCGCGAACCGTCAACGGCGTGCAAGAGTTTCAACTAGAGCATCGTCATGTGATGGAGGAACACCTTGGACGACCACTGGAACGTGGTGAGAATGTGCACCACCGCAACGGTTTTCGGGATGATAACCGTCTAGAGAATCTAGAGCTTTGGTCAACGGCACAGCCCGCTGGTCAGCGAGTAGCCGAGAAGCTGGCGTGGGCAAAAATGATCACGGAGCGCTACGGCCCAGAAGAACACCTTCTGTAATAGAGGTATAATACTTTGTAGACCAACTGAATCGATCCGAGAAAGAACCCAGGCATTTAAGGGGTTTCGGACGTGAAAGTTGCTGAAAAGCAGGCCGTCTCGTTGAATAAGCGAAGATTTATCCTGCATAGTTCACACTACAAAGGATTTGTACATGCAGGAAATCGAAGCAGGGGAACCCGCTGAGCTAGAGATTGAAGCCCCGCCAGGGCTGCTTCCCGACCTCGAAGCATGGGGCATTGTCGAGATTGAGCGTGGTGTTTGCGAAGATACCTTTGAAAACCGGAAGGCTATCCGAGCCAATAAGGGCAAGGCCAATACCGTCTTCGATAGTAATGGAAACCCAACAGGCTATCTACAGGTGGTCACGGCGGAAATGTACGCCACCGCTCAAGGCCTGTCAAAAAGCGATCTTCTTTCCGACCCGGACGATTACAACTCCGACTACCTCAACGGTGTCAAGCTCCTGCTCGCTCAGAACGCAGACCACCTGGCACCGACGTGGGTCCTCAATACTACCAAAACTTTTATCCGTCAGCAAGACCGTATCAAGGAACTCGGCGCAGACGGCGAACTGTACGCCAGCCAGACTCGGCTCGTAACCGTACCGCACCGTTGCAAGACGACGAAGGCTGACGGCACGCGATGCTGGGGCTGGGCAGACGGTAGCTCGGACCTGAACGGCATGTGCCGTGTACACGCACGGCGCGCGAACCGCTCCCCCTCACACGGCCTGAGTACACGCCAGATTATGCGCAACCGTATGGACTCCGCCGTCCCCGGTCTGTGGGAAAAGCTGGAAGTGCTGACCGACTCGGAAGACGAGCGCATTGCGCTGACCGCTATCCGTGACATGATGGACCGTGCCGGTTACAAGGCCGTGGACCACGTTGAGCAGAAGGTCGAAGTAACCGTAACCGACGCCTCGGACGTTGTGAAGGATCGCCTCAAGAAACTGAAGAAGGGCCAGGACGACAAGGCCGCACTTCTCAAGCAGATGCGTGAAGCAACCGCCGCCGAAGATGTAGTAGACGCGGAGGTTGTTGACGATGACGAGTGAAGCCCGCGAGAAGCTAGAGCAGATGCGCGACCAAATAGTTTTTGACGCACAGGGGGCGCTCTCCCGCGCGGAGCTTCAGCGTCTACGGCAGTACTGGGGTGACATTACCCAGATTCTCCAGCTTGACACGGACGCCAAGGGCGAGTAAACTAAGACCATGCTCACAACCGAACGGCTCGCCGCACTGCACGCTGTCAAGAACGGCGAGGTAACCGTGCGGAAAGTCAGCGCGCCGGGACTCCCCTGGAGATTCCAGCCTGCCGAGCGAACCGTAGCACTCGGGTTCCTGCTGAAGGCGGACCTGATTTCGGTAACCGCTGAGTTCGGCCCGAACCGTTCACGACCGTCAACCGTGACACTCACGGATCGAGGGTGGCGTGCTATTCGAGCTACGGCGTGAACTGATCCGGCTTGCGAACCGTAACCGTCTGAGCGCGGAAGCCGTGACCGACCTACTGGACCTCGCGGAGCATCTGAACGGCCTGGTTGTAGACGAGGATGACCGTGAACTTCTCACCGCCGAGCATGTGCTAGACTTCTGGCAGGAGAGTTTCGATGAATCGTAGACAACGGCAAGCAACCGCAACCGCTATCGTGTCTGAAGCGAAGCGGCACGTTGGGTATCGCGCCCAACCGCAGCGCCGTAGCGCCTTTGCCCTTAAGCAGTACCTCGGGAAAGCGTGGAACGGCACGTTCATAGACCGCGTACTCCATGACGCATTCGGAGACTTCGCGGAAGTGCGGTTTGTGTCAACCGTGTCAGCGCTCGGGTACTACCTGAACCGTAACCGTGTCTATCACAAGCCCCGGCCCGGAGACATCGCGTTCTTCAACTTCGCATCGAACCCGCTGGAACCGTTCGAGCAACCGCACGTTGGTGTGGTAATTTCGGTTGAACCGAACGGCTCGTTCCGAACCGTAGAGGGCGAGACTTCACCCGGCACGCCTCAAGGGTCGCAGCTTGCAGACGGTGTATTCGAGAGAGTGCGGCACGTAACCGATACCGTAGGCTTCGTGCGCCCAACCGTACGGAAGATCGAACCGCTAGACGGCACGCCTACAACCGTGCAGATGAGCTACTTCGACTCGAACCCCAGTACGCGCGCCAAGGCAATCGAAACCGTGCAGCGAGCGCTGAACCGTGTACGGCCTGCTTGGACGTTCAACCGTGGCAAGAAGGACGGCGAGTTTAAGAGCGCTCTCGGCCTGTACGCTCGTGAGACGGGAACCGTGGAGAACCGTGGCGAACTGACGTACCCGGTACTCGACACCCTCGGAACCGAGACCGGCGTGTATACGGTAGACTCATGACACGCTCAGAACGGTGCAAGTCTGACGACCTCTTCGACAACGAGCACCACCGATGCATCGGCGCGATCTACACCGGCTGGCTCGAAGAAGGCGTGCCGTGTGAGTGCGCCTGCCACAAGCTTCCACGGTGCTTCACACCGTATGTCGCAAACCACGGAACCGGCATCTACGACTGCGACCTACACGAAGGGCACGGCGGGAACTTTCACTCACACAGAGGTCGGATACTTTGGTCGAAGCGTGTTTGACATCGAGTAAACCGTGTGCTAGAGTAGTCTTACGTCCAGGTAGTAAACGCCGAAACGGTATTACGAAACAACGTGCCAAACCGGGTGAGTGGTTCCTGTGCCTCCCCGGCTCTCGGCAAAACCCCGCTCATCAGTTACGGCGGGGTTTTGTTGTTGGTACGGCGTGCCACATAACCGTAACCGGTTTGTGGTAGGCTCGCAGCATGTCCCACGTAGAGATTCACTGGCTTGAGACCGCAACCGATGCGGCACGCCTGGAGTACGCCGGTCTGCCCCGGCTCGACCTTGAACCGTCACAGTGCACGGCGTGCAACGCAAGAGTTGGGGAGGTAAACGGCACGAACGGTGATGTCTTCTGGAAACCGTGCGGCCTGGTGCTCAACGGTGATGCAATCGGCACGCTCTGCCGCAAGTGCTTCGCTCCAGTTGACAAAAGCCTCACGGCACGCTAAGCTGACGGCATGAGAAGCAACAGCAAACCGGTCCCGATTCGCGACCTGTCCGAAGAGGACCAACGCGGTCTCGTCGGAAACGTCGTGACCGTGAAGGTCTACGAAGACCTGGAAACACAGGAACCGTCCGCCACACTACATGGGCGGCTCGCCTTGATCGCCCTGACCCCGGACGGCACCGTCGTAGTCTTCGAGTACCAGCCCAACTTCCAGCCTGTACCGGCGTCTCAGCCGATCACTGTCGAGTGGTGACCCGGCTTGACAACGGTCGAACGGCACGCTAGGATGGGAAGCATGAAGGACACGTCCAAGACCATCCCACTCGCTGAGGTTGCTAGCTACAGCAACGGTGACCTCATCTATCTGATCGACCAGGTTGTCGTTCTCGACTTCACGGAGAACGGCGAGACCGCGACCGTAACTGGCACGCTCGAACTGCTGCTTCGAACCGACGAGGGGTTCGCCCTGAAGTTCGCCGGATACCCGGATGTCGTACCGGTGCCACTCGCCAGCGATGCAACGCTCTCGTTCACCGACTACGAGAAGTGGGGGCTCTGATCATGGCAGTTCATGGTGTGAGCGCAACCGCCAAGGGCAAGAACTCGGAACCGGGGGACTGGACCCTCAAGACCAACACCGGCAAGCCGGTACTGGATGAGAAGAACAAGCCCATCGCTGGGCTCTCATTCCGTTCGGCCAGTGACGCGGCGCGTAGTCACCTGACTCGTACGGGAGAGTACGTCTTCCCGATTCGCGGCTAAGGCTGGGAGAGGCCTCGTCCACGTCCTCTGTTGTGTTATAAGTACAGCATAGCAGGGTTCCCCCGATAGTGCAATACCTAAATGAAAGAATTCCGTCTGGACTCCAGGCGGAATTTCTTTTGCCCTAGGACTTGACACCGGCTCCAGCTTGCCGTAGTGTAGGAACTACCAACCCGGTCAACGAAGGGAAAACAATGACCAACACACTCACCCCCGAGCAGCTTGAGCAGCTTGCCAGCATCGAGGTAGGCATGGGAGCGACCTACCGCACGGCACTCGGCGGCATCTACATCCCGTTCACCGTGGTCGCCGTGCGGCGCGGAGGCAAGGAAGTCGATGTGCGCCGCGACAAGACGATCATCGTGGAGCGCAAGAGCGGCTGGGAAGACAACCACGTCAAGGCGTACGAGTACGACCCCGAGGGTCGGCTCGAAACCTACACGCTCCGGAACAACGGCCAGTACATCGCAAAGGGCGAGCCGAAAGAGCGCTGGTCCTCGACACTCCAGATCGGCTACCGCCGTGACTGGACAGACATGAGCATGTGATGAACCGGCTCGCGAAAGACGGGTACGACCGTTGCGAGTGCGGGTGCAAGTACTGGGAGCACGACCGCTGTATCGACTGCGGCACGTACATCCGGTCTGCACTCGTGCTCGACGTGAAGGACGCGCAGGAAGACTACGACCGTGCGTCCATCCCCCAGCTTGCCGCAGCGCAAGCAGAACTGAAGCGTGCGAGAAACCGTCTCGCTCAGCTTGACAAGCAACTTCTAGGCTAGTAAGGTAGGAACATGAGATTCAACATCGTACACGAGCGCAGTGACACCGTGGTTGGCGAGGCCGACCAGGTGGAGGTCGCGCAGTCCGTACTCTCCGGAATTTACGGCGAGATGTTCGTCGTCATCGACAAGTGGAGCGGTGTGGCACTCGACCGCCCTGCCCAGAACGCCGTACCTGGAGCATCAATCCTCACGGAAGAGCAGCTTCCCTGGGGCACCATCGACCTTCTCTCTCGCGAGGGCAAAAAGGTTCTCGCGATCAAGCTCGTCCGCGAACTGACGCACCTGGGCCTCGGTGAAGCCAAGGATGTCGTTGACCGCCGTGTGGTCGAAGCCAACCGGCTCGCGCAAGAGCAGGCCCGACTTGACGAAGAGCGTCGGAACTGGTAGGGTTAAGACATGAGCACACAGGAAATTCGCCAGGCAGAACTGGCGCTCGCGGAAGCCAACCGTGCCGTCCGAATCGCGCAGCTTCAACTGGCTCGCGCTAAGAGCCGGGAGCCGGAAGAGCCCCCGGTCGATACGACCCTCCAGATCAAGGTCCAGTATCGCGAGGGCGAGAAGGCCTACACGTACGTCGCATACCGCACCCCCGAAGGCTACTGGCTCGTTACGGGTCGGAACTACGCGGGCAAGCGGCTCGGGTGGGAAGACATTCTCCACCTGGCTGACAAGAACTATTCGGGTCCCGCGCATCTGCGCGTCCTGAAGTAACAAGCTGCCGGTTTCTCCTTCCGGCTTCCCCGGCCCCGGCTCGCGTCCTCCCTTCCGCGAGTCGGGGCCTTCTCCGTTTAGTGCCCGGACTCTTACGTGGTTATGGATGCCGAAGATAAGGTCATCGCTTATAGTTGACATGCGGTACCGGATCATGTAAGCTGGAGCTACGCCGACGAAGGGAAATCGAAATGGCGAAGATGCTGACAGTGCAGGTTGAGGAAGGCCCCCTGGTCATTCCGGTTGCCGTGGATGTGTGGCAGGAGTGGATCGACGTTCACGCCGACGAGGATGAGGATGGGTTCGCGCTCGCAGAGGCGTACCTCTACGCCGACGAGGATGGTGCGATCATCTGCCAGTGTTGCGGCGTGAACTACAACCCGGCAGTTGACAAGGACTGAAGAGTCCTGTAGGCTGTAACTACAACGAACAGGAAGGGAAATCATGTTCACTCTCAAGCTCACCGATTCCGATGAGGCACTCCAGGTCGAAGGCATCGACCTCAACGTCTGGGACTCGAACCTCTACGGCTCTGGACCGGCGCGCGGTATCGTGGTCACCGGATACCCCATGTTCAAGGACGAGAACGGTCTCTGGGACACCGACACCGATGTCATCCTGTTCAGCGCCGACACCAACTTCAATCCGGAAGAGTGGGACGAAGACGCCTGGTACGGCCTGAGCGAGGACACCGCCCCCGGCGAGGTCCCGAATGAAGTCATGACCCTCGTCAATAACATCCTCAAGGAGCTTTCGGTATGAGCACGATCACCGTTCACCCCCGGTTCGCCACCCTGGAATGGGCGTGCAACAACGACGATGAGCACGAGGGTGCGGACGACCAGGAAATCGTCCTCCAGCCTCTCTCGGACATCGAGGATTCCGGCACCGCGATCTGCCCGCAGTGTGGCGAGGACATGGAACTCGTGAGCGTGACTGTCACGCAGTAGTCCCAAAGTAGTGCGGGTCGGGTTTGACATCCGGCCCGCATTGCTGTACGCTTGAAGTATCAGCCAAACGGAAGGGAAACCAATGGCATCTCTCACTCAGACTCAACTCGAAGCGAACGCGCTTCTCCGTCAGCACGGCCTCTACGAGAAGGGGTGGCGGTTCATCTGGGACAACGCGAAGACGCGCGGCGGTCAGTGCAAGCACCGCGAGCGCACGATCAGCATGAGCAAGTACCTCGTGCCGCTGTGGTCCGAGGACCAGGTGACGCAGACGCTCATCCACGAGGTCGCGCACGCGGTCGTGGGTCCCGGCAACGGGCACGGCCCCGTATGGGCGCGGCAGATGCGCGCCATGGGTGTGCGGGCGGATCGTTGCCACAGCAACGAGACCGTACAGGGCCGGTACCTTGCGATCTGCGACCACTGCGGCGTGGAGGCACACCGCGCGCACCGCATGAGCCCCGCCATGAAGCAGGGCCGACACCTTCACGCGGCGTGCCGCAAGCCGGTGCGGTGGGTTGACACCGCCACCCTGGTGCGGTAAGGTAGAGGCATGGCAAGAGAAACGCGCCGGGTCCGGGTCGAAGACATCGATCCGGGCCTTGAGCAGGAGAACCCGCAGACCTGGCTTCGCATCCTGCCGTATGACGGGTGCGGTCAGTACAACGCGGATCGCACCATGCGGTACATCAACTGGTGCGACCCGGACGATGACGATGAGTACCCGGTACAGCACGGACAATGGTACCCGGTCGGCACACTGATACCGCTTGACTTCTACGTCTAGACCCTGTAAGCTGTAAGTACAAGCCAACCGAAGGGAAATCGAAATGGCAACGTACACAGACGACATTGACCCGGAGGGCCGCTTCTGGGTCCACGACACCGTGACGGACGATCAGCCGGATGTCGGCATGCCGTTCGGTGAAGCGACGGTCGGGATCGTGGACGAGCACGAGGGCGGTGTGGTGCTGTACTGCCACGAGGCTTCCGCGCCGTCCATCCTCAAAATGCTCCGCCGATCAGCCGCACCGGGAAAGCTGGTGTTTCAGGGCGCAATCGTGGACACGCACCAGGAGCTTCCCGAGTCCGAGCGGTTCGTCACGGTCTGGGGCGAGACGGAGTGGTTCGAGCGCGTCAAGCTCGCGCGGTTCGAGTAAACAGCACGCCGCCTCCGGGCGGCTTTGCTGTTTAGTGCCGATCCTCTTGCGTGCGGATGCGGCTTGACATTGGCGTGCGGATGCGATACGCTTGAGGTACATCGAGGGAAGGGAACCCCATGAAGGAATACCAAGTCAGCCTGAGCCTGCCGGTCGAAGCGCTGGACGTTGCGGGCGCGGTCGCAGAGTTTCGCTGGGACGTGGCGAACGGGCCTGCCTATGTGTACGGCGTGGATACGGGCGAGGAACTGCTGAGCTACGACTCGGAGACTCGCACCGCTACCGCTGGCGCACGGATCGACAAGGGCGCGCTTGACGCGCTCGCGGATCGCGTGCTTGACCGTGCGGACGTGGACGAGACAGGCTACCTCATCGCGGGCGCGGATGAGGTTCGCGACATCCTCCGTGACGAGCTTTACAAGCTGCTCGGCATGGTGTAGGCTAGAGCCATGGGACAGACACAGACCACCAAGCTCGCCGGTAGCCTCGCGGTCGGGGATCGCATCCTCTGGGACGGCGTGCCTGCAACGGTGACGTACCGCCAGAACTACCGGGTGGCGATGCTCCCCGGCGTGCAGACCGAACTCATGGTGCAGGGCGAGAACTTCACCGCCGCGACCACGATCAACGCGGGCGATGCGGTCGTCATGGCAGACGAGCCGTGTGCCAAGTGCGCGAACGGGATGCATCGCGGGGTGCTCGCGTGACGCTCGGAGATGAGGCGCAGAAGTACGCCGACCTCGCAACGGGCGCGCTCGAAGAGTCGAAGCGCCGGTCAGACCCCCGCGAAGCCGACCGAGACATCGCACGCGCGGCAGTCTACGCGCAACTGGCTCGCGCCGCGCAGAGTTGACAGCTTGCCGCCGATGCGGTAAGCTCGAAGTATCACAACGACAACCGAGAAGGGAAATCTCATGCTCAACCTCTACTCCACCCCCTCACACATCGAGGCACCGGACTTCGGCAAGTACTTCGGGCGTGACGGTCTGGGATACCAGGCCTACGCGGAAGCGGAACAGGCGTACATCGACGCGCTGAAAGCGTGGGCGAAGAAGCTCGCACCGGCATCGCCCATCGCTGGCGAGCTTGTCAGCATGCCCTACGCGGACGGTGCCGCGCTGTACATCATCGTGCAGTCGTCGGGCAAGCACGGACTCATGCCGGTGCCGGTCGGGGACGCCTGGCGCGACCCGAACTTCGAGCAGTACGCAACGGTCGCCGCACTGAAAGACATGGTGGCGCGGAACCGACGCTTCGAGAAGGCGCGGGCGCGCGTTTGACACTCTGAACGTGAGGGTGTAGTCTGGGGACATGGCAAACGAACCGGACTACATCCTCACGATCAAGATGTCCAAGCACGGCGCGGAGGACGCGCTGGAGAAGTTCGACGGCTGGGAGGGCACGCGGCACATCGCGAGCGTCCCGGACGATGACGGTGCGCGCATCGTCACAATCTGGCATGTGCCGAACGCAACCGTAGGCGCGGGGATCATCCTCTCATGCGGAGGCTGGATCGATGACCTCGTTTGGGGAGACTACCGTCTCATCCCGAATCGGCGTCTGTAGTGGCGCGCGTCATCGACCCCAGCACAGGGGAGGACGTGCGGACGTGTGCCGGATGCGGCATCGACCATGATGCGGAAGGCTTGACGTGCTTCAACGCGCGGGACTTGTGCATCGACTGTTGTGGCGAGACTCACTGAAAGGCCCTCCGGGGCGAACGCAAGAGTATGGGCACTAAACGTGCAACGCGAAAGGGCACCCTCTCGGATGCCCTTTCGGATCAGTTGGCGAACAGAACCTTGCGCTTGTCGATCCAATCGACTACGCGGGCCTCTCCAGCGGGGCGACCCTTGAGCCAAGTGCGGGATGCCGCTTCGGTTCCCCGCGCGTAATCCAGCCATTCCCCATCAACGAGAATCTGTCCGAGATATTCTTCCAGTTCCATTTTCTCTCCCTTTTGACTTGTTACTTCGATACTACAGGAAAGAATGCGGAATGTCAAACTAAGAATCTTCGGATTCTGGCTTGCAATGCCGTGCGGATGGGTGTAGGCTGGCTTTAGACAGACAGGGAAGGGAACCTAAAATGTCAAACCTCCACACCCGCCACATCACGGCGGTTTTCCGCACGGCGGATGCCGACCTCATTGCGGAAGGCATCGACTGGTACGCGGACGCGCGCCGCGTTGCGGACGCTTACGCGGTCAAGTACAACGTGCCGGTGTCGGTCGCGGCTGGCGTGCTCGCGGCGCTCTCGCCCCTCAATTCGTGGGGGAACAACGTCAACCTCGCGGGGCGCATGCTCGCGTCGGGCGGGACCCTTGAGCGCGGATATCTCAAGGCGAACCTCGCAAAGGCGCGGGCGATCATGGCTACGGGATCACTTGAGCCTTTGGGCGGGCTCAAGGTGAACAACTTCTACCTCTCGATCATTACGGGCGGCGCGGAAGGCGTGACGATTGATCGCCACGCATGGTGCATCGCGCACAACGATCGTTCGCGGACAAACTCGATCCCGAAACTCTCGCCTAAGGCGTACGCGGAGATTGCCGAGCGCTACCGCCGTGCGGCTGTAATCCTCTCGAAAGAGTACGGCATGCCGCTCTCGCCCGCCGTGGTACAGGCGGTAACGTGGGTTGTCTGGCGTCGGCGGTACTGGGGCGCGGGCGCGTTTGACACTTACAACGTGGATGATGTAAACTAGATCCATGGTTGTTATCTCATTCTTCATTTTCGCCGGGGTTATAGGTTTCGTGACCTATAACCTCGGACGTGCGCGCCGCATGAATCATGGTCTCAAGCATCGCCCGGATGACTACGCGGTGAACCTCCAGACAGGCGAGATAATCGAACGCGGTTCGGCAGCGTGGAACCTCGCATGCCGTGAGGGTAACCTCGCGACAACCCTACAGCCCCAGAATGGCGCGCGGAAAGGTGTGACGTTCGAATGATCACAGTGTGGACTCAAGCGGGATGCGGGCCGTGCTACGCGCTCAAGCGGGCGCTCAAGGGCATTACGTACCTTGAGCGGGATGCCGCTAGCGCGGACGCCGGTAGGCTCGCGTACTGGCGCGCTCAAGGCTGGCAGACGCCTATCGTAGAGCATGCGGGCGGGACGTTCGGGGGTTTCGATCCCGCGAAGGTTCGCGCGCTCGCGGACGCGCGCCGATAGCGCCCCCCTACGGGGACACGCAAGAGTTTGACCACTAAACCCGCGCCGAGATTTCTCGCGCGAGTTTCGCATTTCGTGTTGCGGTTTGGCGCGGACCATGCTAAGCTAGCTTTAGCAAGACAGAGAGAAACTAAACAGGGAGAAGCACATGAACGTTATCGAGATTGTCTACACTGTCGCTCAGATCGCGGTGGGGAACCTCTACATGTGGGATGCGCCGGGAAACCTCACCTTCAAGGTTGTGGGGCTTCACCCGGCTCCGGATGCCGCTTTCGCCGGTAACAGGATCGCCCCGTTCGCGGACGTTATCTGGTCCGATGACAATGGGAAGGTCACCACGATGAACCTCCAGAGCATCGCCTCGGGCGTGCGGATCGGGCAGATCATCCCGACAGACTGAACGCGGGGGAGCTACGGCTCCCCCGCTTTCGTTTGCCCGTTTAGTGCCCATATGCTTACGTGCTCCGGACGTGCGGCGCGTGCCGCGAGCATGCGGCAGGGGTTATCAATCTGTTACCAAAGTCATGCGGTTTCGGGTTTGCAATGACGCCGGATGCGTGTATAGTAGTAATTACAGAGGGACACCCAGTAAGGGACTCCCCAGAACAGGAAGGTTAGTCATCATGGCTACCACCACGAAAGATCGCCGCAACGCCGCTCGCAAGCCGGGGCTCAACGTCACGAACGACGCCGCGCTCCACGCCCTTGTGAATCGCCACAAGGAACTCAAGGCAATCGAGCGCGCCGCCGCCGAGGCTGAGCGCGAGCGCAAGGGCATCGAGTCCGAACTTCGTGCCGCCATGGGTGACGAAGAGCAGATCGTCGTGCGCGGTGTCGTCATCGCTCGCCTGTCGTCCGAGCGCAAGACGCAGAAGATCGACAGGGACACGCTCCGCAACGTCTTCCCCGAGGCCTACAGCGCGGTTGTGTCCTACGCGCCGTATCGCTACATCGAGGTCCTGTAGCCTCACACAGAAAGCCCCCGGCCCTTGCGGTCGGGGGTTTTCTAGTGTAAGCTATGAGTAACAGACAAGGGAGGCCACAATGGCTATCAACACGGCAGGATACCACGTCGCAGGAATCGCGCGGGCGTCACGCATGAACCCCTCGCCCCGCTATGAGGCGCGGGTGTACGTCATGCGCCATGAGGCGGATGAGCGGCACATCGTGATCGACGCCGAGCTAGGCAAGATCGTGAAGCGGTTCCGCGACACTGAGACAGCGTGGATGGACGCCGAGCGCTGGGCGAACGACTACGCCGACAAGGTGCACGCGGAGTAGGGCGCGGGGCTTCGGCCCCAAACCCAGCAACACGCAAGAGTAGCGCCGCTAAACGCGGGAAAAACTGCCGGTAGAACCACTTAGGGGGAGAGTGCGCTAACACTCTCCCCTTGCATCCTCCGGTTCGGATTCACCACTCACGGGTTTCACCTGCCAGGGCCGTTGGACACCCCTTAGCGTTGGCCGATATTTAGTTATTGTGCATGTTAGGGTGTGGACTCTTTGGCGGTCGCACTTACCCCTACGGGGACTCGAATTCCTAGGCTCACGGACTGAACGCCCGGTCTTGCTGTGATCTTCGCCCTTTTGGTTGTCACCAGCTTATCATGGTTGCGGAGCGTATGTCAACTTCAATCTCATCCAATTTCAGATTTGTTTTCGCGCCAGAGTATGCTAAGCTTGCCGTAGGCAGAACAACAGAGAGAAAGGAACTGCCATGAACGAGGACTTCGAGTCGGAGCTTTACGACGAGGGCTTCCTGGACGACATTGAGTCGTTCTCGGACACGTCCCTCGATGACGAGGACGAGGACTGGGACGACGAGGACGAGCCCGAGTACGATGACGCGGACTACTGGGACGAGCGCCAGGCCGCGTACGACGACGAGTGGCCCGACCCGCTGGAACTTCCGAGCTACGGGTCGTAGCGCATAGCCCCAGGTTTTCAACGCCGGTACTACTCCGGGACCTGGGGCTTCGTGCTGCCCGGTTTAGTGGCGAGACTCTTGCGTTGCGCTGCTCGCGCCGCAAATGACAACAGCCCCTTTCGGGGCTGTGTGTCAGGCGAAGATTCCGCGTGCCGCTTCCCAGGCTTCCTGGGCTCGGGCTTCTTCCCATCCCCGGTTCTCGTAGTAGCGTTCTACTGCGAGTTCTGCCTGAACCTCAGCGTACGATTCTTCGGCATCCGGGAGGTATTCGCAAATCTGCGCGAAGGTGAATGTAACGCCGGGGCGAATCAGGCCGCAACGCTTAGCGCGGGCGATGATATCCATGGGGTTCATTTCGTTCCCTGTCTCTCTGTTTAGTTTCTGTCTTGCTGTATATCTATACTCTACAGCACAATGCCGCGAGAGTCAAGCCGAGATTCAAGAAAAAAACTTTCCGTTCTAGGTTGACACGTTGCCAGGCATAGGGTAATGTTGTACTTACAAGGGCAGAGAGCCCCAAACCACAACAGGAAGAGAAACATCATGCGTACCACCCTCAACATCAAGCACTCGTCCCCCGCCGACCTCGCCCGCGCGCTCCGCTCCGCCGCCGCGAAGATCGATGCCGGTGACATCACGCCCGGTGCGGACATCACGGTCGGAAGCGTCCGCGTGCAGGTCGCGGTCCCGCAGGAGTCGGAGAAGCGCGCGTGGGCGCGTGCCAATGGCTACCCGGTCGGTTCGCGCGGTCGCTACTCGAAGGCCCTCGAAGAGGCCTACGCCGCGCACGTCGCGTCGGAGAAGGCCGCACGCGCCGCAGAGCGCAAGGCCGCACGCGCCGCGAAGGCCCTTGTCAGCGCCTAGCGCTCGCGGAAGGTCCCGCTAAGAATCCCCCGGCAAATCGCCGGGGGTTTCTTGCATTCCCCGCAGAACTATGGTAGGCTTACAGCATGGACATTACGACACCCTGCCACGGCCTACCCCCGCAGATTGACTATGCGTTCGAGGGTCGCGCGTACATGCAAGAGCGGGTAGTTGACGGCTTTGGGTGCCCTGCCCCCGGATGCTATCTATCCTGGGATGCCCAAGGCAAAGCGCAATAGCGCTTGACACAATGGAAAAAGCCTGATAGGCTATAGACATAGGGAGAGAGGCTCCCAGGGAAGAGGGAATCATGCTCAAGGTCATCGCCACCGGGATCGCGACCGACTACGCCTTTGAGGCGGAGTTCGCGGAGGCGGCGGCTGAGGATGCCCTCCGCGACTGGTACGCGGACGCGGCGAACTGGCCGCGCTGGGACCACGAAGAGGGGAAGTGGGACCTGTAGGGTCCCCGCCCCTCGCGGGCCAGCACGCAAGAGTCTGCCCACTAAACAGAAGAGCCGCGACCCTCGCGGATCGCGGCGTTCCGTGCCGCCGAGCGCGTGCGCGCTCGCTGTGTGCGGCTGTCGGCGTGCGGACTGGTCCGGGAGCCTTTCCGGAGTTCCTGCATCGCGCGGTACTGGGCTGTCGGCTCATTCTTGCGCTTGCTCATACTGAAAGCTTAGCACACTCTCGCGAGGATGCAAGACAAAAGTTTTTTTAGTTTGAGCTTGCATTCTCGCTGGAACCTGATAAGCTTGCTATCAAGAGCAAGAGAGAGGAACCCCAAATGCTCAACACCATCCCCACCCCCGCGCACATCGTCGCGGCGTTCCACGCCATTGATGACCTGGCTGACGTGTCGGCAGGCATCGCATGGTATGAGGATGCCTACGGCATGGCTGAGACGCTGGGCGTCGTCTACGGGTGCACTACGGCACAGGCGGCAGGCATCATCGCCGCGCTGAGCCCTCAGCAGGGCTGGGCGCAGAACGTCAAGGCGGCAGAGAAATTCCTCGCCACGGGCGCGCGTGTGCACACTGAGAGCAACATGGGCAAGTGCCGTCGCATCCTCGCGGGTGAGGACATTCTGAAAGTGCTCAACGCACCTAAGACCCAGAATTTCTACCTGGGAATTGTGAGCATGGGCGTTCAGGGCGTGTGCATTGATCGGCACGCGCTTGATATCGCCCTGGGCGTCCGCCACACTGACGCCTCGCGCCCTGCCATTGGCGCGCGTCTCTACGTCACCGCCGCACAGGCCTACAGGGACGCCGCTGAGGCCCTGAACGCTGAGGGTGTGGTAATCACCCCGGCAGAGCTTCAGAGCGTCACCTGGGCCGCACACGTCCCCGTGTGGTCGGGCGTCAAGACGGGTGAGCCGGTCGCGCTGAGCTACTGAGGCAAGGCAAGCGCCCTAGAATCTCTCAGAGAATCTAGGGCGTTTGACTTGACAGAATGGCGCGGCATGCCTTATGCTTGTACTAACAGGGAGAGAGGAACCCCATGGACATCACTCACGAAGACTACTGCGACTGCGGTGACGCGCAGGCTTGCGCAGAGCGCGAGGCGGAGGCGCACAAGGGCCTCGCGCACGCGGACCCGGTGTGGGTCGCGAGCATCAGCCGCTAGCGGGAGGGGCTGGGCCTACGGGCTCAGCCCTTTTACCGGCCCCGGCACACGCAAGAGTATCGGCACTAAACTGGGCGGAAATTAGTTTCCATTTCGGTTTGACATATGCCCCCGGCATGCTATAGACTGTAAGTAACGAGGGAGAGGAACCCCAGAATGGCCGCAACAATCGCCGCAGAGTCGGCACTCGACAACCTGATCGAAGAGGAATGGTTTGACGCTGAGGGCATCCTGATCAATCGGACGGATGACGGCGCGATCATCGTCTGGTGCGACCGGGAAGTCTACTACATCAGTAGCGAGGGTTTCATCAGCCGCCGCGACTTCAAGGGTGGACCCCAGCGGGTCATCCTGTAAAAACTAGAGTGGCCTGGGGGTTTGACTCCCAGGCCATTCTGGTGTAGACTACTAGTAACGAGGGAGAGGAACCCTAATGGACCTGAACGCACTGGATCGCTGGATCACCGGCAACGACGGCATGGATCAGTACGAGGATTGCCCCTGCGGCGATGAGGAATGCGATGGGGAGCACGAGGATGATCGTGACTTCGACAGCATGCCGGGAGGCGCGGACTACGAGGACTGGGAGCCGTTCTTCCCTGAGGACTGAGAGGGAGGGGTTCGCCCCTCCCTCTCCCGTTTAGTGCCTGTACTCTTACGTGATCCGGTTTCCGCTTTTTATGGGATTCCCGATTGTACTTTGTCCCCCGTATGGTGTATGCTGTAACTATGAACGAAGACCTGGTGCAGACTCAGCCCATCCTCATCATCCCCCCGCGTCCCGCGCTCCCCGCGCGCGTGCGGACGCGCAAGCGTGTGAACATGCCGCTGTGGGGATTCATGCTTACGCTCTTCGGCGCGCAGGCTGTGGGCGGAGTCGCCACAATCATCGGGATTGTGGCTCTGGCTTTGACATTCGGTTCAAACTAGAGTACGATAGTACTAACAGAGAGAAGGGAAGCCCCAATGGCTACTCAGACGGCAATCATCCTCGGCCAGGACGGCACTGTCACGGAAGTGCAGTACGCCGAAAAGGACTCGTACCCCACGATGCGCAACGCGGTCGGCGGCATGATCGAGTCCGTGTCCTACTGGACGAAGAACATCGACGCCTACGTGAACGAAGAGGGCCTGTACACGCCGGGACTGGAAGTGAACCCGTTCGGGCGCAAGGTCTTCGGTCAGCGCTGGATGGGCAACATCGTGATCCCCCGCGTGACGCCCACGAAGCGCAAGCGCCTCGCGGCGATGGGCCTGCCCATCGCGCAGGCCTAGCGCCTCGCACAAGCCGCCCAGATGCCGATTAGGTGTCTGGGCGGTTCTGTGTTAGAGTAGAGATATCGCAACGCGGGGCTTTGACTGTGAGACTCAGCGTGAAATCGGAGTAATAGCCTCCGGAGTATGCACCCGCTTGCGTTGGCCCTAGCCGGTCTCCCTTCCTCTCTGTTCATCCGGCTAGGGCCTCTCTCGTTTTTGACACAGCGCTAGAGTAATGCTAGACTTGAATGTATGGCCCTTCCCATCCTCGTCGGCGTAGGGGCGTTCGTGATCTTGGCGATCATGCTCGCCCTTCTTTGGACGAGCGCACGCTCTGACGAGAAGACAGACGCCGTAACGCAGGAAATCATCATCAAGGCCAATACGGGGCCTGTCATCGTGCACGCGCCCGTTGACACAACGCAAGAGGAGGAACACTAAATGCGAAACTTCTGGAATGTAGTACGTGAAGTCGAGTGGTACGCCGTGCTATCTATTGTGCTACTAGTCATCGCGCTAGTGCTCGCCGTGCTTATCGCCGTAGGCGTTATCGCCCCTCTGCTATGGGTGCTCATTATCGTACTGACACAGGCTGCTGTGGTCGCCGCTGTACTGTCTCACCGGACTTGACCCGCTAGCCGGTAGGGTGTATGCTTGTCCCATGGGACAAGCAACAGAGAAGCAGACCACGCTCATCAAGAGCCTGCTGGACGAGCGCGAAGTCGGATCGACTGAAGCGCTCATCCGTGGGGCTCTGGACTCGGGCTCGCTGGACATTCGTTCGGCGTCCGAGTTCATCACGAAACTCTTCGCCGCGCCTCGCAAGCCGAAGGCCGCGCCTGCGGAGTCGCCCTGGACGAAGGCGAATGCCGCGCTCGCGAAGGTGGAAATCTCGTTCTACGCGATTCCGGCAGGATACGTCACGGCACAGCGTATCGACCTGTACGGCTCGGACTACCTGTTCGTGCGCGTGCGCAACTATCAGGGCAAGCGGTATATCTCGCGCGTGCACGGCGCACCTGGCTCGCCCCGGTACTCGCGTATCGACCCTGTGACGACTCTGGCGCTCGCGACCATCATGCAGGACCGTCACGTCGAGTTTGCGGCGCTCTGGCACGAGCACAGCGGGCGCTGTGGGCGTTGCAACGCGACCCTGACGGATCAGGTTTCGCGTGAAAAGGGCCTCGGGCCTGACTGCGCGAAGGTCTGGGGCCTGTAGGGTTCGCATTCTCTCCCGTTGTATGCTAGGCTAGGTGCAACGGGAGAGAGGAACCCCAGATGTGCACTTGCGAAAACCCCATCGCTACCGGCTCGGAGTGGTACAAGATTCCGGGCGGGCGCGAGCGGCTGTGGTGCTGCCACCTGTGCGGAGGCGACCTGCCTGCCGAGACGGAAGGCGGATACAGCGCCTCGCTGATCCAGTACTGAGCGAAGGGTGGGCCTGCGGGCTCACCCTTTTCTCTTGCCCGTTTAGCGCCCGTACTCTTGCGTGGCATTGCTGCGGCGCGCTGCCGAAACTCCCGCGAAACTCGCCACATTCTGGGTTGTACTTTGACGCGAGAGTGTGTTAGGATTGTATCAACAGAGAGAGGGAGACCATGGAAACCATCAAGGTCATCAACATCAGCCGGATCAAGAACTCGCGCAACGGGAACGCCCGGTTCGAACTCGAACTTCAGGACGGGACGAAGCGCCAGACGGCGGCTGACTCGTCCTACGCCGCTGACGTGGAGAACGCCTATCACGCCTGGGACGGCGCGTCAGGGCTGACGGCATCCGTGGAGTACAACGGATGGGGAAAAATCACCCGCTTCGCGGTGCTTGCATTCCACAGCCGAGTATGATAGGCTGTAATCACAACAACAGAGAGGGGAGCAGAAATGCTCATCATGACGCAGGCACAGGCCGAGGACTTCGGTCTTGAGCACCTGGACATGACCAAGGTCACGATTCTTACCGAGGCCCAGATGCAGGCCCACATCCGGAACCTGCTCGGCTAGCCGCCACAGAAAACCCCCAAACCCCCAGCCGCCAGGTCGGGGGTTTTCTGTTGTAGTAGAATGGGTGCATGAGCGAAGATAAGACACCCGAGGCTGTAAAGCCCACTAAGACTTCCGTACCCTCGCCCGATGAGGAGCCGAAGCAGGCTAGCGCAAAGCCCGCAGGAGCCAAACCCGCCACGCGCAAGATTGCGCCCGGTAGCGTGGTAAGTGGCGAGGATACGGACCCCATTAAGTACAGTAGCGCGAAGCCTAGCCCGCTCAAGCGCGTGCTAACCGTGCTGCACCTTCAGCGCCGCCTAGTGGAAGAGGGATTCACAGAGGCCGCTAGCTCGCCTGGAGGCCGCTACGACGAGCTAACGAAGCGTGCGGTATCCCAGTACCAGGAATCGCTAGGCGAGGCCGCTACGGGGCTCCTAACGCGCGAGCAGTTCGCGGGCCTGTTCGAGGGTGACCCGAATGTGTCGGTATCCCTCGACACCCACGAGGACCACGCGGTTTAGTGGTCAGACTCTTGTGTGCTCTCGTCCTGGTGTCGTTCTGGGTGATCCTAAACTGGTCCCCGTCTGAGGTTGACACTCGGACTGAGGACGTGCTAGAGTAGAGTCATACAGGCGGTCGCACAAGGAGCCGCCGAACCTCACCCAAGGATGGTGAGCGGTCCAGCCGAAAGTGTGATAGGCTGAATCACAGAGGGGCAAGAGCCTGAGCCACCTACCGGAGAAGTTCCGGGTCGCCCCTCTACTACAACTTCATAAACCTGCTCGGATGAGCCATGCGGTGTTCCCATTGAGTAACAGAGCCGCCTGCCCCGGTGTCAACAACCTTCCTCTCTGTTCCCTAGTTGACACCGGGGCATTTCTCTGTTAGGCTCAGAGTATTCAAGGGGAGAGGAACCCAACATGCTTTACTTCATCATCGGCGCATCGCTCGCATTCGGGCTGTTCATGGGGCTGAAGACTGCGCACACGGCCACTGTAGAGGGCGAGAGCGTAGCAGACGCGCGCCTCCACGGCGTGCTGGGCGGCGTGCTGTGCGCTGTGTTCGCGGCGTGGGCGCTGTTCCTGGCGTGGGGCGTGGGCATGGCCTACTGGCACTTTATCGTCGCCTGAGCGCGACACGCTAGCGGTCTAGGTTTGCAACCTAGGCCGCTTTGCTGTAGGCTGTAGGTATGGATGCAGAGGTACGCGAGACACTGAGCCGCCACGGTATGACCGACGCGGATATCGAAACGCTCGCGGCGTTTGAGGCGCAGACGCGCAAGCGCAAGCCGCGCGCAAAGATTGTTGCTGAGCCGCTTGACTTTGGCGACTGGGCATAGTAGACTGGAACTATTCAAGGGGAGAGGAACCCGAAATGTTTCACGTTATCTACACCAAGCACACGCGGTTCGGATACGTCACGCGCGTCAAGACGATCCGTACCGGTATCGAGGGCGTTCGTAAGTTCGTCACGACCCGCTGTGCGCCTGAGACTCACGTCATCGTGAAGTACGCGCGTACCGGGCAGGTTGTTTCGGTCTGGGCTTGACACTCGCGCAAAGAGTAGAGTAGAATAGAGTCATGACAGAGACACAGCCCACAGAGTTCGAGGACATGGTTGAGCCCGAACTGTGCCCCCACTGCGACCGCTACTTCGACGCAGACATTCGCGCGAACTGGGTTTCGACCCCGTTCCACCTGATCTGCGGCCAGTGCGGCACCAACATCTGGCCCGAGAACGAAGTCAAGTGGCAGGAGCGGTAAAAAGTTCGGGGGAGAATGCTTGACATTCTCCCCCGTACTATGTTAGACTGTAGGTACAGAGGGAGAGAGGAACCCCGAAATGACCGCTTACGAAGTACCTGCACTGGCACCCCGGCCCTGCTCGCATGAGGGCATCGTTCACCGCCCGTTGCTCAACGCGGAGCAGGACTGAGGGAGAGGGACCCGAGAGGGTCCCTTTCTTGCGGGCAGCATCACGCAAGAGTTCAGGCACTAAACCAGGGCAAAAAATGAGGGCCGGTTTCCCGGCCCTCTCGGCTAGTCGTCCAGGTCGAGGTCCCACTCGCCCGAGTCGATGTAGTCCTGGTCGAGTTCCGCCTGGTCGATAGCGGCCTCGCCCTGGTAGAGCGCGTTGCTCCGGATGCTTGCGTAGAGTGCCATGGGGCCTCCCTCTCTGTTGATACAAGTCTAACATAGTCTGTCGCAGAATGCAAACCCGAAACCCTGGCCGTTTTTAGGTAGGGATTCCAGTCTATCGGGTTTTCGCCCAGGATGCAAGAGGGAAATTCAAGAATCTTTTTTCGGGTTTTGGTATTGCAACCCTGCCAACCTATGCTAAGCTGGTACTACCAACCAGGGAGAGGAACCCTAAAATGTCGAAGATC
>Ga0065715_10000185_pt1 | contig 64128 bp, 55 predicted proteins | sample MisBulReplicate1_FD_59102 | JGI IMG/M metagenome (GOLD analysis project Ga0065715, IMG submission 59102) | Miscanthus rhizosphere microbial communities from Kellogg Biological Station, MSU, sample Bulk Soil Replicate 1 : eDNA_1 v2 (version 2) | ecosystem: Host-associated > Plants > Roots >...
TGTTCTGTTTGTCTTGTTCTGATATTTGCTTGTCGTCTTGATGTTTATTATTATCTTTGTTCAGATCAGTATTTACCTCAGTGTTAACGCTGTTTTGGTCTTTGCCTTTGTTCTGTTTGTCTTGTTCTGATATTTGCTTGTCGTCTTGATGTTTATTATTATCTTTGTTCAGATCAGTATTTACCTCAGTGTTAACGCTGTTTTGGTCTTTGCCTTTGTTCTGTTTGTCTTGTTCTGATATTTGCTTGTCGTCTTGATGTTTATTGGTATTTGATTCATCGTTACTCGATTGTTTATCTTTGTGCAAATTGTTAATGTCATTTTTATTCTTATTGTCACCTGATTGTGTCTTATCTTTTTTGTTGTCAGAAGAATCGTGTTTTTCCAACTTTTGGTTTAACTTTTCCATTTTTTTATTTAATTTATCGTTTAAATCTTGATTAAGTTGACCTAGATTTGATTTATCCTCCCCAATGTGTGAGGCAATACATTGATTAACATTAACATCTGCTTTATTGTCACATAACTCATTCTTCAATTCGTCAAGGTTTGGGTTGGATGTTAAGTTTGGCATTCCAATACCACGCTCTGTATGCTTGATAGGGATTATTGCAGCTTTATCTAAATCATCAAATGAGAGTTTATCCAGATGAGGTTGGGCTAATATAAAATTCTGATTATTAATTAACAAATTTGAGGAAATAATGAGAAATATTATTGAAAATCCTAGTATATATCCTACATTTCTGAATCTAGTTATCAACAAATTACTTACGCCTTCCAGTTATCTTGAATTAATAAATATTTTCAGATTCCAGGCTCTATTAAAAAATTCAGTAAGAATGTTATATTTTCTTAATAGGGCAGATGGTACATACATAATCATCTGGATGCGAATATGTCCTAAAAATGCATTAACTTTATGAGATCCTTAGGTTTGAAAAATGGAGACTGGAATTTTTTATCGAAAGTATAACCATTAGATTGCGAATAAACCTGTCTTCATGTTACTGACATTAGATAAGTTTGTTTATTTTTTAGTAAAAATATTTTCAATTATTGTTATGTTTTTTAGTATCATATTCTGGAAGAAAACTTCCAGATTCAGGCTTGAATTTTCCATCACTTTTTATCTCGCCCAACAGATCGAATGGACTATTCTTACCAGAATGTAGCTCTTGTAAGGAACCTTCTTTCTTTGCTACGTCTCTTTCCAGTTGTAATAATGCAAATACATCCTTATTTTTAGGTGATGTTGCACTGGTAGTTGAATTATTTTCCGTCACTCCACTCACAAGATTTAGTTGTGTTAGAGTAGCAGAAATCGATATCATTAACATCAAAAGGAAAATTTGCATTGCTATTACCATGTGCATTATATATTCTGCACCTAACTTATATAATATTTTCTCTTACCAAATTCCTAGTTAATTTAGTGTAAGAAATATTATCGTAATATGGATGATGTATCAAACCAATATTGCCAAAACTTAATTCTGAATAAAGAAATAGATGATTATTCAGAAATATGCTGCGACTTGTTCAAATACAGGAATATGAAGCGATAACGGTTTTTTTAGGGTAGAAAATACGCTACATTCTCGTTCAAAATGTTCGCACTATTTTTGAGGTGATGGCGTCTTGGAACTAATACAATTATTGAACCTATAAAATGAAATTCCGTTATTTTTTGATATCAAGTGCATTCCGAATTTCGAATGATTATCAGATTGAATATCATAGATTATGTTCCTGCATATGTAAATATCCTAGTAAAGTACATTCATTCATTGTCTTGAATAAATATGCCAAATTTTGGATTAAGAAACTCAACCTCAGTAAACATCCAGAGGGTGGATATTTTGCTGATACGTACAAATCTGATAAAATTATACCTTTGCCTGGTTATGATGGGTCTAGATCGATATGCACAGCTATCTATTATTTATTGACAGGAAATCAATTTTCATCATTTCATATCATGAAGTCGGATGAGATTTGGCATTTTTGTTCTGGTTCTAGCTTGACACTATACATAATAGACTCAAAAGGAAAATTAAAAGAGGCCTTTCTAGGACCAAATATTAGTAAAGGAGAAACGTTTCAGCTGGTTATAAAGTCTGGTTGTTGGTTTGCAGCTTCAGTAAATGAGAAGAAATCTTATTCATTAGTGGGTTGCACAGTTTCTCCTGGATTTGATTATAAGGATTGGGAAATAGGTAACAGAAAAAGGCTAACAGAAATGTACCCTGAACATAAACAGATAATCGAAAGGTATACGAGCGCTGTGCAAATATAAAAAATCTATCAAAGTTAATAAACCTCGCTTAACATACCTTCTCAATAGCTGAATTGCTCAAATATCTAAATCATCGCTCGAATGTAAACAATATTTTATTCTAGTACCAAATTCATTTCGATACCGGTGCCAGAAAATCGAAGACATTATCTACTTTTTGATTCTTCTCATTATGAATATTCTCATTTTCATTGTAGTCATTGAGAACAGGTTTATCATCGGTAGTAGGATTCAGAACAGGTTTATCATCGGTAGTAGGATTCAGAACAGGTTTATCATCGGTAGTAGGATTCAGAACAGGTTTATCCTTTCCTTCGACACTACACCCGGCACTGGAAGGTATTGTTGTACATTCTTGGAATTTGTTTTGAGAATCTAATTCGTTCTTAAGGTCATTGCTGTTTGCGCTTAATACATTATGTACGTAATTACTAATTGGTGGTTCTAATAGATTCTGTGGTTTATCCATTTTAAAGGATATTGCTTTCATAACCTTGGGATAATCCTTGGACGAAACATCCAAATTAATTTGATATGTATTGTCACCACTTGTTGCAGGAGTATCCCACGTGTAGGACATTACTCCGTTGGCGTCAGTTTTTTCTGAAATCTTCTTTCCTCCAATATTTGTCATAACATCTGCGCCAGTTATTGATTGTTTATTATTGGCGTCCAAAACCTTTACATCAATAGTTTGTTTGTCGCCAGGAGCAACAATATCTTTTAATAGACTTGCTTCAACCAGCAATTGTTTTTGAATCTCGAAATTTCCTGTTATTGAAGCCGGTTCATAGCCATTAGCAGATGCTGAAACCAGTACATCATATTTACCAGATGGAGTATTCGAAGTTATATTCCAGGAATGAGAATATGCACCTGATGCGTCCGAAGTTCCGCTGTAATCATTGCCTTTTCCAATTTTTGCTACAACATCTGCGCCAGATACTGTTTCATTAGTATTAGCGTCTAAAACCTTTACATCAATAGTTTGATTGTCGCCAGGAGCAACAATATCTTTTAATAGACTTGCTTCAACCAGCAATTGTTTTTGAACCTCGAAATTTCCTGTTATTGAAGCCGGTTCATAGCCATTAGCAGATGCTGAAACCAGTACATCATATTTACCAGATGGAGTATTCGAAGTTATATTCCAGGAATGAGAATATGCACCTGATGCGTCCGAAGTTCCGTTGGAATAATTGCTTTTTCCAATTTTTGCTACAACATCTGCGCCAGATACTGTTTGACTAGTATTGGCGTCCAAAACCTTTACATCAATAGTTTGTGTATCTCCATTAGCAACAATATCTTTTAATAGACTTGCTTCAACCAGCAATTGTTTTTGAACCGGGAGACTTATAGTAGAGTTCTGAGATTCAGCTGAAAGCATCTTATCTTTTAGTAACTGTAGACGGACAGAAAGATCTGAAGGAGAAATCGTTTGGTTATCAGATTTTTCAATATTACTTGCTGAGGGATTTGTGGATACGGTTTTTAGCTGTGGAAGGATTCCAAGAGGATCATGAAAAACTAACGAGGAGGCTGGTTTCGAATCTTCTGTAGTCACGCCCGTTACGTTAATACTATGCCATTTTGTAATTACCTTGGAGTTTTCTACACATTCAAGTTTTGATGTTAAGTCGTTTATGCCATTTTCTATCGTATGGTATGCAGGGGAGTACGTGAATGTCCAGGAGGAATAATCATCGTCCCCGTATGGTCCTGTTGCTTTGGCTTTTTGGAATGGTTTTTGATTATTCAAATCTACTGATATACTACAATTTGATTTTTCAGTGTCTGTCGAAGTACCTAAAATAGTAAGATTTCCATCTGGAATTTCCTTTCCACTTTTTGGTGACAATATTTTTATGCCCATTGATGCAGGAGCAGATTCTGTTGGATTAAGAGCTTCCTTAACATTGTTTACCTTTACGTCTGTCGTTGATTTAACTTGATTTATTGGCTGTGGGACAGATTGATCATATTGTGGCAAAATCTTGGCTTTTATGGGAACTAAAGGTACATTTTTGAATTCGTTCAAGTAGTTCACCTTTGCTGCCTCCATCCCATAAGTGTTAACATTAAAAATAGTGAATAGGAAGAAATTTGATATTAGGAAAAGTATTATTAAATAATATTTCACAAATTGTTATAAAATTTAATTTTTATAAGTCTTGTCAGTATATCATCTCTTAGAAATATCAGTATAAATTTTCTTTAATTAAGTACCTTTCTTTGTACTTGTAAAATAACGAATTGAATCAATTATATAATCTTATGTAAAATTTTACAATATACTGCATTTTACTCGGTTAAGAATTCCTTTACTATTCTATTAAACAACTTTGCTTTTTCAACATGAGGTCTGTGTCCACAGTTTTCAAATATGATGATCCTTGAGTTTCCATGTTCCATGAAGGGACGGACATATTTTAGTGGGATCATTTTATCTTCTTTACCCCAAATCAGTAACACATTGATATTAATTTCTGCGAGTTTACTATTGTATCGAGGGGCCTTTGCACTGCCTTTCAACGCAGAAATAAATGCATACTTCGAACCTGGCAATAATAATCTTTTGTATATGACATTCGCGTATGAAGGGTCCACCATAGATTTATCAAAAGAGGTTAATATTTTGAATATTTCATTTGAAGATTTAGCTGCAACTATTTTGATGTACCTTTTTAACGCAAGGGTACCTTTGAAGGATTTTGGCATGGACCCAGCAGGACTAATTAGAATGAGCTTATCAACTATTTTCCTATTTCTCAGGGTAAATTCTACTCCGATATGGCCACCTAGAGAAGAACCAATTAGGTAAAAATGGTTTATCTTTAATTTCTTAATGAATTTCTCTAGGAAATTAACGTAATACATTATCGTATAGCTAACCCTAGGTTTATCGCTCAATCCAAAGCCGGGAAGGTCTAGAGCAATAACCCTAAACTTAGTAGATAAAAATTCAATATTATTAATCCAGCTTTCTATCGAGCCTCCTAAACCATGAATAAGTAAAAGCGGAAATCCCTTTTGGTTTTTATCTGTATATCTGACAAGTACGTTATCAATTGTAAGATACTTAATATCAGTCAAGGGAATCAATTTGTAATTTATTTTTTAGTTTAAAATTGCTTGTTTGTTCTTTCTAATTAACAAGTTCAAAGTAACTACATCGAATAATTGAATTTGAATTTAAACTACTATCCGACTAAACCAAATAGATGCATCTTATCAGATATACTTTCGTGTAATTTTTGTATTTTATTGTCTAGCATTGTTTTAGTATCCTCATTAAAAGTCTTCATTTTAAGTCCGAATACTGAACTACCTTCGTTATTATGATTAAGTAAGCTGTCAGAGTCCGGATTTTTGATCAATGGATTATTCTGATTACCGCTTATTTTTTCATCTGCTGGTAAATTTGGTTCAAACGTAAAGATACGATTGGTATTCGTTTCGGTGCTGAGTTTTCTATCTGTGGTTTGTATGGCCGGAGATTTACTCGTATTAGAAACGGTTGTTTCTTTTGATACCGGCGGGTGTTCTGAGCTTAGAGATTTAACATTACTATCTGTCAGTGGAATATGCGAAACTTGGGTTTGGCCTGTGTTATTGTTAGCTATAGGATCTTGCTGCTGTTCTGAGCTTAGAGTTTTTACATTAGTATTAGCAATGTTCTGGGTTTCACTATTGTCAGTGTTAGTTACTCCTGTTATATCACCATTTTTCGAAGAATCCGAGCTTGCTACTTTTTCATTAGATTCTGTATAAAGTGGGAGAATTTTATACGTGCCGCTACTCATGGTATTCTGCACAGGTAAAATATTGGCGTCTTCTTTTTTACTATCAGTATTTACGTCTGATTGTTGAACTGAATCATTACCATTACTACTTTTGGTGTTCTGCACAGGTAAAATCTTGGCTTCTTTTTTAGTATCAGTATTTACGTCTGATTGTTGAACGGTATTGTTTGTTTCGCTACCTTCATTTTTACCGGTAACATTAATAGAATAGGACTTTGATATCGCATTTTGAGCTTGGTCGTAGCATGTTATTTTTGATGTAAGTTCATTCGCTCCTTCAACTATATTATGATAACCACTGGTATAAGTATAGCTCCACTTTGAATAATCTTCATTTCCTTTAGGACCTTGGGGAGTAACATTTTGCATTGGTTTAAGGTCATTCCAGTCAGCAAAAACTTGACAATCCTTGGTATCATCATCTGACGATGTACCGTAAATAGTCAATTCGCCAGAAGGCACCCTAGTTGAATCGGTAGGACTGGTTATTTTTACAGATGCTCCAGCCTCTGTAGGTATTTGCGCCAGTACAGGGTTCCATATTACGCTTGAGATTAAAAATATGCCAAATAGTAAAATAAATTTGAAGTTGCTTCTAATTTCCATATGGCAGTAATTTAAGATAGATAATTAATATGAATTTTTTAAAATTATTCAATACGCTAATTAAATAAGAAAGTTACTTAGAATCGCACTTATGAATTCACTAATAAAATTTCCTATTCCAGACAAGCAGCGAGGATCTTAGTAGTATAAGAATCAAGAGAAGATCAAGCCTAAATATTCTATTACTATTTGTGTCATTTATTGTGAAGAATTTGGAATACTTCAAGTTTTGTAGAATGGTTGTCAATGTTTATCATTAAATAGATAATAGACGCATTAGAGTGAGGTCAAGTATTGTATGAAAAGGACTATGAAAATTCATTCCAATTGAGATGAAGCAATGTGCGCACAAATAAACTTTCTAAAATAACGGATTGAATTTACAATTTCATCAATGGCTTGTAATCTAATCTAATCTAATCTAATGCTCATCGGTTACGCATTTGATTGTGGTCTATCTCCATACTAAACGTTAATAAATAATCTAAATTAGTTATTTCCTTTAGTTCACTTGCAAATCTCGTCCCTAAAGTCTAATCTCTTTATGTGTATTATGATAGTGCTGGGTTTTATATCATTATTAGTAGTTGGTCATAGTTTCAACATATATGGTCAAGTTGGTAAAAATTCAGACGTCCCTCAACTAAATGATGCGGGTTTGCAGGCTAAAGAATATGCCTCTGGATTTAAGTTTCCAACTGGAATGAGTTTTCTAGGGCCCAATGACATTTTGGTTATCGAAAAGAATACCGGAAAAGTCAAGGAAATTAAGAATGGTACAGTTACAGGGACCGTTTTGGATGTCAACGTGGCAAATGTAAGTGAAAGAGGGTTATTAGGTATTGCAACTTCAGATAAACCAAAATACGTGTTTTTATTCTACACTGAAACTGAGAATAACGATGGGGGAAAAGTTTTGGGAAATCGGCTCTATAGATATGAATATAATAATGGCAGCTTGGTAAATCCAAAATTGCTCTTGGATCTTCCTACAATACCTGGACCATCTCACAATGGAGGAGTGTTAAAGATAGGGCCTGACAAAAAAAGTGTGTACCTCGTTATTGGTAACTTAAATTATGTACAAAATCAGACCTTTATTACCAAAGCTCAGAATAATAAAAATGGTCCTCCTCCTGATGGCAGAGGTGGCATTCTTAGAGTTACCTTTGATGGCGGAGTTGTTGGTAATAAGGGGCTGCTTGGAGACGAGGATCCTTTGAACAAGTATTATGCATACGGCTTACGAAATAGCTTCGGCATAGGCTTTGATCCACTGACAGGAAATCTTTGGGAAACAGAAAATGGCCGTAGCACTGACGATGAAATTAATCTTGCATTACCTGGATTTAATAGTGGATGGAAGGAGGTAATCGGTTTCGCTAACGAGACCCCCGGATTCAATAAAGATAACCTGGAAGATTTTGGAGGAAAGGGTACTTATAGAGACCCTGAATTTGTCTGGAGAGATACCGTTGCACCTACCTCAGTCCTATTTTTGCATACTGACAAACTCGGACCAAAGTATATGGACACGCTTTTAGTAGGTAGCGTAAAAAACGGTACCATTTTTAATTTTCCATTGGACAAGACAAGGACGCATTTAGTACTTTCTGGCCCGTTGTCAGATAAGAAAGCCGACACTAATAATGAAACAAACAGCATAATTTTCGGCAGAAATTTCGGAGTAATTACTGATCTTCAAATTGGCCCGGATGGTAACTTGTATGTTCTATCTAACTATAAACGCGACGGAACAATATTCAAGGTTGATGCCAAGAATAACATTAATTAAAATTCGAATCCGTTTAAATTTGTCCTATTAGGTTGTTTGATATTTTAGCGAATGTAAGTGGGCTGTCTGTACCTTTCGAAACAATACATTATGCCATCCCTTGAGCCAACAAACAACATTCCGTCTGATAAGCATGGAGAAGAATCTATGCTCCCCATTGTAGGAAACTTCCATTCCTGTTTTCCCGTGTGGGAGTCTATGCCATAAATAAATGAGTCAAGATTTCCGAAAAATAGTAACGAGTCATATTCACTAGTAGAAGGTGATGACCATATTTTTCCAGATGTTTCAAATTCCCAACTCTTAGAACCTTTTAGATTGAAACAGTAAAGTTTATTGTCTGAACTACCAAATATGATCTTATCCCTTATCAAGAGTGGAGATGATAAAACTGGCCTTAACACTGTTTTGCTCCATTTTATAGTACCATCGATACTACTTAAGCAATATATCCCACCTTCATGGGTCCCGATAAAAATTAAATTTTCTGATAGACATGGCGATGAGGAACGTACTTTACCATTCAGCTTTGATTTCCACCTTAGAAGCCCATCCGAATCGACTGAGTAAATGAAACCATCGTCTGATCCAAAATATATACGGTTATCGTAGTATGATGGAGAGGACCAAACCTGACCGTTCGTTTCATATTTCCAAATTATTTCTCCCCTCTCATCGAGAAAATACAGATTACGATCCATTGATCCCAAAACTATATTTTTTCCTACACCACATGGTGATGAAAAAATATCTGCTGAAATTTGTAGTTTCCAGCCCATACTCCCATCATTTTTATCAAGTGAAAAGATAGAGTTGTTCTTTGAAATATCATTATTTATCCAAGAATCAAATGTGGCACAAATCAACTTTTCGTTCAATATTATCGGGGATGACACGATAGGACTCCCAATGTTATAATGCCATTTGATTTCTCTTTTTATTATATCTAAACAAAATACACGTCCTGTCAATGTACCGACGTACATAAAACCCCCTTCAAAAACTGGAGAAGATATAACTGGACCTAGCTCTATTGTCCAGTAAAGTAATGGTTTAATTATGGGTTTTGTTTTTGTTGTGCCAGTTCTCTTCATATTTCCTCTAAACATAGTCCAAGATTCCTTATTTTCAGTTGACATAGGCTAGTCTCTCAATTTAATAAGCAATATGAACTTGAAAATAATCCTCATGATGGGGGATTTATCTTGTACAAATTTGTACAAATTTATTCTTTGCAACAGTTCCCCAATGGAATATCATAACCGTGCGGGCATGACCTGGGGTGCTTCAATAACGTGCATAACGCATCAGTAAATTTCTCCTTCATGTGATGCTCTATTCCACATACCATCTCTTCATCAACTTCAATTTTTAACGCTTCCTTCATCATTACTTCTAAAAGTCTTGTATTTCTTATCATTCGTTCTCCAATTTTTTCCCCTTCGGTTGTTAATTTCATTACTGCGCTTCCTTTCACATACTTTACAAGATTTGCGTCATTAAGTTTGTGGAGCATTTGAACAACGGAGGGTTGCCTCACATTTAGAATTTTAGCAATAGAACTCACTTTTACCTTTTCCTTCCGTTCACGCATATGCCAAATAGCCTTAAGATACATTTCAACATGTTCAGATTCAGCCGTTCCTAGATAGAGCTCTTCTTCAGAATTCATGCTAATGGTCCCTAGCATTAGATAATTTTAATCGCAATATGATTATTAAGTTTCCGTTTGGTAAATTTCATTATTTTTGTCGCCTCATTCTCAAATTTTGAATATGGCCAATTGCGTTCCCAAGAGTTGACATTAACCAAATCATCTTATTCACCATCCTTCAAATGTGCCATAGATTTTCTCGATGATTCAATCAACTTCTTTCTGCGGGGCTGTATTACTAAAATATAAAGAGCTCCCGCAGAATATATTGATAATAGTATTATTTGGGCAATTGTTGTTTCGAGCGTCGGATGAATACCAGTCATTGTTGCCAGGTTTATCTCCAACCGTGGTATAATTCCAAAGAGATGTGTGGTTGGGATATAGTCCACCTCTTGGAACTCTCTAACTGCGTTACCTATGAATGCAACAGACATGTAAGCTCCAATTGCCATAGTCAGACCAAACAAAACCCGGAGTGGCAACTTTTTTCCCAACTTTCTAATCATAAACACAATGCTAATAATTATAGTCAAACCTAGGACTAGTCCTAGTAGTACAAAAATTTCCATATTCTCTGCAAATGAGAACATAGCCTGATAAAATAAAACAGTTTCAAAGCCCTCTCTATAAACAGTAAAAAATGATAGCATTGCAAAGACCATTACGCTTCCAGTAGTTGTTGCTTGCCATACTTTTGCTTTTACAAATTCTATCCATTTTTTTGTTTCAACCTTATTTAATATCCAGAAACTTACCCAGAATAATACTGCAACTGCTGAGATAGCCGCAATTGCTTCAATCAGATCTTTACTTGCTCCTGTTATACCTATAATAAATTGGGCAATAAACCATGTAATGATTGTTGCAATTATGGCTATGAAAATACCTAGATAAACATGTTTCTTATATTGTGCATTGCGTGATGCTTCAAGATATGTAAGGATAGCGCCAATTATAAGTGCTGATTCAAGACCTTCTCTGAATATTATTGAAAAAGAAGCAGAAAATGCCAATGTAGGGGCTATCACACCAGTACCGGTGACTAACCTTTCAGATTCATCTAATCCACCTCTAATTTCTACAACCTTTGCTTCAATTTTTGAGTATGGTTGATGCTGTTGAATCATATTGCGGAGCTCCGCAAATTTTATTTCCATATCAAGAGTATAGTCTGGATTTATCGGCCTTAGAGGAATTTCTATTCCTTCATAACTGTCCAAGTAAGCTGATCTAGATGTGATGAATGCTTCAGAAAATTGACCATCTCTATACTGTTGAAGGAGATCAACTAATTTAGTCCTTATAGTATCTATGTCAGTCCTTACCCTAGTCTTCTCTAACTCTGAACTCTGGCCAAAGCCTTTTTTTACTCCAGTGAAGGTCCCAAAACCTTTACTTAATTCTCTAATATCACTTAAATTACTTGGTTGACTATTCTCTACAATACGCGCTGGATTCTCGGCGTTATCATTTGCATTGAGTTTTTCATAATTCACATTCAAGAGATTTGCAGCCTTTGAAAGATTACTAGTAATACTAGGTAGAAGAACAATTATTTCTGATTGCTGTTTGTTTTTAATTAGTTCCCGAAGTTCCTCTCTCATCATTAATTCTATACTATTCTTAAGGTTCGGATCAACCTTTTCAAGTAGCGGTTCGATATATTCAAAGTTGTCCAAATATGCGGCCGTTGCGTACTTCTCAGCTGAGGAATAATCTGAATTGATCGTTATGACATTATTGACTTTTGAAAGTAAATTTTTTATATTCCCAAAATAAATTCCCGAATTATCGGGTTTATAATTAGAATCCTTTTCATTTAAGTTAGTTTGGATAGCTGTTATCAATTTTGAAATAGTTTCTAGGTCGGATTTTTGAGATATTGAATCATGCAGGTCTCTAAAAAAGGACTCAGTCTCCATTCTTTTGGAATCGCCAAACGAATTAGAAATGCTTTTGTATAATTTATGCGAGATATCCACCATACCTACAGCATTTTCATAATCAATTTGATTACTGAGATCTTTAGTAATTCCAATATTTGACAAGTAGTATGATTTAGAAGTATCATTTAACAGTACTATAATAGTCGATGCTATGATTGAATTGTAATCCGCTTTATTTAGCTCTAGTATATTTGAGTTAGTGGTGTTCAATATGTCCACAATTTGTACGATCTTACTTTCTATTTCTGACGATGAGTTAGATTTTACCATTATCGGTAAATCAATTAAAAGTGATTCTAATCTTTCAGTTAAATTCTGATCTCTTTCTCTTAGTTTGTCCTTAATGGATGGAAAAATTATTGAGTGAGAGATATACGCATGTTCAAAGGCACTTGTACTATCCCCTTTTGAGAGGCTTGCCTGAACCAAACTCATTCGTTCTGCAATTCTCTGCAGGTTAACTGTCAGTAAAATTTGGTCAGCAGAACTAATTTCTACATTTTGCTCGCCATATGTGGAGCTAAGCAAAATAGTGGTAAAAAGAATGGTTATCGATATGTATAACGGAATTTTTTTCTTATTTGAAATCCCATCGAACATTCTCATTCATTTTTTCTACCTCATAACGGTTCTGAAGGGATAAATTCTTTCAGGGACATAAAACAATTAGGCTTACCTAAGTCAATTAATCCAATATAAATCTTGAGAATCTGTAATCAGTTGGTATATTATCTTTTGTCAATGATTTACACAATATTTATCTGAAACTGAATAAAGTGTATTGTTATCTTAGTACGGATAAAAATTGGTTCAAATTTGTCGAGCCTTTTTAATGTCATTGAATTTTTCAAGCGCGAGAGTTCTTAATTTATTTATTAGAGTTTTAATCTTGTGAACTCCGGGAATAGCAAAATGTCTTGCTACTATAATTGGGCATTTCAGTTCATATAGCATATTTAGAAAATGGGGATCACTAAATAGGTTAAATTTTGAAATGGTCGCGCTAGTTATGACAACATCTGGCTGAAAATTACCCAGAGAAGACAAGATTGTATCTGCAGCTTCGTTACTATATCGCATATCACTATCTGAAAGAGATATCTCGTTGAATTCAATTCCAACTTGCTCAAGATATTCCTTTTGTTCTAGAATATCGGTTATCGCTACAATTTTTTCCTGTTCATCATCTTTTTTGGCATTTATATATAAAACATTAATTTTGAATTGTCCTGAGCGTTCTAACCAACTTGTGGCCTTCAAAACTACATCCGAATGATCTCCTCCATCATATAGTACGACCAAATTTTTCTGACCTAAGCGTCCTCTAGTATTTCTATTTAATTCGAACGTGAACTCTTCATTTCCTTCAGATAAAATAGCTAGAACATCACACGTCAGTAGCGTTTGAATTTTTTTACTATTCCTGAATGTTTCAAAGTCTGTTATCAGCAAATCTATTTTTTGTTCCTCTACGGTAGCCAATATCGCTTCACTTGTATCATGTGATATTCTTACAAGATAGTGATTTAGTATGTTCTCCTTGTCTATTATTTTGTCTAATGGTTCAAATGACTTTTTTGCTATTTCAGCGTATCCTGATCCCGCAGATAAGGGGGTCTGTTTTGGAACTGTGATTACTCTCAAAATATTAATCTCTCCGAAATTTTCTTTCGCAACTCTTATTGCGTATTTCAATAATCTATCTGGATCTTCGGGTGTATATGGAATTAGAATCCTGTAGTCCTTCCTCTCCAGATCACCTTCACTAGTAACTATTGGAGCATAATGATCTATTTCCTTCCTAAAAGTGTACAACCGATATACGAAAAACCCAATTGCCACCCATACTACCGTTATAGCCCAGCTCAAAGGTTGGGTAAATAGCAGAAAAATAGCTAAACCAAGTTTGAGGAAGATACCTATTATTGGTATTATTGGAAAAAATGGAGTTTTGAAACCATAGTCTAACTTGTCGCCATAAATCCTACGAATAGTTATTACAGCCATATTTACTTGAGTAAATAATAATAGAAAAATAACACCTGCTGCAACGGCGATCTGTCCTAGAGGAAGCCCATAAGCCATAATTGCCATTATGATACCTGAAATTAGTATTGCTACATAAGGTGTCTTGTTCTTTTTGTGGATAGCGCTAAGTTGATACGGCATGTTATAGTTCCTTCCCATTGCAAAGGCCACCCTAGCCGAAGAAAATGTTGTTGCATTTAAGGCAGCTAGTGTGGATATCAAGCCCCCTCCTAAAACGATAAATGCTCCGTAAGGAACAAGTAATTCGGCAGCCTTCATTATTCCGAGTTCACCACTTTTGCCAATATACATCCATGATTCTATCCCAGCTGGAAATATGGCGCCAATGGATACAAAAGCAATCAAACAATACAAAACAACTACAGCGCCTAGCGAGATGAATATGGCCCTTGGAATATTCCTTTTTGGGTTTTTTACTTCCTCACCAGTTTGTACGATTACCTCATAGCCTTCGAATGCTATAAAGGTAAGTCCCATGGCTGCAACTACTCCACCTATCCCCATTGGTGCAAAATTCGAAAAGTTCATCCTCCAGTTCGGGTTGCCACTCATAACAAACAAGCCAGCAAAAATTAATAGGAATATCAATCCAAGCTGAATTATGGTAACGACATCGCCCGTTTTACCGGTTTCAGACGTTCCTTTAATGTTGATATAGGTGAAAACGGCAATCGAAACTACTGCTATAAATTTCTCTAATGGTATAACATTTAAAAGCAAAATATTGTGCGAAAAATTCATCATCCCCAATAATCCTGTAAGGAATGAAGCAAAACTTACAGCATATAACGATCCAGCTATTATGTGTGCTAGCCAAGCCATCCATCCGCTTATGAAAGCATTTGGTCGTGGCAAACCTTCTCTCACCCACAAGTATCCACCCCCCGCTTCTGGCATAGCAGAACCAAGTTCGGCATATGCCATAGCAGTAAATAACGTGATTATTGCATTAATAATAAACGCAACAATAACCGCACTGCCCGCAAGACCTATTGCCGGCCCGGTCAGCACATAAATCGAGCCACCGATCATTGCTGCTATCCCAACCATGAGTATATCTAGAAGTCCCAGTGACCTGACAAGTTGGTGCCGAGACGTGGTTCCTGCACTTCCAGGAGAGTCATCATCAGCGTCGGACAATTGATATCGTTTCGATTTCAATGATAAGTTAATGTTTTTTATAGATTACGCTTTGTCATTCGATTGGGATTAGCCTTTTTATCGGTGCTAGGCGGATCAGGATGATTATCAGAATTTTGGTATCTAAATTTATATAAAAATAAACCGCTATTACCCTAATGCATCGAGTTGCTCTGATTACCGGTTGTTCCAGTGGAATAGGCTACGAAACTGCACTAATGCTCGGCAGAAATGGATTTCGTACCTTTGCTACTATGCGAAATACAAAAAAATCTGACTCTCTTCAAGAAATAATAAGAAAAGAAGGGCTTGATGTAAGTATCCAACAACTTGACGTAAACAATAATGCGTCTATAGAAAATACAATAAATAACATAAAGAATGAAGCAAACCGAATTGATGTTTTGATAAACAACGCAGGATTCGGTCTGGTAGGTTTTTTCGAAGATCTGACTCTTGATGAAATAAGAGATCAATTTGAAACTAATTTCTTTGGAGTTCTGAATATCACGAAAAAGATTATTCCGATAATGAGATTACAGAAAAGTGGTACAATTATTAATATAAGCTCAGGTGCCGGACAAGTTGGCTTTCCTGGTATTTCAGCCTACGTAAGTACAAAGTTTGCTATCGAAGGTTTTAGTGAATCCTTGACGTACGAGCTACTTCCATATGGCATAAAAGTAGTTATAATTGAACCTGGAGTTATTAAAACAAATTTCTTCCGTAATTGCAAAGTATCAGAACATTCAGTGAAAAAGAATTCCACATATTCTACTTCTTTAGATAAATTTCAGAAAAATATTGAAATAATGCAAGAACATGCTACCTCTCCTACCGATGTCGCAAAAGTCATAATACAGGTTTTGGGAAATAGTGAACCTAAGCAAAGATATATCGTTGGTAATGATGTTGCAATGATATTAGAAGCAAAAAAGAACCTATCGGACAATGAATTTAAAAAGATGATGATTCAAAATATTATTTGAGCAGGAAGAACTTTGTTTCTACATGGGGTAACATTTTTAACTGTACAAGAAGTCAAGTACAACATGTTTCGGAATTTAAACTAGATACATATTAAAAATGATTGAATAAGTTTCATGCTTTTATAGTATTGTTAGTAATGTAATGGAAGGGAGTAGTGAATCTGTCTAATTCAATTGAGTTAATTGTAAGGAGAATCAAAAATGGTTCTGTTATAGATCATATTGAATCTGGTAAGGCCTTTTTAGTTCTAAAAGCTCTGAATATCACGGGCAGAGAGGGAAATGTGATAACTGTAGCTCTGAATGTTCCTAGCAACAAGTATGAAAAGAAGGATATTATTAAAGTGGAAAATAGATATCTGAAGCCAGATGAAACAAATAAGCTATCTTTGATAGCTCCGCATGCAACTATAAACATCATCAAAGAGTACAAATTAGCAGAAAAGAGAAAGATACAATCACCAGATTATATTACTGGAATATTCAAATGTCCTAATTTAAGATGTGTAACTAATGGCGAGAATATAAAATCCGTCATTGAAATTATGGATAAAAATAAAATGATTTTGAGATGCAAATATTGTGGAAGGATTTTGAGTATAGACGAATTAATAATCTAGTTGAAGTCATATTTTGACATAATATCTTTTCCAGGAGAATAATTTAGCTTCAACCTGGATAAACAAAATTGAATTATTCATATGATACGCGTAGCTAAGACAGAGTACGAAAACCAATGTAGAATAACTTTCCGAGAAATAATTTTTCTGAAATTGTTTTTAAATCTCGAAATCGGTAAGGCCGGACATGGTTGTCTTGGCCCGTAGACGACCAGAACTAATAGCCGCCTTGAAGGCACTAAAATCAAGTTCTACCTGATCTGCGTAGCTCTTTGCATATTGTACCAGCGCGTCATCAAATTTATCTTTTGATCCTAAATATCCAGATATCATTTCTGCTTCTCCAACCTTTGCGTGGGCTCTAGCAAGAGCCCAACCACACATCGTTGCATAATCTAGCAGAGTACGAGGTTTGAAGCTTTCAACGTGTGCTGAGATTTTCATATCATGTAGTTGACGAACATAGTAATCATGTCCTGAATCGGAACGGAACCAGCCAAGAAATATGTCACTAGCAGCTTGCATAAGACGTTGTCCATGTACAACTCGATATCCCTGATTCTCATAACGGCTCTTTCTATCTGGAATCTCCAATATTGATCTGCGAGCTTCCTTTGTTTGGAGAAATAATGGGTCCTTCCCATCAGCAAGAAACAAATTGACAAGGCAACGTGTACCAACACTGCCTATACCAACAACCTTAATGGCAGCATCCTGAAAGTAATACTGATCAAATAACTTTTGTTTGTCTTCCTGCAGTGATGCTTTATAGTCATCCAGATATTTGCCTACTTTATCCATGTATTGGTTAGTTTTACGGAAATGGTAGAGAAGTGGGGGTTCATCTATTATCTTTATCTGTCCTTTTACGGCTTTTGTGATCTTGGGAAATAGTGTTTCTGAAGTTCTGGAAATAGCCTGTGATTCCAATTTTCTCAAACGATCTATTATATCCTTATCATTGTGAAAAAACTCAAAAAGATTTTCAATCGATATCTTTGCATACCATCTGTCAAGTCTGCTCCGCAGTGCAAACTCAGACATCCGAATTCTATAGGAGTACGTAGCCATTCTAACTGCCTCATCTGCGATATTTTTAGAAAAACCCAATTCCCTTGCAGCAAGGACGAAGCTCACTACAAGTCGTTTTAGATCCCATTCCCATGGTCCGGTAAAGGTCTCATCAAAATCGTTGATGTCAAAATCTAAAATCCGTTCTGGTGTGGCAAATCCCCCGAAGTTCAACAGATGGCAATCACCGCACACCTGAACTATTATTCCTGAATTGGGTGAGTGGAATAGGTCTCTAGTTTGAACTATTGCAGCCCCTCGGAAGAATTTAAAGGGTGATTCCAACATTCGCTGATATCGTATCGCTACAAGACCTTCAATTCTGTCCTTATTTGAAGTCTCAATTAGGTCTATTGGATTCCATGATCGCAAGGAAGGCGTCCACTCGGCGTGTTTACTACGCGGGCATTTTTCCCGAAGGTCTTTGCCTAGCTGAAATCTTTTTTCCTTTGTGAGATTTTCACGATCCATTTCTAAAGACATCTTTTTAGTTGCATCTAATTTTTTATTTATTGCTTTTTATCTATATTAGTATTGGTTCTATGTTCTATGACCTTTTTTGAGATTTATTATTTCATTTTCCAACTTACCTTTATGAATGTGCTATAACAAGTTTAAATGGTAACACTAGTGTTTAATACTGTTACCGTGATATAAAATGTAAAATATCACCTGTAAAAAAGTCAATTATCAATGTCTCAAATACGATATCTATTCCGAATTAAAAATTAGAAACTTCCCATTAGTGGTAATATCGTTTTCCACAACGAACACAATCCTCATCTTTACTTACTCTGGATATTGCAAAATGAAATCCGATTAGGGGTGAAAAGATCAAAATACTTACTATAGCCAAATAGTATTGAGAATTATAGAGTAAATACGACGCAACTCCAATGCAGGTCATAATCTCTAACCAGGTACACGTACATAATTGAAGACATATTTCTTTAACATTCATTTGATAAATGACTGTATGACCATTAGTAATTTGAGTATAACTGAAATTATTCTATCTGTTAATGTTACATTTACCATGGATGTCTCTGTAATTGCCAAACCTGTGTAATCGTGTCGAACTGTATGAAGGCTTGATCAGGTTTCATATTGGATCGCCGTTAATCAGTAAAAGTATATTCAAAATATTATTGATAGCGTCTTAAGAGATATTAGAAAAATATGTGATTTCTGGGGACTGTTGCCGATAATAGTTCTCAAGTAGCCTATAATTATTGTAAGCACTTCTGAATGATTTTTATATCATAGTAAAATAACACATTTGGAGTTGAAACCAAATTCTGAAAATGGCGATGTAAACATTTCTTTACTAAAAATTTTAATAAACGGTACGTTACTTGCTCTAGTTATGGCAGTTCCTGCTATCATAACCACAGTCGTCTTCCACTATATCATTAAAACAAATTTAATAATAACGATTTCTGCGGGAGTCATAACCCTTTTTGTGGCTATGGGTTTTGCGTATAAAATCTCAAAGAGATTATCAATCTAATATTTAGTGAATAGATAAACCAAATTCCGAGTGAATTGCAATCAAGAATTTACTCACCCCGTGTTTTGAGTCCGACGAGTTTATTTAAATTCACCAGCCCATGGTTCGTACAATTTTTACTAGAATCCAATTAATTTCAGATGCTAAACAGCCGGAGACTTTACCATAAGCTCTCTTTAATTTGTCATTAATCATCTGGAGAGGGATCATGCTGTAACCATTCAGACGATTGTTCTTAACACTGTTTTTTATGATTTTTTTGTTTATTCTCTTGTCACGAAATTCATATTGTGTCTATTATCCAATTAAAATCTACAACCAATGGGAATATTTTTCATAATTTTTACTATCTTAATACATATATCAGGTTTCAAAAAAACATTTTTTGTGAATTGTCAACACCAAGTGTAAGATTTCAATTTCCCTGCCAAAAAACAGAAAATGTTACGCCCGAGATTATGATTAAGATGATAAGTACAAGTGCAATTCTTGCACTGCTATTTACCGTTCCCGCCTTGGGTATCTTTTTAGGAATTTATTGGTACACGGATAACTTACTAATGAGTGCAATAATCGGATTTGCAGTTCATTTTCTTACTATCGGATTATCGCACCCAATATCCCAATTTATCTCATCCTATTTTGACAGTTAAACCGCATGAGTATTAATTATTATTTGGTTTGAACACCATAAAGTGGTTAAGATTTTCTAAATTGAAGATTTATAACACAGCGTTTAGGGTTCTTTGTTGAAGATTCTTAACGAAAAAAAAGTTTGAATTTGTAGGGTATAGTGCACTTCATGTAGTATGGTTCTACTAGCTGGTATTTGGCTTTTAGTTCGGCTAAATTAGCAATGATATTTTTTAAAATATGANTGGGACAGCGATCGACTCTTGCATGTGACCNTTGGGATTTGAACCTTGCTGGTAGTNGGGGTCAGTTAACCTTGAAATAGGACAAACTAGGCACAAGGTTATATGACTGGATATTCAATAGGAACAAGTTCGGATTCATCGAGAACCATATTGTTAGCAATTTCCGGTGGCCACACTATAATACCAATATACCCCATTAGGATCACTCGAAAATATCTTTAAATAATAACATACCACATCGTCGATTTAATGATTAATCATGAAGGAAAAATATGTGATAACTGTGGAGATTCGGTAGATCAGTTGGTTCCTCTAAATGACCCAACTAGAATTGGCAGGTGGTGGTGTTTGAAATGCATATACAAAGAAGGTAAGGCTAAATTTGATGCTGACGCCAAGAATGGCTAACTGCGAGGAAAGCGAACTCGAAAAGTATAAAAATTAAAATAAAAAGATCGGGGAAATATGACTGAATATTCAACCGTAACTTTATGAGAAATCTTTAATTAGAAATAGGACAAAAGAGATGAAGACTTGCACATATCAAACCATATAACGACTATTCTTCCTCGTGATTTTAAACCTTCAAACTCAAGTAATGACAAGCATCGGAAACGGAAAACATGAATAATGCTATTTTTAATGATTATACTTGCTTATGTTTGTCTCAGCGTGGCACGATTTTACAGTCGCAATTTTCCTGGGGACCGTCACAACTTTTACAATTTTTTGTTTCCGAGTCTACAGGACCCCAACAATGGGAGCACCCCGTATTTAGGTCATCGTCTGCCATTAACTGTTGAAATCCAGTGATTGTATATAACCTTTTACTCAATGTATATCGTATGCAACAATCAGGACAATTCAAAAGTTTACGTAGCCATGTGATGATAGATCATGTAGCGACGAATAAATTATTGTAACTAATATAAGGACAGAGTTTGAGAGAAAGTTTAGAAAATTATAGTGCCGAGTGGATTTGAGACTAGCACTTTATTCGCCGTCCCAAACCAGATGAATACTCAGAGCAAATATGTGATCTTGAGACTTTTAAATCAAATACTAGATAAAATAAATGGAATTTTCGATATTCTTTTTTAAACGTTTTTGATAATGGTAATGACAATTAATAAGTACAAATGCACTAACCATCAAATGACTACAGAACAAATTGAATGATGACTTTACCGTATGTTAGAAGCTTATCCGGTACGCCTAAGCATAGCCTATTTTATGTAGTAATCACATTTAGAACAATTGCATAGGTTAAATCTCAATTGTTGCCTTAGCAAACCTGTCTGCTACTTCAGTAACCTTTATCCGCGTCTTTTTCCCAGGCTTTCCATTTTGTACAAATACTATAAATCCTTTAACCCTAGCGATACCATCGCCTTTTCTACTAATTTCCGTGATGTCCACCTCATATTCCTTACCCACCTCGACGGGTTTTGTCGTTGGACTACCTCTGTTGAAACTCTTACTAGCATCGCCACCATAACTCCTTCCCCTACCACGACCATAACTGCTGTCTCAACCGTAGCTCATTCTAATATTGAATGGTGATATTCCTAATAAATGGATAGAAATGTGCATATCATTTTTCAAACTTGATATATTGGACAATTATTAATACTCAAAAAGGATAAAAAAAATTAGGCGTACCAATGAATTACGCTTATCCCACGTCAGGCTTTTAAATTAAGGTAGCACTAGAGCTTCTTGGTAAGGTAGTTTTTGCAGCAAACATCTGAGCAGAAGAATAAAAGTCCAATGGTTGTACTTAGATATCGAACGCCTTCGATTAGTTCATCAAAGTCTTTCGAGCAAGAATTGCAAGGTCTATGCATATTGGGAAGAGATAGGCGTACGTCCGTATAAAGGTATATTGTTGCTCCATCTCAGATGACCATATACTATCTCAAAGGAACTAATATTACATTGGGTTCGGCATGACCAATCAATCCAAATTGACAGAATTAATTTGAACTCACATAGTTGATCAAGATTTTATGATGCAATCATGATTGTGATTATTGCAGATATATTTTAAAATTAATCGGCTGATAGTTATGACTTATGCAGTTCGACTGACAAAGATTATTGCAATTTGATTATCTCATCCCACGTTCCAGTTGCGGATAGCATATAGTATTTGCTATGATTTCCAGATTCTAAGTTTATGATATCTCCGGTTGTAATTTGAATTTGAAATATTTTGTTCAAATATTGCAGAAAGCTTGGTCCTGCTACTATGCTCTTGGCTTCCTTTTGAAGTGGTTTATTGTAGTACTTTTGCAGAGTATCAGTTAGCCCCAAATTACTAAGTTCTTCAACTAGATTGGACAAGTCTATAAACTCGGAATTTCTTTTGTAGAGGTGAATTGTTGCCATTAAAATCCCTTCGCTCCTTGTATAATACAATGTACAATATATCATTTCCCTGTTTGCATATGCCACTCTATATAGTTGAAGAGTTACGCTCAGGATTAAGAATGCCGTCTTAATTTACGATAAGTTGCTGAGTAATATCATTGATAACACTTATTAAAGAACGAGCGATAGAAAATGAGCATTTGTATTTCTCATGTCCTACATGTACAAAGGAATCTAACATACTGGTCAGTGGCGTACAATATACAAGTATAGTAAAGGGTGCTATAGAATTCTGTTCGGATGAGTGTTGCGGAGACTACCTTAAGAAATATGTGTAGTTCTGCTCCAATGTTATAAATTTGTTCGGGCGCATGCAAAATTATTTCATAGTATGATCCTAACACACTAAAATTCTGGTAGACTCCCGATCTTATCACAGGGAATTGGGTTTGAGTCTGTTTTGATATAATCAATACCATGAATTGTGACTATTTTAATCTCTGCTCCATAGTCCCAGGTATTGTTTGGACCATGTATTATCACCTTGCACATAATTCTATTGTATAAGTTTGACACTATATCCTTTCGAGTTACGAGTTTGCCCTCATGAACGCCATCGTCGTCAATTAGGTGCTGAATTGCGCTATCTATGCAGGTATGATTTTTGTCAAATCTTACTTTTGATATTCCAAGGTAAGGAGTTATGTGACAAAACCTCCACAACAAGTACAGTAATAATGGTTGGCAAGCTGTGCTAAGTATCTATTCCATTCATATCGCTTCGATGGAACAACATAGAAAATCGTTACTGCTCTAGTAGTACCTTCTACAATGTCTAACCCGTTTTTCAATTCTCTAAGGTTTATCCTTAACCGTAGTATTTAAGGTCACAAAATCAAAAACAAAAACTCAGTTATACAGTACGAGTGAATCGAGAACGATAAACAAACAATCAAGCAATAAACAAATCGGCTCATCCGTTAAAGGAGAATCTGAGTAAATTATAACATGAAGAACCAGTATGATCAAACCATGCCACTTCAAATTTTAGCAATCTGGAGACGCATACCTGAAATAACCAAGCAGGAAAGATCAAGTTAATGACTTTTCTTAATTTAAAATTGCGGCAACAGGTACAAGAAAATTAAAGGAAATTGTTATGTAAATCACTCAAGGCAAATCCCACATAACAAAAAGATATAAAACACTAGAATCAATGACTATTTCGTTTGTAGCCTACTCAAACCTCCCCATTATGGTTACGTAGTTAAATCTTTTCACCTGTCTCCAGCGGGATTGTCAAGAGTGATGGACTGATAGATAAAACAGGTCGGCATGAATTTGACAGCATTATAATGGATGTTTCTGTAACGATAAATATTTTGTGTACATATAATAGAATGTGGCTCATAATACATTGAGTCAAGAAGATTGAGATTGTGATGAAGGCATCAGACCTATTTATAAGATGTTTGGAGGCTGAAGGTGTTGAATATATTTTCGGCATACCAGGAGAAGAAACTAATGATTTGATGATGTCTTTGTTAGATTCAAAAATCAAATTTATTTTAGTAAGACATGAGCAAGCGGCTGCTTTTATGGCTGATATGTACGGCAGGCTAACACAAAAGGTTGGAGTGTGTCTTTCTACATTAGGACCGGGTGCAACAAATCTTACAACGGGAGTGGCCAATGCGAATATGGACAGATCTCCAATATTAGTAATAACGGGGCAGACGGACACCGATTTCTTGCATAAAGAGTCTCATCAGAATATGGATGCCGTAGCTATGTTCAAACCGATAACAAAATGGAGATGGTCTATACGTAACGCTGATAGCATTCCTGAGATTGTTAGGAGAGCATTTAAGATCGCATTGGAAGAAAAAGCTGGCGCTGTGCATCTTGAACTTCCTCAGGATATAGCAAAGATGGGTTCGGACATAAAACCAATAAAGACTCAACAAGTATTTAGATCAAGACCAAATAAAGAATTGATAGAAAAAGCAGCTAATCTAATACTAGAGTCAAAAACCCCCATACTCTTAGTTGGAAATGGATGTATAAGAGGTAGACCAAGTTTGTATGTCAGAAAATTTGTAGAGAAAACTGGAATATGTTCTATGAATACATTTATGGCAAAAGGAGTTATATCAGACAAATCGGATCTACATCTTCATACAATAGGAATAAGAGAAGCAGATCATGCCTCAATTGCCATGAGAGAAGCTGATTTGGTAATCGCAATAGGATATGATCTTGTTGAGTATAGTCCTAAACATTGGAATTGTACTTTGGATAAAAAAATTATTCATATTGATTTTACACCCGCTGAGTCTGACACATACTATCCTCCAACAATAGAGATCGCCGCAGATATTGGATATACTATGTATGCTATCTTAGAGGAAATAGAGAAGATAAGGAAACAAGAAGAGAAAGAAGAAGAAAAACAAAGACAATATAGAATTCTACATTCTGATCCACCAGAATTATTTAAAAAAATCAAAACAGAGATCGTTTGGAGATTAGAAAGGTACAAGAATGACATTTCCTATCCAATAAAACCTGAAAAATTAGTGCTCGACGTAAGAGATGCCCTCGATGATAGTGATTTGGTTATATCCGATGTTGGAGTACATAAACTTTGGATAGCAAAAATATACAATACCTACACTCCGAACACATGCATAGTTCCCAATGGTTTTTGTTCAATGGGATTTGCACTACCGGCCGCAATAGCTGCACAACTTGTAGATCCCAGTCATAAAATCGTTGCAATGTGTGGTGACGGTGGATTTCTGATGAATGTTCAAGAAATAGAAACTGCGGTAAGATTGCGTTTACCTATAATAGTAATTGTTTGGTGTGATTATGATTATGGGATGATATCTCTGAAGCAAATATATGAATTTGGCAGGAGTGCATTTACCAAATTCAATAATCCTAATTTTGTTAAACTTGCGGAAAGTTTTGGAGCAATAGGATACAATGTTAGATCCGCTCAAGAATTCTCTAAAGTACTAGAAAAGGCAAAATTGTCGAAATCGAGTCCGGTCATAATATCTATTGATGTAGACTATTCTAGAAATCGTCTATTACTTGATGACAGCTTCGTGGTATAGCTACTCAAGTTTCTTATTAAAGAGATAATATCATTATTAGACGAATTCTACGCATCTAGAGAGAAGGTCCATAAGTGTATTCCATGTCACATTACTTAGCTACTAATGTTTTGGACTTTTAAAATACCATGAGATTGTCGATGGACTAATTTAGAAAAAGAATTAATTTTGCCAGACTAGTATTTAATGTTAAAAAAATCTTCGAAATCATGCTCAAAACATAAACTCTAGACTATAAGGTTATTAAATTGCGTAACAGTATGCTGTTTGATGATCAATGCTGATAAGTTCAATGTAGTTAAGGATGCAACTGTGGCGATAGGTCTTGCCAACAAGGATACAAAAGATGTCATAAGTAGTTTTGGTACAGGTTTTTTCATAGGCGGAGAATACATTGTCACCTCGGCACATATTTTTAATCAATGTATTAAGTATAATGCTCAGTATAAGGAAAAGAATAATGGTATGGAAGGAATATATTCCGCATTCAACATTACCACAAAAGATAATCAGTTAGAGTTTAACACGTATCACATAATAAAGGCGATCAGATTGCCCCCGGTCAAAGAAGTTAAGGGATTTACAGGGTCAGTAGACCTAGATATAGGGATAGGTAAGCTAGATTGTCATTCAGATAATTTTTTACATATCAAGAAAGCTACCCAATTGAAACTTTACGATGAGATTGTAATATGTGGTTATCCGAGTGGAAGAATATCCTTGGTTCTGTATAGAAATAAACATGAAGACGGAATGGGAATCCAGTTGCGCCCCATAATTCAATATGGACGTGTTGCGGGATTAATGCCCGATGATGACAGTAACAACCCATGGGGAATTCAAACGGATATCATTGCCATGGGAGGTTCCAGCGGTTCGCCTATTATAGATCCGAGTAGCGGAGAAGTAATTGGTATGGCACAGCAAGTTATTGCAACAATGACTACCGTAGACAAGGAAGGGATGCCATCAAACCTATATGAGTTGACTAAAGGTCCATTGTATGGAATAGCTCCGATAGGATTAGCTTTTGGCGTCACAAATCAGATATTATCGCCGCTTCCGAATATCTCTAAAAATTATTTTGAAAATGGTCTTTCCCCCGACTTTTTATTTGAAAATACTGGAGTTATAGGACTTTTCTGATTTCATAACTTAAATTCAGCCTAGATTTTAATTTGGCAATCTGTCACAAGAGCAGTTAATTGACTAATTGCTAAGTTAACTCTATCTTTTGTTAATTCTTACTCTTTAGTAACAAGCAACCAAATCGATATTTACCCAAAAGGAAATGGAATATCTGAAGTCTCAAAGACTTGCAAGAATAGCTACGGCTGTCTCTACACAACAAGAAGGATCCGACAGCCTGATGTTGTACGTCTACCTGTTCGGTTTGATTTTGATGGTGAATTTCCATATGTAGGCGGGATGAACCTTCTTAAATCCACAAAATTTAGAAATGTTTTGAAAAATAACAAGTTTGCAATTGTAGTTGATAACTTGAAAAGTATCGATCCATAGGATCCATGAGGAGTAAGGATCTATAGCACTGCTGATATAGTTACTCATCAAGGAGGTTATTTGGAAAACACTGACCAACCAAATCCTCAATATATCAGCGTTAAGCCCAAGAAGTGGAGTTGTGTAGCTGAAGAACCTGTACTTGTACAAGGAAAATTCAATGTCAAAAAAGCAATGACATAATAGTTATTAAAGATAAGTGAAGACTTCGTATTTCGACCCGGATTATACACTGGTTAACCAATTAATGATAATGAGTTCCTTTCTACCATAACGTTTTCTAATCGTCAAAGTGGANATACATATCCACTGTAGTAGATGAAATCATTAGGAATATGAACTGTACAAGACCTAAAAAAATGNGNTTACTACTTTTGCATAACAATCCTANTAGCTAACCTGATTCTGGGCCGAAGGGATATGATTGATTATTCATTAGGAACACTATTATAGATTCTAAATAGTACGTGGGTTTACTCTTGAATCCTCTTTACTTAATTCTGTAAACTCCATCGAATTAAGAAATTTTATGAAGTTGTAACAAATTGTCGGATGACAGAATGCTCTACTATTAATAGACCTACAAACTCAATTCATCAATATGGGTGCAGATGTTAAGGGATTTGATGATATCCAAAAACATTTGAGGGACTTAGCAAGTAGTGCAGATCCTAATACCTTCAATGAATGGGCTAATCGTATCGGAAGAACTGCAAAGGAAATATGTAATGATCCAGACTGCAAACGTATCAAGTTGATTAAAGATGAATATGGTAAAATAAAGTTCCAATTTGCAGATAAGGAAGCAGTAGATTGTGTTATTCAGGCTATCAAAACACATCTAGACTCAATGCCCAAGACGCAACAAGTAATATTCAAAGGATTTACTACAGAACTTGAAAAAATAAAGATTCATTTTTAAGTTTAGAATTTGATTTTAGCCATAATGAAACCTATTTCTTTTCTGAGCCTTATTTCAATGTGTCTAAATTATCTATAAGAGGTTCAGCGGACTAAGATCACTCAGTACGTTATCCCTAGTAAAATTAAAATTACTCTCCCAAAAATAAAAAATCTCCGATTCCTGGAGGATATAGAAAGAGTCATATCTGCTTGGTCCCAAATACCAAAAGGGTTCACTGCTTGGTAAGAAGAGTCAATAACCCTTTCCATCATTCTTCATTGAAATAATGAGTCTATTACTACGTGGACATTTGATCTAGGGCTATTTTCAAAAAATAGGTCATTATCCCTGCAGAAGCCAGGTATTTTTTCAAATAAACTGTCTAAGATTTCCTTGTTTCGTTTGACTTCAGCTAGTTTGAAAATAAACGAAATTGTTCAAACACTTGTAATTGCACGCTCTATGTATTAACAGTAAGTAAACACAGCGAATACTTCATAAATATTAAAATTGATGCGGAATTACAAATTTATTGACAGAGAATGTGGTATAACCATTGAGCAAAGTAAGTATGCCCGCCAAAATCTTTGGAACCGTTGTATCTCATGGGTTAAAAGGAAGAATGTTAACAAAGAATGAACTCCAAATGCTGACGGAATCAAGGGATATGGATGAACTTGTAACAAGGATGAAGAACACGGTTTACCTTGATGCATTAGCAAAACTTACCAAACCGTATACAGCAGAAAAGATCGAAAATGCGTTAAAAGAATATTTAGTAAATACACATTCCAAAATGGTCAATATCTCTGGGGGAGCTAAAATTCTCAGTGCATATTTTGTAAAGCATATTACATGGAACCTGAAGATGATTTTAAAGGGTAAAGCCCTTGGCAAGTCATACGATGAGCTATTGCCCAAAATAAATCTAAGAGCAGAGGAACTGGTTGGTCGACGTGATCTTGTAGTTAAAGCACTCGTTTCAAAGAATTTGGAGGAGGCAATTTCTTCAATCTCCGGAAGTGAATTTGCAGATGACGTTACTAAAGCAGCTGCTATATACAAAGATAAAGGAGATGTCAGGATTTTTGATGTCTATCTTGATCATGTTTTCTATTATGATTTAGGTAGAGCAATGAATACTGAAGCACAATCAATGGATGCAAAGAACATTGTTTCCGTTGACATCGATTCCTATAATGTGCTTGCTATACTTCGCGGAAAATTTTGGAATCTGTCTCCTGATGAGATAAATAATTTGGTGGTAACCAATACTTCCAAGGTAACAAAGGAAACCATCCAAAAAATGATAAATGCTGAGAAAATATCAGAAGCAATTGCAGAATTGTCTAATACGGTATACAAAGACATAGTTCCACAAAATCCATCAAGCGATATAGACTCGATATTACAGATAGAGAAGGGGTTTGAACTAATTGGACTGAAGCGAGCAATATCAGCCTTTAAAACTATGTTCAGTGTGGGCATCGTACTTGCAGCCCTAAAACTGATTATGGTGGAGGTTAGAAATCTATCAGCAATAGCCTCTGGAATTGAACAGAAAATACCCGGGGAAACAATATTATCAAAGTTAATTAATCTCAATTAAGATTCCTTTATTACACATAACGTCCAGATAACTAAAAGGCATCTGTTTTAATTGAAGATAAATCCAAATTAATTTAGTATTGACAAAATATTTTTTGTTTAAATAGCAAAAGATCTTTCAAGTAGATTGTTTTTCCGGCCAGACAAGTTTTGAATGGAACATCTTTGGAATTAATTTTTTAAATTCGACTCCATCATCCTTATACCATTTTGGGAACCATTCATAAAGATGCAACCTAATTGTCTGAATATATACAATTAAGCCTTCAATAAGCATTATTCCTATATTGCCCCCGATGAGTACAGCTAATCCGCCTCCACTGTCGTATGATTGATTAACCGTTACCAATAAGGCAGAATGTACTAGTAGCATGATTCCAATCCTAGTATAACTAATCACATTGGAAAGAATTTCGATTATCCTTACCAGTATTACCTCTATAACAATTCCCATTAATCCGCCTCCTTCATCATCACCGTGTTTAGCAGCAAGCTCTTGTTCTTTTTTACCCCCATAAATCATAATTCCGGCTGTTGCAATGATTATCGGAGGTGTCGCTTTTGCAACTAACTCCACCGTTACCCAATCACCGAACAGATATGTCAACCACGGTACAGGCTCATCATGAGTAACTCCGGTTATTCCAAACATTCCTATTATATCATATCCAGAACCGATTGCAGCTAGTATCAATGCTACTACAGCAAGAAACTGGATTATATAAGGGATATCATGTGTCAGTACAGCAAGTTTATTCCTTTCCAATATATCAGCTCTAAGTTTGAGTAACATCGCCATCAATAGGTGTACAATACCGATTGCCACTGATACTTTGAGTATGTTTACTACCTGTTCAAATGTTAGTTCTGAGACATTTAGCGAACCTACTAGACCATCCAATGGCTGCAAAACATAACCAAAAATATTAATGTCCAAAATGTGAAACCCAAACATTTCTCCTACGCCTAATCCCGCTATGGTGGCCGCTGCGCCGCTGGCAGCCAATAATGTTGCCCATGTCTTTAAAGTTCCATTTGCTCTGTACCTAAGGAACATACCCAAGCCAAAAAGTAGCAAGCCATGTCCGAAATCTGCAAACATAAGTCCATAAAAAACGGGCCATACAAAAGCAATAATGGGAGTTGGATCAACTTCACCGGGTGCGGGAAGACCTTGAGTCTCAGTTATCACTTCAAATGTTTTTGCATATCTATTATTATCAAGCAGTGTTGGAAGCTGATCGTTAGTTTCTCTATCAATATAAGTTGGTTCGGTGACGGAGACGAAGTTTTTTGTCAAAGTTACGAACTTTTTTTCCATCTTAACTGGGATATATCCTTGAATTACTGCAAAATTCTTCGTACCTCCTGGCTTTCTTGTTACCTCCAATGTGTCTTTCGCTACCTTCGATGACTCATGCAATGAAAGCAATTGAGGCAAGAGTGTTACTTTCAACTTGTCAATTTTTTTAGTTATTTGAGTAGATTTCTTTTCGAGATCCTTACATCTCTTTTGGCAGTAATCATATGCCATACTCGGATTTTGAGGTAAATCTGACGGAATTTGAATGGGATGTACATTGAAGCTTCTAAGCACTTTCATTACCTTTTCGGAATCCTCTTGTGATCCGATAACAGTAATAGAGGATTTCTCATCATTAAGTTTGATTGAATGCACAATTAGATCACTCAAGCTATTTTGGATCTCCTTGATATCTTTGGAATTAACAATGAATATTTCTGCAAAAAATGTTTTTAGGCTACGGAGTCCCGATAGTTCCATTTTGAGTTTTGATGCACCACCGATTGCATCCATCGCATTGCGGTATTCTTCAAGTTCCTTTTCAATTTGTTGTTGGGTTTTCAGTAAAGATATCGGCTCTTCCAATACGACCTTACTTTTATTTTCCAATTCGACGATGAAATCCTGAATATCATTTATCTTGTAATCAGTTTTTTTCTGAGGCGCACCCTTAAAAAGAGTGGCCATTACTCCAGTTTCAATTGGAATTCCTAATGATCTTATGACCTCATCAATATCTTGAAACAATTTTTGAGCGTTTAACAAAAGATCATCAAAATAGGGGTTACTATGATCAGAGGGATTCTGTAACGGATGAAACCATTCTAACTCCGCCAGTTTACTTACGGCTAAATGAGTTTCACTCCTTGGAAGGATTAAAGTTGTCTTTAAGAGTTTAGCCTGCCCCATAGTATTGAATTGTTTGATTATTAATTCTCCTTAAAACCTTTGCCTTTTATTGAGATCACGAATGTAGAATTGATAGCCATATCCGATATCAATTTTTTATTGCCTGATATTCATACCATGATATTCCAGAAATTAACATTACTATATGGGAATCGTAGTTTTCCTAGCAGGGAATTGCCAAGAAACTGAATCGAAATCTATTTGATAGGTAAAGATTCCAGCCTACAGAAATAAACCAGTCCATCGAGGATGCATTATCAGCGTCATTGGCCCAAGATAATGAACATCATTACAATACCATATATTGCAATTGATTCGACCATACCGACAAATATGAAGACTCTAGATTGCATTTTTGGATTATCACTTATAGCCGCTAATCCAGCAGCACCCACAAATCCTAGGCCTATCCCTGATCCAGCAGCTGCAAGACCAAATGCCATCCCTGCACCTATAAACTTGGATGAATTGGCGGCCTCTTTTCCACTAGCTTGAGCATAAGCCAAATTGTTATACATTAATAGCATAGTAGAGGTTATTGCAATAGCCACAAGGATACCACTAACTTCTTTTCTGTTAACACCCTTCATACATTGGTTGCAAATTGAATGCCTTATTTAATTATAACTAAGGAACTAAGAAAATGCAAGATTTTGCGGCTTAATAAGCAAATTAAACGATCTTTGAAATCTGTAATTTTCCAAATTATTCTGTATTTGATAAATTAAGAAATATCTCATTATTACTAATTGTTAATAGATCTTTGTATTGACAAATGATATTTTTGTATAATAGATGACGAACAAATTATCTATAATAGTCAAGCATTTGATAACGCTTTTTTCTTATACGAGGAAATATCATTCTTTACATTTTCAACCATTAAATCATGCTCTGATTGTAAATTTTGTTTCGATTTCTTAAAGTGTTCTGAAATTATATCGCCATCCATTTACTTGCCACCATCTGTATGCTATGGTTTATCTATTCTATATTCTTTTTCTTGTCTAGAACAACTTTCACTTTTTTAAGCCTTACGAATTCTTCTCTCTCACGTTCTTCCAGCGTTCCTTTAATGAAGGAAATAGCATTTTGATACTGAGGAATAATAACAAATTCAAGTGCATTGATTAATTTTTGTGTTTTTTCAAGTTCCTTTGCTAGACTAAAAATTGCATTTTCATATTCTGCAGCTTTACAGATCTGTGGAAGCATATTCTTTATTTGTTTAGATGCCTTATCAACATACACATTTGTTTCTGAAAACCCATAAGATAGATCTTGGCCTCCTTCTTTGGTTTTTATCTGTAAAGTAGGAATCTTGACATCAACAATTCTTCTCACATTAACATTCACTTCCATTATACTAGGAGTGGAATCTGAAATTGATTCAAGGATTGAAGTTCCAAGTGACATATATGAATCGTAAACAGCAGAATAAATATCAGAAAGTGGTGACCAGATATCACCTCTTGTCTTGTTAGCTTCTTCTATCATTTCATCAATTTTCTTTAGTAATACTTCTCTTTTATCATCAAGTATTTTGTGAACCATAGTGCTAACTTGCAAAGATCTTCTTATCTTTATCAGTTCAATTTTTGTAGCAGTTACATTTTTTCCAAATGACATTTGTATGAAATCTAATTACTTGTTTCCTTTATAATATTGTTGAATATGTTTGTCCTTAATTTTAGTTAGTTCCCCTTCTGGTAAAGTTGCTAGTATATCCCATGCTCTACTTAGGGTTTCATCCAGATTTCTATTCTCGTCAGGGCTTTGTTTTAGAAAGTGTGTCTCAAAACTATCACCAGCGTCAAGATATTTCAAATCAACTCCTGTTAGGCCTGCCTTTCCTACAATTTCAGCTAGTGCCCTTACCTCCTGGGCCCTTGAATACGCGTCGTATAACTGATTACCAACTTCCATATGGTCAGATCTAGTTTTTCCTTCTCCGACACCATCCTTCATTAATCTAGAAAGGGACATCATTACATTAACTGGAGGATATATCCCCTTTCTGAATAGATCTCTTCCAAGGACAACCTGCCCTTCTGTGATGTAGCCGGTCAAATCAGGAATAGGGTGTGTAATATCATCTGCGGGCATAGATAGGATCGGCATTTGAGTAACGCTGCCATTCTTCCCTTTAATTCTTCCTGCTCTCTCATAATTATTTGCCAAGTCAGTGTAGAGATATCCAGGATAACCCTTTCTCCCTGGAACTTCTTCCCTTGCCGCACTTATCTCTCTAAGGGCTTCGGCATAATTGGTCATATCAGTAAGTATTGCTAATACATGCATGCCAAGATCAAATGCAAGATATTCAGCTACTGTCAGCGCGACTCTAGGAGTAATAATTCTTTCAATAGCAGGGTCATCTGCAAGATTAACGAACAAGACACTCCTTCTCAATGCACCAGATTCTTCCAAACTCCTCTTGAAGTACTGGGCTTCAGAGTACTGGACACCAATTGCAGCGAAGACTACAGCAAAATCTTCGTTTGTCCCCACGACTGTGGCTTGACGCGCAATTTGTGCTGCCAGTATATTATGTGACATTCCGGAGCCAGAAAAAATTGGTAGTTTTTGACCCCTAACCAAAGTCAGCATTCCGTCGATAACAGATACTCCTGTTTGGATGAATGAAGTAGGGTACTCTCGACTCTGAGGGTTCATGGGCTCTCCGTTAACATCAAGGAATTTGTCAGCAACAGGATCGGGTAGACCGTCGTTGGGTCTTCCAAGGCCATCGAATACACGTCCAAGTAGTTCTTGTGATACTGGCATGGCCATAGTTTTACCAAGAAACTTTACCCTTGTTCCTGTAATAGCGAGTCCCGTAGTTCCTTCAAAAACTTGGACTACTGCTTTGCCACCCCCTACTTCAAGAACTTTTCCTAATCGTCTTTCACCCTCATTTGTTTCTATTTCTACAAGTTCATCGAATGAAGCTTTTGTTACTCCATCTATTATCATAAGTGGTCCTTTAATTTCTGCTATTTTTGTATATTCGATTCCAGTTGTTTTAGACAGAGACCTTTACCTCCTCAACATTACCTTTAAAGGAATCTAAGAGTTGCTTTTCTATATCGTCTAACTTTGAAATCTGTTCATCTGTGACTTCGAATTTCGCTTTTAATAAAGTAGTTATTATTGGTAGCGCTCTAATATCAGCCAAGGATTTTCCCTCCTTAAGAGCTTTTTGTGCTTCTTTATAGAACTTTACCATTAACCTAACCAATTTTAATTGTTTAGCCGGACCACAATAAGTATCAACCTTATCAAAAGAGTTTTGTTGCAAAATTCCGATCTTTATCATCCTTGCAACTTCTAGAACAAGTTTTTCTTCATCGGGGAGCGCTTCAGGTCCTAACAATCTGACGATTTCTTTTAGTGTATCTTCACGTTGCAATATATGGTATGACTCTGCTCTCAGGTCATACCAATCAGGACTTACGTTTTCTTTCCACCATTTTGATATATCTTCAAGATAACCAGAGTATGATTGCATCCAATTTATTGATGGATAGTGTCTGGAATATGCCAACCGAGTATCCAGCGCCCAAAATGTCTTGATAAATCGTATTGTGTGAGTCGTTACTGGTTCGGTAAAATCTGCTCCTGATGGTGATACTGCACCTACTAGTGTCACAGATCCAGAGCGATCTGGTGAACCAAGTGCTCTTATTCGCCCTGCCCTTTCATAAAATTCAGCAAGTCTTGATGCCAAGTATGATGGATACCCTTCTTCAGCAGGCATTTCTTCTAATCGTCCTGACATCTCTCTGAGTGCTTCTGCCCATCTGCTTGTAGAGTCAGCTACGAGCACTACATCATAGCCCATATCACGATAATACTCTGCCATAGTAACACCCGTATAGATGGATGCTTCTCTGGCAGCAACAGGCATGTTACTAGTATTTGCAACAAGTACTGTTCTTTCCATTAACGGTCTTTGAGATCTCGGATCAATTAAATGTGGAAATTCTACAAGAACTTCTGTCATTTCATTGCCTCGTTCTCCACAGCCAATGTAGACAACAACCTTAGAATCTGCCCATTTAGCAATTTGATGTAGTGTTACCGTTTTTCCGGTACCAAATCCACCCGGAATAGCACCGGTTCCGCCTTTTGCAATAGGAAAATAGGTATCAATAATTCTCTGGCCCGTTATTAGTGGTACAGTAGGATCATATCTTTCAGCATATGGACGAGGTTTTCTAACAGGCCATTTGTGATACATCTTTAATTCAATTTTATTGCCATTCTTGCTATTAGCCTGTCCTATGACATGTTCTAAATCATAGTCACCTTCCTTGGCAATTTCAGTAATAGCTGCTTCAGGATAATTTGGTGGGACCAATATCTTGTGAGTTAACAAAGGAGTTTCTTCAACTGCCCCGAGAATAGATCCCCCAAAAATAATATCGTCTTTTTTCACCGATGGAGTAAACTTGTATTTTTTCTTCATATCGACAGGGCTAGTAGTAATACCTCTACCAATGAATGCCCCAGATTTCTCTGCAATCTCATCCAACGGTCTTTGTATACCATCATAGATCCTTCCAATAATACCTGGACCAAGAAGAACTGAAAGTGGGTTGCCGGTGCCGGTTACATCTTCTCCTGGCTTTAGACCAGATGTAGATTCATAAACCTGAATAAAAGCTACATCTCCAGTTAATCTGATAACCTCTCCAATTAGTTTTGATTCACCGACCTCTACAGTCTCATACATTTTTACAGAGGACATTCCATCGGCTTTAACTGCTGGACCGCTAACCCATACTATTCTTCCTTTTGCTACCATCTACTTTTTTTCGCCTCTAAGCAGTTGGACTATTTCTTTCCTTATTAAAGGTTTGAGACTTTCTATGCTAGAATCTAGTGTATTATCTAAAGTCATTGTTCCATCGAGAGAAGTTGCTTTTATTCCACCAATAATATCTATTACCTCGTCTGACACAGCTATTTTCATTTTCTTATCGGTTGAAATATCAGACGCTATTTTTTTAACCAATTTTAAATCAGTTTTATTACATTGTATGATTATTTCGGAACCTAGCTTTCCGGCGCTATCTGCTATCAAGTTGTTTAATAACTTTTCATAATTCTTTTCATTATTGCTTTTTGCAAGTTTTTCCTTTGCCTTATTAAAAATTTCATCAATGGCTGATTCGATTATCACTAGTTCCTTATTCCTAGCACTCAATGTGCTTGATCCTATTATTTGACGCTTTAGATTTTCAGCTTGTTTGTTTGATGCTTCAATAATATTGTCATATTCAGCCTGAAGATTGCTTTTAGAAGATTCCAAATTCTTTAATGAATTTTTAAGTGCAGAATCAATCTCCGTGATTAATGCTGATTCTTTTTGCGAAAGAACTTTGTCAATGGTTCTTTCTAAAGAATTTAAACTCATTCATAGAATTTTCGGAACTACGTGATTTTAATCTTTTGATAAGAATTTTATCTGAAGACAAATTGATTTGGATCAATGGTCTTTGTTGCCAATCGAGCGTAATTGCATCTGAATTTTTGGTTGAAGTTAATTTACAGTATCTTTCCTGCTTCGATCATGAACCCCTACATTCTTCGCATGTAAAAGTACCTTCAGAATACATTAACAAATCTGACCAATCACCACATTCATCGCAATATCCCGAAATTGCTGATGCCGGTCTACCAATTTCTCCCCTGATCATTGCGGCTTTCTCAGACACCACATCGACTAATTCTGGAGTAACAGCAATTACGTCTGAACTCGAAATGATCCCAGCTAATCTGTCTTTATAGACTACGCCCAATCTCTTGATATTATTTTTTCTCAATATGCGTGCAGCTTCAGTTATGGCTTCTCCTGCCTCAACAGTATGTATTGGTTGCATGACTTTTGTAGCGTTAACAGATGAAGGTTCTAAATTATTTCCGACTACTTTTGATACAACATCCCAGTCAGTAACAATTCCAATAGGTTTTTCGTTTTCGGTAATAATTACACTACCAATGCTGTGCTCTTTCATCTTACTTGCAATGTCCACTACGCTGTCGCTTGGACCAGCTGTGATTACTGGGCTGTTCATAATGTCTCTAACAAGAACTCTCGTTGTCATATTTGCATCGGTGTCTTCAACTAGTTTTTTTGCCACAATATCATTTAGTTAGTTTACTTTAATTGTCTTTCTAATCTCGCTTTCTATAACGTGTTAACCTTTTAAAATTAAGGATCCCATAGATACTCTAACCGGACCAATCCTTAATATCATTCACAGATTGACCTCTTTCAATACGCTCGATCTTGGATTGCCCTGATGGCAATACTCTAATAATTTCATCTAAAATTACTCTTTTTAAATAATCTGCCAAATCAGGATCAAAATCAGAAATTACTTTAACAAATTCACTTTTAATTTTCTTTGCCAGATACATTGGGTCGGATCCACCAGGCAGCAGTGAGGCTAAAACCAAGCTCCTTTTTTGGATAGCACTTGATGGTCCACAAACAAATCGATATCTCTTTTTTTCAATCTGAATTAATCCAATTGATAATTTTAATTCAATTCCCCGGCAAAAATTTCTTTTTCCCTCAATGACAAAAGAACCCTTTGGGAGAAACTGACCGGTTGGAGCTCCTTTCTTTACCTGATTAGGGAATACCCAATACGCGTCTCCATTTGACAAACCGTCTTTCCATGCTCTACTGAATGATACCGTTGCTTGAGCCGTTTCTTCTACAAAAGTGCCATTTTCTTGATTTGTTGCATTTTTTACAAGAAAAAAAGGGGAGCCATGGATTTCTGCATGAAACACTAAATCATTTTCGGTCATATGCTTTCTAATCACCGCAGAATTAGAAGAAGCATCTCTTCCGCCAATTACTAAATGACCGTCAGTAGATACGTACCAACGATACCTCTCATACCACTGTTTAGATTCCAACTTGTTAAATTGAATTTTTTCATGAATTTTTTGTGTTTCATTCTTTATCTTTACAATTCTTGATTTCAGGTCTTCACTTGCTTTATCTATATTGATAGAACCACGTTCTAATTCTTTTGCCCTAGAAAACAAGAGTGATGAAAATTTTGGGATGCTATGTTCTAACTTTACTCGTTCATTGAGATGGTCCAAATAGGCCAGGCCATTTTCGTGAACTATTTTAGAATCATTATTTTTCAAAACGGTCTTGACTTTATTGTCGTTCATATCCTGAACACCCATAGATGAGAGTTTCATTAGTTCATGGGCGACATTTCTCAAACTTTGTGATTTGGAAATTACTTGCATTTTTGCCTTGTTCTGTTCTTCTAAATCATGTTCTAGTTCCAAAATTTTCTTGTCTGCTACTTCGGTTTTCAGACTCCTTCCCATGGTTAGTATCTCATTACTCAGTACTTGATCTATTGCATCCATGTATGACTCTACGTTCCTCACGTTGGTTTCTTTTGAGATCAAAATGGGTGATGCATCGACCACTACTCCCTGATTGTCTAGAATAACGGATGGAGTGTGATTTTTTTCATCAATAACTTTATTCGTTATTTCCTTAGTTTTTTCATAAATAATTTCAATATCATTATCATTAAGGAGATTCACATATTTTGTATTAATTGCAGATTGCAGTATTATTTCTTCAAGGTATTTCCGTGGCAGAGATGTAGATTTACTCAACCATTTTACCACTTCAGTATTGTCAGGTTGTAGATTTGCCGATTTCTTCAAGCAATCCAGAGAGATTTTCAGAACGTCTTCTCCTCGATTTGGGGGCAGAATATATTCGGAACCGATCTTAAGTGTTCTATGTCTTACCTCCACGGGAAGCAGTATCCAAAGGATCCTCATAGATTCATCGCATAAAATGATATTACCCTTTCCAAAAATTTCGACTATCAATTTCCTTTCTTTATCATCTCTATTTACAAAATGAATGAAAAAAATTCTCTCACTACCAGGTTGCGATACGGAGTTTATCTTTGCCCTTTCTATTTCTCGACTTAATACGTTTACAAACTGTCCTTCTTCTACCTGTCTATATTTTTGATTTGTGAACCATATCCCTTTGGTCGAAATCATAAGCATGATATCGGATTCAACTGGATGATGAAGTTTCAATAGAATTGAATTTTTAGTGATTGAGGAAATATTGCTGACGTAATATCCTGATGATATATTTGAGCTTATCTTGTTTACGAGATAATGGAGCTCGATTCCAGATAATTCCATATAAATGAGTTTAAATGAGGATAAATATTAATCAAAAATTCAAATAGTCAATCGAAAGGAATTAAACCTGCAATCAATGTGGAAAAAGCAATTGGATCTTCTTGATAAGATATACTATAGTAGAGCCTTTTTAGGAGTTATCTGTGGTATTATTCTGGGTTTTATTCTTAATTCAATGGGTGTAGATTCCAACTTATCTACGATTCCTAACTCTCCCTCTATAATCATAATGGTAGCACTCCTTTTCTATATTATATCCTATGTCATAGCAAAAAGAATTGGTGTAAGATTAAAAACTGAAGATAGGAGAAAAATTTCTACCAATGGAATCTTCCCATTTATCTTCTTGGTAATAATGTTCCTAATTGTTACATATACGGGTCTATATACCGCAAGACAATAAGCTAAAAGAATTTAATTTCAATGCATTTAACCTATGCCTGATGATATGGGACTATATTACCCCGGGGATACCTGATGAGCTGTTCGAACGCTCAGAAAAGGTTCCAATAACTAAAGAAGATATACGTTCAATCGTCCTAAGTAAATTACGCCTTAGGAAAAACTATTCGATTATTGACGTAGGATGTGGTAGCGGAAGTATTACTGTAGAGGTTTGCCTACAAGTAAATTCTAAAAATGTATATGCAATCGATTCGGATCAAAATGCTATCGAATTAACAAGAAAAAATTTAGATAAATTTGGCGTAACTGCAAATCTAATCTATTCCAAGGCAGAACAGATCTTACCATCATTGCCGACAGTTGATGCAATTATTGTCGGCGGAACAAAAGGTAAAACTGAGAAAATTATTGAGCTTTGCGTATCTAAATTAAAAAAGGATGGAAGATTAGTTATAGATACAATCCTTATTGAAACTATGTATAAAGCCCTGAGGACTATAAAGAGAGAAAAAATGCGCGAAATTGAGGTAACTCAGGTCTCAATATCAAAAGGAAAAGACGTGCCAAGTGGAACAATGCTTATTTCTAGAAATCCTATATTGATTTTATCTGCTACTAGATAGCGACTTTGTTCCTAACGATAATCTGCATTCACCCAATAGACTAAGATAAAATTTTATTGCAGTACGGATTCTTTTTACTTTAAATAACACATTTTTTACAACTCAAATCATGAAGCTTTCGTGTATCGGTTGTGGTCCTGGAGATCCAGAATTGCTTACAGTCAAGGCTGTGGATAGAATCAAAAAAGCAGATGCTATCTTTACCCCAACCTCAAAGGAGGGCAAACCCAGTATTGCCTTGGCAATAGCTAAAAATTACATAGACGAATCAAAAACTATAATCACAAACCTAATATTTCCAATGATAAAAGACAAAGAATCCCTCAGATTGCAATGGAGGACTAATTCCCAGATAATAGCAGATACTGTACGCTCTGGTAAGAATTCTGTATATCTGACTGTAGGAGATCCATCCCTATACAGCACTTGGAATCACATTCATAAAGAATTGAAGCAAAACTACAATGATATTGACATAGAGATCATTCCCGGAGTTCCATCTTTTTTTGCCTTCGCTGCCCAAGCAAAAATGAGCTTAGTTGAAGGCGATCAAACACTTGGTATCGTTCCTGCTTGTTATAATCTTGATAAAATAAAGGGTACAATCAATTCTTGTGATTCAGTAATTTTTCTCAAAGACGGACGTTATTTTGATAGCGTGATTGAAATACTTTCAGAAAGTGGTTTTAGTGATAATTCTATCATTACTATAGCTCAAGATGTATCTATAGATAAAGAAATCTTAGAAACAAAAAAATTAAAGGATCTACGAAACACAAAAAATCCTGCTGGAAAATACTTTTCAATAATGGTGGCCAGGAAAATTGATTGAATCAAACACTATCTACTTTGTTGGTTCGGGACCAGGTGATCCTGAGCTTATAACCATAAAGGCAAAAAAATTATTGGAAAATGCAGACGTCATAGTTTATTCAGGATCGTTACTCAATCCAAAATTACTTGAATATGCCAAAAAAGATGCAGTGCTTCATGATGCAGCTCTTTTGGACAGGAATAGGATTTACGAAATATTAAGAGATTCCACCAAGCAAGGAAAACTTGCAATACGTTTTCATGATGGAGATCCTGCGCTTTTTAGTACTATAAGAGAGCAAATTGATAAATTATTTTTAGATGGCATAAATTGCAAAGTTGTCCCAGGAATAACAGCAATTTTGGGTGCAGCTTCATCATTAAATTTGGAGTTAACTCTTCCAGGAATTACTCAAACTCTTATTATCACAAGGGCCGAACTTAGAACTCCTGTTCCGAAAAGAGAAAGCATTTCCAGTTTGGCCAGTCACGGTTCCACAATGGCTTTCTATCTTAGTGTTCATCTGATAAGAAACATAGTAGAACAATTGCTTAAAGGAGAAACCTATCATACTTCGACTCCTGCTGCCGTTGTTTACCGAGCCACATGGGAAGACGAAAAAATAATCGTTGGGACCCTTGGCAATATTGTGGACAAAGTGAAGGAGGCGAAAATAACAAAGACTGCAATAATTATTGTTGGAAATGTAATCAACCCAAGGAGCTATGATTTTTCAAAAGTTTATGATCCGCAGTTTACACATGGATATAGGAAAGCAGGTAAATCTAAATAGTACTTTAGTTGGTAACTAGACCTATTTGGTTTGAGGGTTCCCAGACATGTTGTGAACCCTAGAAAATTTCTTCATCTTTCCTCATGCCACCTAGTCCGGCTTTGACCTTTGACGCGCATTCAACACAGATGTCTTCTGAAAAGGGGAAGCTTTTAATGCATTCTTTGCACACAGGTCTTCCACAACTGGGACAGTCTCTAGTTGTAGTCTGCGAATTGCACAAGAAACAAATTTGATTTTTCATCATTATCATTATGGGTCTTGAAGGCTAAAAGCATATCGCGCTCTCCTTCTTTCCTAATCAAAAATTTGCATAAAATATCAAAATTTTAATTAATACAAATATGAAATTTCTCTATTTGAGACGTCCTCTATATTTACTCATGACAATGGAATTCTTGAGATTTCCTTTTGATTGACACTTGCCCAGGCTCCCATCGCATTGTCTTTAGTTTCTGCGGGATCCATTCCCGTTATTTCATTAATAATTATTTCAGTGGCGCGCATTGGGGGCCAAGCCATTGCGACATAATCACCAATATTCCCGGTTTTTTGCAGGGAAGCTGGAATTAAATTATTCTCCGTAAAACCCAATGAAATAAGTTTATGCATTACAGTAGCAATCAAATCACGCTGTCCGTGAACTATCAAATGTACGGTTTTAGTATTATCAATTGTAGACATTTTCCTACGAGTTTTGCTACCAATCACACCTATAAAGATAATTATCTAAATAACACAGTTGATGGATATCTTCATGTTGCATTCTGATCTACATATGACAATGATCCTTCCTGAGGACATTTCAGAAAGGATTTCTTCATTCATTGATGGAAGTTTGGACTTTCCTTTTATTAAAAAGGAAGAGGTTTTATCTCTATTATACTTATACGGAAGAAATATCAAAATAGTAAATCATCCTGAGAAAGTTCTTGGAATTGCAAAGAAAACCGTTGAAATACTAGAACAAAGCATAGAAAATTTTAGAAATGGTCCTAAATCTTTTTTTGATTCTGAATTTTTGAGAAATAATTACGTACGTAGACAATTACAGATAACTGTTGAGAATAATGTTATTAAGCATGATAAAGATACGCAAAATCTCAATAAGAGAATCATTAATGATCCTGTGATTTTATCTGAATGCTTCTCACAGCACATAGCCTTCTATGATCAGAAGTATTCATTTTTTATTTACGGCCCGCTAAAGGAGAGCGAATTAACACGTGACCTTCGCGATTTATTATCTGGTAGGATAGTTATGTTGGGATACAATAAGGAACAAGATCAACTACCGTTCGATCATCCTATACTTCCACTGTATGTATGGGCAAAGGAGAACCTTATTCACTTAAACTAAACTTGCTTAACAACTACCTATGCAGTTAAATTATCGTTCTAATTCACAGGATCAATTTTCAATTGGCTTTAAAAATTAATTCTCATTTTTTGATTTTCAAGTACAATACTTTGCTCACTACGGGAACGGCAGCTCAAATGGTATTGGAGGAGATGATATGGTAGTTTTAGGACTAAAGTAGGTATTATCATCCTTTTCTGCATCAGGAGATGATATGGTAGTTTTAGGACTAAAGTAGGTATTATCATCCTTTTCTGCATCAGGAGATGATATGGTAGTTTTAGGACTAAAGTAGGTATTATCATCCTTTTCTGCATGAGTAGTTAGTGGCAAGAATGGAAATATCCTGATGTCATTACTCAAGCAAGAATCAAAGATTCCACAAGATTCAAAGTATGGAGATTTAAGGTCCTTTTCATAGTTCATCCAGTACGGGGAATAAATAGTAATCCCGGAGGCAAATATTTTTTGTGACGGAATGACAAAGGAAAAAGCACAAATAGTAAAAATACTGATCAAGAAAAAAATGGCCAATGCTTGACATTTTTTATCTTTGTTCAAATCAATATTTGATTTAATACTTAGTATATTTAGACTGCTTTAACTAATTTAATAAGATAATTGGATAAATGAGTGCAAGTATCTAATTCCTAATCAGGTAATATACAATATTACGTTTAATATTTGCTAGAAGAAATCACAGAATTTTTTTCTTAAATATTAATTTGAAACTTATTGATTAGTCCTATTCAATTATTATTTCCACGAGGCTCTTGGGGTGATTTTAGATATGATTATCACAGAAAAATTAAGCATACTTATTTGGTGATCACACATAAAAAAATTATCGTCCATTTGGTTATGGATATTTATATCATATTCTCGTTATAATTCTAGAAATGTAAATGAATGAAAAGATAATTAATATACGAGAAATTTATTCTAAAATGGCTTCGGACAATTCTGACTTTATTGATTTTTTTGATCTCCCACATTTACAGTCGGGTATTTTAAGATTAAAACCCGGTCAAATGGATGGACAAGAACCTCATTCATTAGATGAAATCTACCTAGTATTACAAGGAGATGGATTTATAGAAATTGGCAAAAAATCGTACGTTCTAAAGAAAGACTTATTTATCTATGTACCTGCCAAAGTAAAACACAGATTCTATGGCAATACTCAAGAAATATTGGTGATATATTTTTTTAGCGGTTAATGTTGAATAATAACTTAGGTTTAAGTATCTATTTGTATAACAGTCATCTTTAACAGTTACATTTGCATTTTATGATAAATTCATAGGCATTGCTTCTAAATGTTTAGCTAGTACCATTAGAACTTCAATCTTTTTCTTAGGGTAATTTGCAAAGTTAAGAACTTCGTCAATGAAAGTTGAAATTGGAATAGCCTCTTCTCCAACTACCTCAATACCCCTTTTGGTTAGCAGGTATGATTTTGCAACTGGCGAAGCCTGAATTCCATTTAAAAAATAATGTTGTGATTCGGACATCGATTTACTTGCTTTTGCATAGAGCTCCTTTATGAACTGAGTTTCCACTGCAATATTCTCTTCTAAAAGACTCATTCTTTTTACGAGCTCATTGACCCTCTTCACAGCTTCAAATACCATGATAAATTCTATCCTTGTTTTAATGATGAAGTTTAGTCAGAGTCTATTCTTAATTCATCTTTCTTGCTTTCTTGTTCTTGTAACTTCTTAAGTTCGCTTAACAGGAACTGTTTATATTTATCCCTTTCTTGTTCAGTCATTTTATCCAAATTAGAACTCAATGTTAAACCAATAGAAGATAATCGATCTATCATATCCACAGCCACAAACTTGCCAACATTCCCAACCCTCATTACTACATCTAATTGTTTTTGCATAATATTGTGAACAGAATCTACATCTGCAGCTACATCCATGCCTCTCGAGGTAATTTTATATTTGCCACTATCGGTTTCGCTTATTAGGCCCTCTTCTAACAATCTTCCTAGCATCGGATAGATTAAACCTGGCGAAGGCTTCCATTTTCCTCCGCTTTGAAAAGTAGCCTTGTCGATGATTTCTTTACCGGTCATAGGTTCTTCCTCGAGTAGACCGAGAATATAATGCCGTGAAAATCCTCTTGGGATAGCACTACCTACTCTGGCAAGCCAATTAGATAACATATCACTAGTAATATCGCTAGCGATATATTAGTTTTTTCAGTCGTATAGTTCTGGTATCTTGTTGGAGTTTGAAAGGTAGATGGTAACTTTCGGAGGCTATTTGGTTAAATATTCTCGAAATACAAGATTCTTCACTTGTCGTATATTAAAAGTGTCTTGCTTTTGATTGTCGAAGCTATACTTGTGTATGCTATCACGTCATTATTAGATCCTGTTAAGGGATTCATTGTCAATAAGTTCAGTTCGCAGAATTTACCAGTAAATGAAGTTATTGCATTAGTTGGTATTGCAGCAATAATAGCATTCACCGCAATCGCATATTATTTGATTCTTCAACTCCGAAATTATCTGAAAAGTAGGAAAGCAGTAGAAACAGTTGAGTATAATCTAGATTTATTATTGCATGATATTGAAGATTTCAGTAAAAAATGGAGAGTAACCAGATTCTTACGTCTCTCCTATAGACGGGAAATACAGCGAAAGTCAATGTGGGGTAATAGATTCATGATTAGAGATCATGCAAACTCGATTCGCTGTAGTGCAAAAAATTTGAAAGTTTTAGTCAATCCAAACGAAAGACTATTCACATCTCTTGACGAAATCGTGAATAGTATGGTTCATTTGGGCTTGGAATTAGAATTAGTATTCGAAACGATGTCAAATATCAAGCAAACTGCCGAATCAAAATTAAATGAATTGGTGTCGGAGGGAGACAACATTTGCGTAAAATTTAGAAATATAATTCCTGAATTAGAGGAATTGAGAAGCAAAATACCATAAAGATAAGTCTGGTTAAGTGTATGGAGTGTATGGAGTACTAACGTTTGTATCGGTTGAGTCTTTTGAAGCATCAATGGTTTTTGTAGGCATTTTAATCTCACCATGTGTCTTTTCATAGTTAGGAATGGTTGAATTTACTACATCCTGTAATGATTTTGCAGCAACAGGATCCAAAAGTAATCTACATTCAATAATTCTTCTCGCCTTTATTTGATCTCCAGCAAAATTTACTTCTGACAAAACATCATCACAGTTAATTTCCACTGAAAATAATGTAATTTGAATATCGTCTTTTACCTCAATACCGACTGCGCCTGAAACATTGATCGTTCTGTATTTAGGATGCTCAACAACATCTATTCTTGTAGACATTAATTTAGTTCTCAATAGGTAATTTAAAGGATTTCTATACATGTGGAATTTACGAGTTAAAAAAGTTAAAACTGCATTTGGTATATGTTTAGTTTGCGCCGCTGGTGTAAGTGCTAAAACTGTTTTGGATTAAGGTCAATAGTTTATTTTTTCCTTCGATTTTAATTCCCGCTTATTCTGCTGGTGTCTTACCTAATTTAGAATGTTCTCTGAGAAAGTTATAATGTATCCTCATAACCTCAATAATCTTCTGAGCACACTCTTTTGTATTCATTCGACACATAATTTTTTCTCTAACCAAAGTAGTACAGTTCAACCGCTCTACAATTGAATTAAGATCCTCGTGCCTTACTGAACTACTATGAATATTCATATGTCTAGAATTCTTCAATGTGAAAAATTTCTTCCTAAATGCTTTATCATATAATGGTAAACCGTCATGTATATTTATATATATAAAGTTACTTTCAATAATAGTCATTGTCAAATAATAAGGATCTCCCAGAGAACAAAAAAAGAACGACTAAGAAGGGTCTAATTATTACAATTATGATTGTGGCAGGCATAGTTGCTGCGAGTTTTCTGGTCTATCTTATACCATAGACAACTGGAAGTGTCGTAGAATTCTTGTAGCAGTAGTCGGGAATTATTTAATGTACGTCTTGTCATGACAGGTTACCTAATATAAGGTATAGATTATTCCATTTTCAAGATCGATCAGTATGGGATCCGTTACTATAATGAAATTTGGAGGCAGTACACTTGGAGAAGACGGTGCCTGCATAGACAAAATAATACAAAGAATAAGTACGAGGATAGAAGGTGAAAATAAAGTAGTTGCTGTCTTTTCAGCACCTCTGATTAGGTATAGAGATAAAGTAAGTTCCATGACTGATGTAGCGATTCATATCGGTAAAAATTATGCTCAGTCAAATCCTATAGAAATCGATGTATTACGCGAAGTATATGAAAACATTGCATCAAATAATCTTTCAGGCGAATATTACAAAAAATTTTCTGACGAAATCAAAAAGTTCCACAAAGAAGTCATNATATCACTTAAGCAAGCTGCAGAGAATCGAAGATTNGTTGATGTTACCAGATCAAGAACNCTTGCATATAGTGGAGAGATACCNATGTCATATTTAATGGACTATATNCTAANAAGTAAGGACATAAAATCGGATCATACAAGAATAGAACAATGGCCAATAATAACGGATGATAATTTTGAAGCTGCAAATTTTTTAATTGAAGAATCTAGGAAAAAATCATGGCAGTTCTATGAGTTGATTGAGAATAACAGTGTAGTAACAATAGGAGGTTTCGTAGGAAAAACTATCGATGGACTAGAAACCACTTTTGAACGAGGAGGCTCTGATAGGTCCGCCGCTGATGTTGCTATACTGTTAAACGAAAATTACAAACCGGAATTAGACTTTGAAAAAGATAATGCTGTATTTAGTGCAGATCCAAAAATAGTAAAGAAAGAATTGGACAGTATCAAATTTCTATCCTACAACGAGGCAAGGTTAGCTGGTATGTTTGGCATGAAAATACTTGATCCCTTAGCAATTAAGGAAATCGATAATAACAATATGGATATACCTATTGTAATTACTAATATGAATAATCCATCCAATACTACAACAATATCTAAAATTTCTGCCGACCAGTCAGATAATCTTGTTAAGATTGTTACTGGAAAAAGAAATTGTGCCATTGTGAGGATCGAAAGCATTGCGGCGTCTCATTTACTGGCCTCTCTCGAAAGCGATAAACAATATCATGAATTTGTTAAATTATCCCCGTATAAGAAAGAAGGCGTTGAAATTACTCGCATCCTATTCCTAGACGGAGACTACGTCCGTAGAAATGAACATCATTTTAAGGCGTATTATTCCAAGGCCGAAATAGTATATGATCGAGGTGTTGTTACTCTAATTGGTGATAATATGTGGAAAATGCCAAAAATTGCTTCTACTACCAGTAGCACAGTTGGAGAACATGGAATAAATATATTGAATTTGGACGCACAAGAGGAAACATCACGCATACTAATTATTGTAGATGATTCTAAGGTGGGTGATGCAATAAGAGCAATCCATGATAAGAGAAACAGAATTGATCGAGACGAAGCTTAATGAATGATCAAAGTAAGATTTGGATGGATGGAAACTTTGTCGATTGGGATAATGCAAAAATACACATCCTTACACACGGTTTGCACTATGCAACGGCAGTATTTGAGGGGATCCGTTGTTACAGTACAAAAAAAGGTCCTGCAATATTTAGACTAGAGGAACATATCAAAAGGCTAGTCAATAGTTGCAATATGTATCATATGACTCTAGAATATACTGATAAAGAACTTAGAGAGGCAATTATTGGTATAATAAAGATAAATAATGTCGAGGATTGTTATATCCGACCTATTTGCTATTATGGATACGGAAAGATGGGAGTCAATCCCTTACCTAATAAAGTATCAACAGCTATAGCAATATGGTCTTGGGAAGATCACATAAAAACAAAAGGCGACGAAGGAATGAGAGCTATGGTTTCTTCATGGGTCAAAATAGATTCTAGAAGCTTACCAATACATGCAAAGGCTAGTGCAAACTACGCAAATTCAGCCCTAGCCAGAATAGAAGCGTTGAAATCTGGAGCTGACGAGGCAATTATGTTGAATGTGAGTGGGATGGTCGTGGAAGGAACAGCCGAAAATATTTTTATAGTAAAAGATGAACTTATTATTACTCCGCCATTAAGCTCAGGCGCCCTAGATGGAATTACCCGCTCTAGTGTTTTGGATTTAGCCCAGGACCTTGGCATTGATTATCAAATTTCTGATATATCGCGAGACGAATTGTATTATGCTGATGAGATATTCTTAACAGGAACAGCAGCTGAAATTAAGGCAATTGGTGAAATTGATAAAATGACCATCGCTAATGGAAAAACTGGAAGAATAACTGGAATGTTACAAGGTCTTTACAAGCAGATCATACATGGAAATAATGAAAAATTTGAGAAATGGCTCACATACGTTAATTAAAAATTTAGAATTAATCGCTTCCTTATGTTTTAGTATTGTAGATAATTGTTAGGGTTTCACTAAGACAAGTATGGATAAGAACTTCTCTAGATAGGAGACTCATTCAATATTAATGCAAGGAGGGCTGATCTTAGATCTTTACCATAAGACGCTTGCTTAAAGTAAATCGCATTAGATTTATTATCCACATCCTGCGATATCTCATCTATCCTCGGTAATGGATGCATGATAGAAATATCAGGTTTAAACTGTTTCAATATGGTGCTATCAATTGTATAAACTCCTTTAACCTTTTCGTATTCTTGCGGGTCAGAAAATCTCTCTTTTTGTATCCTGGTAACGTATAATATATCTGAATTTTGAAAAACCGTTTCGTTAATCTCTTCTAGTTCTACAATTTTCATCTTATTTTTTAATCCATAGATCGACTCTTGTCGGATTTTCAATGTTGGTGGAGAAATAAGAATGACTTCAACATCGTAATTGGAAAGACCATACAACAAGGAATAAATTGTTCGTCCATATTTCAAATCACCCAAAATACAAATTTTTAACCCATCAATTCTCTTTTTTTCCTTTATAATTGTATATAAATCAAGCATTGCTTGTGTTGGATGCTCTTCACTTCCGCTGCCACCATTAATTATCGGATGATCAGAAATTTCTGCAGCAAATTTGCTTGAACCATCAAGTTGGTGGCGAAGGATAATGATATCTGAGTAGAGATCCATAACTCGCACAGTGTCCTGTAAACTTTCTCCTTTCTCTATTGAAGAAGATCTTAAGTCTGATATTCCAATTGAGCTCCCACCTATTGACGCCATTGCTGCTTCGAAACTCATTCTTGTTCTTGTACTTGGTTCATAAAACAGATAGCCCATTATTCTGGCTTTTCCCAATTCATCTTTTTCTTTGGGCTTTAGCTCCTTCATTTTATTCGTTTTTTCAAATAAGAACTCAAGCTCATCTCTACTAAAATCATTAATTGAAACAACATCCCGACCAAAGAATCTATTAGTCTTCACTGATTACCACTGTCATAATATGATAAAGCCCCTTTACAAAAAGATTCTTATCAGATTTCAATTAAATGATAATTTTCTATATAGCATATATTAGAGGTTTGTAATAATTTTTGCAGTTTGAATAAGTACGAATTCACTTTATTGTTTGTATTGTTCCTGTCATTTGCATTATTTATTCAAAATGATAGTATTTCTATATTTGGCCAAGTCATCGATACAACACATAGAAATTATTCCAATTTGACTACCTCCAGCAGACATACCACAAAATTAGATACCAACTCAATTAATCAACTACTTGGGTCGGCTAATCAAAATAACTCCTCTATTAAAACTGTTACCTATACTCCAAAATTTTTGTGCGGAAATGTACCCTCTGATGAAGGTCCTGTGAGACCAGGACATTATGATACCGATATAAGTATCCTTAACAAACAAGACTATCCAATAAAAATATTTTGGAACGTCATCCCTAATGATGGAACTTCTTCAATTTCTATCATTAAGACTCTTAGACCTGAAAGCTCTACTAGCATATCATGCAAAGATATTCTACCGTTAGTTATCGAAAAAAAGAATTTATTAGAAGGATTTGTTATGTTGTCCTTACCAATAAGTGGGAATATCATTAGTGCATTCCCGGATCCAAATAATCCAGAAGCATCAATTTTAAGATCTATTAATGATTCACAATCTAATTTGGTTGACGTCCAAGTGTTCTATACGGCGAATGCATTACCTAGCCCTCCTAGTGAAATGATTTTCAATAAGATAGATTTTAGGATATTAAATGATTCCAGTGGAAAAATCCCCCACCCACTTTTAGGACAAGCGTTAGAAATTACGTTACCATCCGACAAAAATCAAATTTATGACCAAGTATTTCGTATAAAGTCTATACTAAAGGAAAAATTTAATCTATCAGATTCTGACCTGAATGCTATTAAAATTCAAATCGATGGAACTGATGTAGATGCTATTTATACCAATGACGATCACGCAATATCCTCATCACGCTTATCGCCCAACATCTACTTTAAGTGATATTTGTTCATGAAAGTTGCAGTGTTGTTGCTGGTATTTAATAGACTGTATCAGGACTAGAAGAACCAGGATCGATTAAACTTACACTCTTAGTGCCCTACTTATCATTATTAATTCAGGTCCGGTAGTTAAATTACCCACTATAACTGAGCTGAAATTGGCTATGATTCCAGATGAGATGAAGGGTGAACCTCCATTAACAGTAGCTGGTTCTGCTTCAACTTGAAGTATTTCCGACACGCTGTTGATTTCAGCATCACTAGCATTTGGATGAACTATAGCTCCGGCATTTGTCGCCACAATCATCGATCCAACCTGTATAAATCCTCCGATTGACATGCTCTGAAGCGGAACACCCAAAGTATCTTTAATATCTTGATCGACTTCTCCTTTGAATAAATTTGAAACTATTGCTCCCTTATCATTTGCCAAAATTAGGTTTCCAATTGCAGTATACTTACTTTTTAGACGTGCCACGTTTAAACCTGTCTGCTTAATGATTCGGATCTCATCATCTGAAACTGTCGATGGTAACAAGATTCCATTGTTATTCATAACGGTCATTGGTCCTAACAAACGGGTCCCCGCAACCGAAACGTGCACTATTTCTTTAATATCTAAATATTCTGTAAGTTTTTTAGCTTTTGTTTCTGCAAATCCGAATGGAAGTAGAAGGGTATCGTCATTCGTGCGTAAAAATAAACCCAGGTTTGGACTTCTATAGACATCATATTTGTGTATCACCAAATGCTTTTTCTCTCCATTATGTGAGGGTCATTTGACAATATTTCTCCTATGTACGACTAAAATATGAAACTATCTACCGAATTAATTTATGTTTCAAAACTTCTTGACATGATATCCGCTGACATTAGTTCCTAATTAATAATTAGCCTGGATTTTTTACCAAAAATAAAAATGTGAATAGCAGGTTTATCCTTTATCCTGACATGCATGAACTAAAACCGCACTCTATGCACAAATTACAACCTTCAGTAATAATCAATCTTGCGTTACACGAGGGACATTCTTCGTACTCAAAGTCATTTGGAGAAGCAGTTATGTTCATTTTAAGCTTAGATTGAGAGATGTTAATTGTGTTATCTGTTGTTTCCATTTCTACTGTACCTCTGAAGACTTTTTCAACTTGCGTCATAACATAGTCTTGCTTAATGTTACTATGAATATAATCAGTTACATAGGCACTTGGTTTTACAATAAATTTTTTCTCTTTGTCATTTCCAGTTATATGGAGCACCTGTTCATGTCTAGAGCCGTCTCTATAAACTGTCACTCCCTTTAGACCCAATTCGTGCGACAAAAGATATGCTGCCTTTATGTCCTCAACTGTAACGTCGGATGGCATGTTAATAGTCTTTGCTATTGCATTGCTGATCCATTTCTGCCAAACTGCTTGAGCCATTAGATGATCTGTCCAATGTACATCAATAGCAGTTACAAATATTTTCTGTAATCTTTCTGGAATTTCGGCCAACCCCCTTACAGATCCATAATTATTAGCAATTTTTGTTAGAATTTCATCATTATACAATCCATTTTCTTTCAGAACATTCTCAAATATCCTATTTGTATAGAAGAATCTCCCGACAGTAACCCGCTTTTCAAAGACTAGTGCAAAAACTGGTTCAACACCATTTGAAGCGTCTGCTATCATTGATAATGTTCCCGTAGGAGCAATTGTAGTCGTCCATGAGTTTCTAATTCCATATTTTTCTATTTTCTCAACTAACGAATCCCAGTCGTATGAGTGAAGTCGCTTTGGAATTTCATAGTATCCCCCTACTGGTATCATTTTTCCTTCAACATAATCAGTTTGATTGAATAATGGAAAAGCTCCCCTTGTTTTGGCAATCGCAACGCTTTCTTCCATGCTATAATAAGAAAGTGCTTCAGCTAGTTTATTCATAAATTCATACCCTTCTTTTGAATTGTATGATATTTCCAGGGTGAATAAAAGATCGGCAATACCCATTATCCCGAGTCCAATTCTCCTTGTTAATAGCGTATTGCGTTCAATTTCTTCAACAGGATATTTGTTCATGTCTATAACATTATCTAAGAATCTAGTAGACAGACGTATCGCTTGCTCATAACGCTGCCAGTCAAATTCATATTTTCCGTCAATATTTCGCTTTACAAAATTGGCCAAGTTAATGGACCCTAAATTGCAAGATTCATATGGATAGAGTGATTGTTCACCACAGGGATTCGTTGCTCTAAGGGGTCCTTCTTTTACGTTTATACAGGGATTATATTTGTTGATATTGTCAAAAAATATGACGCCTGGTTCAGCGCTTTTCCACGCGCTGAAGGTTATTAGATCTAAAAGCTGGTGCGAATCAATTTGCTTTATAGGTTCATTAGTAGTTGGATTTCTAAGAGTGTATTTGTGATTATTTTCGTTAATTATCGATTCCCAGAAATCATTCCAAATTCCAACGCTTACATTAAAGTTTTCAAATATACCTGGTTTGGTTTTGGCTGTGACGAACTTTTCAATATCAGGATGCCATGATTCCATTATTCCCATGTTTGCTCCCCTTCTTTTTCCGCCTTGTTTTACCACATCCGTGATTGTGTCAATAATCCTCATGAATGATATCGGTCCNGAAGCAACNCCAGANGTNGATGCTACTATATCACCTTCAGGACGNAGATTAGAATAGTTAATACCAACTCCTCCTCCTGATTTGAATATCATTGCGGCATCAGTTGAGGATTTCATTATCTCTGACATGTCATCCTTCATATCCAATACAAAGCATGCTGAGAGTTGACCAAGTCTTGCCCCAGCATTCATAAGAGTTGGTGTATTTGGTAGGAAGTCCTTTGACACCATCAAATTATAATATTCAATAATCCTATCGGAATACGTTGACAAGCTTCCTTCGGCAATCAGTCGTAAAAGGTCCTTAAAGCTAGTTTTCATATGTCCGATTTTTGCCAATTGAACGTATTGTCTAATCATTGATTCAAAATGGTATCTATTAAGGTAGTAATTGCCAATTTTTAGTTTCATGTGAAAATCGTCTATTTTTTTGTAATATTCTTCAGCTTCGGTGATATTTTGAACTACTACATCGTTATTAGTGTACAATTCCGTATCGCGAAGTATATCAGGGATTGTTACAAGAATTGCGACTCGTTCAAAAAGTGAATTGGGATCTTCGATTATTTCATTATGATTATCCCTCAGCAGGTAGCGTGAAGCCAATACCCTAAGAGAATTAATATCGAAAGACTTATCCACTTCATCGAGATCTTTCTTATTTAAAATCTTCTTCTTTTCATCTCTGATCTTGCGCCGTTCGTGTCTGTAAAGTATGTACGACTTAGCGGTCTCTGAAAGCCCCTCTTCAATTAAGATCGACTCGACCATATCCTGAACATCTTCGACACTAGGGACTCGATCGGTATCAAGAATAGAAAACTGTTGATCCATTTTTTGTACAACTTTCTCTGATAATCTTTCAGCCAGGCTGTAATCTGCTTTACCTGCTGCCATTAATGCCTTGTAGATGGCATTTGAAATCTTCGAGTTATTAAAATCAACTAACCCTTTATCCCTCTTCCTAATTTGTGCTATCGGTTTTTTGGTTTTGCTTGAAGAATCATCAATCTCAGTAATTTCTTTTGCCATAACGTTCTATACAGCTAGGCCTTAGCTTAAAAATATTATCTTACTAAAAAATAATATAATGAAGGTTTAAACTATTTGATTCAGGGCCATTATATTGTAAGAGTGTCAGAGAGGTTGAAGAAATTAGTTTCGAGATAAAGTCCAAATTTTTAATGCTCATTAATTCGATAGTTTCTATTTTAGTTCTAGTATCCGAAGTTTGCTTTAAGGAGTGGATTGAATAATTTATTTTACGTTATTTGGGAACACTAGATACTCGGCTGTGAGTTGAGGCCCGGAGCATTGAGGCCTTATTCACCAGTGGTTGTTGACACAAATATAATTAAAGCTTAGGATAGTGCCAAAACATAAAAGTAATGTGTTTCAACTGTTTGATTCAGAACTATTACCTCACAAAATTAGTGGATCCACAGATACCACATACTTCAGATCTTATGGATATTTTTGCACCACATGAGCTGCAAACTTTGTTTTTGTAAATTGGTCTGAAGAAATTAAATTCATATGACTTGTTAATACAAACCATCAGTTCACTGTCTGTAAGATCGCTTACGTCAACATTAAGAGAAGTTCCACCGTTGAGTAATCTATCAATTGTATTACTTGACTCTATTACAGATCCGGCAGTATTTGAAAGCAAATCCCTTCCGCTTATAACAAGACCTTGTGAGTAAGATTTTATCATCATTTCACCACTGGCTTGACGATACATATTCCCATACTTTTCCGAGTCGAGAGAAGCTAATCTCCTATCACTATCATCTGTAATCATGGCGATTCTTATGGAGTCATCTCCAGCCTGCTTTCCTTGATCCGCACCCACTTCAACTGCAGTCTGTAATACCTTTTGGATTATTTCTTCACAGTCAAATTCATGTCCCAGGATATTGTTTACAGACTCCCTCATACCAGTTAAATTTATCACTAGATTCATCCTGCTTAAGTGCATCATTTGTGTTATGTTGGCCAATACAGGAAGCATTTCTCTTTGCATCATTTCCAAAATGGAATTTTTTCTGGACAGTAGAACGGAAATGGCTGGTTTTATCATCAATGCCAACCTAGCTCTGAAATAGGTTTCATCTTTATTAGACTGATAAGCTAATCTGGGCAGATTTATTGCTAAAGACTGTAAGCATATAACCGAATTAGATTTCTCATCAGCTATATTTTTTACTAACCCTGAATGACTCCTGAAATTCTTTGATATGGTTAAAATTCCACCATGTTTAACAATATTGCCTATCAGCTCCGAATTACTCTTCAGCGAATCGTGATCATTACCAACTAAAGATAACCCAATGGTGGGAGTCGGAGTATGATCTAAATATCTAGCGTAAGCATTCAAAATGGATGTAGTAAATGAGCTTCCATCAAGTGAGAGTGGTAAAGTAATTACTGGAAACTCGGACGACGAATATGACCTTGATATGGATGATGAAATAAATGCTTTAGAAAATACAGATTCTATGCCCTCATTATTTTGAAACTTCTTTGAAATTGAAGATATAAAATTTTCAAGTATTATCTCCCTCGAAGCCTCCCTGCTTAACACTGAAATCAATATAGGAAGAACTGCTGTAACATCTTCAAGTGTATCAATTGGTTTCAGTCTTGAGACATTCAAATATTTTCCTTTAAAATTCAAACCATTTTCAATAATATCCCTAGTATCGATAAAAACAGTATCAGGCATCAAACTCCATAGTCCGGTGTTCGAAATATTGAGTTCCCCAGCAAGATGCATATCAGTGATGTCTTTCGGTAACACGTTGAATAGTAGGTTTTCAGAAAAAACGGCAAGAGATGTTTCTGACAAAATCCCCTCAACCCCATTTTTGCCATAATTAGGATTGTTAATCATTTCTGAGATATCGGATCCCGGGAGACCCAACCTAGCAAGTTTTGATCTAAATTCTTCATAGCCGTGTTCGATTAAAATTGAATTCACAGTTTCTCTAATAAGCGAGGAGGTAAGATAGACGGTTTGGAATTTGTAAACTTTGTTTTCAACTTCTTCTGTAATCTTATGTGCCTGTTCAAGAGGCATATTCGCCTCCCTAACTAATGATTGAGTTATCCTATTAGAATTAAATTCTTCAATAGAATGTCTAGAAGTTCGTACATACATTTTTCCGCTTTCAACTATCGATCTCTCTTCAATTTGTCTTGCCAGACTTAGGACTAATTTTCCGAGATTGGTAATTGTATACCTTCTTTCTGCTTTATTTAATGCAACAAGTGATTGCCTCAAGAGCTTCCTCAAATGGTAAGCAAATTTACCAGACTCTTTTTTGGATTTAAATCCAGCTAATGATTTTAATTCTGAGTAAGTTAAAGGTCCCTTGGAATTTAAAATACGAAGTATATCAATCCTGTTAGGGCTTGCCATAACAGAAAAAATCATCCTAACTCTTTTTGCTGCTTGTAAAATTCCACTAGGTTTAATTTCAGTTTGAGTTAAATGATCATGGCTAGCCTCTATTTCCATCTCACCCGATATTATCCTGAGATAATTTAAAATTGGGTCGTAAATAGTTATTGACTAACAGTACAAAACAATTTACCCACAAGATTTTAGAAAATCAAATTTAAATCATAACTTCGTTTTCCTCTACCAGGGATTCGAATTCATTTCTGTTTTTCGTTACATTAATTGTCGCAGGTATGTCGGGTAACTTTTGTCTTGTTTCCTCTTCAACATTCTGTTCAACTTCACTTAAAATTTTGAGGGCATCATCATCAACGGGGATTGTCATTTTTACCTCAGGATTAACATTGTAATTTAGTATTTCAGATGAAGCATTTGTAACATCATTCAACATCTCATTCGCCCTGGGTATTACTGTTGAAATATCTTTTTCAATATCCTTTATCAAATCTATTGTTGGGTTAAGAGTATTTATTATAACGGCAAATTCGCCAATTATGCTGGAGCGTAGAGCAACAACTTCAAGAGACATCACCATGTTTCTTGTTGTTTGCTTAATTCTATGTATATTTACGAGTTCATTAGCTAGTGCTTTGGCGCGGACATTGTTACCTACTTTGATGTTTTGGACAATTTGTTTTTTAAAATCAATATCCATCATGTCAAATTTTTTTGAGAGCTTATTCAGCTTTGTAATTTGATTACTGATAACTTGAGCAGCATTGGACAAATCAATTTGAAACTCTGAATTATGCTGCATAAAAAAAATATAGTGCTGGATGAATGTAAAATTAATTGTCAGTGTCTATCAACAAAAGAGTAACATAAAGCTAATCTAAAAAATTACTAGTATATGAATAAATCTTGCTGAACGAAATGATGATGTGAAAATGAAGGCTTTTTCGAATGTAATTCTTTCCTTAAAATAGTGACTGTTAATCGCCCTGCTTTTCTAAAGTTAGTCCATGCTTTGCATCATAGCCTTTTACCTTGACAATTGAGCCTATAGGCAGCTCGGCTGGTACTTTAATCCCTGGCAAAAACCCCGAAGCTGAAATAGGAGCATCATTCAGCTTGAAAACTACCCATGCGTATGAGCTTACATCATCAAACCCTTCAGGAGCTACTGATTGAATAGTATGGGTAACTACTGTACCGATGCCTGGAAATTCAACAAATTCAAAGTCACTTTTAGAGCAAACACTACAATAGTACATAGTTTCAAGCATAATTTTTCCGCAGTTCTTACATTTGTTAGCCAGAATTCTCCCGCTATTAGCTGTGTGAATAAATCTTTCATGCGTACTTAGACTTTTTTCCAATTTGTCTTACACCAAACTTAGACTTTTTGGAAAATGTGAACTGCTGCACTTGCCCCAGTTGCTCCAAAGTTGTGCGTAAGTGCTATTTCGGCATCTCTTACGGATCTGTCACCAGCTGCGCCAGTGAATTGATCGAAAACTTCCACAACCTGCCCTACACCCGTCGCACCAATAGGATGCCCTTTTGATTTTAGTCCTCCTGACGGATTAATAGGAATTTCTCCATTCCTATGAGTTATGCCTTCCCTTGCAGCAATCCCCCCCATGCCCTTCTTAAAAAATCCTAAATCTTCTATGTCGATTATTTCTGCAATAGTAAAGCAATCATGTACTTCAGCAAAATCAATATCCTTTGGTGTGACTCCTGCCATCTTGTATGCTTGGTTAGCAGCAATTATTGTACTAGGGATAGTTGTGATATCCTCCCTTGATTGCACGGCGGCAGGTGATCCACCTCTGCCTGAGCCGATAACTTTTACATAATTGTTACCAACCTTCTTGGCAAATTCTTCAGTACATAGAATAACAGCTGATGCGCCATCAGAAAATGGACAACAATCATAGATCTTTAACGGAGATGCTACAACAGGTGAATTCAAGACATCATCCACTGTTATTTTTTTTCTGATGTGGGCTTTTGGATTTAGTAATCCATTATCATGATTCTTAACTGCAACATATGCCAAATCCTCTTCAGTCGCTTTGTGTTTAGTCAAATAAGCTCTGGCAATAGAAGCGAACAGCCCTGGGAACGAAGCACCATTTCCACCTTCATAAAAGAAGTCAGAACAGTATGAAAAGAGCGTGGTACTCAAAGTAGTTCCAGTATGAGTTACTTTTTCTACACCAACTGCCAATACACAATCATAAAAGCCCGCTGCAACATTTGCGTAAGCTTCTCTGAACATTACGGAACCTGATCCACAAGCAGATTCGATCGTTAGACCTGGTATATGAGGAATTCCGAGATTGCTCATTAATACTGGGGCCATATGCACCTGTTTATCAGCTACACCAAATACATTCGAGATATAACCTGCCTGGATATCCTTTGGTGTAATCCCAGCCGATTCAATCGCATTTTTTGCAGCATCCAATCCCAGCTCAATAATACTTTCACTTAGTTTACCATATTTTGTACTTCCAGCTCCAAGAACGCATACATTGTTTACCATTTATATAAAAAATATCAATCGAGAATATAAAAATGTTCGAGAATGCTCAGCGTTGGAGGTAAATTTCGAAAATCTTTTGCTCAGGTCAGCTTCCAATCGGTGATCGGATTGGTTGTTTAACCACCCCAAAATCTAAATGGTAATTCTATATATCCCATTTTAATTGCCGGCAAAAACTCAAGAGCTGAACGCGGAACAATACAACCTTGTAATTTGCGAAAAACCACTCGCCGCAAAGAGGATTTCTGAAATATTAGGNTCTAAAAAAATGATAAAGAGAGAACCGGCGNCTGGTGTCGTAATGTTTGATATTATTACAAATNAAGGTGAACGATTTATTGTCTGCTCAGCACTGGGNCATTTGTATAGTTTATTTCCTGTTGAAAAAAATCGAAAAAACTATCCTGTCTATGAGGTAANATGGTCTCCACGACATTCGGCTACTGTAAGAGAAAAAAGAAGAATTACGCAAACTTTGAAAGCCATTGAAAATATTTCAAAGGCTGCTAGGGGGTTTATACACGCATGTGATTACGATCTTGAGGGTGAGCTTATCGGTTACAACATACTCCAATATGCTTGCAACAATAAATATGAGGTTTCGAAGAGGGCCAAATTTTCTTCCCTTACTAACTCAGAAATAAATCACTCATTTAATAATTTACAAGATACCAATGTGAGAATTGCTGATGCAGCAAAGGCCAGACATTTAACAGATTTTATTTTTGGCATTAACTTATCTAGGGCACTAGTTAATTGCCTGAACGTTTCCAAACAAAATAACCAATATCACAACTTAACCATTGGCAGGGTCCAAGGCCCTACCCTTGGATTCATTGTAAACAGAGAGATAAAGATTAGAAGTCACATACCAGATCCACTATGGCATATTAGCGGAATATTCGATAATGGTTGTTCTACTTTCAAAGCTAATTTGATTTCTGCTGTTCATAAATCTTCAGACATAGAAAAAATACTGACAAGCTGTCAGAATGAAACGGGTGTTATTAATCAAATGGTTCAGCGTAACGATAAGCTTGTCCCTCCCACAGCATTCAATCTTACTGATTTACAAAAAGAGGCTTATCGAATTTTCAAAATGCCGCCTATCACAACCGTCTTCGTGGCAGAATCTCTCTATCTTGCTGGGTTAATTTCTTATCCTCGTACTTCTAGCCAGAAGCTTCCTTCATCCATAGGGTATAAACAAATACTTGATCAATTAAGGACAAATCATTTCAAGCATGATGAGGATATTATAAAAGACTTGCTAAAAAGAAAATATTTAGTTCCTTACCAAGGTAATGAAGAAGATCCTGCCCATCCAGCGATTTATCCTACCGGTATAAAAGAAAAAAAACTTAACCTACTTCAGCGAAGAATTTTGGACCTTATTATTAAGAGATTTTTATCTACTTTTGGAAATAATGCTATTATTAAAATCAGTGAAGTGAGTATCAACGTGAATGGATATCAATTTAATGCTAAAGGGGATAAGATCATAAAATATGGTTGGATTCTTATTTATGAGCCTTATTTTAGTTTCAAAGATTCTTTTCTACCGGAACTCAAAATTGGTGAATCTCTAAGAGTGAGCGAAGTCACTGTAATGGATGATTTTACAAAACCACCTGCCAGATATAATCAAGTGAGCCTTTTGGATAAAATGGAATCTGAGTTCATTGGAACAAAATCCACCAGATCTGATATAATCAACTTGTTAATTAAGCGAAAGTACATAACTCAAGACAAAGTTGTCCTGGAACCCACGGAATTGGGTATTACTATATTTGATACCATGAAGAAATTTGCTTCCGAAATTGTTTCAACGAAATTAACTAACTTTCTCGAGGACAGCATTAAAAGTATAGAGGACGGGGAGCTTAACATTAACGATCTTAGAAAATATTTAGAGAAATCATTGGAGAGTCCTTTAAACAAGATCAAAAAAAACGAATTCGCAATTGGTGATGATATAAAAAATGTATTGGCTAATTCATAAAATGGAATGCCAATTGGAAAATGCCCAAAATGTGAATATGGAGAAATGATATTGATTAGATCACGGAATTCCAATAAACGCTTTGTTGCCTGTTCTAATTATCAGACGACAGGTTGTAATGCTACTGCGTCCGTCCCTCAAAATGGTTTCATTAAAAAAAATAATACTTATTGCTCATGTGGATGGCCGGTCTTAAGCGTTATCTTTGCGACAAAAAAGTCGTGGAAAATTTGTGTAAATAGATATTGTCCTGAAAATCGGCATAACTAAATTGATTATCATTATGCAGACTTAAATACGTCGACATAATTTTTATACACATCAGTTCTTCTATTTTTTAACAGCGGGAGTGTACTCCTTATAGAATCTATCCTTGAGTTATCGATGTCTACAAATTGCATGCCTTCTCGATTTTCCATATCCACAAGGGTGGTGCCATATGGATCAATGACCATACTATGGCCACAATAAATATTGCCTAGCTGATCCGGTGCTATTACATAAACTCCATTTTCAATTGCTCTTGCTTTCAACATTATTTGCCAGTGCTCTCGCTTCATAAATCCAGCTACCCAAGCTGATGGACATACCAATATTTTTGCACCATTAATAGTTAGGATTCGACAAATTTCAGGAAACCTCATATCATAACATATTAGTAGCCCTAGTTTTCCAACAGAAGTTGTTGTTGGTTTTTCAATAATATTACCTGCCATTAGCTTCTTTGACTCTTTAAAACCCAGAGCATCGTACAA
>Ga0065715_10088898_pt1 | contig 58003 bp, 83 predicted proteins | sample MisBulReplicate1_FD_59102 | JGI IMG/M metagenome (GOLD analysis project Ga0065715, IMG submission 59102) | Miscanthus rhizosphere microbial communities from Kellogg Biological Station, MSU, sample Bulk Soil Replicate 1 : eDNA_1 v2 (version 2) | ecosystem: Host-associated > Plants > Roots >...
CAGCGAACCCGGCTGTTACGCTCTTGTTTCAGTTGTGGCCCTCACTCAGCCGGGTCGCTGAGCTTGGGTCGTTGGACGGCATAGAGACCGCGCTTGATTTTCCGCCATCGTCTTCCAGCGTACTGCGGCAACAGACTGCCGATGTTACGGAGCAGCCGATCCTCGGTCCAGTTGACCGGCGGTTCGATCTTTGCAGCCAACGTCTTCGCACCGCTAGGGCCGTCAGAAGCGAGCAGTTCCGAGATTCGATTTACAATTCCGTGGTTCATGCCGTCTAACCAGTCGATGCAGCGTCAGTCATTTTGCTTCCTTCCTCATCTCAGCCAAAAGCTTCGCCATAACATCTCCTGCCAGCTTGCAACTGTCAGGCGAATGTTCCGGTTCAGCCTCGGGCATGAACATCTTGATGACGGCTTGTCGGTTTGTCTTGGGTTGGTTATTGCACACGTAGGCCCGGGCTAAGGCCAAGTCTTCTTCAAAGTAATCCAAATTCTGAACCACATTCGAGAATTTCACGCAACCAGGATTTCTTTTGCCAGTCGCTATTCCCCGACTCAGATAGATCAGAACTAGCCGCAAATCTTCCTCATCAAACCCGGCTTTGATAAACATCTGCCAGTCTCGCTCACGGCCAAACCCCATAGAGATGTCACAGCCGGAGAACTGACAGTAGATCTTGTGAAGGATTTGGATGGTTTCGTTCATTGGTACTTGGTAAACTTCCTGCGTATGATGCTCAAAGTGTGAGCCAGCGTTAGATAGTTTGCCCGCACTCTCTTGGGTATTAGCCCATAGGTCTTGGCCATCTCAGCCGCTAGCGCATCGGTTGCAGCCACAATGACCGCACAATCATGCTTGGAGATGCGGGTGAAGATCTTCATATCTCTTCCAGTATCACGATTGCGCCTTCAGTTCCCTTGGCCACTATTCTGGGATGAGCGACTATTTTTATCTCGCAAATCCAGTCTAGCGAATCGTCGAATTGAGCTAACAAGGACATCGCATATTGTTGACAGCGCTCCGTCCGCATCACGCTTCCTTCGGTCTGAGACAAAGAGCACAACTGAGAGACGAAACTTTGGATGCACCGATCCATCCACTTTTGCTTTGCTGGATCTGTGATGAGTCTTCCCCGCGTCATCATCTTTGTGTTCTTGAATGACGGCACATGACCTAATCCTTTCACCTGAAGCACGATTTTGTCTCCGCTCATAATCTTGAAGTTCTTCCTTGGTCCAGCGGGGCATGGTTCATGGCCCTTTTATCTTCATCTGCTCACAGAGATTCCGAATCGCCACCAACTCACTGGTCCCATACCTAAGGCGATCAGACTCCTTGTAGAGACAGAACGACTCGGCCATGATTGTTCCGATGTCTTTAAGCAAATCCTCCGGGTAGGCCATGAGCGCAATCCAGGGCAGATCCTCACGTCTGAGGTTCGGACTGCGATAGGTTTTAATGCCGTGAACAGCCTTGAACTCTCTTAATTTAAGGTTCGCCTCGGAACGCGAGCTTTTAGCTGTTGATTGGACTGAGATGAGTAATTGCTGTTTCATTCAACTTCAGGCCCCATTATCCTCTCCACCATTTCCTGAGCAGCTTCCAGCGTCGGCCAGATCCCGCGCTCGCTCCACTCAGTCGTGACCTTGCCATCCTGTGTAATCCAGACGCTGCCATCGAACATATCAATGATGTAACCGGGATGGTCTGGTGTTGTGCTCATATCCCCATAGCCTGAACAATCTTTCGGAGCAGAACCACATCGTTCTTGGCGTACTCAATAGCACGGTCTCGATCAGTCTTGAGCAGTTCTGAGAACGCTTTGCCATTGCCGTTCTTCTCGCCAACGCCTAGCGCCAACGCAACCTTAGCCAAGCTCGTGCCGCGATGATCCGAGCTGTACATTGACCAGACTTGCTTGCCGTCAATCAGATTTTCGTTCCAATAGCGCCGACCCCGGAACATTGTTGTCAGCCGGTTAAAAGCCGGTATGCCATACACAGCAGCACGTTGGCAGAGGAAAGGCAGATCAAATACCGAACCATTCCAGGTATAACAAGGTGTGATGGTTTCCAGATGAGCGAGTGCCAAGTTGATCAAGTGTAGTTCTTCCCCCACATGACAGATCGGCGGCAGGTTTTCCCCCACGCCAACAGCCACGGCGATGATCTGGCCAGTGATGGCTGAGAGAGCAGCTTGATCAATCCATTCAGCTTTCTTTTCTTCGATGATCCTGGCCACCGTATCGGGCTTTCTGGCATTGCCCAAAGGCCATTCATCATCCTTGGGCATGAATTTCTGGAGCTGGTCCTGGGGTAGGGCTTGTGTTTCTAAGTCGAGGAATATGCGTGTCATGGGACTGGAACGTCTTCGTAGGAACTTTTGTGTCTCGTTTTACCGTGACAAGGAACGCAAAGCCATTCGACGGCCAGGGGCTTGCTGTAATCCGCGTGGTGTTTTTCTATCTTAACCCCAATGGCCCCGCACCTATTGCAGGATTTGGATTTCCTGATAAGCCCTTTCTTCAAAGCGCGGCTTGATATTTGATGAGCTTTCACCTTTTCTTTGTTTCTAATCATCCACCGTCTTCTGGCCTCGGTGGTTGTCTTAGCAGCTATTCCAAGCTGGCGGTAACGTGCTTGTTTTTTTCTGTTTCTAGCTCGCTCTTTAGCAACCCATTTGGGATCTCCGGCAAGTTCATGAGCCCGTACTGATGCGTCTCTGCAAGCACATGCCTTGCATTTTCCGAGATGTCCGTCTCCCATTTGTGGATGCAGGTAGAATTCATCAATGGATTTGATCTTATTGCACTTAAAGCATTGTTTGTCCATCCACAGAGTCTAAAATGGTATTCCAAAAAGTCAATAGTCTAAAAAGGAACTTGATCGTCTTCTTCCTGTGGTGGCAGTTCTGGTTCCGGTAACGGAGCCGGCCTTGGTGCCGCCGCAGCCGCTCTCAACGCGGGATTGTTGATGCCAGTAGCAGCTTGATTCACAGGTGCTGGTGCTGGCTTTGCTGCCGCGATTCCGCGTGGCGCCCTAACCCTGATACCACCAACCAGCTTACCACCAAAGGAAACAGATGGATCTGTGTACAGCACCACTTTATGGCCGTTCCATGTGCTGGTTTCTTCGCTGCCAGTTATCTGAGCAATCAACTGGGCATTGATTGAGTTCAAAACCATCGGCTTCTCTAGGCCGTCAAAATGCAGGCAGTACTTCAGCTCCGGCGGAGCACCTTCCATCGCCACATTTTCCTGAAAAACGTCTCCCTTGATTGTGACCAGCACCCCGCCGCCAACATCCTCCTTTTTCAGGAAGTTCGATTGTTTGATTTGATTGATATTCATTGCATCTCCCTATTGTTGACTTTCAATTTCTCCCCGGCTAACCCGAATACGGGCGCCAGGGTTTCCGCTATTCCCGTGGTCCGCATAAGGTGCAACAAACCAAGGGCTCGAACGGGCGGAAAGTTTATCCAAGTACCCTCTCTCTTCGGACCAGGGTTTGCACCTTGGTTAAATGTTCATTGGTTTCTTTGTCCAACCCAATAAAGTCATTTAGCTCTGCGGCGCGCAAGGTCAGTGCCTCGGTAAATCTCTGGATCTCGCCACACTTCATGCAGACTGAATAATCTCCAGGCCTGGGCCTGGCCTTCTCGTCGTAGTAACAACTGGCACAATCCATCTTATACCCGCAGGTTGGGCATGTGCTTACCGGAAGGAGATTGGGTCTCATTGCCCTTGCGCTTTTGGCTCGACCTGTACCAACTTGCGCACCCGGCGAATCCGCTGGCCGGGCTCGCCGTCTGGCTCAGTAAAAAACAGATCACCGCAGGATTTAAGCACGCCCGATATGGTCTCAGCCACGCGCCGCGCCAACTCATCGGCCTGCTCCTTTGTAATGGTTCCACCCTCTGCACGCGCATCCAATTCCTGATGTGCGATTACGATGTTAAGGGCATCACAGTAAGCGCCTCTTTTGGCGTAGGAGTGGGCCGATCCATCAGCCTGAGACTCTGTTGCGTTTGGAGGTCCTGCACCAATTCTGCAAGTGTATTGGTTTTCCCTGCAATGCCCCCCGACATGCTGAAGCCGACAGATCTTGGTTATCTTACCGGGTTCACTCTTGCCCTCAGCAAACGATACGGCAAATCCGTATTTCTGATAGATTGGGCGTGCTTGCGCGTCGATCTCTTCCGGTGGTGCCACCATAAACTTCACGCTCCCGTCCTTGGCCTTGACCGCCTTCGTCGCCTGCACTTGTTTCATTTCTGGCTGCATTTGCACGAACGCACGAACGAACTCCTTCTCTGCATCCCATTCCTGCGTTTGCTTCCAAAGCTTCGTCAGTTCGGAGACAGCGCCAACCGCGTGTTCTGAATTTATGCCGCTAGACAAAATGGCCTGAAGCATGTCCGCGACTGTAGGTGCTGGCCTGATAACATCTGGTAATTGGGTGTTCATTACATCTCCTTCTTTGGTTTATTGTGCTTGTGCGTTTCTCTCGGCCTTCTCGGCCAGCTCCTTCTCTCCCAAGGTCAGAACTTCTTCCGGTTTTACTATCCATTCATCGCCAATCCCGAACTTGATCCTGATGGCTGGCGGCTGTTTATACGTCGCCACAACCCTGGCTTCATGCCAGCGGGTTCTCTTCTTGGCAAAGACCACCATGCCCGGAATGATGGATCGTAGTTCCATATCGGTATTTCATGATTTTTTTTGTTCTCGCTCGATTGACTCATTCAGGCAGATGTCACAGAGCAATCCATCCTGGAATTGCTCCGGTGCCTGACTGCTCCAGCAGCCAGAGGTGCTGAAATAAATTCCACATTCATCACACCGGAACCACCGGGTTTTGAAGCGCCGGATTATGTAGACCAGGGCGCTGAGTGAGGCGAGGAATAGGCCCACGGAGAGAATGATGACCTGGGTTGCGCTCATTTGGACTTCTTAGTATTTCCTGTCGGAGCAGGAATTAACTCTCTTGACTGAAGAGGGCTTAAATCAGATGCAAAATTCTCCAACTCTCGCATGACACAATTCCTAACGATGTAAGCCTTGGTCATCCCGGTATTCTTAGATAAGACGCAGACCGCGTTAAATAGATCATCCGATAATTGGACTGTAATGCTGTTGTTCATCTGTATGTAGATTAAACAAAAAGATTAGATTCTGTCAAAAAGAATTTGCAATTTTATTTCTGTAGCAGTAAAACCATCTCATGAAACACCTAAAACAGTTCGCGGTAACGACCGTCATCAGCGTAAAACAATCACCTCTCAATCAGTGGCGATGGTGCTGCCAGCTCGCTTGCGGTCACGATATATGGGTCACGAGCAAACGAAAACCGACACGTAAAACTATTCAATGTCCAAAATGTGTTACGCCCCCAAAAAGAGGTGCATGAATGAAAGGTAATCCGATCATCATTTGGATAGTCTGCGTTGTGGTCTACGCACTCGGCGCATTAGCCAACATGGAAAATGGTAATTGGGGAGCAGTATTTGCTTGCGTTGGTGCAACCATCAATGCGGCTGTTGTGTGCAAGCTGATAGCACTCCATAACCAAGTCAAATGAATACCATTGAATGAAACCTTACAGGGCCAAATCACTGACTGGTGCAGAAGCGATGGTGAGAAAATTGAGAAAGCAAATTGCTGAACGCAATGATTTGATTGATATATGGAATCAAGAACGCCTCATATTGGCTAAACTTGCTGCTGATACTCCGCAGTTTTACAACCCGTTTGATGTCATAGAAGCTAAACAGATCCGAGATAAAATACTGCTTAAATGAAACCTCACATTATCAATCCAGAACTTTGGAAAGGAACGGTGGACATGCTATCTACGTTAATCACCTATGCCGAATATATGGTCAAGCCGAGCCCAGAAAAGGAGAAGCTTCTACCTTTGTGTGGCTACGCTGCGCGAGAAAGTTAGAACAAAAAGCCATTACACCATCTGACATCCCCACCCTGCACAAGCTCTACTGCCAACTATCGGGCTTTGACCTGCGCTTCAATGAAGACCGGGAAAGGGCATGGTATGAGTTTATTAAAGAAGGCTATACCGCTGATGATCTTCGCTTAGTGCTGAACCGGCTTAGACACGAGATAAAGCATAAAGGAAGATATCCAGCTTTGATGGGATTTACCCGGCTCATCTGGGGGTTGGATGTCTTTGAACAGGAACTAGCCGAATCGAAAGCCATAGCCCGTAACAACCCACCCAAAACCAATCGCCAAAGCGTTATCAAGGTGTTCCGGCCACAGGTGGCAGATGCGACTGGGCCAACGGTGAGCTGCAAGCCTGTTTCTGCAATTGTGCCGGAACTGATTAAGAAGTTGAGAGAGGCTGCTAAATGAGCGAACTGGAAGGACTTGATTTATGCGGACTGCACAAGCGCACTCCATACGGCATGACCAATATAAGCCAAACGCAATTCTCAATAGCCCGCCATTATGGAGGATTGAAGTTTCAGGGTGATTCTTACACCTATCTGCCACAAACGGATGAGCTGATAAGGGATGATGTATGGAGATGGAAACGACGACAAGCGAGAAAGGCTAAGGCTCAAGCGCCACCGGATACAACGCCTTGTTCAGATCAATCCGAAAAGTAAGATGAAACCAGAAACCAACCATACAGTGTCACCCACAGATATTCTGGAAGCTCGACTAGCTATCGAATGCGGCATCGAATATCTCCAAATGTGCCGCCTGGATCATGAGCAAAAATTGGGTAGGACAACGCTGGCCGGGTCAATTCCCCAAGTCGGTTTGAATACTTCGATAAGATAGGGGCAGATTCGATTGATGGAACCGGGCTGTCTCGATACACGCACATGCGAGAGGCTGTGGCAATAGATCGGCACATACCAAACCTAAATCTATTCAACGGGGAGTAGGATTTAGGGATTTATTCAACCCCACCCAAAACGCATTAGCCACGTCATACACCACCTCGTCACTGATGGATCTGCCATTAACAAGGATGTCTTTCTCGCTCAATTTGATCAATCCGCCATCAGGAGCTATGAAGTCGCGCACCCCCATCAATAGAAGCGCCTGGCATAGGTTCTTGCGCGAAATAGGGTCATCCAGCATCACGTCCAGGATATCCAGGCAGTTCTGGAAATCTTCGCGCTGGATTGGGCGTCGGCTGGCCTCGGCAAAGACCGCGTGCTCGCAGAGAAGGAGCAGGGTTTCGGTCTGGAGTTCGTTGGATGGGGCCGAGATTGGAGTAGTCTGACAACCGGCTACGATCAAGCTTATGAGGAAAATCAAACCGAGATGGTGGGCAATGCGATTCAAATTCGAGAACTGTTGGACTGGATTTTGCCGACACTGCAACTGGAAGAATCCTCCACGGTCAATTTATAGAGCCATCAAATGATTTGCCACTGTTGAGCACGCGGGAAGCTCTGTAGGCCATGTTCCGAAGGGGTGTTACCGGGTTAAACCGGGGTGGAGGCATGGCTCCATTAGACCCCATGCAGGGTTCGAATCCCTGCCAGTGGCTCACTTACCCACCGTCACGGTTCCATCCGGCCCCACCGTGTGAGCCAAGCTATTGGTGGTTGGGGCTGTTCGCGTGAAGTAGACAGACCCGTAAACACTGGTGACGCGCAGGTTGACCGTGGCTGGATCGGCGGCCAGTTGCTTAATAACAGCCGCGAGGTCCTTGTTCGGGGAGATACACCCGGTTACACAAACAAGGACCAGCGCGGCCAAACAGCCAAAGGTTTTCAACTTGGAGTAGTGGGGTTAGTGGGCGGACTGCCGGGCTCTGGGGCTGCATACCAGAATGGCGAGAGCACATCAGCCCATAGATCAACCTGCTCGCCCTCTCCCAGATCCTCCGTGATCTCCCACCTTTTTACGAATGGATAGTAAACAGAGGTGGCTATAATACCCGCCAGAACTGAGCCACCCTGGCGCACCCATATCAAGTAAGTCTTCTCAACCTTTGGCGGGATAGCTACCGGAATCCAGTTGGCTACTGTCTTGGGCGTGTCCTGGATTGGAGGAGCTGGCGGCATCGGCTGTGCCGGGCCAGGATTCGGAGCTGGTGACGGCGATGGCGATGGCGATGGCGAAAATCCGCGCTTGATCATGTTGGAATTGGCTCGTCAGTTCCTTCAGCGAATCCCAGCGTAGTTGCATCAGGATTGGCCACGGTGAATTCCACATCGAGCGAGACCGGCTGGTCCCCATCCCCAACATGACCATCAGCCACGAACTGAACCGCCTTGTCTCCGGTGGCGCCATCACCATTCAACCAGCCCTTAATGGAGGTTGCTGTTGAGGCGGGATCAATGGTCACAGTCGAATCACCAGCGGTGACGTTGACCTTGACGAACGTGCCCGTATCATTCACATCCACAGCTTCGTCTGGCGTGATCGTGAACGGGCGCCGGAATCCCGGCTTGAGAGGTTTTGCTAGTTTCATTGTTTATCCTTTGGGAATCGGTTCATCTGGATCAATAGTGATCATCCAGAAACGAACCTTTGGTTTGACCTGGGCCAGGATCTCTTCCTTAGCCATCTTGATTGCACTTTTAACCGAGCCATCCAGCTCGGAAAATCTCTTTAACTGCTTCTCGTTGAAATCTTCGTTGCCGGAATGAGCCTTGAACCATTCCAACTGGGCTGCCGAAACCTTGCGGGCCTCTCTGATCTCATGCGCCAGCCGGTCCAGCACCTCACAGAAAATCGGGACATGGAAGGTAGCTTCGGGCTCGCTCATGCCAGCACCCTAGCAGGTTTTGCGCGGGATAGCTATTAAAGGTTTGGTTACGTTCTCGCGCTTGCAGGCACAGATCTTGAACCCGATGGTCAAGCCCACCAAATACAAGATCAAGCAGGTTAAGGCGCGGGAGTTGGTCACATTATTTTGTAATAGATAAGATCAGTCGTATTAAGTATACGACTGCTGCCAGCGCTAGTAACACACGAAGCACCTTGTTAAACGGATCAGGGAGTTTGAGATAATCAAGCAACCACCATAAGAGCCAGAAGCACAAGGCAACACCGATAACTTGAACCAGTGCATTGACCCAAGGATCACTACTAACAGCAGCCATGAGGTTCATATAGTTCCTTTCATGCTTTTGGTTTGATCTCTACGTTCGGAGGCGGGGGGATCTTGCCCTCCGACATCAGTTTTTGTTCGTTGTTTTTGATGATCTGGTCCAAAAATGCCATGCCTGTATTGGTAGCCTGAACACCCACAAATGCAACGATAACCACCCAGTCAACCCACGTCATCATGCCAAGCCTGTCAGGCGTGAGGCCCTCAAGCTTGGAAAGCAAAGCGAGTAAGGCAGATGAGGCGATCCACATGATCCCCTTGGCAATGGCCGGGGACCAGTTGGCAATGCTGAGTTTCAACTTGGCGCTCATGCCTTTGGTTTGGCTTCCAGTTTGCGAAATTCCTCAACAGCTTGTGCGACCTGTTCCTTGTTATGCACAATCGCGGCAGCGGCAGCGGCTATGGCAACCTTGGCCCGCTCATCCACGTCGCGTCTTTCCTCCAGCACAGCCAGTTTGTTGCTCACTTCGGTAAAGGCCCTGGTAATCGCTTTGACCTCTTCGATCATTTTGGATCGCTCTGAGTTCACGCTTTTCTCGATCTCAAGTATTGTTCCAGCAGTCTTTTCAGAGACAACCGTGTTACTTATGGTAGCAGAAGTGACTGCTGCGAGTTTGGCATCCTGCCTCTTCTGATACCAGACCACCAGCCCAACAAGGCACGGGGTTATTATCGTGATCACATCCTTGACGGCAGTTGGCCATATTGATGGAACAGATTTTTGGCTCTCGGCGATGACTTGTCTAACCATCTCGGCTACCAGGTTGGTGTCTACCATATTGCATAACAAACCACGCACTAACCGATCTGTATACGCGGCAGGATTTGCCTATTAGATTGACTTCTGACCGTCCATCATGATAGCTTCTAGTCCAGGGTTGATTCGCTCAACCATTCCATAATAGGTCAGTGCAGACCGGCTGTTTCTGGGTGTTACAGCCGGTCTTTTGTTTTCTTCATGCGTCGTACTCACGAATAATGACTTCCAGGATAGCCGACTTGCTGATTCCTCTTTTCTTGGCCAGCCTGTAAAGGATCTTGATTGCCTCGGGCGAAAGCGTTACAGAAGTTTTAAGTTTCATGCCTTCTGGAGGGCGTAATGTTTGCGACGATAATCACCAAACCAAGCTGCGTGCTCTGGTTGATCTAACCAAAATGGACTTGGTTTCTTTTCTTTCCCATGAGCTTCTGAATATCTAGCTCCGTTCTTGTTCTGTTCCTCAATCATTCGCCGTCGCCACTCACGGGCTAGCCAGAAAGCCCACTGCTCGCCGTGGGTCCTGGTTGAGAAGAATCTTTGCCTCGATGCGCCACTTGGATATTCAGTCCAATGCGCCATCCAAAAGACATAAATGCGAATCACCCTTCTGCGCACACCTACAATGCCCGAGGTGTTGTCGCATCTCATGGACGAATTGTGGCAGTTGTGAGCATGTGTTACGGCTCTGAAATTGACGATCTTGTTGTGTGTTCTGTCGCGGTCTTCATGATCAATTTCCATTCCTTTTGGGATTGGTCCGTTAAACATTTCCCAAATGATATGGTGGCAGTAATAATTGCTTCCACACACACGCACTTCCCAATATTTAGCCCCTTTCGTTCCGGCAACCTGTCCCCTTCGGGAATTATATGGCCGGTCCTGTTTCCATCGCAGCCCAGTGGGGCTCGTTTCGTCGTACTCGAAATGATCATTCCAGTTCGGTTTATTCATTAAACCGTTATACCGCCAAAACGGTATGGTGACAAGCAAAGAGTTGCTCAAAATGCGGGGCCGGTTAACCAGCGCGAAGGCGATTTCGATTTAATATAGTTAGCTGTGCTTTCCAGGTAAGTATAATTGCCAGGAAATCCGTCGCTCGCCGTGTTCCAGCTCGTGAATAAAATCCCAATCACAGCATTTCCTGGCAATCCCTGAGCTTCAGCCTGTGCCAACACGCTTTCCCAACCATCATAATTTTTTGAATAATCGGTGAGTGAGTCATAGTAAATCGCTAACACCTGGCGACCGAAGGGCTTCGGAAAGCTCGGGTCCATACCAGCCCAGAATTTAATTGGTGGCGTCGTCTTGCTTTCATTGTTCCAGTTGACGGCGATAGCTCCATTTGCCCCACTGGAAAAGCCCAACCAGTCACCATGCAAATCTCCTTTGGTGCATTCATACTGTACTTTTGAGTTATGCCAAGGACTCCACATGTCTGACCAGAAATAGCGCTCGATGTTTGGGTTGATCGCGTTGATGACCCCCTCGGTTCTCACCACGAAATTGGAGAGATACTGCCCCATCGTAATGCTGCCACAAGCTGGGTCCCAATTCCCAACGCGCCATTCATTGGCCCGGACCATCCAGGCGGTCGGAGAGGTCCGCGCATTAACCCGGCTGGCATTTGTCGTGTAGACATTGAAGAAATCCGCGTTACAAATGCTGCCCGGAACAGGTCGCTGGGATGGATTTTCCGGCTCTGCCAATTCAAACCAACTAACCTTTAGGCTAGCCCCAACCGGAATGGTTGAACCCCCGGGGATGGTCAGTAATTGATTCCCAACCACATAATCTGAGCCCTCTGTATAAGTTGGAGATCCGGCATAGAGCTTAACAGTTACAGGCAGGCTGGCTCGTCTGACGGTACTGAATAGGCCAGCCTCAGTGACGGCCACATCATCAACCCAGAATGTTCCAGTAGCACTTGATCCAGACATGATCCAGATCGTGACCGAGGTGTTTTCCAAGCTGTTGAAATCGTTTACGTACTCAAGCCAGTCTTGTGTAGCTGGAGGCGAGGAAGCTCCAAGCCAGCTACTAAGCACGCGGGCATTGGAATTTCCCTGAACATAGAACCTTAGATTGGAGGGCGACAACGATTGGGTCTTGATCCATGCCGACACTTTGTAAGATCGGAAAGGCACAACAGCAATACTCTGAGAGAGGCGGCCCTTATTGGGGGAAACGGTTGGATTAACAATCTTCATTGAAACCAATCCGCCATGTTTGATGGTTGAATCCACGAAGGTCTTGATTCCCGGATCATCAACGCCCCAGTTGCTGGGACTGTTGCCGGTGAAGGTCTCAAATCCAGGATTAACCAGCACTGGCGATGGATCTCCTACGGGCAAGGCTGTTGAACCTGAGCGAATGAATTTGGTATCAACCACCGGAAAAGCTTCTCTCAAATCAATAAGCGAGGACGAAACCGGCTCGCTCTGGCTAAAACTGTAAGGGATGAATTTGACGCCCAGCGAATTGGCATAGCTTACGGCTGAGGACAGATTGGCAAGAGCCGTTGCACCTGGAGCCGCGCCGAACATGGTGCTGCCATCTTGAACCACTATCCCGTTGTAACCCACACTGGCGCCCCTCTGGATGATGTTGGTGATCCTGGTGTACTGTGCGGCACTTCCAAATCCACCACTCGGCGCTGAACCAGACATTCGGTAGAAAATATACCGTCGGCTGAATTGGTTGATGGAGTTGGTGACAGGTGGAGTTCCTGGCCCGATCGTACCAAACGGAGGCTCAGCCTGGACTGTCACCACCACATCATCGCTGACCGTGGGAGTCGCTGAGGTGACCGTTAGACGGAAAGTATGAGAGCCTACCGCTGCTGGATTGTTGAACAGAACCACGGTGTTGGGCCTGCCCGGAGTGAGGATTGTGTATCCACCAGGACCGGCTACATGGGTCCAATTAGTCCCAGTTGTGCCGGAACCGCTCACGGTTCCTTTTAGGATCGCAAATGGGGGATACTCAAGAAGCGCCACGTCGCGGGCAATGTGCCCGCTCATCGCGGTTCGACCATAGGAGGTTCCTTGATAGGTAAGGGTGGGATTTACTACGCCGTTCTTTACGGCTAGGGCTGTGTACTTCGAGAAGTTAAGAACATTGGTATTGTACCCACCCAAGAGATAGAAGCCATCGTAGGTCTTGCCGTTTCCGAAAGCTGGAGTTGTTCCGAACGCTCCATTACTGCCATCCATGAAGTTCCTAACCTGTGGGTTTCCAGTTGATCCATCCCACAAGACTTTGGTCAGAAGCTCGGAGAGCCCAGTGACGTGAGCCGAGGTAAAGGTTTGGCCTTGCTCGAATCCCTGCACAACGGCAAAGGCCAGCCGATTGCCGTGATCTGTGTCAAAATCGTTGTAGGTCTGCCAGGTCTTGCCGTGACCCCAGATCAAAGCATTGGGGAATTGCCAGGGCAGAAACCTAGCCTCCTTGCCATTGTAGTCCTTCACGCCTTCGGCCAGTTCGGTCGCCTTGGTTGCCCAGCCATAGGTGGCGGTATCGGAATTGGCCAAAAGAGCGGACATGGATTTCAGATCCAGGATCAGGCGCAAGGCAAGCAACGGTTTGTCCGAGGTCGGAGAAGCCGTGTTCTGGCTCCAATCCGCATAGGCTGGATAACTAGGCCGGGTGACGAAGTTCTTATTGACGATATGATCCCGAACGAAATTGTAGATTGCCGTGGCCCGCGCCCCGAAGACCGCGCGTAGATCAGGGTCAGCCAAGACAAGTCGCGCTGCCCGGCTCATACTCATACCCGCTGTGAATTCCTCGATCTGGAAGGCGATGTTGGTACTAGAGTAAGGCGAGGCCCATGTTCCAGCCCAGTTCCTCAGCCCCGACGTATCAAAGACCGTTGCCCGGCTGATCATTGTCTCACACCAGATCAAGGCCCGGTTGAGGTAATTGGTTTCCCGCGTGCCCTCGTACATGGAAATCGTTCCATCTATGACAAGCTGCAAAGTCGAGTAATTGGCCCCGGTACCACTGGCCGCCAGAGAGTTGAAATTGGCCGACTGCGCCACGTACTCGGTGTCGAAGTAGGTCTTGTAAGGGCTCAAAGTCGCCGTGGGGAATGGCCCGGCATCCACCACGACGGGCTGTGGCGGGGTGGCGTTGATCGTGATATGAATTGCTGTAGAGATAGTGGTCAACCCACTGGAGTCGTAAGCCTTAGCCACCAGCGAATAAGATCCAGCCGGAACGCCCACCCAGTTCCCGGTATAGGGAGATGAACTATCGGAAACGATGAAGACATCCGGCTGGAATTGCATGAAATCAACCTTCGTCACCGTGCCATCCTGGTCGCTCGCCGTGGCAGTCATGGCGATGGTATCGCCTTGCGTGAAGACAGCATTATTGGCTGGGCTGGTCAGTTGCACCACGGGCGGGATCGGCTGATTGACTGTGATTGTCACAGGTGGAGAACTCGTGGATATAAGTCCAAGATTATCCCATGCCTTGGCGATCAGGATATAGGTACTGGAGGCAGGTATCCACGAGATTGAATAGGGCGCCGTTGTGTCTGATCCAATCAAGGTCTCGCCCTGTACCGTTGGCGGGAAGACCGGATCAGGATCAGAGAGGACCACTGAGTACCAGGACACATTTGTCACACTGCCATCATCGGTGGCATTGGCCGAGAGGGTCACGGTTGAGCCGGCTGCGAATGCCTGATTATTGACTGGCGAGGTAAGAGACACCACCGGAGGCGTGCCGGGTGGTGGATTAACTGTCACGGTGTTGGTGTTGGAATTCTTGACTCCACCTTGGTCATCCACAGCTTGAGCATAGAACGCATAGGTTCCGACCCCCAACCCGGTCACAGGAAATGAATAAGGATCAGTCGTATCTGCGCCGTACTGCACCCCATTCACGAAGAACCTCACATGAGCGATGGTACCTGGAGCTGTGTCGCTGGCATTGGCTATGAGCGAAATGGTGGCTGGCGCCGTTGCAGTCGATCCATTGACCGGAGAAACCAGGGAAACAGTTGGCAGAGCATTTGGCGGATTGGAAACTGTAAAGGTGGCACTGGCCACCGATTGGAGATTGTCATTGTCCAGGGCAGTGACTTGAATGGTGTGAAGGCCCACCGATGGAGATAAGCTCACCTCGTAAGGCGCGCATACCCCTGAGTCGGGATCACATTCCAGATCAGCCGGAGTCAATACGGCCAGCACCACTCCGTTATCGCTAAAGGTGACGGTGGCAATCAGCCCATCCAGATCCACCACGGTGGCTGTGAAATTGAATGTGACCGGGGCCGTAAAAGCCATTTGGTTGGTGGGGATCGTGATATTGACAAGGGGAGGGGTAAGGATTGGTGTGCCAGGAGGCCGAACCACGACCGAAACCGATGTGGAGATATTGGTTGCCCCGCGATTGTCCCAGACATTAGCAGCAAACACGTAGTTACCCGCCGCTGCGTTGCTGATGACCATGCTCCAGGGCGCGGAGGTGTTGGTCTTTATCGGAGTCGATCCGCTATAGAAGACCACGTTGGTTATAGTTCCATCCCGGTCCTGAGCATCGGCTACTATCAGGATATCCACGGGCGCGGTAAACTCAGATCCATTTGGAGGGCTGGTTAGAGTGATTGTGGGGATGAAATTAGTGATGTTCTGATCGGTGATGAACACCTCAAAGGTAGATTCATTCTCGTAAGCCCCCTTCCTGGCTTTGAAGCGTAAGCTGTAGCGGCCCTGTGCCTGGAATTGGGCCAGATTGGTTAGGCCATTCCTGCTATCAAACACCACGGTTCCGGGAGAGTTGAAGAATGACCATTCGGTCTGGATCTCGTTAGTCACACCACCCACAACCGAGAGAGTAGCCACAATCGGCAGCAATGCGCTTGGCCCCTGAACCGTTGCGGGGTTACCCGCCGTAATTACGAAGTTAGTCGTAGTGACAGGCTGGATCGACGGTGGCCTTGGGCGGTCTGGTTGGGAAGCACTAAACACGGGCAATGATACCCACAGCCAGCAGAGTATAATTTGGAACCAGCAATGTTTACTTAATTTCAAGTTGCTCCTCTTTGTATTCCGTCCACTCCAAATCGCGCTCTGCTTCCGGCCCGGTGTTAACCCGCTTCACGTAGGCTACCCCCTCAAACTTGACCAAGAGAGTAACCACGTACCCCTTGCCTTGAGGCCCATCGTAAACATCAATAGTCAACGCGCAGGGCAAAACCTCCGCCGCTATGGCAGGGACCACATCAACCCACGATTCGGCTTGGCCGGAAGGCTTGGCGTTTGCCTTGTCTGGAATCTTGTCGTCTGTCTTGTCCTCCTTTTGGTCTGGAACCACCGCATGAGTTTTGAGGCCCTGGAAATAAACGGGGTGATCCTTCTTGTACTCGTCCTGAGCCGCACTGATGGTCTTGCCGTTCTCTTCCCACCATTTGTCGATGCGAGTCTGAAGTTCTTTTAAGTCTTCGGCGCGGGACCATGTTGCGGATATCAGCAATATGGTTGTTACTATTAGAAACGCTCTCATTTAATTTATGGAAAAGGGCAACAGGTTGGAGGATTTGTTCCACCACCATACAGAGCTGTTATTTCCGCAGCGGTAAGAACTCTATTCCAAATTCCAATTTGATCGAGTGCGCCGTTCCAGAAATCGGCTCCGGCTGTTCCACGCGCCCCAATATCAAATGGCCCGGTTGAATCGTGAATTCCAGTGGAATAGCCCAAAGTATTTGGCGTGCCAGCATTGGTCTGAATCGAAATCTGATTGTTCACCGAATCGTGGATTATGACGTGAAAATCCCAGGTATTGGTCGAGGGTGTTCCGAAAACCGTATCCTGTAAATCAGTGCTGGCTATCCCGTCAGGCGACACGGAGAACGTGTACTTGCCGGTTCCGCTGTTGAACCAAAGTCGCCATGATCTTTGCTGGCTTGGTGTCACAGACCATTGCGAGGCGATGGTCTCGCTGCCGGTAAGAGTCAGAGCTTTTGACCACCCTGTAATCGTCCAATCAAAATCACCTCTGGATAACTCAGTTGAATCGGCATGGCTTAGGAACTCACTATTAGCCGCCGTAAAGAAAGCCGCGTTGCCAACTATTCCAGCAACCTGGGTGACGGTATTGTTGTCGGTGAGGTCTTGAACTGTTGGCGTGGGCTCGCCATCAAATCTTGTGCCGGATGCTTCTTCCAAACTCCAGAACGAGACCAAGCTGATGTTCAAGCTGGACGGAGCCGAGAAAGCGTATGAGTTGATGAAGATACTTTGCCCATGAACCGAAGAGACAAAAACAAGAAATAATATAGACCAGAGCCTCATAAAATCGTTGCTTAACGCAAGCCAGAAATTTCGATGATGAGCCCTGCTGGACTTGTCCCAACCGAATCAATATCTACCGATATCTCTGCATCATCAGCAATTGACGTATCACTAATAACCGCAGGCGTAGCTGCCGTTGTGGATGTTTTTTCGGCATTATCAATAGTCAGCTTTGTGGAAAGGATCGAAACTCCTGATTCATTTATATCACAGGTGAGAATCGTTCCGCTGGTTTGAGCCGATGAAAGCGACGCTCTAACCCCGGTCACTGTGAAAGCGTAAGGTGCCCTGATATATCCTTTAAACGTGCCGGCCACCAAAGGCGTTGTTAGATCCGAGCAAGCGATGGCTATCATTGTCGGAACCGTGCCGGTTGCCCCAGACTTCATTGCGACCCAGCCAGTGTTGGATACCCCGGTTTCCTTGACATAAAATATTAGCCCAGCCGTGCCGTTGGTTCTGATCCAGATCGAACCTACCGGATCAGTTTGCACCCCTTCAGGCGAGCCGCTCCCGGATCGAATGTTGATTCCTCCAATATTTACCCCGGTACTTTTGAGGAAAGCACTTAAGAAAGGATCGGTGCTTATGCCGACAGTCTGCGAGCCTGTCCTTGGACGAATTCCAGCTAGGCTAAAATTGACCAGCGGAGTTGTGTTGAGCCGATATTCAAAAGTTGCCGTGTTGTCGGAGATATCAAAGGAAGCCCCACCACCATCAGCGCCCATTGTGTAAGAACCCTCGGTGTTGGTCATCAGCATTGAGATACCCGTGCCGCTGGCGTGACTCATTCGCAGGCCACCTAGATTTGTCAGCGAGAGCTGGTTGGCATCATGGTCGATTGCCCACGGCGTATCGTTGGTAGATCCACCTCCACCACCTCCAGTCGAATTAAGCGTGCCGGCTACGAAGGTCATGTTGCCACCCATTATCACCTTGCTGACGATGCCATTGTCATCGACATATATTAGCCCGTTGGTGAAGGCCGATATCTTCATCAGGGCCGCATTGGTCTCGTCTCCAAAATAAACCCCTGGAGGCGTACCTGGAACCAACCTCAACACCGGAACCTCAGTACCATCAGCCTTTCGCACCCAGAAATTATGGCCGCCCAGATAGGAAGCGGTGTTGGTCCTGACGTGGTACTGCGCATCGCCGTCATCCATCAAGAGAGCAAACTTATTGATGCTGCCAGAGCGTTGCAGATTCAACCCATCCCCGGCATAAGTGCCTTGATTGACATTCAAAGGATGTTCGTAGATATCGTCAGAGATGCTTCCGGTTCCGGCTGCCGTGGGATAGATAAAGCCAGCACCAATATTCCTGATGACATTGTTGTGCACGTACATCTTGCCCTTGAGGCTCATCACAATGTCGCTGCCTGAATTACCCCGCACGATGTTGTTGGCAAAGGTGGAATTGGTTGAGGAAACCTGAGCCGCCAAAGCAGATACAGAATTGGTGTGATAAATCCTATTGTTGCTGATGACGGAAAGGTCCGCATTCTGCACGTCCAGAGGGGGGTAAACATCTCCGTACATCATGTAATTGTCCGAGACGAACAGATCCCGGGCATCTGCAATCTCGATATTGCGCAGATCGTTTCCAATGACGGTCACAGTCCGACCATTGATGACCGGCCCGCGTGGGGCTGCTGTGCTGGATAGGGGAATGAATGTGTTGCGCAGGAGATTGAAATCGCAATTGGTGCCAGTCAATGCGATCAACCGGCGCCCGGTCATGTTGTTGCTCGAATAGAAATAGTTGTTGAGCAGCGAAACATAATTAGTGGTCTGAGTGAGTTGCAACATCCCTGGTGCATCTCCAGCACCGCTGGCCCCCAGGAAGACAACATCGCACGTATCCACCGTGAAGCTGTCCACAGTTGCGCCGATTGTGCGGAACCAGAACTCATTTTGTGGTCCCACGACAAACTTGGATTTGTGGAACCGGACGTTTCTGAAATTAACTGGCGCCAGGAAGGAGTTTCCGAACACGATGCAGGAGCCCGTGGTGCTGGCCCCGGTCGTCTCAAAATAGCTCCCGCTAACTTCTTCCCCGTCCGTGTCCCCGTAGAGAGCCAACATCTCCTGAGTGACGCGGTAATCACCGCCGTTGATTTTGGTCCCCTTGGCGTCAACCAGCTCGATGCCGCGCCCGATCCCATCCACGTGATTGTTGTTGATCGTTATGGCTGAAACCATCGTGTCAGGATCAAAGGTGGCCGGGACATAGTTGGTTGGTGTTATGAAGGTGCAGCGAATGGCAGCTCCTCCGAAACTGCCTTGGATTGTATTATCGTTGATCGTCCCCTCGTAAATCGTCACATTGGTGCCGCGCGAATCGGTGGTGCCCAGGTCGCCTGTGTAGACCAGCACCGGATTGATCGGTGTTGAGATGTCGATCATCTTATTGCGCGCAAAGGTGAAGCGGTTGGCGGCAGAGAAAAAGACGATGTTCTTGAAAGCATTGCTCCCGGTGAAATAGTTGTCCGTTACCCGGCAACCAATGGGAGAGAGATAAATCTGATCAGCCCCCAGCGGAACGGTGTTCTGGAAGTAAAGCCAGTTGTGGGGCTGGCCCACGCCAAAGGTGATTCCGCATCCGTTTAGGAAACGATTGTTCTCGAAGACCCCGTAACTGCCGCTGCTGACAATTCCCTTGCCCGTGGGAACGTCGAAGGTGCAGTTGCGGATCACGACATTGGTAGCCAGATAAATATTGATCGGGATGTAATAGCCCGTCGTGGTGCTCTCCTCTGTGATCGGATTGTAATTGGTCGAGACGTTTCTGAAGTTGAGCCCATCCACCGTGACGCCATGCGAGCCAATAATGAAGGCGGCACTCAAGCGGCTATTGGTCACGTCTCCGGGTTGGCTGTAGAAAACATCAACCTTCGAATCGTGCCCGCGAATCCTGATGGGAATTCCATTTGTCACCCAGACTGTGGTTTGGAGGCAGATGTTGGTTCCGGTGGGATAGACTACCTCACCGACGTAGCGCTCGGCATAATAAACGGCATCCTGAACGGATTTAGTGTCATCGGTTAATCCATCCACCTGTGCGCCCAAGCCCTTGATGGTTCTTTCCCAATTCTCGTCGAGCAACTGGAGGTTGTAATTGCCAGAGCCCACGTCGGCGTATCTCGAGTACCAATTGCTGGCCCGCACACCTCCGATGGTGACATTGCGAGTATCCTGAATGGAAAAGATCAAACCCGTCTTGTTGGGATCACCTCCGGGAGGATTTAGGTTCCACCCCAGAAGGCGGGCAGGCCCTATCTGACAATCATGAACATCAAGCGGGAAGTCGATCAGTATCCAGTTATCCGCCGGGTTGGGCGCGCATTCGAGTTGGCTATCCTCAGCCGTGGTCAGCGTCACCCCGGTCTTGATCTGGATTCGGGTTGAATCATCGCACTTCAAGATCCAACTGCCACCATCGCAAATCACTTTTCCCCAGCCATTGGCCGAGACCCAATCAATGGCGGCTTGCAGGACTGAGTTGGTTTTAACACCACCCCACCAGAGCGCATGATAATCCCGGCCTTGGACAACCCGCCGCCAGCGCCCTACCCCGCTATTGGGAAGGATAACGATACCCGCATCTGTAGCCTCAGCCGAATTGGGATCAGCGTTGAACAGTCCACCACCCCCATCATTGGGAACGAGATATCCTTTAACGTTACAGCTCTTATTAACATCCAGCGTGTTGAGGGTTTTGAGTTGGGCAATGGTATCAACCTCCTTGGTGAAACGAAGCTGGGCTTGGGCATTAAATGCCAAAATAACAATGATGACTATAATGATTCTGGTCATGGAGCAGGATCGGAACGATGTTTTTGAGATGCCCTAAGAATGAGATAGCGAAACACGAAATCGCGCAGAGTTTCATACTGACTGCGTTCCTCTCGATAAATTGACCAGAGAATTTCGTTATCGAAAACAATTCGGCAGAAGTTGTCCAGGCGGCGAATGAAACCGCGTGCCTTCTTAAGCGTGTAAAAATTATTGAGCGTGTAAAAACTTTGAGGGCTCATTCGTTAAAAAGATTCGTCACTTCAGTAGGAGTGAGTGCGCGCGTGTAGATCCTGACATCCGAAATTGCGCCTTCAAAAGTCGGACTACCCAGCCTGCTCCCAACCCTAACTGCGTCCTGTAGTGGACGAAGGTTTCCCGTAAACGTGCTGATGGATGGCCCGGCCACGCCATCCAGATAATTGATCATCGTGGCATTGGATAGAATCGAAACCGAATGATACCAGTGGTTCGTATCGGTCAAAGCCGTTGTGTTGGTGACAATGAACGATGTTCCGGCTTCGTTGTTGACCCGGAATGCCTGCCGGGTAGCGGTAAGATTGACTAAGAACGTCTCCCGAGCGGTGTTGTTCGTATCGTCCTTCACGATCAACGCCTCATTCGCAATGGAGTTTGTATAAGGCCGGCACCAGAGCGAAATCGTCATCTGGTTTGTCAGAGGACGGTTCAGAATCGTGCCGCTCGTGTTGAAATCCAAAATCCGGTTGCCCGAATGATAGGCTTCATGGGAGAAGGCATTGAAATCGACGTAGAGGTGAGTAGCGGTCGAGTCAACCGCAATGCCCTCGATGTAAACATAGGTCGTGGTCAGTGTGGTGATAATTGCGCCCGTGGTTTTGTTGACCTTGTGAATCTTGGAATCCCCGGCACTGGAAACATCGCACGTCACCCACAGGCAGTCATTCACGCCGTCGTAGGCGATGCCATCTGCTGTCTGATTTGATGGGACAGTTAAGGTGACAACTTCCTGTTCGACTCCGTTGGTATTAAAGCGATGTAGCTTTTGTGAAACTCCCGAAACATTCTCAACCACCCAAAGCGAACTGCGCCCAGGCTCGTAGGCGCAATGGTTGATGTTGTAGGATAAGGTCCACCCATTAGCGATTGGCACACCAGCCTTGGTGCAATGCAGAACTTTCTTAGTCGTGAACCCGGCACACCAGAGCGTGTCGTCCCAGGTATCAATCGTAATCCCCTGAATCCCGTCTCCGCTTGTGAAAGGTGTCACCGTGGAGAGGGTGACAAACTCGTATTGGCTGGGCGCGTTAACCGTTGTGACATGATGAATCGAACCGTCCCAGAAATTAGCCAGCCAGAAAGTTCCATCTGAATCCAGGGCCAGCCCAGCAAGATTGTTTGTTTCTCCTGTAGCATTGGTCTCTCGCCCATCGAAATTCTCCAGGTCAACCCGTTTGGTTCCGCTGAAGACAATCGCGCTATGCGAGGCATTGTGGCCAACAATTATATCACCCGAAACGATTCCAACTCCATTTCCGTCAAGATTGTTTGTAGTCAAATCAGGCGGGCTCGTCGCGTTCATATCCCACCATCCAAGAAGATCATCAGGAATGGTTAGGGGGTTGGTCCCTCCGCTCGTGTTGGTTCCGAATGTTGCTTTCCCCGACAAGGTAATTTTGCCGTTGAAAGTCACGACGCTGCGAGCGGTGAACCCTAGAAAGACGACCAGGATCAAGATGGGAACAATCCTCATTGTGACTTTGCCATATAGCGAATTGAGAGCAGCATGGTTGAACTGGCTACGCTGGATGAATCTCCGGCCCCATCACGGGCCAGCATGATCTGAACGTATTGACCCGGAACCATCGCCGCCGCCCAACCAGTCAAAGTAATGCCGGTAGTATATTCCACGTCTGAAGCAGCTCCAGCGGCATCGGTCGGAGAATTGAAAAGGATGTAGTTACTGCAAGCGGTTTGAACATTGCTCCTGACCGCAGAGGCCGCAGGCGAATACATTGCGATGGAATATTTCCTTTGATTGGTGTCGGCGCCAATGCTCTCAGCAAAGTCAGCAGTCATTTCCACTGTCGTATCAATGTCTGTGGGAACCCACATGAAGTAGGCCGCATAATTTGCATTGGTGGCTGCCGATGCAGAGAAAGTTGCCTGCCCGGAAAGACCGCTTGAGGAAGTGCTGGTTGCGATGTTGAGAGTTGCCCCGGTTCCGTCGGTGAGCCTTGGAGCAAACAACTGGATGTACTTGTAGGTTCTAAGAGTATTACCCGCCGTGGTTGAGTTATAAGGACCGAACAGCCCATTAGTTCCTATCAATTGATTGGCTGATCCAACTCCAGCCAGAGTCGAGTTAGTTGTTCCAGAAGACGACCAATTGTCCGATGATCCACTACCAACTCCATTGGTCCCACTTGAAATCGTCACGGTCTGGCCAGTGCCACCCACAATCACCGCAGAATTCCCGGAGCCTGAAGAACTGTTAGTCCAATAATAAGTTGCCAGTGGGACCAGAACCGCGGTGATGTCGTTCGTCACCTGGATAGCCAGACCCAGAGCCGCCGTAGAGATTTCCGTTCTGGCTAGAAGAGCAAATGTGCTCCCGCCAGCTTGGTCCACCATGAGGTCTATTGCGGAGTCTCCGTTTACTGCTGCGCCGGTTAATGCTGCTGTAGCCCTAGCAAGAACTGTCTGAGTGCCGTTGGTATAGACCGTGTTGAGTACAAAGTTAGTTTGCGTAGTCGTGGTTGCTCCGCCGCTGCCTCCAGTTGGAGTTTCCCAGGTAATGGTTCCACCTGTATTCCAGGTTGGAACTTGACCATTTGCCGGAGTGTCGCTTGCGAGCACTCCAACTAAGTAAGTATTTGCTGTGCCATCATAGAATTGAACCGCTCCTCTACCTACTCCCCAGATATTGTTGTCTCCGGCTATCTCACCAAAGGCATCGGTGGTTGGAGCTGCGCCATTGGGAAGCTGTAAGGAGCCTGTGAAGATTGGATCGGCCAGTGGAGCTAGGTCGGTTATGGCCAGTGCGCTGTTCGTCAGATTCTTGAGTGCGTCATAAATCGCAATCTTGCCCGCCGTCACATTGAGCATCATCAAACTATTCGTTAGCACGAGCGCATCCATTGCATTTGCTCCGCTGCCATTCACTGAGAGTCCGGCTAGGTTTGTGATGGAGAAATTGTTTCCATCAGCATTGGCAACTAGAGGGAAAGAGGCTGATCCACCACTGGAACTCAAAACATTTCCCACTGACAAGCTTAATCCAGATCCAAGAGTAACTACATTTGTGGTCAGAATATTCCTCTGCAAAGCAGGGGGAGCCGCCGCATATATTTGGAAGTGAGCCATTCCGATTGCGGCAATGACAAATAGAATTCTCATGCGATGACCTGTTCCCAGCCGGTATTGTTTGTTCCTGAAGAAGTTTTGATCCAATAAGCCCCAGCAGCCGTGTAAAACACAGCCGGACGGGTGCCAGTGACAACTCCATTGGGGTTTCCGGAGCCAAAAAACACTTCCTGAGACCCACCGCCTCCCCCACCTCCAGGACCAAGGCTGACTAACTTTTGGAGAGAGCGTTGCTCGGAATCAAACGGCATCGCATCGTTATCTTCTGGGAAAAAACTTGGCACAGGATTTTGACTTTCTCTTTAGGACCTCAAGGCATTTATCTTGATGTATAATCGCTCCTCGTCATCTCCGGGCATCGGTTCAGATCCTTCGGGATAGAAGGATGGCCCCATATCACCATTGGCAATGAAAAGAAGCGAGCAGAGCTTATGCAGAGAACGAAGCTCGCTATCCATTGGCGTAGCATCGTCGCCCTCTGGAAAGTACGCGGGCATAAGAGCAAAACCGGCTTAGTAACCCTGCCGGATTATGCCTAAGTATTGTATGCGTCAAGTCCCACTACTACAGTATCAACATTGGCTCGCCAATTGATCAAGGTAGCAGCCTCGCCCGTGACTCTGATTCTAATCGTGGTTCCGCTGGGTTCCATGATACAGGCCCAGTTGCTATCGGTTTCATTGGAACTGACTGATGTGGTAGTGCTAACCTGCGCCAACACTCCAGCAGCCGTGGTGAAAAATGTACCGCTGAGCTGATAGCTCGCAGCCTGAAGAAGTGGCACATCCAAGGCAATAATATTTGCCCTCACAAAGTAAGCTTTTCCGGGTCTGGTCTGTATATCAGCCAGTGTCGTAACGGTCGCATCAGTGGTTTGAATACTTGGACCCATCGGATTGCGAGAATTTAGAGTAGCCATAAAAAGAGTTCCTTTATCTGGTTAATGGTTAGCTCGGGCAGCTCGTCACGCCAGCGCAAGCCGGGTCGCAACGGAGATGAACGAAAGCAATGCCGCGTTCGGGATGAATCGGCATCGAAGCCGCCGCCAGAATCCCTCGATGATAGAGAATGTTGCCATCCGGGTTACAGATACGGTCCTGGATGTTCTGCACCTTCCAGGAACCCGTATAGGTGACAGGATCAAACCGGAAGTTAGGGGCCGGATTGGTGATCGGCTCGGGAATCAACTGCTTCATCACCATCGGGTCTTTGACGACCGTTTCCTCGTAAGGAGCACTTTCATAGGCCGTATTGACTTCAGCCTTGTTGCCCTTGCTGGCTGATGCCGTCATGAAAGCAGGGACTTCGGTGTAAACCCCGCCCGCGCATGTAAATCGGCGAGGATAAGGATCAATGATGTGAACAAACCCACGGTAGACCCGGTTATTGGTCAACAATGGTTTGAGAAGTTCATTTGGCTCTGCCCAGCGCAGATCCTGGCGCATATCGGCATTGAGCGTGATGAGGTTTTGGCTGGTCTCCCAACTCGTGATCAGGGTCAGCACTGGCCGGCCATTGTCCCGCGCCATCGCAGACTGCATGGCGCCATCCCGGAATAACTTGGCTGCATAACGGTCCAGGATGCCCTGAGTCAGGATTGAAGTGGCACAGACAGCCGGATAAGTGGCTGCACTGGTATTGCTTTCAGTCGGAGGACAACCCATCACGACTTTGCGCTTCACCAGCCTGAAATATTCCTGCCGATCATGGATCTCCCATTCCAGCCTTGAATACTCAGCCAGAATATCGCTGATCGAATTGAGCTGTTGGGCCAGCTCAAAAGGAGTGCGAAGATCCTCCGCGCAGAAGTCAGGGCCTTCCAAGGCTCGGCGCTGGAGGTTAAAATTGCGCGTGGTTGATCCAATCCCAACCTTGGTAACTGGAGGTAAACAGGCGCCACCCTCGGCTCCGTCTACGGTTACAACATCAGTCCAGGCTGGGGCGGCTTCCAGAGGAGCTGAACGCTCGTAGGTTAAAATATTGAGTATGTCCCCCATTCCCTTAGGAAATGTGCCACGGGGCATGAGTTGAATCTGGGGTGAGGTGGCGAAATTACGCTGATAAATTGATTCGGCGAGGTATCTACCTGATTCCCGCACTACTATGTCTGTTACTGCCGTGCAAGCCATAAACAATCAAGAGTTTCTGAATGAAACTAGGTGAGAAAAAACTCAAGACCGCTACACCGTAGCGAGAGTCTTTCCGATGATTTGTTCTGGCCGGGAACTATGAAGGCCGAAAGGTCGTTAAGACGATTGGCTGCCCAAAGCCAGGCAAGCGATAGCCAACTATCCTTACTACCGAGAAGATGAGTGGACTACTTTACGAAGACTGTCAACTGATTAAAGTAACGTTAACGTTAAAGTAAGGGGTTATCAGGCATTACAAAAATAGTTTTGGGCGTTAACGATAAAGCTCCTTGACTCAGTTCATAAAAATCCCCCTTACTATCCCCCTTCTTTTTTGGTTATTTTTCTTCAGGATGTTTGGTTGGTTAAGCGCGGGCTTATGTGTGCTCTGTATCCTGATGATGTTAGGAGCGTTTCGAGGCGATGTGATATGCTAACCATTAACAGATCATGCCAGCCCCTGCTTATCTTACCGGCCAGCGATTCGGAAAATTAACCGTGACCTCAGAGCACGGCAAAGACAACTGGGGAAAGAGCCTATGGCTATGCCGGTGCGATTGTGGTCGCGAGACGATCACAACCTGTACCCGGTTGACTCAAGGCAAAACCAGATCCTGTGGGTGTTTGTTGGGCGAGGTTAATTCAAAGATGGAACGAGTTGTGCCACATGGAACATCGCATGTGCTGACGGTCCTTGGCCGACTCCATAGGATCGCCAAACGGCTTGAAGATGGCAAGTGGATCATTGCCCAGGATTTGGCCGGGGAAGAAGAGGTCTCAATCAAGACCATCTACAGGATGCTGGACTTCCTACGGGACCAACTATGCTGGGACCTGGAAGTGAGTCGGATCGGGTTCAGGCTCAGAGAAAAAGGACAACAACCGGTTTGCTTAAACACAAACTCCGACATAAGGTCGGACCATAATGTTGCAAAGAACATCCGGCAGACTCATAAGCCTGGAAAAATTCCAGTCTCCCTCCATTGACGGAATACCGTAAGTGTCTATCGCTTTCCAAAGTTGCTTGACTTGGCACTCGTTCAAATGAGGAAAACGCTCGACCTGAACCACAGGCTTGCGCAGCGATAGCCAGTTATTAAATTCTGCCAGCAGGACCCCATCCTCGCCTTCAGTATCGAATTTGACGAACGAAATCCTGCCGGTGATATCACACTCATCGAGCCTGACTCTTTTTACCGGGACAGGAGCGCCTTCGGTTAAAAAGCCCCCATTGATTTGCTCGGCGTGATATCGAAATACAGCATCTCCCCTTGTGGTTCCGATAGCGTATGGATAGACGATGATTGAAGCAATATCCGGGTTAAGGGTAGCGTTCTGCATCAGGACTTCCAGGGCGGCTGGATTGGGCTCAAAGGCATGAACGGTTCCAGTCTTGCCGGCAGCAACCGCCATTGGGATGGCGGTATCTCCCGTATAGGCTCCAATGTCAATTACCGTGTCTCCCGCATTTATGAAATTAGCCAGCCAGTCAATTGTGCCTTGGGTGAAATTCTGGCCTCGCTCATTGGGATTAAGCCACTGGTAGAACTGAATCCTGCCCCATTTTCCCAACCAGAATTCATCGAGCCGAGCGCCGTATTTCATAAAGGCTTGTTCCCAAGAAATCTAACTTTCCCATATCCCAAAGACCAAGACTCCGGCAGTGCTGTTCCGGGTGGTAATTCATTCAACGGAGCAAGTCCTCCTGCCAGCCTGTCATAGGTGTTATGTTTCAGCCAAACATCTGAAGAAGGCTTGCTCTTTCCATAGTGGAAAACGGGGCACATGGCAGCCTTAACGGAGTTGGGAACATCCTTGGCATGAACTTGACTGGGGCCACGAACCAAAGTCTCGTGAACTTTTCCAACATAATGATAGCCCGCGTTCAATTTGAAAACTCGTGCGTGCCAATCAGGATAAAACCAAGGACAGTAATGATCGAAGTCATCTACAAATTCGTAACGCGGCACAATAATGTTATCACAAGCTCCAAGTTCCACATATTTACGCAGGGTTATTAGATCGTCAGGAAGCATAGATTCATCAGCGTCTAGTGTCATCATCCAGTCATATCCCAAACTCTCTGCACGTCCAATCAAAGCATTGCGGGCATCTGCGTAGTCATGTTTCCATTCATACAATTGCAGCGTGAACCATCTGGGTGGATGAACAAGTGGCGAGACATCTCCCACCCATTTTGGGTCAGGTCCTGTAAAGATAATCAAACCGTCAAAGTGAGATATAACGGGTCCTAAACAAACAGATAGCAGGCTCTCAACTGGACGAGCAATCATGCCAAGACAGATTTTCATTTAAGCCACTCATCTATCCGGTCATTGGCGTAGGAGATAGCTGATCCTCCCACTTCGTCATTGACCCTACTCCAAATCTCCCGAGCTGTATCATTTTTACGGTGCATTCGTAGCTCATAGTATGCTTGAACGAATGCCCTAAAAGCCAGAGCTGCTTCTGCACCGTGCTCTTTCTGGATCTTTTCTATCATTCTCATAGGCGATTTGGTGCGAACTCTCCGTAGGCAGCAATCTCAGCCATGCGACGCGCCACTTTTGCAGCCGCCAAGGTATTGAAATTTCCAACGTGCCTGTATTGCAATGTAACCCTCCATCGTTTGTCTCTATCTCTCCATGTTACGCCTTTTACTCCAGAGGTGTTGTCTTTCCTGATTTTAGAATTGGCACAATTTTGCTTATGGGTTGCCAGCCTCAAATTAAAACGCTGATTATTCAACCCATCTCCGTCGATATGGTCAGGCTCAAATCCCGGAGGCGGATTTAGGATAAACTGGTGCATCCCCACAGTTTTATTGTTAATCTTTCTATAAGCATAAACAGTATTTGGGGAAACACAGGTGGTCCATTTGAATTGATTCAACCACTCAAAGTCGGCGTCATCAACCTGAGCCACGTAGCCCTTTGTGAGTGCAATGGTTTTCATTTCCACCTCCGAGACTTGCATTCTGGACAGGCTTTAGGAGTCGATACCCTGGAGGTCCATTTATAACCGCACTTCTTGCATTTGCATTCTGACTTCGTAATAGGTTTCATGCGACGACTATTACGATTATTAGGAATGATGTCAAACCGGAAAGCCAAATTCCTTTAAGTATTCTACCGTTTGTTTGGCGCATCGTTCGAGTGTAAATCTGCGAGCCGAAGCTGCTGCCATCTCTGACTTTTTGGACAACTCATCTCTATTTTCATAAGCTCTACGCATTTGAGTAGCCATGCTGGACATAAGAGGTTTTGGATATTGACCCATTGAGGTGTAGATGCCCTCTGCCGGAACCATTCGGAAATCGACCACGTATCCATTCTCATGGCTGAAGAATTCGCACACGCCTCCAAAATCCACGCCAATGACTGGCCTTCCCATGCACTGCGCTTCGTGTTGGTGCCTTCCCCATCCCTCGGCTGAAGATCCAGAAACAAACACATTGATTGTTTTGTACCACTCCACGAGCTGGGCTTGCTCGACATAGGTTTGAAGAACCTCAATGCGACTGTCCCCGCCTGTGTCTATAGGCGGGTCTTCCGCAAATGCCTTTACCTTCAAACGCACGTCTGTCTCCTTTGGAAACGCCACTCGGAAAGCCTCTACAACAATACTGAAACCCTTCCTGATTCCGCCGCCTGCCGTCTTAGCCGCTGTACCAAACACGAGTGGCCCAATGACAACGTTCTTCACCAATGGAAAAACATTCGGGTCGAATCCCATTGGACAAATTCTGATCGGAGTATCTACTCCACACGAAGAGAATGAGGAGGCATTCCATGAATTTGGAGTGATAACCAATTTGCACTGATTCATTACTTCAACCGCCTTGGTTCTTCTTGGATCAACTGTCGAAACCAAACGAGGGGCTTCCCACATTGTTGACATAACATGCGCCTGTGTACCCAGCACCAAATTAGCCGGCTGGATCACGCAGGGGAAAATGACCAAATCCCAATCGTGCGGGTTCTGGTGTTTGCGAATGCAGGCTTTTAGCTCTGGCGCCAAAGCTCCGTGAATCTCATTCCAGGAAGGCGGGAAGATCTCCACCGCGTAATCCATCTTGAGAAGTTCCAAGGCCATCTGCGAAGAAAAGATCCCGTAGCCACTGGAGGAATCCAGGTGGGCTATGATCGGGATTAACTTCCTGGATTTAGGCTTAGTCTTAAATACGGAAGGGACATACTTTAGCCAGCTCTTGCTCTCTTCCAGGCGCTTGATGAGCGAGCCATCCTTGCAACGGTGAAATAGAACAGCTTGATCACTGACCAGCCGGCTGACGCTTTCGATGGTTGGGAAAGAGCAACCCTCAGAGGAAATGACATGCTGGATTAACGGAGTATGCGCAGCGTGGTGGCGCACATCATTGCACATGACCACATCAAAGGGGTGGGAGCGGCAGAGAAGGCCGTTGATTGTGTAATTGTGAACGTCTGGAGGATAAATCGCTACCCCGTTTAAGTGCCCGTCCCATTCGGACATGACGCAACCCATGAAGGGTTTGGCGCAGTCTTCTTTAGCCTCTTGCAGCGTTTGTAACCACCCTTTACGAAGCGGAACCGAATCGGCTTCCCACCAGAGCCAGTCAGAGTTTTGTTTGGCCAGATAGCGGGCGGTCGATTGCCAGGCCCAGTTTTGCGGGTAGGGCCAGTTCGGATCACCAGACCATTTATCATAGCAGAAAGGTAGGACATTGGAGAAACAACTTCGCGCCAGAGACAGGATATGAGCCGGGTTGAAAGATGTATCATGGGTCAGTAAGCAGGTAAATTCCACAGGACCGTCCAGCTTCAGGCACCATTCCAGGTTAGCAATAGCCAAGTGCTCATCCTTGGCACAGACGGGAAGTGCAACAATCATCGGCCAGCAAATCCACCGGCCTTCTCGATCATCTTAGCTAGAGCCTCGCCGTGGCCCAACCCTTCGTACTCCTTCTCTCCGGTTGTCTGCCGCTGGCCTTGTTCCAGGCCCGGTTCAGCCGAGCGCAGCTTGCCCAGTTCTTCTTTGAGTTGGGCGTTCTCCTTCATGGTCTCGGAAAAGGCCCTCTCAAACTCAGGCAGGGCCGAAGAAAAAGCAGCATAGCGGGCCTTCTCTTCAGCCGGGATATCGCCGGCATAGATGGTCCTGGCTTTCTCGATCCGATCCTTGACCGATTTATTCCAAGCTGCATCACCATCCTTGGTCTGGAATGGCGCAATCCCTTTCTCGGGATCGGACATGGATCTTATCTCACGGTCAAAAAGATTATTCATGTGCTCCTGCTGGCTGGCTCTCTCCCGGGCTTCGGCCTCCTGAAGCTTCTTCCAGTTGGAGGACGAATTCTCAATAACCTTGTTTCGTTCGATATTGAGTTTGTCCATGTCGGCAAAAGCTTTCACAATTCCCCCTGTCTCAAATGGGCTCATCTCTTCGGTCAAGGCTTTCAACTGCTCCTTGCGCCATTTGCTGTTGGGCAACTCCAGCAATTCCAACACCTGGTCGGCCTTGTCCTCGACTGAGATCTTGATCAGGTTCTTGATGTCTTCCTTCTGGCTATTAAAGTACTCCTGAAATTTGTCGGATCTTTCAAGCGCGATAGCTTCCAATTTCTCGGAGAGCTTCTGGCGCTCAGTCTTGATGTCCTCATATTCCTTGGGGTCAAACCCGTTGAATTTGTCCAGGCGGGACTTTAACTCATCACGTTCCTTTTCCACCTTGGTCTTGGCAGCATGGAATTCCGCCCACTCCGCAGCCTTGCGCGGCACCGGAGGACGGTCTATCTTTGGAGCTTCCAAGGTAGACTTATCCGGCGTCTCTTCAGGTTGGGGTGCCGGATCTGTTTGGACTGGCTCTGATGGCTTGGCCCGCTGCACCTTGGCCTCGGCAAAAGCTTTCTCGGCGGCTTGCAGAAACACCGGATCATCAAAACCTTTGGCGATTATAGGATCTCCTTGGCTGGGATTGGTCGTGGCAACGGTGACGGGGGCTGATGGTGTGATGGTTGGTTCTGCCATAATTACTGCATTTCAATTTCTGAAGTTGGATAAACTCGTGGATCAAAATCCGCCTCAACTTCTACTTGGGCTGCCGGGGCTCTAATCGCTAGACTAAACACCGCATTCAAACAATCCTGATAGCCTTCCTTGCGGCCCAGTTCAATAGCGGCCTCGATATCGCTGATCGGTCTCTCAGCCCTGCCGCCGCGTAATGGGTATCCTGACGGCGCCGCGTTGCGCAGGGCTGAGAGGGCATGTTGCCATTGTGGTTTGGACCAGAGATCCCTGGCGAAGGACAGGAACTCGGGGGTCTCACGCCAAGTCTTCAGGTCCATGCCTGTAAAGACCATCTTGATGATCGTGAGCTTCTTGCTCTTAAACCAATCCAGGGGATTCTTCATTCACCATTGGTTTTGGCATCGGCTGTTTCCTTCTGGATGCGAAGTTTTGCAGCGGCAGACATATCGTTGATTGTAAGCTTCTGTACCGCCAGGGCCGCACTCTGCTGGGCCTTGGCATCTTTATGCTGCAATCCAGCTCGAGTCTTGATCGTATCCAGCTTGATCTTGTTCTCTAACTCGGCCTGTTTGATGACCGTATCCGGGTCAGTTCCATTTCGGATCGCTCCGGCTCGTTGCTGGGCCATCATCATTTCCTGTTGCTGTTTCTGTTGCTGCTCGGCTTGCTGTTCCATCAGCTTGCGCAGCTTGTCTGTTCCTTGAGCCAGTTGCTTCCATTGGTCTTCCAAGGTATTCAGGATGTCCTTCCGGCTGGGGTCCTGAGCCATGCGTTGCAGGTGCGCGGCGATGGCTGGACCAATCAATTCCAGGAAAGCCAGAATCTCATGCGGATCACCGCCCTGCTGCACACTGTCCAGGGCCTGAGAGCCAGCTTGCAAGAAAGTCTGGGCGAAGATAACCGGGTTCTGTGTGGCTGTGACCACCGGCGCAATCCCATCGTGCATCGAGGAGACCTGCAACATGGCAAAAGCTTGCTGGTCACTACCTAAATCGCTCGGGGTTGGCTTGGGGTTGTAGCGCTGGACCTTGGCCTCATTGGTATAGACCGAGATGGCGTCGTCAATAAAGTTGGCACGGCCTGTCTCATTGAGCATGGGAAAGAATGGCATGAGAGCCCCCAGAGCCTGCTGGCGCATCGTGGCCGATCCATTGCCCATGTTCCTATCTGATTTGATGCTCTCGATCATGCGCAGGGCTTCCTTGGGCACACCGCGACGGATGCAGCGGGCCTGGAATTCCAGGGCCATCCTTGCACCCTTTCCCATCGAAGCGTTTAGTCCTGGATTGGAAATCCTGTAGTAGAGTTGTTTGTAAGCGGCGTCCAGATAGGAATAGAAACGGTTCACGGCGGAGTTTCCCAGCACACTAGCCATGCTCATGCGCTGCTGAAATTCACCCAGGGTCATCGGGTTTCCTGGCTTGGGGTCCAGGCGAGGACGATAGATTCCGGTATTGGCTTCGAGCATCGCATCCAGGTCACGGTTCATGCCTACGGCTGTTTCGATGTCGCCCAGGATCGTTGATTGCTGGATATCAAAATCAGGTCCTACGACATTACATCCCCCGCCTATGTGCACTATGGCGGCCTTTTGAAGGGCAGCGGCAGTCTTGGCCTGAAAGGTGATTCCCAGTTTAAGAAAGGTGGCATCCAGCATGGAACAGCGTAGCCGTGATTTCTGAATCATGGGCACGTAGATGTCTTTTCCTAGTCCTGTAGCGCCATGCCAGGAACCTGACTTCACCTCGAAGAAGAACGGAGCAATCACCTCGGAAGCATCGGTGAACTTGTTTACCTTCTTGTAGAGGAATTTCTTGTCCTTGTTCTGGCCGGTGCGCTCGATAATGAAATGGCTCCACTTACCGTTAAACTCTCGCACGTAGACATGGGCTACTTGCACCGATGGCATCCTCATCGAAGTGGACAGGTCATGATCCCGGAGCTGGTTCTGGATCTCGATAGCATCCTGTTCTCCATTGACCTGCTTGGGAGTGGCCCTACGAATGGCCTCCTTGCACTCGGATACATCCCAGCCCAACTCCCTGGCCGAACTCTCATTTCGGATTCGATTGTAAAGCTTATGCGCAGCCATATCCTGGATCACTACGAATAGCTCAAACTCATCTTCGATATCACATTCCGTAGCATCGGGCACCAGCACCCTCCAATGGGCGATGCGTTTGAATCGCCAGTCCAGCGTATCCTCCCACATGAGGAACCCTTTCCCAAATCCCAGGAAATCATTGATCATGCTCCAGACACTGAAATCAAAGCTGCCATAGTTCTCTAGTAGTCTATCCATCTCCTCGGTGATGACATTCGAGCAATGCTCGGTCAACTCCGGGTTGTAGTCCTCGCACTGGATAACGGCATAGTGCTTGCCGGAAGCAAAGAGGTCGTAGTAGGGGGCGCAGCCGGCTGAGAGCTGGGCTGGCCCTTCCAGGGTGTTGAAGTTGGCGCGGCGGGACTGGCCGGCATTCTTTAGCTTGGAAGAGTTGTAGGGCGGGTTGCCGTCGAACATGGACTGAACTCGGGCATCGGCCTCCTCTCGTCCCTTGTTGGCATCAAGCAGGGTGGAGACGATTTGAAAAGTCTGATTGGCGTCATCGCATCTGGACTTGGGCGGCTTGCCGTTATCGGATAGGGTCTTTAGTCCGAAGCCATCCTGGGGCCAGTTGGGAGTGTTGGTGTCCATATTATTTCTGCCAGCAGTAATCAGGCAGCGCTGCTTCCTGTTCCGGGGACAACTTTTCCCTGACGACTTCCTGAGGCATCTGAACAAGAGCTTTCAAGCTGCACCCGCATATTGCGCAGGCATACAAAGAAGAGTCATACGCCCCTTGCCTTGATCCGACAAATGAATTCACAATCGCGTGCAGCGGGGAATTGCAGGTGGCACACCCAGCCGGATGGACATTAAGGGGGCATCGGACACAAACAGCCGAGCGTTCGTTGGAGGTTTCCAGAGTTACCTTGGGTCGTCCATTAAGTTGCCATGACACTAGCGATTTAGTTCCGGTTATGACTTGTTCACCCGTGATGTGGAAGGTGGGAACGGGCTTGTCTCCAGGTGAATCATAGTGGCATTTATCCGGGGGCAACAGCCGGCAGAGCTGGTCTTGGACAAGTGCGGACAGGTTGCCTGGAACTGGGATTCCGTTAGCCTGGTAGTGCCGGGTCAGGTCGTTGATCAGATCGGGAAGCGAGAGATAGTGTTTACCCCGGTCCTTCTCAGGGTCAGGGAACCGCCGCCCGGTTTCTGGCACCATATAGCGGAAATATCCAGGGGGACATTCTCTAGTATTGTGCAGAACCAGGCTCATTTAATCTCAACCGAGTTTAACCGGCAGAAATCCCATGCTTCATCTACGGCCTGCTTCTCCAGGGGAAATAATTTCTGGCCGAAATAGATCCGGCCATCCACGCACAAATCCACCCGCCAGTTAAGGGCTTTGTCGCAAGGGACCGGGACCGTGAACAACCTAGCCTGACAAGGTGTTTTCAGGTCCTCGCGTAAATCCGAATAGGGATGCTCGAACATAAATCACCAGTCAGAAAAGATTTCTTCTTGCAACTCAAATTGATTATTGAAGCGCGTGTCCTCATCATAGACCTCATCCTGCGCTTTGACGAAGTTATTATTGGCCTCGGGCTCAAAGGCCAGCTTCCTGGCCGGGGCCAAGCCTCGCTGCCGGGCCACCTCGCAGAGGATCGAAACCGCATCGGCATGGTCGGGAGACCTTCCAAACTTCAACTTCATCTCATCCTTGGTCTGAATCTCGGTCTTGCGATTCTTGAGCGTATAGGTTCTGAAGCAAAAACCTCTCACAGCTTCGGTATAAAGCCCCTTTAACTGACCGGCTTTGAGTAATTCCTTGCAGGAATACCAAAGTTCAGTAACACGCCGGTCATATACCTCAAAAGAGGGCCGGGGGTCTTCCTCGCTGGCTGGTTTGTCACTCGCCATGCCGCCAAACTCAACCTTGATGCACTCGCCCCAGTCCTCGCGCAGGTGGGAATAGACCCCTTTTCCAATGCCTGTGCCATCCGAGCCAAAGAATTGCGGGGCAACACCTCTCTTTTTACACTCGGCAATCACCCATTGGGCAATCTGCCAATCAATTTCATGCTCGGTCGTAGCCAGAGGCTTAAACTCCAGCATTTCGGTGCATTGCACGGCCAATTTGGTCATGGTGAGATCTCCAAGGAGCCCAAACTGCAACACGCAGCCATCGCCGCCAAACGCCGGGTCCAGCGCAGCTATCGGGGTGGCCCGGGAAAGAAAGGTGTGTTTGCCTCTGCCGTCGTACTTCCTGATCATCACCTCATCCATGACCGTGTTGGATATTCCAGCCGGTGGGGGGCGCCCACGAGTCCATTTCCAATACTCGATGGTGTCTTCCTTGCCCCGGTCCATCAGATGATTCTCGTAGGAGTAGAGAAAGCTGAAGATCGTCTTGCCTGCTTTCACATTGGGGGAATCCCAACCCTGGAAATTCACAGTCAGGCCCGGCTTTAAGCACAGGTCCTTCTCCTCGCCTTTGGCGGGCCATTCCAGGGCATCTATGGAAATCGAGTCCCAGCCACCCACAGGTTGGCAAGCCCGGTCAAACGGGTCCAACTCTCGGGAAATTGGATTGCCGATGAGCAGTACTGTCAGATCCGAGCAACCGCCTTCCATGTTGGGGATGGCTTTGAAGATGGCCTCGGGGGTGTCGGTGGCTTCATCTACAATCAGCATGATCCGCTTGGCATGTTGGCCCTGAATCTTGGCCACGGTCTTGCCCAGTTCGCCCTGTTCGACCGAAAGAGCGCTGATCGCGCGCTTAAAATCACCTTTCTCCCTCTGAAGGATCGTCTGGGAATCCAGGAGATTTCCGCAATTGACCCGCGCCTCATCAATCTTGAACTTCTCAGCCGCCGACTGCTTGGCCATGTGGTAGAGATCCTGAATTACCGGCCAGATCCGGCGTTTGACCATCACCCCGCTAGTGCTGGTAAGCATCACCGCCGAATTCTCCATGTCACAGAGCCACCAAAGAAAGGCATAATGGCCGGCGGTAAAGGTTTTGCCCGCTGACTTGCACCCGGGCCAGTAGACAAAGCGCTGAATCACGTTCCCGATCTTGATGGCATGCTCGGTCTGGCAGAGAGACCTGATCTGGGTCCGACTCCACTCATGAAATTTCACCTCCGGCAGCACCATCCTGGAGATATTCATGAAATGCCGGTACTTGCCCAGGCCCCCTTTCTCTGACGGATGATCCACCTTGAAACAGTACATCTCCAATTGGAGATCGTTTAACTGGAATGGGAACTTAAGCCCGTATTTGTGCGGGATAGCCTGAACCTGGGTCGTCACGACCCGTGCGGATGCAGGTTATTGGCAAAACAGAAACACTCCGCGTAGTTCATGAAGGTTTTTGGATCTATATCCCAGTCTTGGAATTTCTCACAGAGCCAGAAACCAAATGTCTCATGAATCTGACCGGAAACAGGATGATCCATGAAACTTTTCAGAGCCGATTCAACTTCCTGTTCCTGGAATTCTGTCAGCTCTGTAGTCATTGGATGGGAAATTTGAGATTGTACTTGTGGGGGATGGCGGTCACTGTTCATCTTTTCGGACGGCCCAATTCTTCTGGTATTGCTTCTGGATAGTCAGCCACTCCTCGATTTGTCCTTGCTGTGCGTAGAAATTACCTTTCCCAGAATCATAACCCCCGGTATTGGATTGACCATCATCAGTATCCCAGGTGACAAATATACGAACCGAATCCACATGCTCCCGGATTTGGGCAACATGATCATCAACCATTTTGCAAAGAGCTTCTTTTTCTTCCTTGGTCATGGCTGCCTCACCCTCAACACCCAGTTGGTAAAAAAGCGGTTGGTGTACTCACGGCTGATGTACTCAACATTTCCCGGCAGTCGCTCGTACATGAACTTCCCGTTATTGACCCATTGGTTTGAATTGTCCGTCACAGCCGATTGCAATTGTCCGACTACATCGGCCCGGCCAGCGTCAAAGCCATCGGCAAAGGATCTATGCTTAACAATGCTGGCAAAGACGCAAGTTAGACCGGCGAAGAATGCAAAGGCAAGGAGGGTTTTCATTGGGGTATGGATTTCCAGAGAAGATTCATGCTTGACAAATAGCTCTAAAAATAGGATTTGAACAGCATTGTTGTTGTATGGCCCGGTCGGATGGACCATGACACAACACAAGCCGGAGTGAAAACCGGATAGGACCAATGAAAAATAACTCTTTAGTTTGCCCGGTGCCGCAAGGCAGCTTCAACGGGTCCATCCACGAAGATTTTCACCCGGGCAAACTTCTATGACAACAAGCCAATTCAAGTCGCTCATTATCTCGTTAAAACCAAATGCACTTGGTTGCAAATTGTGGCCCCTGTCAAAGAACAAGGGCTATGGATTCGTCTGGTTTGAAGGAAAATGGCAGGCTGCACACCGTCTTTCCTACAAGCTTTTCAATGGAGACCTACCGCCAGGCAGATGCGCTCTTCACACATGCGGTGTTCCTGATTGTGTCGCCCCGGAACACCTCTTCATTTGGGACAATGAAAGACAATACCAAAGACATGCTGCTGAAGAATCGTCACAACTGCGAAAAGTTGAGCATTGATCAGGTGGAAGAAATCAGAAAGCGAGAGGCTGGTCCATCGTTTTTAGCTCGCAAGTTCAATGTGTGCAGAGATACCGTAAGCGCAGCATTGAATAATCGAACCTATTGCCATATCACCACTGACGAGCTGAGGACACCAATCCACAGTTGACAACAATCGGGCCTCCTTTTTATGCACGAAGAAACAAATTTCTTCTCGAATGACTCCTACGTCATCAGCGACGAGGAGATCAGGGAATCCAATCTTCGCCACGACCTCCAAATGGGGCCACCCGCAGAAGTCCTGCAAACCCATATCCGTTCCGGGTGGAATGAAGCACGGGTCCTACAGCGCGGCACCCTGACAGATCGCAAGATCACCAAATACGTGGAAAGCGGCTGGTACTCAGCCGAGCTAAAAGAAGCCCGCAAGACCCTGGCCCAGATGCGGGCAGCCAAAAGATCCAAACGCATCGGTAATTTCGATCAAGTGGACGGCAGGATGATCTACCGGCCATAGAAAACACTCCCCTCGATATTCTACAGGAGAAAAGTGTCCCAATAATGGGATTCATTGGGGTTTTTCGTCCCATTAGCGGGATTTGCTTGACAAGGTTTCTCAAATACCCCCGACTAATGACCAGAGCTACCGCACAATCCAGTTTCTTACTGTACCTGTACCAGGTCATGTCCTGATCGTTCATCCACTACCAATCCAGTTCCACATAGAACATGACTTAATGGTGAGCGGGCACTTATTTGTTATGCTTACACCATGTCCTGTAATCCCAAATCGAGCCAGACATGAACCTCAAATATGCCTTTGGATATTGAGTTGGAAATCGTGGATTCCATCCACCAGCATAACTTCGGCTCTGTACTGCAAAAAATCTGTGCATTTCTACCAGGTACCTTAGGAACTTCTTCATATCGTATAAAAGTCGTTTTTGAACCAAAAAGTTTGAGCACAGACTCTCATTAGCGAGACCTGGGCCGAAAGGGGGTCCACCCCGTCGATTCTGGACTTGGCCTGGCCCTAGGAAAGAATGCTTTTGTGTGGAACTGTGTGGAATCTGGCCACGTACAGTACCAAGGCCCTGCAATCATTGGGGTTTATGATGCAGGAGGGGTGGGTATAGAACCCACCTCAGGCTCCACATCTATGACAGGCTCAACTGAACTGAGCTGGCCCGACATGCCGATGTTGACCTGGATATTGGTTCCAGCCTGGTCAAGGCCGAAGGTACTGCGACCTCGCTTGACGTGCATACCCCAAACCTCCTCGTGTTTGCGCAGGCCATCAAGACTTGCTGGCACAGGCAAGCTTTCCAGGACATTTGCTGTCCTTTCTATGTCATGTATTGTCCTATCTATCCACTTTTCGGCACGTTGTTGTACCGTCTTTGGCCTATCCTGGACAATGCTATGGACAACCTCGGATATAGCTTGGGTGGCCTTGATTTTCCTTTGTGCCCAGTTATGACGTTTAGCATGTGCCTGGATTGTGTTGCACTTGGCGCCCATGATCTCAGCTATCTTGGGGAACTTAACGCCCTGATTGTAGAGCTGGTGGGCATGATCCCAGTCGATATCTAGTGTTACTGGCATTCTGAGCTGACTATCCATGTCAGAGTAGCGGAAGGCAAATCAAAACCCTGTACAGGCCAATCTGTAACGATAACGTGGGTTGAGCCTGCCCTGCATAGCATCAGATGCGAAGGAGTGAGCCAAATATGTCTCACAATAACGACCAGATTAGTGTGTAGAGACAGTGTCGCAGATGGGACTGGCGCTAAGTGAGACATGTCTCTGACGACCTGATTAGTCGTTGTTATGTGACGTACTGGCACATAACCCAAGCTAAACCTAAGCTGGTACAGTACTTGTACTGTACAGTACATAGGCAATGGTGTGCTTTGGTTTGATTAGTTGTTGGGTGTTAGTGTGTGGCATAACCTAAGCTTTAGGTTATGGCATGAGATCCAAGCATGGCACGAAGACTAAAACCTTCACTGTAGTTGAGCTCAAGCTCAATCATGGTGAGACCAAACGAGTAACCTTAACTGAGTGGCACCTGGCTGGCCTTAGAGCAATCATCGGGTTTGCCGATATTGGGATCAGGGAGATTAAAGCCATTGATTCATTCAAGCATCTGGCCTGAGTTTATGATTAAATACAGCAATGGCTCGCTAGCGGCCACGGTAGCTGGTAGCTGGATATACCTGACTCCGGCAAACCAATTTCCTTTATGAGCGCAACTGAACCTTCAACCTTTGAGTTAGCCAAGGCCTGCAAGTGGAAGATCGGCAAGCTTGAGGCTAAGAACACCAAGCAAGGGCGATTTTACTTCGTGGAACTAAATGGGGTGATGATGAAGGCCAGTGAAGCTAGAAAGCTGTGCCTGGCACACCTTCAGACGTTATGAGCGAGATCCACAGTAAGGCCGGCCGTATCGGTGGCTTGGTTAAGAGCAAAGCCAAGCGCGAGGCTGCCCGAAGAAATGGCAAGCTGGGAGGTCGGCCTAAAGCTGATTCCGTGGACAAGCTTAGAGCAATTCAGAAGCACCTAGTAACACCCTATGAAGTTCCAAACCCTGAATAACGGCAAGCTGGCCGTTCGTGGCAATAACAAGCTGATCCTTCCGGGAAGGACAGTGCAAATCATGTGGCTGGATGGCAGCTATAGCGTCGAGCTGGGCAAGTGTATTCAGCAAAACATTCCGCTGGCCAACGAGGTCATAAATATCTGCCTTGTCAAATCGAAGAATAGAATTTCAGAGTCAGTTAAACCTACAAATCAATAAACACCCATGAAAGCATATCAAGTAATAGCTAGAGCTTTTGGAGATCAGTTCAGCACACCGGAAAAGCTTGTGTTCAATACAGCCTTTCACCACATGGACGAGGCTGGGGGATACGACGGATGGACAGAGCATCAGGTTATCGTCACCCCGTCTTTGGAGATGGGTTATTCCATCCGTGTTACTGGCAGAGATAAAGAAGAGATCAAGGAATACATTGCCGAGATGTTTAGTGCGGCATTGGATGAGGAGATTTTAGAATATGCCGCACTTTAACTAACCCGATTCAGGATTTATGACACACCGATATTTTAGCGGCGTAGTTGAGATTAAAGGCGCGTACCCACTGGCCAATGCTGTAGTACGCGCGCAATTCCCGCTAGGCAAGTTTAAGCGCTACGACAGCTTTAATTTCTTTGTCGGTACACCCGATGGGAAGTACAGCACCACGCAATTCCTGCCCGTAACCCGGATTATCCGGCATAACGAGCATGGGACATTGCACCAGTGCGGCAGTAAATGCAGGAACGCTAAAGGTGGAGATTGTGAATGTTCCTGTGGAGGCGTGTACCACGGATTAGATAGAGTCGGTTAATGCAGTTAAACAATAAACACCTAATCAAATGAAACAACCAAAGAAAAAGACTAAGAAAATTGTGCTTCGTGGCTGTGTTGTCACGTGTCCGATTGAATGGACAGCAAACCTGCTAAAGCACGAAAAGAATCAACTTTATAGAGATTGGAAGCTTAACCGCGTTGACTAAACGAATGATTTGAATGCTGGGTTGTGGGGTCGCTGCCTACGGGCTAGCTGAAAGCGCGGCACCGGGCTTCCACAATCCGGCATTCATGGGAAAACACTTATTTATGAATACTAAACCGGACACAGACTCAGTGGAAAAGCTCAGAGCAATCCAGAAGCACTTGGTAACACCTTATGATTCAGAGTCGGTTATAATGCAGGGACACACACCGGGACCGTGGCAGGTATTGGGGTCATACGTAACAACAGCCATTGATCCAGAAGGCGAGCTGGTTATTGCTGTGACTGCCAATCACGTAAACCAAGTGGCATTTGCGGCAGGGATTGCCACGTTTGAGAATGCGGCCAATGCTCGCTTGATAGCAGCGGCGCCAGATCTCTACATTCTGCGAAAGGCTGATATTAGTGGGGCTGATGTAGGCACTGTTTATACCCGTGGCGTGGCAGTCTATTAACGCATCGGAAAGCTAAAAAGCTGTCTTTAACCCCTATGAAACTTACCCTTGAAATTGAGATGGATAACGATGCCTTTAGTGGGTACGGACAAGCCCATTATGAAGCTGCCAGAATATTGAGCGAGGCTGCTTACAAGATCGAACACGGAGCATGGGCCTTTCCGCTGCTGGACAGCAACGGAAACAAAGTGGGCGAGGTAAAGCTCAATGGAGCGATACTCAAATGATCACAACCCTCTGCGCCTGGTGCAAAAAGCTAATCCGTGAGACGCCCAGCTCTAGCCAGCTTGTGTCTCACGGCATCTGCGAAGATTGCCGGGAGCAGTTCTTAGAGCAAGTACCACAATGCCCTAATTTGCCCCGCGCTTGCCCCAAGGACGCATCGGAAGGCTAAAAAGCTCTCTTTATACCCCTAGCCCTGAAAATACCCTGAAAGATTCGACTCTCTAGAAACGTAGTGGAAACATCAACCAACACAATGAAAGGACTCAAAAACATGAATAAATCATCAAAGCAGTCATTTGCAGACACAGATCAATCGTGTCTGCAACAAGCCGAACAAGCAATCAATCAAGGTCAATCAGTCAATGACTTTGTGGCAAACACTCACCCCGATAACCGGGTGAAAGCACGAAAAGCATGGCATCAAATAAAGAATAAGAAGTTTACGGACCTACCCCAAAAATAACAAAATGGCTGATCATCAGATCATTCTGTATTTACTCAAAAACTAACGAAAACATGAATAAAGAATTCCTATCGAGCTTTGCTCGAACTATCGGCGCTTCTGAAATTGAAGCGGATGAGCAGTGGACTGGATACAGCCGGCAAATGAGCGACCGCGAACGCTCAATCTGTGAGAACGAAGGAGCCAAAACCGGAATCTACATGGGTAAATGCTTCCTGGAGCTTTATCCTAAGAAGATTGGATTGGTTTTAATGCTCATGGCCCTAACCCTCAGCGCAAGTGGGCGTTCACTCACCATTAGTGCTTCTCCCAACATCACCCGCAATGCGGGTCAATCCATCCCCTTGTCCTTCACAGCCTCGGGCTTTCTGGCTGGGAGTACCGCTCAGATCTGGCTCTACAATGCCAAAACTTGGGCCGGAGAGGTGGTTGAGATCGACGTTCCGGTCAAGAACGGGGTAAACAACCACCCGGTGGTTATTCCCTGGTCCTGGGACCCGGCAGGGCCGTACGTGGTCAAGGTGGTTTCAGGTTCAACCCAATGCTGGGACAGTCGGGTTGTGACAATCAGGACCGCTGTAATCTGGCCGTATGCTGGTACAGTATATCCCGCCAACTCGATCATCTCGGTATCCTGGTACGTAGGAGGCTGGGACTTAGGCGATTTCATGGAATTCATCCTGCACAATGAAGATACCGGGGAAAGCTATCCCATTGGAGATTTCGGCGCCAATCCCTATGCAGGTTCATTCCAATTCTGGCTGCCCTGGGGGTTGCGCGGGGAACATTGGAGGATCTATATCGACGGGTTCAGGGTTAATCAGGTCCCGGATCTGCCCGGGGACGGGGACATCTACAATGATGGGGTGGGCGAGACTGACATCACAGAAAGCACCCGTTCTGCCGTGGTAGCGATCCGCTAACATGGACACTGTTTACACTGCCAAACCAACCCGTAAAAGTACGGCCAGGATTAAGGAAGAATTGGATGAAAGGCAAATACCTGCGCAAGGACGGTGACAAACACCTGATTCTTTACCCTCTCACCAAGGCTGTTAACGCAACAGGTCTGGCGGGTGAATGATGAGAAGGTCAAGGCAGCATAAAGCAACTTTAATGGGGAGATAAAGCCGCTGGTTAATTCCAGCGGCCTTTTTGTTGTTGACGGCAAGAGCGTGACTGTGATGCAATGTGACGGTGATAGCGTCACCATCCATCACCATGTTCAACAAACTCTTCACCCGACTTCTGGATTCTTCTATCTGGCTTCAACCTAACTCAACGAGGATCGTCTGGATTACGCTCTTGGCTGCGATGGACGAGGACGGCTACGCCCATTTTGCAGCCATCGAAAATCTTGCATCTCGCGCCCGGGTTTCGGTCAAGGCTGCAACAGAAGCAATTGAGTGTTTCCTGGCCCCTGATCCAAACTCATCCAACCCAGACAACGAAGGAAGAAGGATTGAACGCGTTCCGGGCGGCTACATGGTTTTGAACGCTTCAGCCTTCCGCGATCTGACTAACCGAATTGTGGAAAGAGAGCAAACAAGACTCCGAACACGCAAATGGAGAGCCAAGAAAGCTACTGGTGACGCTGAGCCCGTCACTTCAATGTCACAATCTGTCACCCCTGAGTATGAGATTGAGTCTGAGATTGCTTTGGAAGGGAAGAGTGCAGAGAAGGGAAACCATGTTTACCACAAAGATTCCCGTTCGGTGCTTTTCTATCTGCGCGAGAAAACCGGAAGGCAGTTCGGCGAGAATGACACCAATCTAGGGCTCATATCACAGCGCTTGAGTGAACCAGATGTGAGCTTTGAGGGCGTCAAAAAGATGATCGACCGGCAGGTTCAGAAGTGGGATGGAACCGAGCGGGCTGACTACCTGCGCCCTGAAACACTGTTCAATAAAACCAAGTTCGATGGCTACTACGCATCGAGAGAAGCACCTGTAATAAATGAAAGCAATAAAGGACATACTGCCCAGCGTGTTGACAAAAACAAAGGAACTCTCAACGAAGGAACAGCCAAGCTCTACAAAGGATTGGCCAAGTAGCCAGATCTTTAGTTTCCACACGTGGGCGGACCCAGAGCTTGAAAAAATGCTCATTGCCGCCGGGCGATTTATCGAGGGTCTAACTAGGGATATTCCAACCGAACGACGCTGGCTATCGTTCCTGGGTCCATCGGGCGTAGGCAAGACTTATTTAGCGAAGAACTTAATCAGTATAGCCAGAGCTTTGCCTCATCTGTCCACACACAAGAGCCTTATCAACCCAATTGGAATGTGGCAGTGGGGGACTCTCATGGGGTGCCTCAAAGATAAACAATATTGGTTACTGGATGATATTCGAGACTCCAACTTGGTTTTGATTGACGACATCGGAATTGAGGAGGATAGGAGCGGATATGGACGGGAACAGCTTTACCGAATTCTCAACAGCAGGGTTGGGAAATGGACAGTAATCACGTGCAACATGGATCTGGCCGAGATTGCTGAACGAATTGACACCCGGATTGCGTCCAGACTCATTAGAGATCGAAATGAAGTGTTGGAAATTAAGACGCTCGATTATTGTATGAGATCCAACGCTTTTGCATCGTAGCGGTAAATAAGTTAAATCGCTACCCTGCTAGAGCCCACCACCGAAGTAATGGTATGAGACCCATGAAAATACAGGACGCTGGCTCAACTAAACGACCGGGGCAGGTTCCGGTCTATCACACGCATGGTCTTCGTCAGTATCTTGGTACATGCAAGATCCACAAAAGCCTAACTTGCCGTCATCTTGTAAATTGGAAACCGGGAAAGATGCTTGGGAAAACAATCATGCGTGAATGGGAAGATTCTTACGAGAACATATCCAAGCGTAATCGTTGCCGAGCATGCTTTGGTTAAACCCTAATCAGTTAATCTTCCTGAACAGAGGCGAGGCTCGGGCGCTTACTGCCTCAGTACCCGCCTGCGCTTAAACTCTCTCCAGGCATGAGCCTTGTCCTCCTGGGCTTCTAGCCTAGATACAGCTTCTTCCAGGAACTTCATCTTGGCCTCTGGTGCCATCTTCCGAGCCCGACCAATCACATCATCAATGTAGTCATTGGCCTGGGCCTTGCGTACGATCTCGGGGTAATGGGCCAGCATGTCCGGTGGCTGCTTGGGCGCCAGGGTGAAGCGTGGAAATTGTTTCTGGAGGCCCGTAGCCAGAGATCCACCCGGCTCATTGGCGGCATGGATGGATGAAAGAATCGGGTTGCCCTCGATAATGGCCCCCTTCAAATCGGCTAGATGCTGGCTCTGTCCAGGTGGAACCACGGGTAGAGCCCGGCCCACATTGACAGCCGGGGCATAGCCTGAAGCCCCCTGAATGGCCAGCCTGACGGGAGGACCGGCAATCATGGAAGCCTGACTGTTGATGATGTCCCTGACCGCTGAATCCATCGCTACTCGGCTGGGCAAGCCCTTGCGCTTGGCCTCTACGTATCCGCGCACCCCGGTTAGCCGCAAGCCACGGCCCAGTCCTAGCAAACTGGTTAAGGGGAAGACCAATGGCCTGCCGTTCTCGTCATCCTTGCCAGAATCTATGTCACCGATGGGCGTTCCTGGACGGCCCTGCATTCCACCGCCGGGCTTGTTCCTGGTCAGAAGATAGTTAAGTGTTGCGGCCAGGACTCCGGTTCCGATCCATTTAGCGGCGATGTTGGCCCGCAATGCTGCGGCTGAAGCCAGGGTAGATGTTTTTAATCCAGGATTGAGGGTGATGTTTCTAATTCCAAGAGCTGTGAAGGTGCGCCCGGCTGTAATAAATGGGGATAGACCTGAATCCCGCGCTGCTGCTGTCCACTTGCCTTGAAGCCGCTTGTTGTACTGGCCGGTTTGGTTGACCCACTCCCGGCGATTAGTCTCGGTGTTCTCCACTGGCAAGTCTTTGACCAGCTCCTTAAAGGCGTCATCCATAACCAGCCGAGTGGTACGATCAGCAATATGGATCAGATCGGAAAGCCATCCCATCGGGTTGAACCTGGAGGTCTTGGGGTATTCCTGCCGCATGGCTCCGATCTCGGAAAGCTCAGCGATCTGTTTGGCGTTATTAGAAAAAGCCTTTTTGATAGCGCGAGCTGCAATTGGAACAAGGTCCGCCCGATATCCTAACGATAAAGCTGTGTCTTGCCACCACTTGCCGGCAATGGCTGGCCGGGTCATGAGCACCGTGGCCAGGTTGCTGGTGTGTACCGTGGCATCGGTGAATCCGGCCAGAGCCGAGCGGTTAGCCAGACCTGTAATAGCTCGCGTGATTGGCCCTCCTGTCATCCGGGTCTCAGTGTTGGAAGCCCGGCTGTATTCCTTGGCCAGGCTCTTTCGGACATAGATGCTCTGGTTCTGCGATGTAACCTTGGTCGGCCCTTCGCCCTGAGGCAGGATGAGCCGCTGGCGTACATAGGGGAATGAGACCGTGGCTTCATCCTTCAAAATTGGGTGCTGGCCGGGCTTCATGATCACGGCATCGCCCGTCTCGACCATCCTGGTCTCAAAAGCGTTCTTGTTGGCTATCTCAAGCTGGCGACCGAAGGTGTTGTTCATCATCTCGAATAGGTTCCCATTGTAGGATTGACCTGTGCCCTTGGCCCGTACCCCGAACGGAGACTTGCGTTTGAGGGTCCCCAACAGGTTGCCCCGGCCAATCCCTTGCACGATGTCAGCAGCAGCGGTGGGTTCGCCTTCCCGGATAGCCATCAGGTTCACCCTGGCGCCAGTCTGCTCGCCCCGGCTAGGCAGAACCTCATCCGGGTCAATCATCATGGCCTTCTTGTACATGGGCTCAACCTGCGCATCCCAAAGCTGCTTGTAGCGTTCGATAGCTGCCTGCGTGGCTGGATCAGCCAGGAAAGCTTGATAGTCGGCTTCAGTAGCGAATGGCGATCCCCTGCTTCCAATAACTGAGTGTACCCCGGCTGCTGAAGCTTCGTCGCCAGCCTCTTCAAAGCCACGGCGCACGCTGCGCAGATTGTCTTCTGTCAAAGCTGTACCGAGTTTCTTTGGATCAATCCCGCTATCAGACAGAGCTTCGGTCGCAAACACATCAGCCAATGGCTTGGCTGCGATCCTGGACGATGCCCAGCGCACTCCTAGCTCGCCCAATTCCCGGTTGGCCCGGGTGATCTTGGGCATGGACCTGCCCGCTAACCCGCCAAAGAAATCCTTCACAGCTCCAATGGCCTTGCCCACGCCCTCAGGGTTGAAGATGTCAGCAATGGCTCGGATAGCAGGGTGGGCTGTAGGTGAGATGCCCAGGGCATCGGATTGTTCCGGGGTCGGGATGGCCTCAGCGACTGAAGCTTTGGGGATCTCTGCCTGTGCCGAGAAATCCAGCTTAGCAGGTTCAACCACCTCTGGCTTGGTTATCGCTTGTGCTACAGCGCTGGTTAATGGAGCAGAAACGGCCTTTTCCAGCGTTGGAACAGGTGGAGGCTCTGAGAATGTCTCTGTGGCTCCTGTGGTCTCCTTAAAGGCTTGTGCTGTGACTGGTGCCAGCTTGGTAGCCACCACAGGAACCTCGCCTTTGGCAGCTTCTTTACCTCCCAGCGCTACCAGTGTTGTGCCAAAGATGACATTGCCAGCGGCTTCGGCTGCGCCCTGAACATCTCCTTTCTGGACTGCCTCATAGAATTGCTGGGCACCAGAGATCGTAGTTGCTGCTCCAAACCCAGCCCCGGCTGCGATAGCCAGAGGCTTGCCCACCGCTGGGATGGCGCTGACTGCGGCCAATCCTGCCGTAAGTGGGGTGGCAATGCTCTCGACAGCTCCGATCCCGGATCGGATCAGTCCTACCGCCGCCTTCTCTACCGGGTTAAAGACTCCCGGCTTAACCCCAGAGGTATCAGGTTTTGGGATATTGGGATGAGCCGTGAAGAATTCCTTGAGCGATTGGAAATTGGGCGGGGTGTAATCAGACTCGGGGCTGAAATCGGCGCTGGTTGCTGGCTCTTGGACTGGCGCTATTGTGGCTTCTTCCGAAACAGCTTGGCTTGAGAAGTCTAACGCAGGCTCAGCCTGCTTGGAGAAATCCAGCGGTTCCTCGGCAACAGCTTGATCGCTAAAGTCCAGGGCTGGCACATTATTTCTTCCTCATCCTCTTGCCATCTGCCGGGTTGATGAACCAGGTCCCGGAAGGAATCGCGTCAAACTCAGCCTGGCTCTTGGGCATAGGATCAGCAGCAACTGCTGATGGTGCTGCCGTGGCTGCATCGGGCCGGATCTCAGAACCAGCCCGCGTTACAGGCACTGGAACAACGGCAGGAGCTGAGCCCGTGGTGTGCGTTCCTTCATCGGTTTTGTGTGTGACGTTGTACTGCTCCTCCAGGGCCTTGATCGCATCAAACTTCTTATCCAGGGACATCGTAACATCCGATACAATGGCTTGCTTGCGAGCCATGAAAGTTTGAAATTCCTTGGTGTTGAGCAGGGATCTCGCCGAAGCTTCAGCCCGGATATTGGCAGCCTCAACTTGGGCATCGGATCTGATATTAGCCACATCCGTTCTGGATTCAGCCACAAGTTTGGCCCGTTCTGTCTGGGCCGCCTGTTGCATTTGGATCTGTTCAGCTCTTGCCGTAGCATCGGCTTCCCGTTGATCGGCTATGTCCCGGCTCTTGCGTGCCAGGAACATCTGCCCCATCAGATCCTTGGCCCCCGGGTGCATGTAGAATGTGGGATTGTTGGCCACGGCATAGCCCAGCGCCGCCTCAGATCCATCCGAACCGGCTATGCCCAAAGCCTGGTGCCTGGAGAACAGCTCACCCACCTTGGTAAAGGCCCGCTCCGAATCAATCAGGTCCTGCTGCTTCTTGACCTCATCCTTGAGCTTGATCTTACCTAACTCAAACTGTTGCTCTGCCAGTTTGGTCCGCAACGGCTGGATCTCGTTGAACTGCCTCTGTTCCTCAGCCAAAGCCGCTGCTCTAATCTGGTTTGCCTTGATTGCAGTCCCCGTCTGTGCCCCTTCCAGGAAAGCCTGAAATGGCTCTGAAGCAGGCTTGGCTTGCAGCCAGGATGGAAGGTCGTAGGGCATGGATTAAACCCAGCGCGAATATGATATTTGGAACCAGAGCCAGCGCACCCACCATATTGTTGCGCCATCTGCCTTTGCTACCTCGGTTAATCCAGATCTGTAATGCCAATCTGGTTTCCACCAGAACCCAAACAGATTCAGGTCTAGCGATAATTTAGTAGCTCGAACCGGATAAGGAATATACCGGGACCATCCCAGCCATCTAGGACCGTATGATTTCAGGATTTGCATATTTTTATTCGACCAGCAAAAAATCTTTAGATGCGCTCACAGCTCCAGCATGGCATCGTTCCAGGTTGATGAATATCGCAAAGTTACCCACCACTTCTGCACAATGACGAACCCCAGCCGGAATATACCGCACAGCCCAGGTGAGCCTGCCAGTACTCTCACGTCTTCGGATTGGCCCGCATACTTCCCGCGTTTTATCCTCCACTGTTACCCGCATCCGACCGAACAGGTAAATGATGAAGCTATCCAGGTAGCGGTGGATATGCGGCGGGATCTTGACATCTTTTGGGCAGTACCAGATCTCGGCCTGGAGTTTTGGCGCAATCTTAAACCGTAACCCGCGAGCCTGGCCGTAGCGTTCGATCATAGCAAATTGTGGCGTGTGTTCCATGCCTTAATTGCTTCTTCCTCTGTTTTCTTATCCGGTCCCTGGCTGCTACAGAACGCACATATCACAATAGCGTATGCGGTTGGTGATTCTTGGTATGCTTCGGCCATCTCTTTTCCGCAGAATGGACAAGGCAATGGTTCGATCATGATTCAGTTATGCAATGAAAGCGGTGGAAGTTGATTCGCTATATCCCGAATACGGTCTTCTTCGGTTCCTGGCGTGATTATTTTATCCCTATTGCCAGGCATGGCAAAGTTAGCCACTTCAAGGATCTGCTCGGCTGTTTGCTTATCCAATCCAGATCTCATAAGGCCAATTATTGTAGCTTCTCCCCATGTCATATCGGCTTTCCCTCCTCATCGTGGTGCAGATCATAAGCCAGTGTCCGAAGCTCCTGGCTAAAGCTCCTCATATGTTCATACCCGCCCACGGCTGCCGCTATGATCATCACAATTTCGATTCCTCCATGCCTAAGCCAGTCCGCACAGACCCCTTTCCACCCGGTCTCGCCTTCCCAAGCAACCGAATCCGCATAAGCCACGAGGTTGCTGAGCATGGCGCCATGAAGAGGACCTTGATGCTGGATAAAGAAGGGATGGGTGCAGAGCTTAAGCTGCAAGGCGCCAAGCTGACAGAGCCGTTCTGTGCCACGCACTTTATGTTCAGGGGCAAGGTCTTCATCTACGATGTCATCTGATAGGTGGCAGTACGCGCGAATGAGCTGCATCCAATTCTCTGCTTGAGCATCCCCGGCACAGATTCGTTTGAGCAATTCATATTCTTGTTGGGCTGTCATCAGAAATCAAATGCTCCCAAGCCGGCACTTTCTCCGTAGGTACCACCCCATCCTGAGCCGATGTTACCCCCACCTTCGCTGGCACCGAACCCTGCTCCACCTCCAAAGCTCTGTGGTGCCATGTATTGGCCCTGACTGGCTGGATGATAGGTGCCTTGATAGCCCGGTCCACCATAGACACCCATTGCCATCCCCATCTGGGACTGGGCTGTGTCCCATAGACCGCGTATTACTGGCTTAGGTGCGGCTCTGTTCTCGGAAACCAGCTTGTTGAAATCAAATTGCTGTTGAGGCGAGATGAAGGCTGAACCCACGTTGAACATGGCCGGCTGAGTCAGGGCTGCTGTATTGGAAGTCCAACGCGAAGCCGAATCTACCCAACTGGAGGCTGATTGCAGAGCCCGGTTGGTAATGTCAAGGCTTGTCAGGCCAAAGTCCCGAGCTTCCAGATTGCGCGCTGCCCCACTCCCGGCATATCCACCCCTCACAGCCTTGGCCGCATCGCGGAGCTGTAATTGATCGGCTACACTCTGTGGCACCTCACCTTTCAACTGTCCCTGAATTACGCCCAATTGCTGATTCAGTAGATCATTTTGGCTGGCTAGAGTTGTATCAAAATTGGGGTTGGCCTTTCGAAGCATGGCCAAAAGCTGGTCCTGGTTGAAGGTATTGACCTTGGACCCCAGTTCCTCGGCAGCAGGCAAGTTAGCCAGATTGCCCTTCAAAGCCTCAGCAGCAGATTTGGTGGGGGTCTTATAGCTGGGCTTGGAGCCGAATATATTTTGCAGGAAACCCATAAATCAAACGAGACTGCACACTCCAGCATTTTGAAATTCATCAAATATCTGAATGACCGGCTGCGGGCCATCGCCCAGGAATTGGTTTAGTTCATCGTCCAATATCTGCTTGGCCATACCCCAGTACATCACAGATTCCTGGATCAAATTGTTCTCTTCCTTCCTGATAGCTGTACATGCCATCTTGAGCGCGGAAGTGTTCCCAATGATAAGCCAGTCCTGGTCATTGATCGCCGGAATGAACCGGCGCTTGGCAATGACATCCACAACCTGGCTCTGGCAATCCGATCCAGTCTGGGCTGCAAAAGGGATGACATACCTGCGATAGTTGGGCCGCGTTTCATCCGGCTCGTACATCGCCAGGAGTCTCTGCGTCGTTGCAACAGTATCATATTCGTAGAGGAATACAGTTCCATTGGTAATGGGCTTCTGGACAGCGACTAGACCACCCGGCATGCAGAAGTTGACAGAATCGACTTGGCTGTTGGAGATCGCCACCTTCTCCCCGTCGATCAGATTGACCCCATCCAGGGTACGGACATAGAGAGCATTTTCATTGTAGAATTGGAGCAGGATCTTAGCTCCCACAGCCTCTACTGCATCACTATAGACCCTAAGCTTCTTGCCGGTCCCTATTACATCTTCAAATGCAACCCAGCCCTCTCCGTGATCCAGAAAACTGGATACACAATTTCCATCTCTCAACCCAAACCCATCGCTGATAAACTCAAACCATTCATTCCTGATCCGCACTGGCCAGTTGCAGACAGCAGCAGTCTCGATGGTCTCTAATGACCTGGGCAGCGTCACACATCCCGATGGCGCGCAGAACCTATAATGCTGGTAAGTGCCTACCCACTTGCCCATGTACAGGAGCCGTTGCTGGGCCTCATTGATCTTGGCCGTAAGCCTTGGATCCGTCAGGCAGAATGTGCCTGCAACTGGTCCACAGATGGGCTTGGCGTCTCCGAGGGTGGATCTCATTCGGCAAAGAAAAGTTCTACCGAGCTGTCGGGAAGTCTTACGAAGATTGGGATTCCCTCAATGGTTAAGCCCGCAAAATCATAACCGGGAGGAATATAAATCAAGCCTGCGGGGATATATGGCAGAGGAGCATTCGGATCTGGTATAAATTTGGCCTTCATAACGTAAAATAGACCCTCGCCGTTCTCTTTATCCAGTACCCACCCCTGACCGGGTGCGTGATGTTGCCCGGAACTGCTGGTGTCGCCGCAGCCATCGCCATCATGTTAGCCAGGTTCACCCCCGCTGCATCCAGCCCAATAGGTTCATCGACCGAACCATCAAATGGGTGGGCATCGCCTGTGTTCACATGGGCATAAGTCCCACCCGGAGCAGCATCGCTAAACTCGACCTTGTGCGTGTGCTGAACGAGTTCGGTAACAAGTTGGAGATGATCACCCTCACCAGCCACACCACCAAGAGCCATTGTCTTGCCTGGGGTTGTGCCCGGAATCGCTCCAACCCCCATCGGCGACCGGCCATCGTAGTTATGGTCAATCGCCCAGAATGGCCCGGTGATGGTCTCGGCCCCGGCGACCAGATTTATTCCCGCACCATCATTATGCAGAGCTGCAATCTGTGGCTCGGTCAGCTCAACCCATTGTTTGATTCCAGGATCAGCCGGCCAGGGATAAAGAGATCTCCAAATTCCGTCATTGAATTCATAAAGCCTGCCTCTCCCGGAATGGAACCACAGTTTGAATCCAGAGCCAGGATTGGTTGATCCATAGACCACCCCGGTCACATTATCCGCAACATTGGCATAGCTTATGGAGAACAGATCATTGGCAAATTGCTGCGGGTTGGAAGGCCAGCAATAGGCTAGCGGGAGGCTACCAGCTACGAGTGGAGCTTGCATTTAGGTCTCTGCTGAGTACGAGAATACAGGTGTCGGGCAGACATTGCTAGAAATACATGGGCTTTCTAATCGACACTCGCCATAAGGCTCCTCATCAATCGTCCAGGTATGGGCTGCCACACCCCTGATCCGATTTGAGCCTGTCCAGGCCAGTCGCAACTGGAACAGGAACGCTTTATTAGCTGGTCTGTTGTCCTCGACCGAACACCCCTCTGGTGGCTTGGGCAATCGCATCTTGGATCGGTACTGCTTCTGAAGATTGGGAATCGGCTCACAGTTAGTCAGCGTACAACTCTGGTAGTTGGCGCATTCCGACCATGAATGCCAATCAAACCAGCCCGCGTACTGGTCTGGTCTCCACTTGAGATCGAAATCTGTCCTGCCCGATAACTCATCAATCCAGATCTCACCCCCGAATAGCTCCCGCATATTGAGCCCATCGAACAAGGCCGGGGTTTCAATGAAAGATTCAATTCTTCTGGACATATTATCGAACAAATCATTGGCTGTAATCTCCCATAGCTCTATCTTGTCTGATGCCGAGAGAACAAAAGCAAAAGCCCGGTCCACGCCGCCAAAATTTCCCCCTAGCAGTTTTAGAATCCGTACACCCGTCCACAGGCCATCGTATGCTGGTGCTTGTCGCCCGGCCATCGAAGAAGCAATATCAAAGTCTAATGCGATCAATCCCCGGTGATAAGTCCCATGTAAAAATGAATTTGCTGGGGAACAAGTCCTGAGTTGACGATTCTCAAACACAATCGCGCTGTCGTATCCAAGAAGCCGCTTGTCATCGGCCTCGATCACTCGGTTCATCTCCCGGCTCATTGGCACATTCCCAAGCTCATTGAAAGATCTCAGTCCGATTACCAAGCTCCTGATCCCATCCTTGGCCCGATACCAGATGTCACCATTGATGCTGACCGTTCCATCCTGGGACAGAGCACCATTGCCTATCAAGCTCACCGTCTGAATCGGATAGGTGAGATCCTTCCAGATAGTACGATCAGCCGGTGCATTGACTGAGAAAGTAGCCCGATCTGTCAGCACCTGGAGCGGTCCCTGCCCCATCGAGGTATCTAAGATCGAGATGTTCCTGATGGCATTGATCCGGCCTGCGTTCATGGGGATCGTAAAATCCCCGCCTTCATTCAGGAATTCGTTCTCGGTTGTTTTGAGAATCGCGTCCCGGAAGTTGTAAGCCACGGTCCCGCTTGGCCCATAAACAATATCTCCAGCCGCGAAGCTCGTTCGATCTGGCCTGACTACCCAGATTCGGCCATTAGAGTACTCCATCATGCAGCCAACCCGGATCTCGCCATCCCCGGCCCGGCGCGTAGATACGCCATCATAAATCAGCGGGCGTTCCAAACCATTCTGCACGATCAGGAACCCCTCGGCATCGAGCATCCAGGCTTGGCGTTCCTGGGCTGAATTGTTGTCGAAGACCGGATTTCCACCGATCAGAACTTGAGAAGCGATGTTTGAAACGGTATTAGGGCTGCCGCCTAGGTCATAGCGGAACAGTACCCCGGAGATCAGGGCTACGATGCAGGTTTCCTGTTCCCGGCCCTTGAATGTTGAAGCCCCCTGGAACAGGCCATCCTGAAGAGATTCATTGCCGCCATAGTCTATTTCGAGCTTCTTGTATCCGGGCCGGGTTTTGATGTACCCGCCACGGCAACTCGTATTCACAGCAAAGGCAACATACTCCCTTGAGAGTGTTGCCGGATCAGTACCTGAGTTGACACCTCTTGGAACAGCACGAATCCCATCCTTAACCAGATTTTTGTCGATGACCATTCACTAAATTAGCCGATGCCATCGACCTGGCCCTGAATTTCCAGCCGGGTTAATTACAGACCCTCCTAGGCTGATATTTGAATGATCGTAGTTATCAATTGCAATGGACAATGGGTCATAAAAAAACTGCGCTCCAAAACCGTCTCCCGGCACAACCTGTCCCAGCATCACCATAAAAGTGTTGATGCTAGAAGCCGGAATAGCAGTAGCCGCTGCCAAGTTTGGTTTAAGAAACCACCCCGCAGTTTCACCCGATGAACTTTCCCCCTGGGGTCCCGGTGGTCCAGCCGGACCCGGTACGGAAACTATCGTTGGCGCGGAACAAAACTGGGTGACGCAGCAGTTAAGGGCAGATGGAAGAATTGCAGCCATGCTGCCCCATAGCATAGAGCCAGCGCGCTGGCTTGCAAGGAGGAAGAATTAAACGAACACGTGTTAAACACTGTTCGGCGGCTCTGCGCGGTTTACCATGCGACCTCCGCCGTCCAAAAGAACCAGCTCAGATTGACGCGCCAGTGAGAAGCGTCACAGTCTGGATCTGAGCATTTGCCGCACGTGATGCCGATAGCTGGTGTCAACAGGAACATCTCCCAGTGTGTTTCAAAGTTTGTATTCATCGCTTAGGCCGCTTAGCCCCGCAGGTCGGACACCACACGTGCCGTTGGGAATGCAGTTTGATGGCACTAAGTTTCCCATCGCGATCTCGCTTTACGCAGGCACAGGCCCAATGGGTTTTGGTCGTCGCCGCCGAACCATTCGATGGAGAACCAACAGCCTGGCCCCGCTCCTTTTGAGCGAGTGCGGCGACGATCCAGTAATTTGGGATTTTCGGGCTGTGGCTCATCTCACATCGTTAGACCTATACCGCGTGCGCCCTCTTTTCTTCGGTGGTTTTCCAGTCGCGTTTCGCCCATGTGCGTCCTGCGCGGGCTTTCCGTTCGGCGGCTGCGAAGCCCCACGCCTCGTCGCTTAAATGACACCAGTGAGTTCCGAACTCGTTCAGGTCCTCGCTGGCAATGCGACCGAATTTCACGAAGCCATCACGATTCCATTGCTCAGCGATCTCCATGTCGTCGGCGTTCATGTGGATCGTCTTCACCCGCCCGGCTTGGTCCACGGCACGGGACTCAAGAAATAGCAGCAGTGAGCGTTCATCTTCCGTCATTAGCTCTAGTGTCATAGGTCTAACCATGCGCTGCAGCGAACCCGGCTGTTACGCTCTTGTTTCAGTTGTGGCCCTCACTCAGCCGGGTCGCTGAGCTTGGGTC